>Ga0272441_10002466_pt1 | contig 37181 bp, 27 predicted proteins | sample SSMProp6N_FD_193582 | JGI IMG/M metagenome (GOLD analysis project Ga0272441, IMG submission 193582) | Marine sediment archaeal communities from Little Sippewissett salt marsh, Falmouth, MA, United States - SSM-Prop-6N | ecosystem: Environmental > Aquatic > Marine > Wetlands > Sediment ...
CACCCGGATACGTGTCGCGCCCATAGCCAAACACCGTGTCCTCGCCGAGGGAGAGGATGCGGCCGGATGGAACCATATTGCCCACGCGCGGCCAAATTTGCCAGCCCGATTCATTCACAGGCGGCATACACACCGGATCGGACCCAAAGATCCAATACGAGCGATGCCACCAGCGATCGTCCAGGAATCCCATAGGCGCAAACAAATGGGGTGATCCCATTCCCAGATCATCTCCTGTCTCGAAATCAATCTTCAGGTGGCGCATATAGACGGAGTCGCCGGATACGGCCAGGATATCGTTCAACACGCCGCGCAGATCGACACCGCCGGGCGGCTGCTCTCCGGTTTTCGGATCAAGACTGTGCACCACCGTTTCTGATCGTCTCCTCCCGGTCCTCGGATCAAGACGGTAGATGTGGATGCCGCCATCCAGATACGACGAGCGCCCTGCCGCCACGACCAGTGTACCATCAGTCACCAGAACGCTGCCATGAATGGGCCATGCTGATTCCAGTTGTCCGTGAACAACGGTGCGGCGCTCTTCCGGAGCGCCGCGAAAACGCCATACCAGTGTGCCGTCCGCCGCGCGCACACAATAAACCCAGCCGTCAGCCGAGCCAAAGAGAGCCATTCCTTCGTGAATCGTAGGCGGAGAATCGACGCGCCCTCCGGCGGTGAAGGACCACAGGGCCGTGCCGTCTGTCGCGTCAAATGCGTGAACCGTATGCGCATCGATTTCGCTGACAAAAACTTTCCCGCGACTCATCACCGGACTCGATAACCGGCCCCCTATGTCTGACTGCCACACGCGGCGAAGATCGCTCGATACCGTGGTCGCGGTCCTGCCGCTTCGCGCCCTGTCATGCCGAAACGTCGGCCAGTCGCCCGATGGGACGCCCGTCGCTGCCTGCTGCAAGATCCCTCCGAAGGCGGGGCCTTTTGAAAAACGTACGTCTGCCGCTGGTGTCTCCGGTGACGTTTGGCGCGCCGGGGCCAATGCACACATTCCCCTGAGCATTGTTTTGATATTACAGGCACAGGAATGCGGCGGGGCATACAGAAGGCCATTGCAGGGCATGATCCCGTATTGGCAGGTGCCGCGCACCCAGTGGTTGAGGTTTATCTTGCCGGACTCGAGGTCGATGAACTCGACACCTGACCGGCTGGACAGGATAAAGCGACTCGTCGCCTTTGGCCGGTAACAACGAAAATGGGCCAACGTGGCATACGCCCAGGCTTTGTCCGTTGCAATCGTCTTCACCAGTTCCCCGGTTCTTGCATCCAGGCCTTCTCCGAAATCCGCGCGTCCTCGCTGGGGTTTATACCCGCGCCAGAGCACTCCATTGATAACAAAGATATCCGGCGGCGAGCAAAATCCCTGCCGGCTCGAACATTCCCAAAGCGGTTTCCCCTTATCAACGGAAAGCGCCGAGAGCGACCGGAAATCAGCAACATACACAATGCCGCCATGAGTTGTCAGCGTGGGTGATGCCCACTGCCATAGTCTGTTCCCGGGTTTGGCAAGATGAACAGGATGCGCGATCCTCCACGTTTCATCGCCCGATGTCAACGCCAGACAGACCAGGTGCTCATTTGTCTGATACAACAGAGCATCGTCTGATACCACCAGGGGAAGCAGCGTCTCCCGGCTGACTTCCCTGCGCCAGAGAACGTCTCCCGTTTGGATGTCTGCCGCTATGATTGACCTGCGAGCAGATTTACTGCGCTCGGGATTCATGTGAATGGCCACCTGGCTGGTGCCCGTCAGCATGATCAGACGGTTGCCAATACAAAGGATCTGTCGCGTGTACTCCGACCCCTTGCAGGTCATCATAACCTTTCCGGTCGCTGCATCCAGCGCGGCCACCGGCTTCCCAGCGCCTAAAGGCACATACACGCGGTTACCGACCGCCACGAGTCGGAAGGGTAAATCGGGTGGCCCGGAACGAAAGCCGTGCAGGTGGTCGGACCATTTGTCGATCGTTCGCTTCCACAGGATCACTCCGTTGAAGGCATCCCGGGCGACCAGACGCCACCTTGCCGGCATACGGATGTCAGCCGTCAGACCTTCATCAACAATATAGAAAAGCCGCCCTCCGGCCGAGACCATAGCACTGACGCTTGCCAATTGTTCGTGACTTCGAGCGAACTTCGGATAACCGATCCATTGCACATGCCTCGGCACGCCAACGATCGTGTCTTGTGCGACTGCGTTGTTGTCCGGCCCGTGCAGAAAATGAGTCCATTCGTCGATCTCCTCCGGCCAGGGTTTGACCGTTTTCTCCCAGCCCTTGTCAGACTTGATGTAGGCCACTCCAAGCGGCACGAGTACGCGCATTATTTCTTTTCTGGAAAGATTGACCAGACGCTCAGCAACCAGGAGATTGACGATATTGTTCGCATAGGGCAGGTCGCTTTGGCCCCAATGTTGAACCGACACTTTGCCGTATAGGTCCCTTTGTTTGATATGCGCTCGCACTTCATCGACATGGCGTCTCGTGTCATAGAGTCCGTGCACAACATAGGAATTACTGGCAGCGAAATCAGCGGTAACCATACCATCGCCATCTCCTATATGGACAACAAGTCCCCCCGTGATACCGCTTGCTTTGACCATTTCTTGAGCGGATAATATCTGTCGATCCGGGTCTTCTGCCCAGCTCTGCGTTGCAAGGGCAAAGAGGATCACGGAACTCAGTAGTTGTGAGGCTTTCTGCATTTTCATTGTTCCCTACTGCTGTTAACCTGAGTTAGCTGTTCTGTATACACACGGATTACCTGAAGGCACGATCATTTCTACCAAATACACGGTTATATTTCAAGAAAGACAGGGGGGGCGATAACCTCACGGACCAGGCGATATCGGGCAAAGGATACACATTTCTGAAAAACTCTCAATCATGCTCTGATCCCGCTCTTTTCTCTGCGGTTAAGCAGGTAAAGCTGGCCAATGAGAAAAAATGAGCGATCTGACCCGTTAGCAGCCTTTTCCTTGAATCATCGCGACCGTGTGTGCTATAATCGTCACGGCTAAGCATGTCAGCTCATGTGCACCATTATTCAGGCTATAAACAACAAGGTATAAATTAAATTGAAGAACTGAGCCTATGACGTCAATAACCAGGACACTTTTTGTAACAAGTTTTGTTTGTATGATCCTTTCTATTAGCGCTAAATCAGATGATTTCAGATTAGTAAAAGACAGGGTAATAGAAGAATTAATGAAATCTTCGATCGATGATGCGCAGGTAAACACCCTTATCGGCAAAATAGGTGAAGATGGTAGTTTTAATGACGTGAACTATGTGGATTTGAGTCGGACTGCAGGATTCCCTCAGCGAAATCACACATCTACCCTGGTCTATCTGGCAAAAGCATATCGAAGCAAAACATCGAAGTATTACAGAAGCAAAAAGCTGAAAGACATCATAACAAGGGGATACACGTATTGGGTGGACAACGATTTTTTTGGCGATAACTGGCACAACAATCAAATATCCACTCCCGCCAATTTGGCTAACTTGATGTTGCTTATAGGTGACGAATTGCCAGGGGATTTGGTTGAAAGAGGACAACCCATCATCGGCAGGGCCCACATGAATGCCTCAGGGGCCCGACCGAGTGGAGATAGAATTGTCATTGCCGGAATTCTGGCAAAGAATCTACTTTTTAACGGAGACAAAGAGCAATTTGACGAAATAATAGACCTCATAGAGGGGGAGGTAAAATTCGCTACAGGTAGCCGGGGCATGCAACACGATTTTAGCTTTCATCATCGCCACGACAGGGTAAATAATACCACGTCCTACGGTTACACCAAATATGCCAACGCTTTTGGGGAATGGTCTTATTATGTGGCAAAAACAAAATATGCTTTTTCAGTTGAAAAAATAAATCATCTGATAGACTACTATTTAGATGGAATATTCAAACAGCAGGTCTATGGAATTTATCCGGATGTTAGTGTTAAAAATAGAAGCATCACGCATAAGGCCACCTTTGCACCGCGGAGCACCCTTGAAATTGAACGTCTGCTGCAAAGTACGGATTATCGCAAGGCTGAGTTGGAAGAAGTAGTCAAATTAAGAAGGGGCGAAACCAAACCCTCGCAGTCTTTCGCCAAGTTCTTCTGGCAAACGGAACATTTTGTATTCCAGCGACCCAATTTCTACACAACGGTGAGAATGTTTTCAACCCGAAACAGGAATATGGAAGTCCCTTATAACGGCCCTGGAAAACCAACGCACCATAGAGCCGACGGAACCAATTATCTCATGCTCAAGGGCGATGAATACCATAACATCTGGCCGGTCTACGATTGGCAGAAGATATCCGGCACGACGATCGTTCAAAAGCCGGAATTATATCCACCAACGGAAATCCAAAAAGGTGGATTAACCGATTTTGTAGGGGCCGTTACCGATGGTTTATTTGGTGCGGTCAGTTTCGATTTTAAGAGCCCGCATGACTTTGTGGAAGCAAAGAAATCCTGGTTCTTCTTTGATGAAGAGTATGTGTGTCTGGGGACGGCCATCAATTCTAACCGGAGATTGCCGGTTGCCACGACCGTTAACCAGGTTCTAATGCGAAGCGACGTGACTGTTTCCCAGAACGGTAGAATTACAAAAGTGCGGGAAGGCAATCGTGAACTGGAAAAAGTAAAATGGGTACATCAGGATAAAATCGGGTACATTTTTCCAGAAACCGCAACGGTTAATGTGTCAAATCAAACGCAGGAAGGACGATGGTCAGACATTACGGACCAGAAAAACATTTCCGATGAAATTGTCAGCGAAAAAGTGTTTATGATTTGGTTCAACCATGGTGATCGTCCGAAGAATGCATCGTATCGCTACATAGTCGTCCCCAATGTAACGGAACGGGAATTAGATGAAACCAGTCATTCAAATCGAAATATTACAATTCTCTCCAATACTCCTGAAATCCAAGCAGTAAAACATTCGAAGCTCGAAATCATCCAAATTGCATTTTACAAAGCAGGCGAAGTCGAAATATCAAGTGACACAAAAGTCAGAATGGACAGTCAGGGAATGGCAATGCTCACAATGAAAGGAAATAAGATTGAGAAACTATCCGTTTCGGATCCGTCACGGAAATTAAGCACAATTGCAGTCACAGTGTCTGGTCATTATCACTCACAGGGAGATGGGTTTCTCACTATACCAAACAAGAACGAGGACACTACTGTGGTGTTGGTTGATTTGCCCCAGGGCGTCTATGCGGGAAAGAGTATAACGGCTGAATTGTAGAATGCGCACTTTTCGGTACAGAAGTTCTCAAGAATTATGCAGTGAAACCTCGTGAGTAGATACTTCTCCCGGCCAAGCGCTGAAACAACTCGCCCTCCACGAGAATCATAATAAGGCATCTATTCACCCTGTCTCCGGGAGACTCTTCACTTGAATGGTCACCGCCCCTCATAGTAGAATGATACGTATCGTTAGACACTATATCTTCTGTTAATAATGGAGCGATCCTATAATGAGAGAAATTGGCACTTCTTGCACGATCCTTCTTGTGATCCTGGTCGGATCCACCTATGCGAACACTTCCTCGATCGAGGTCGGCGAACCTGAGCTTCTGTACACCGAAGACGAGATCCCCATTCGATATGACGGAACCCTCACCACGCTAAGGAAATACGGCAATACCTTGTATTTCTACCATCCCTTCGGATGCCGGATCGAGCCCGGCGGAAAACGCAGGAGTCGCCATAGCTGGCATTACGGTCCCCCGGACGATCCCCTGAAGGTCCATCATCGCAGTTTCACGGAAGAGGAATTCTGGGATTATAACGGGTACTACCAGGATACCGAAGAGGAAGGGATTTGGATTCTCGCCATGCACCAGCTCGAGAATGGCCACCTGCTGGGTATTACCCATGCGGAGATCAATTACACAAAGAACCGAAGAGAGCAGCGGTTCGTCATCGGGATAGGCTACTCGACCGACCGAGGGGACAGTTGGACCTATTGTGGGGAAATTATCAAAGCGGCCGACGAACGCCTGAACGTAGGCGGCGGCGCCACTATCCTGAAAGGGGAGTATATCTATGTTTACTACAATGATGTGGAGCCGTCCACCAGGACCAAGCTGGCATGTGTCGCAAGGGCCAAACTGGATGAAGCGGCGAAGGCTGCCGCCGGACATAAAGTAACGACCTGGCACAAATACCGGGACGGTCGCTGGGACACGCCGGGTCTGTCCGGGACGCCGGGCAGCAATATCCTACCCAGGGTCTATGGCAGTGAGGATCTGCATGCCGATGCAGCCTACTGCACCGCCACGGACAGGTATCTGATGACGGTCCAGACCGGTCGCGCCCACAAGCTGCTCCTGTTCTCATCGAAAGAGGGCATTGAGTGGAGACAGGAAGCCGTCGTGGATGAGACGGACGACGACGTCATCCAGCCTTATGCCGCTTTTGTGGATTTCAACGGGAACTCGGACGATGGGCGGATTGTGGATGATCATTTTTACATCTATTTTCCCCGGAAAAGGAGGGACCACAACCAGGATGATATGTTCCGTTGTCTCATTACCATCAAGTAGTGTTCACGACTGCGTGTTTCAAACTCTCTATGCATTTCGGGGTATATCAGCAACAGTCAAAGCGGTCCATACCGAAGCGGTCGATTTTGTCAAAAAACCGTTGGACGAGGAGAATTTTTGAGACCGACCGAATGGAAGATCCATTTCAGGCAGGGCGGGACCCACGACCGGTATGGCAGGTTTGTTACTGAAGATCGGGCGATGGGCCTCTGCTACTGAGCACAGGTTAATAACAAGCACGCTTGAGACGACGGTAAGCTTTATCATTTCAAGGCCTCATTGCCAAGAATCTGTTGCTCTCACCTAAGCATACCATAGTCTGGCGATATTGGCCAATGTACGATTGCTATCGGTTCATATGCCAGAGAGAAGCATTCAAGACGATGGCAAAGCTTACCCACAGCAAATAGGGTATCAGAAGATATGTAGCCGGCTTTGATATCCTCCAAAATGCAACAATTGTCACGAGTATAGCGACCCAAAGCAGGATGATTTCAACCAGAGCGAGCCCCATCATATGCAGGCCAAAGAAGATTGGCGTCCACAGGCCGTTCAGGACCAGTTGGAGCACAAACAGTCCCAGGGCTACCTTGGTTTGCCTGCTGCTGATTCCCTTGTTCCAAATCAGGAAGGCCGCTACCCCCATCATTACATAGAGAATCGGCCAGACTACGCCGAAGGTCCAGTCCGGGGGATTGAATGACGGCTTGGCCAGATGGGCATACCAGGTGCTAACGGAATCCATTGTGGAGAAGGATCCGATGAATCCTGTAAACAGGCATACAGTCACAGAACAGATTAGCTTGCCTATCGCCTTCTTATCAGACCCCATGTTGACTCTGAGCCCTTTCAACAAACATATCAGCGGCCTTCGGATTTGTCTGTAGATTGGCATGGCTCAACTTCTCAGCCATGACGAACACCAGGGTCGCGTCATCCCCTGCGTGAGCAATGGCATAGATTGCCGAATCCACATTCCCATCGGGATTGACCATCCACATTCGCATGCAAGTCGCCTCGACAAGAATAAGACTCCAAAACACGATTCATCAGCACTGAATTCTGATGGTGATTATATCCGATAGAACGGATGCCTGGCAAATAGCAATCTTCGGCCCAATCCGATACTCTAATCCTCCCGGATCTTCCGCCAAGGGTGTTCTTGGAGTCGTCTCATGCGTCTGGCCGGCCCATCTCGGCGTGACTAAGCTTATTTTTGATTGGAGGAGCAACAAACCAGATTCCGATCCAGACATGCTCCCGGAAGCTTCTATATATTTGCTGATGCTAAGAAATGCGATATCTTCCACATTTGTCCGAACAAGTAAGACTGTTTAAGTTGTATAAAGGAAAGACGAGCGTTATAACGCTCTTTCGCAAACGTCAAACGGAAATATTTGATTGAAAGGACATAGACATGAAACTTAGAAATAAAGATATACTTCCTATGTTGGCCATTTGGAGCCTCGTATTGGGTTTTTGGGCGACTGGCATGGCAGCGGAGCCGGCCGGTGAGCTATTGGCCGACTTCTCAGATGCATCCGTTGCCGGGCAATGGTTTTCAGTAAACGACAACGTAATGGGCGGTATCTCCGAGGGGGGATTCCGAATCAGTGAGGACAATACGCTCGTGTTCTCCGGTAATCTATCGCTGGAGAATCGAGGCGGCTTCACCTCCATTCGCACTCGGCCTAAAGATCTGAATCTCGATGGCTATGATACAATAGCCCTCCGCCTGAAAGGCGATGGCCGACTCTACTACGTTAATCTGATGACCTCTTCTCGTCGTACCGCGTCATCCTATCGTGCCCCCATCAAGACGCAGAAGAACACTTGGCAGGACGTCCGCATCAGCTTGAAGGACTTCGTGTATACATCCTTTGGTCGAACTGTCGCCGGAGCAGCCCCTCTGAAAGCCAAGGATGTCCGGAGCCTGGGCATAACACTGGCGGATAAGATTGTGGGACCTTTCCGTTTGGAGCTTCGTTGGATCAGGGCTGAAAGGGGAGCTGTCGCCGATGAGGCCACATCCCCTGGAGGCAATGATATCGTGGCCGCAGCCGTATCCGCTGGGAAGTTCAAGACGCTCGTCGCTGCGGTCAAAGCCGCCGGATTGGTCGATTCACTGAAGGCCGAGGGGCCTCTGACCGTTTTTGCCCCGACCGATGAGGCATTTGCCAAGCTGCCTGAAGGTACTGTCGAGGAGCTGCTCCAGCCGGAGAATCGTGACAAGCTTATTGCAGTGCTTTCCTATCATGTGGTTCCGGGAAAGCTCCTCCTTCGTACCCAGTCGCCGGAGACACTTCAGGGCCAATCTCTAACGATAAAAACGCCCGGCTCGTTCGAAGTCAACGGGGCAAATGTGATTACATCCGATATCGAAGCGTCCAACGGCGTGATTCACATCATCGACCGTGTTCTTCTTCCACCGGCTGAGAAACTGAATCCAAGGGAGGCGGCTAGAGAGGTTATTGAGCTTGCCATCAGACGCGGAGTTCCTCTGTTCAATGCAGGGCAGCCTTCAGCGTGTGCCGCCATCTATGAAGTGGCGGCGGAATCCTTGCTGAAGTCTCATTCGAATGCACTGGATGCCGATGACCGCGCGATCGTGGAAAGCACTCTTAGGAAAGTCCGCAGGGGTGACGAAGATCCACATCGGCAGGCTTGGACGCTAAGACGAACTCTTGATGCGGTCTATGAATCCCTTGGAAGAAAGTAAGACGGCGGATTGACATGATATTCATCGCCTAAAGCAAGGTTTACGGCATGGAAAATACGTTTTTTACTTTGATGATAACGCTGAAGTCTGTTACGCTGTTTTTCAGCTTCTTTATGGAAAACCAGGAGATAGGTTCTTACGTAGCTTACTAAAATAAGATACTCAGATAGAGAAATATGGGTATAGTAGTGGGAAAAAGAACGATGAAAAAGCTCAGCGTCATGACGAAGATAACACTCATCCTATTGAGTGTGATTGTGATTTCACCTTTTCTTCTGAGTTCGTGTGCGATCGTGGGAATAGAAAAAGCCAAGTATCAAGTCATTGAGAGAGAAGGTAAGTTCGAGATTCGGCAATATCAACCCCGGATCGTTGCAGAGACGACCGTTGAAGCGGATTTCGATGAGGCGGGGAATATGGCTTTCAGAAGGCTCTTCAATTACATCTCCGGAGAGAACCGCAAGGACGAATCTATCGCCATGACGGCCCCGGTCAACCAAAAGGCTCGTTCTGAGAAGATTGCGATGACGGCCCCGGTCAATCAGCAGAAGTCGGAAGGGAAATACGCGATAAGCTTTGTCATGCCCTCGAAATATACGAGAGAAACCTTACCGGAGCCCCTGGATGCCAACGTCCGACTCAGGGAAATACCGTCCCGGAAAATGGCGGCTATTCGATACTCGGGGTCGTGGAGCAGAAAGAAGTACGAGGCCAAGAAAGCGCTTTTGGAAGAATTCATTAAAAAGAAAGAACTTCACATTACAGGGGAGGATACCTTCGCACGATATGATCCTCCCTTTCAGATTTGGTTCTTGAGAAGGAATGAAGTGCTGTTTCCGGTTGAGTAACCGCCCGAGTATATTGATTCATTTTGGAGCAGAGCAATGAGTTCCATAGTTTCTCTCCTGATCGCATGGGTGTCCATTGCTTTGGTTATGGTGGTCTTCTACCTGATTCAGCTCAGGATGCGCAATGCGACCTTAGTGGACGTCGTCTGGGCGGCGGGGGTAGGATTAGCGGGTTGTTTCTACGCGGTAACGGGCGCAGGAGATCCCCACCGGCGTCTGGTGCTTGCGGTACTCTCCGGCGTATGGGGCCTTCGTTTGGCGTTCTATCTGATCCTCAGGTCGCTTGGAAAGCCGGAGGATGGTCGGTATGCCATGCTGCGGGCCAAATGGGGTGATGCCGCGCCGAGAAATTTTTTCCTTTTCTATCAGGCACAGGCTTCATGGGTCGTGTTGTTTTCCATTCCCTTTCTGGTTGTTTCCCAAAATATTCGAGGATTCTGGACCGGGTATGATTTCGCTGCTTTAGTCATCTGGATCATTGCGGTCGCCGGAGAAGCATGTGCCGATTGGCAACTGAACCAATTTCGTGCAGAGGCCGGCAATCAGGGCAAAACCTGCCGCAAAGGTCTATGGACGTACAGCCGACATCCCAACTATTTCTTCGAGTGGCTCCACTGGTTCACATATGTATTGCTGGCGATAGGAACGCAATGGTGGTGGGTGAGTCTATTTGGCCCGGTCGTGATGCTGCTTTTCTTGTACAAATTGACTGGAATTCCCTACACCGAAAAACGAGCCTTGGAGAAGCGTGGAGAGGATTACCGCCGTTACCAGCAAACGACTTCCGCCTTTATACCGTGGTTCCCAAAGAAAGGTCATCATGAAACGAATCATTGACTTAATGGAGCGTGGCCTGATCCCGGACACCCTGATTCGAAACGGTATCCGTCGGTTGAATCAACTGCGCCTGCGGCAGGAAAACAAGGGCGACCCTGTTTCTCAACTCAAGGCCAAAATGGACTTCATCGAAATGCTGCGCAACGATCCCGTCGCGATTGAGACCGAGGCTGCAAACCGACAGCATTACGAAGTTCCCGCCCCGTTTTTTGAGAGAATTCTTGGTGAGCACCTGAAATATAGCTGCTGTCTATGGTCGGAAAAGACTTCGACCCTTACGGAGGCGGAAGAAGCGGCGCTTGATCTTGTCGTCGAACGAGCGCAGATCGAAGACGGTATGGAGGTGTTGGACCTGGGTTGCGGATGGGGGAGTATCTCTCTGCATTTGTGTCGCCAGTTTCCCGGCTGTCAAGTTATGGCCGTCTCCAATTCGTCCGATCAGCGGAAATTCATACAACGTCGGTGTAAAGAAATAGGGATAGACAATTTGAATGTCATTACGGCCGATGTCAATACATTTGATCCCGGTTCTACATTCGATCGCATCGTGTCTATTGAGATGTTCGAGCACATGCGAAACTATCAGCAATTATTGCGCCGTATCGCCACGTGGCTTAAGAAGGACGGCAAGCTCTTTGTTCATATTTTTACCCATAAGGAATACGCATATCTCTTCGAGACCGAGGGCGAGGATAACTGGATGGGACGCTACTTTTTTACCGGGGGCCTGATGCCTTCTGATGATCTTCTGCTCTATTTTCAAGAGGACTTCTTACTGGAAAAACACTGGCGTCTGGCGGGAACCCACTACCAAAAGACGGCCGAATGTTGGCTTTCAAATATGGATCATGCAAAATCCAGGATCCTCCCACTCTTCGAATCGGTCTATGGTGCAGATCAGGCACCGCGATGGTTTCAGCGATGGCGAATATTCTTTATGGCATGTTCCGAATTATGGGGCTATCGTAATGGAACGGAGTGGTTCGTAAGCCACTATTTGTTTGGAAAGCGCCAGGGGCGGTGATATAGGGATTTCGCAGTCAGACTCATCAAAGGCATCGCGATAAGCCATGCTGCGCCGACGTGAACAAGACTGATTAAAACAGGACTCGCCAGTTGAATGGCTCCCAGGCGACTCGCACCAAGATAAGCGAACGGGCCGAAAATAGAACCAAGTATCGCTGCGACAAAGAGATGGGCCTGAAACCACTTTAGCGACTCATTCAGAGCAAGCGAAAAGTTGATCCAAAGCATGAAAAGCCAGATTGTAGTTATTGGTGTCGGGATCAGCCAGCGATTGGGCGTGTATGCCCCGGCGGCTATCAAAGTGGTGTCCAGGACGAGACCGACCATGAGCGACGCCAAACCGAGAAGTATTGCAGGCAAGAGCTTCTGTTTCCCTGCCACAAAGACGTGAATGACTCCAAGGAACAGCACAATAATAACGCCCAACCAATGCACCTCTCGCGCAGCGCCAAACACACAGGCGAACCAGCCCATGTTCAGTCCAATCACGCTCCAGACCGACCGTAATGTTGAATTTTCCTGCTTCATCAGAATTTGCCAAGAATCGGAGCTGGGCGGCCCAAAGGCCTGGAAAAGACCATTTGCACGTCTCCGATGTAACGTTCCTGGAAGGCGCCTTCGCAATAACAAAAATAATACTCCCACATCCGTATAAAGCTCTCAGGAAATCCCATCTTTGTTACTATGTCGATTTGATTCAAAAACCTCTCACGCCAGCAACGAAGGGTTCGCGCGTAGTGCGGCGTGATGTCTTCCATATGCACCAACTGCAAATCCGTTGCACGGGTAGCCACATCGCATAGATGCGTAACCGCCGTTAGGCAGCTTCCCGGAAAGATATATCGCTTAATGAAATCCACGTCACGAACATGCCGGCGATACCGCTGGTCCTTGATCGTGATCGCCTGCAAGGCCATCATACCCTCGGGTTTGAGAAGATGACTGCAGGTCGTAAGGAAAGTCTCTATAAACTCATGTCCGACGGCTTCGATCATTTCGATGGAAACCAGTTTGTCAAATCGACCGGACACGTCGCGGTAATCCTTCTTGAGGATTTCAATACGGGCTTTCAGGCCTTTACGGTTAATCAAATCGACGGCGTATTCATATTGACTGTCACTTATTGTCGTCGTGGTCACATGGCAACCGTAGTTCTCAGCCGCGTGAATCGCGAAACCGCCCCAGCCACTTCCGATTTCGACCACATGGTCCTGCGGTTCCAACTGGAGCTTACGACAAATCCTATCGTACTTGGCAATCGACGCCTGCTCCAGAGACGTCGATTCAGATTCAAAGATCCCGCAAGAATAGGTCATCGTGCCATCAAGAAAAAGAGAGTAAAACTCGTTGCCGAGATCGTAGTGTGCCACTATGTTCTGACGGCTCCCAAGCCTGGTGTTTCGATGAAAAAAATGGAACACTTTTCGCAGGAAACGACTCATCCAGGCCGGTCCATATTCGACTCGCTCGAGGGCGGGCAGATTTCGTACAAGAATCCGAATCATTTCCGTAAGATCGCTGCATTTCCAGAGTCCCGCCATGTACGCTTCGGCAAGGCCCACGCTACCGCCAAACACAACCGCAGAGTAGAAGCGAGGGTGCACTATTTCCATGACGACCTCAGGTTGATTGTTCGTCTCAGATGCCCCAAACACAGCGGTATCGGAGCCTTCGATCATCTTGATCCGTCCCCAGGCGATCGAAGGCAAAAGTCGCATGACCATCCTCTTCGCCCAGCTATCCAACCGTCCCGTTGGCTGGCTTAGATCGAATGGGATATCCTCCGGTATGATATTCTTGCTCATTTCCTTCCCTCGTTGGCGCCGCTGCGCTTGGATGGATGGGTGTAAAACGTGGCCCCTTTCAGCCGCAGCTTTAGTCCCTGCAAATAAATCTTTGAAACGATTTGAAGTGTCATGGCCGGATACAGTGCCAGAACTCGGGCCAGAGCCCGCCCGGCTAAATCGGTCCGGCGTAAACTTAACGTCGCGTCGAACAGCTTTTCTTCGTTCTCGAAATTCTGCATATGCACCTGAATCCTATCACCGGGTTGTAGAAACCGCCAATCATAATCCTGGTCCATATCCATAAAGGGTGAAACGTGGAAGTCTTTTTTGAAGCGATAATGTTTCCATGGATCGCGGGCGTCGTTCAAAACGTCCGTTAGCACGTAACAATGGCGTTCATGCCACGGTGTATTGTTGACCTCGGCCACGATCGTTTCTACCTGCCGGCGAGACGCGTCGAGGCAATAAAAGAAACTCACTGGATTGAAACAGTGTCCGAAGTATCTCAAATGAGTGAGCATGCGGATAGGCCCGCCCGGCCTGCGTCCGGATTGTTCTTGAACGAGACGACGAACAGCGCAATCAATGGAGACGGCAGGATCGCCAAGATGATCGCTTCGTTTCAGATAAGCCAGATTCCAACGCTTAACCGACCAAAACCAGCGTTTCCGGAAGACCTGATCCAACTCGGCTAAATCGAGATACATCAGAAAAAGTCGGTACTCGAAGACGTTTTCGACGGGGCGGAATCGCCTGTGCCGCACCTTTCCTTCATAGATCGCGCTTTCCACAGTTACAGCTCCTTCCCAAAAAACCGGCATACGGCTAAAGCGCTGTTCACGCCGTCTTCGTGAAATCCATTACCCCAGTAAGCGCCACAATAATGGATCCGGTTGACGCCGCTTATTTGCGGATGTGCTTGCTGAGCCTTCACAGAGGCCGTGGTGAATACGGGGTGCGCGTATTCGATCTGGTAGAGAATCTGTTGTGGATCTATTGTTTGTTGGCTGTTCAGGGTCACACAAAAAGTCGCCGGAGCCTGAATGTTTTGAAGGATATTCATGTTGTAGGTGAGGATGACGCTCGACTGCGATGCTTGTGGGATGCGATAATTCCAACTGGCCCATGTTTTTCTAAGCCGCGGCAGCAGGGTCGTGTCTGTATGAAGGACTGTCATATTGTCTTTATAAGGAATCGAGCTTAGAATCTTTTGTTCCGTCTCGCTTGGATCCACCAGCATCTTTAAAGCCTGGTCACTGTGTGTGGCGACGATGACATGATCATAGCTTGCTTCGGTTCCTTCGACGGTCCGGACGATGACACATCCCTCTTTCCGGCTTATACGAATAACGGCACGATTGAGGTGAATATGGTCCTTAAATCCTGCGGTCAGGGCATCCACATATTTCCGAGATCCTTTTTGGATCGTCAGCCATTGGGGTTGATTGCGAACGTTCAAGAAGCCATGATTATGGAAAAAGCGCACAAAAAACTCCGCGGGTATGTCCCCAAAGAGTTTTGGATCAGCGGACCAGATGGCGGCTCCCATGGGAATGATAAAGTATTCACGAAAATACCGGCCATAATGCTCTTTTTCCAGGAAGTCTTTTAGAGTAAGGTCTGCCGGCCCGTTGAGTAGAGACCCATAATGACGCCTAAAACGAAAAATATCCCAAATCATTCGCCAAAAGGAAGCGCACATCAGATTTTTAGGTTGGGCAAACAAAGAACCGAGCGAGCTGGGACTGTACTCCATACCGGTTCGGTCGCAGCGTACGCTGAAGCTCATATTGCTGTTTTTCCACACAACACCGAGTTGCCTGAGAAGCTTGACGAAATTGGGATATGTTTTCTCATTGAAAACGATAAAGCCGGTATCCACAGGGTAACGGTTGTCCCGCAGGTCCACATCGACTGTATGTGCATGCCCACCGATATAGTTGTTCTGTTCATAGACTGTGATCTGATGGTTCTTGTGTAACAGGTAGGCTGCCGTGAGACCTGCTATTCCGCTACCAATAATGGCGATTCGCATAGCTAATCACTCTCGGTATTCTGTTTGTTCAGCTCGCCTCCGTTTTTCGTTTTGGCCAGGCGGTTCCCGTCTCGTTTCTTTTTCGGCAACTCGTTTAAATCCCAAACAATCCCGAGCCTGTTGAGGAGTCTGAGAAAATAATAGGTTACATCGTACTCCCACCAGTAAAAGCCGTTTCGTGCCGCTATCGGGTAGTAATGATGGTTATTATGCCATCCTTCACCCAAAGTCACCAGGGCAAGAAACCAGTTATTTCGACTTTGGTCGGGTGTGTCGTATCGTCGCCTCCCGATCATATGATCCAGTGAATTAATCGTGGCCGTCGCGTGAAATAATGCCACGGTCGAAATGCAGAATCCCCAAACCACCATCTGGACGCCGGATGTGCCGCTCGAAGGGGTATAGATGCGAAAAAAACCTCCAACTATCCACAAAAGCCCCATCAAAACAAGCGGGGGCAGAATACTGAAGCGGTTGAGAAATACCAATTCCGGAAAAACCAGCCAGCTTTTGACCATGTCTTTATTGGTTGATAAATACTTCGGACTGAGAATCCAAAGCAGGTGGCTCCAAAGAAAACCATGCTGGACGGGAGAATGGATATCCTCAGGTTTATCAGCGAATCGATGATGATGACGATGGTTCGCCGCCCACCATAAAGGGCCCTTTTGTGCGGATGAGGTTGCGATGACGGCGAATGTAAATTGCCAAAAGCGCGAGGTCTTATAGGCTCGATGTGAGAAATACCGATGGTAAACCGCCGTGATCGCCAACATTCTGATGAGATACAAACCCAGGGCGGTCCAAACGGCTATCGGGCTCCAACCGACCCAAATCACGAGGATACACGCCAAATGAAGTAAAATAAACGGGATAACGCGAAGCCAATCCACCTCATCAGAGGGTAGCTTAGATATCCTGTCATCTCCTGCCTCATCATCAAACCAGCAGATCAAAGAACGGACGACTCTATTGTTTCCAAGTTTCTTCCACAGATTCATGGATAACGGTACCTATGTCGATTTTCTGTTGATCGTGACGATCCCGAGATAGCCATCGACCGTGATGGAATCTCCCGTGTGAATGAGCTTTTCCGCATCGGGAATACCGGTCACACAGGGAAGGCCGTATTCGCGAGCGATGATCGCGCCGTGGATTAGCATTCCGCCTCTGCGTTCGATAATCGCCGAAGCCAACGGCACGACAAAGGTCATATTAGGATCGATTGCATCACAGACCAGAACCTCTTTTTTCTTGAAGCTGAACAGATCCTCCGCTTTTCTGATGACTCGAGCAGGACCTGTTGCCAGTCCGGCGCCTGCAGGTTGCCCCACAAGCTGTCTGGGTATGACCCGCTTGTCTTTGGTTTGAGCGATCTTGTTCTTTCGGCTCTGCGGCCGATAGTTTGGATCCCTTAGGCACCTGGCCACATCATCAGCCCGTGAAATATCGAAAGGCATTTTAGAAGCCGATATAGAGCGACTGCGAGCTTCCTGCACAGTATCAAGCAGTCGTTTTTCAATCCGACCCAGATAGATATTGTCATCATCGCGCAAGCGATAGCTTGCACGCGCCAAATCCAATAACTGCAAAGCAAACGCGTGATTTCGTTTTGGCGTGCTTGCCATGAACCGCTTTTCAAGATCTTGCTTTTTTCGCCCTTTTCTGCCTTTTTCCACAGGCCCGGTTTGCGACATCTCGACAATGAATTCCAATACCCTCGCCTGAAGTTGAGAAGGGCTCATCCATCCCGACATGGGCGTGCTTAATTCCTCAGCAAGATTTGCCACTTCCTGTGAAAATTCCGAGTCTTTTGGCAGCCTGCCGGATTGGACCCGCTTCATCAGCCGCTTGTCTTGTTTCAACTTATTGGCAAGCCATCGCAGTTTTTCATTTCTCCTGACACTTTGAAGATCAGACCCTGCTAAAAGGTCCAGGAATTCGTACGGATTTTCAGGCTTGACGGTTTTGTTATAAACCATTCCGAAAAGCCGTATTCCGTGAGCAAACGGGATACAGAAGTCCCAATATTGTTTTCTCCATTTTTCGCATATATCTCGCCTCTTTGAAATCTCAGCCGCCAGCTCTTTGTCTGTCATACGCTTTAAGTCAATCGGCCCGAGCGTTTTTGATTCTGAGATCATTCCCGGTATGATATCGTTCTCGATTTTTGTTCTGAGCCCCACCAGGCTGTCAAAGCTGCGTCTTAAACTCAAATACCACTGCCGATCATCCTTTTTTTCGCCTTCAGTTGTGGTGGTTATAGGTCGAGATTGCAAAAGATGGAATTTGGAATGCGCATAGGTCCATTCGACGTCTTGATCCGTTCCGAATATTTCGGCAAGCTTCTTCTCGACGTGGAAGATTTTTTTCACTCTGTACGTTGTTAGAGGCGGCTTGTTCCGTTGATGGGGTGATAGGTTGATGACCTTGACTCCACTCGGAGCAGGCGCAATCGCCTTGGTACGACGCACGGGTGTATGTGAGACAATCCTTGCGGAATTTCGGTCGATCATCCATCTGTCAGGTTCGACCGTGCCGTCAACGAGACCCTGGTTTAAACCGTATACAGCCTCAATGACAGCCAGTGTAGGATCAACGGGACTTCGACCGAATACGACACCCGATTCCTGCCCCTGGATTAATTCCTGAATGACCACGGCCATGCTGCTCTTCTCAATGTCCAGTCCGATTTCCTTTCGATAAAGAATGGCCGCGTCGGACCAGGTCGAAGCCCAGACGAGCTTAATGTGTTCCAGCACGTCTTCGGAACCTTTTACGTTCAGGTAGGATTCATGAAGTCCCGCAAAAGAAGCTTTTGCCGAGTCCTCGCCAATGGCGGAAGATCTGACCGCAACGGCCTTTTCGCCAAAAACACGGTCTATTTCATGCGCTAAGGATTGAGCCAGTATCGAAGGAATCGGCGTTTTGGCAAACATAGTCTGTATTCTTAACGAGCAATCCCACATTTCCTCCCATCGCATCTGATCGAAAGACTTTCGGTGATACTCCATAAGAACTTGTGCTCGCAATCCGGTGCCATCCATAAAATCATTATACGCCCGGATGGAGATGCCAATCGTGTTGGGGATGGGCAGTCCCTCTTGTGCCATTTGGGCAAGAGCGAACGCTTTCCCCCCCACACATTTTCGGTCTGACTTGTTAATCTGGGATAGATGATAAATCAGCTTCATGGGTTCACGTGGTACTCGACGACATGTTGAAATCGGTCGACAATATAAAGGGTCTCAGCCGTTAAAGAGAGAACCGCACAGGTTGGTGATTGAATAAAGTCCTTTAGGTGGGCGTGTTTATGGGTATAGAGTTGTATCAGACGACTCTTTCCGGATTTCCGCAGTTCGCGCACGCTCCCCACAATGGTCACCGCCATAGCTCTTCTGAAATCACTCATCCGATTGGATCTGTTGTCCACCAGCAGCGCCGCTCTGGGATTGGCCATGATATTGGCGTATTTGCGTGTCGTACGCGGTGTTGCAAAGATAAAATTTGTGAAGTCGTCTGTCGCGGCAAAAGCCACAAGGCTCGCATATGGCCGACTCCTTTTTTGTGTCGACAAAACCCCAATGGGTTGTTTGTCAAACAGCGTCTTAAGCTTTTTTCTTAAGTCCTTCTGTGATTCCACCGTCAATGACTCCTATCCGGCGATTAAAACCCCTTCTTTTCTGTTTTACGGTTGGTTTGTTTTTCTTCTCATTTCCTCTTGGCGCATCGGCATACGATCGATCAGGTCGAACAGATCGCTTGATGGGACTGCCTGCTTCGCCCTTAACTTGACAGTACCGTCCTTACCAATAAGCACAAAACGATACACCTCGGCGGGAACCTCGAATTTGTGGCGTAGGTATGATTGCTGCTCATTCGTGAGCGACTTTTCACCCATCATCGACGGGCCAATCTCAATCAACTTAAAGACGATGATATCACGATCATTCAGTTCATCTTCTTTTTCTTCAAACTCATCTTCTTGTTTCAAATAAGAACGATCTGTGATGGACGGGGCGAAGACAAAAACAAGACGGTGTTTCCACCGAAAAGTATCCAAATCCAATGCAGTTGCTTCATGATCCATTGGCACCTCTTTTTTTTCCCGCCTTTCACAAGACGGCACAATAACGATGCAAGCCATTATTAGAAATGAAGATACCAAAAATATGAGATTGCCAAAGATCGGTTCTGTAGTCTGTGACCGTTTATCTTCGTGTTTAAGCCTATGTAGCATCGCATTTATCCCGCCTCTTTTTTAACATTCGATCTCGCTTATTTGGATACCATGCGCCTCCATATACATCCGCATCCGCCTTTCATGATCTTCATCATACGCATCTATCTTTTCGGATACTTCAGCGCGATGCGAACCAGCGTCATTCTCCATGCATTGTTGAAAATGGATTTCTCCTGCTAATTTCTCATTCATGAGAGCGGTGTCAAAGGCATTCTTCAGTATTCGATAAAGATCAGCGTTGTAAAAGCAATTTGTGCCACCAGGCACGCAATAAGAATCAAATCGCGAATATCATTCCTATAACGCAACAGGTTCGCAAAGATTCTTTTCACTCTTGGCGGTGCGGCCACAATTTTGACACCTATATTGTGCGTCCTGGACCATTTCTTTGTAAGCATCCTTATTCTTGTAGTGAAATCCCTCGCACATTAGAAAACACAGATGCTCATTGTGTACATCACTCGTGCAGCTTTCGTTGTGTGCCGATTTTTCTTCTGCCATTGTCATCATCTCCTTACTTTCTGATTAACAAAGGACTCTCACTCGCTTATTCAAGCGAATATAAACAACGGACGAAATATTGCTTTTCCCAAACACTCGAACTCGCTATTCAAGATTACATGGAGCGATCTACGCAGCCATTCTACGACATGTCAGCGTTTGCTGCAAGTCTCTTGACCTTTTTGGCAGAAAAACAATTTCTGGATAGGATAGAGGCTGCGGCAACAAGAACCAGATCGTGGTTGCCCATTTGAGAAGGACTATATACCTATCATCAGTCATATGAACTCGCTTTCCTCTCAGGTTTGATGCGCCGCCTGAAAAGAATATGCAAACAAGACCCTATGTCAGTGCATCGAATTATGTCAGGAAAATGGGTGATTTCAAGACGGGACCCTGGTGCGGGATACGGGATGCTTTTTTTCGGCGTTTTATCCAAAATCACGAAAGAGTATTTACACAAAACCTCTGAATGCGTGTGATGACTTTCCAACTTCGGGGAATGGGTAAGCAGAAAACAAGAGTGTTTGTTAAAACGGCGGGGCATTTTTTTTATCGCTTATTTGCCTGAGTTACCAAATGTTGCACTGGAAGCTTCCCTTGGCTTTTACCAGCACATCTTCATATTGCGCACACTTGTAATTGTAAGGATGATCATAAAAAAGTGAATGAAATACCTGCGTGCACTGGACTTTTAAGATCGTTTCGGTTATTCTAGGGTTCAAATGAAGTTGCTTTAGGGTCTTTTATGAAATGAGGTTTTTATGAGTATTCGTTTTAATATTGATGAAATACTGGAAATGGCGATACGGATTGAGGTGAACGGGAGAGCGTTCTATCTTCACGCGGCTGAAATCGAGTCAGATAAGGAGATGGTTAGCTTCTTCAACAAACTCGCCGCCATGGAGGAACAGCATATAAAGACATTTGAGCGATTCCGCGAGGATCTTTCCGACACGGATAAAGAAGGCCAGGTATATGATCCCGACGGGCAGGCCTCGATGTACCTTTCCGTTATGGCCGACACGCATGGCGGAGAAGGAGATCCTCAGGTTGCCAAAACATTAACGGGAAAAGAGAGTCTTCAGGAAATTCTCAATATCGCTCTGGGCCTTGAGAAAGAGTCCATTTTATTCTACGTTGGCCTCAAGGATCTCGTCCGCCAGAAACACGGCAAGGATAAAGTGGACGCCATCATTGACGAAGAGAAACAGCATATTGCCCAACTCTCGGAGATTCTGCGAAACGCTCAAGGATCGTAGAACGGATAATCGTTTAGCTCGGACGCAATCCGGAACCGAGAAAATCTGCGCACGACTAACTCAAAAATCGCCCTGTCATGAAACCGACATAACTCACAGCGGCAGCTAAGATGGCCCCCCAGCACATGTCAATAACCGTCACAATCCAGGGCCACTCTTTGACAAGAGCAAGATTCGTCAGATCATAGGTCCCATAGGTAACCAGACCGAAAAAAGCCCCAAGCAGGAGTACTCTTCTTGCAGAATTTGCGTTAAGGCCGGGCAAAACCACGAAGACCAGTACGCCGGCCACAAATAACAAGTAAAAAAGGATGGCTGCTGACCATATTGGCTTGGCGCTGAGCAAGAAGCCAATATGTTTTGCATAAAATCCGCGGGCTATCAAACCCAGCCAAATCATGTCGATGACCAGAAAGGTAACCAAAGTAGCTAAATAGAGTTTAATATAGTATATAACCATAGCTTGGAACTCCTATTCTCATATATTAATCAGGTTTCCAATTTGAGACACATCTTAAGCTCCTCCATAATCCAAACCGGAAAAGGCCGGGATCCTATGAATTATACCACTCTCTTAGCTGCATCATTGTACATTTTTTTCGCTTTGACTGACAATGCGAACTCGAAGCCAACCTTCAGTTGGCATCGTGTCGATCGCCTGACGTAAGACAGGCCCTACATTTGTATATATTCTATTCGTTAGATCTGCTGAAGAACGCTCCAGCGACCGCTGTATCACAACCGTTGAAACGCCATTCCGGGCAAGCACCGAACCCAAGGTCGTTCACAGTGACTTAGGGGGAGAACTGTCTCATCAGGCGTAGGTTGCACATTTATTGAGAAATATTTATTTTTTGCCTTGACGAGTATGTCCATTTGGACATATACTGCCGTAGAACTTATTAAGGGGCCATATGGAGCCGCTAACCGAAAAACAAAAACAGGTGCTTCAGTTCGTTGAAGATCGGCTACGCGTCGGAAAAGCTCCAAGCCAGCGAGAAATGGCCAAACACTTCGGTTTGGCCAGAAACGCCATCTGCCAGCTTTTGGACTACCTGAAGAAAAAGGATTACCTGGAAGATTCGGGTGGCCATCGAGGACTCAGGTTATCGAAAGAATATCTTGCGATGAAGAAGGCAACAGAAGGTATTCCTGTCGTAGGTAGAGTCGCCGCGGGTGAGCCCATATTAGCGGTTGAGAATATCGAAGAATATGTGGACTTGAAAGAACTCTTTCAACCCTCTGAGAAAGCATTTATTCTGAAAGTCACCGGCGATAGTATGGTTGATGAAGGCATTATGGACGGTGACCTTGTCGTGGTTGAGCCGACTTCAAGCATTGAAAACGGCCAAATTGGCGTTGTGCTATTGGATGATGAAGTCACGGTTAAGAAGATATATCTCCAGACCAGCAAGATAGCGCTCAAATCCGCCAACCGGGCGATGGGTTACAAAACGATATACATCAAAAAGCGAGGCGGCAAGAATGCCCGTTTAATTGGCAAAGTCAAGGGCTGCCTCCGAGTACTATGAAATCAGGATAAGAATAGCAGGTCAGATTCGCATCGGCATCGCAGGTCGGTCGTATCCGGACTGGCAAGGTATTGCTCTCGATGTGTCATTTTAATTCACACGCAGTGTGGGGACGGAGTAGGTATGCGCATCGCCGCACTTGGTTGCAGAAGTGTCTATAGTCTTTTGAGAGGTTCAGTCTCGGTGCAGCGATGGGTAAATAAGGCCAGGGAATACGGCTACGGCGCTATTGCATTGACGGATGTCAATTCCATGTACGGGGCGGTGGATTTGTGTAAGTCCGCCGAGCAGGCGGATATTAAACCTATCCTCGGCGTTCAGATTCTTACGGATACCCAGAGCGCTGTTTTGCTTGCCGAAAACAGCGCCGGGTATAAAAACCTTTGCAGAATAACCACCGCGAGGAACCTGGATCCGGACTTTGATTTAATAAAGCATTTACGAAACCACAGCAGGGGGCTTATCTGCATCTGTGACCAGGCGCCATTTTTGAGGGCACTCCAAAAACTCTTTCGTAAAGGCAATCTGTTTTTCGGTTGTCACAGCTTAGCCGAAGCCACATGGGCCACCGCGAATAAGATAAAACCTATTCCCTATACTCATTTTAACTGTTTGGAAGAGGGCGACATCGCGATCATTAAGCTTTTGGACAAAATAAGACAGCTCAGTGTGGCGGGGCCAGGGCCGCAAGATCACCATGTTTTAAAGCCGCTCATTCCCGAAGAGCAGCTTAAACAAGCGTTTTGGAATCATCCTGAAGCAGTAAGAAATGCCGAGCAAGTCGTCCGGCGATGCAACTTCCATTTGCTCAACGGACGCTATCACCTGCCTAAAGTCAAGTTGCCCCAGGGCAAGAGTGTTGATATCGAACTGGCCAGACGATGTCATTGGGGGCTGGCGAGGAAATACAATCCCGTAAGTGCCGAGGTCGTCAAGCGCCTGGAGCATGAATTAGCTGTGATTCGAAAAAACAAGTTCAACGACTATTTTCTGGTCGTCCACCAGATCATCAACTTTGCTAAACAAAGGCGCATCCCGGTGGAAGTGCGAGGATCTGCCGCGGGTTCCCTTGTCTCCTATGTCCTGGGTTTCACGCGTGTGTGCCCTATAGAGAATAACCTCTACTTCGAACGTTTTATGAATCCCGGCAGAAAAGACTGTCCGGATATCGATATCGATCTCTGTTGGAGAAGGCGAGATGACGTTATAAGGTTTTGTTATGACAATTGGGGGGCAGATTATGTTGCGATGGTCTCGAACATCAATAGATACAGACGCAGAAGTGCGATTCGTGATGTTGCCAGGGCCTTTGGTGTGGAACCGTCTAAAATCAATCAGTTCGTTAAACAGAAAAGAGCACATGCAGATTCCGACATATATAGGCTGGCCGAAAAAATCATCGGCATTCCCAGGCACTTGGGCGTTCACTGCGGAGGAATTGTCATTACCCCTCACCCGGTAAGAGAGATTGCACCGCTGGAACTCGCAACAAAAGGCGTGGTGGTCACACAGTATGATAAGGATGCCGCGGAAGCGGTAGGCTTAATTAAGATCGACCTTCTTGGGAATCGAGCCCTGTCAACGGTGAATGAGGCCGTGCATATCATAAACAGCCGTTCATCTGATCTGAACATCGATACCGTCAATTCCACAGACGAAAAGACGGCAAACATGTTGATCGCGGGTGATAGTCTGGGCGTATTTCAGTGCGAATCGCCAGGCATGAGACAGCTTCTTAGGGGATTGAAAGTCAAGAGTAAACGGGATGTCGCTATTGCCTTATCGTTGATCAGGCCCGGTCCGGCTTCCGGGGGGATGAAAACAGAATTCATCGAACGCTCTCTCCGGGGAAAACCATTTACCTATTTACATCCGAAGATGAAAGAAGTGCTGGGAGATACCTATGGTGTGATGCTTTATCAGGAAGATGTGATGCGGATCGCGGTGGAAGTGGCCGGTTATAGCATTGGTGATGCCGATCGATTTAGATCGGACGTATCGAAAAGAGTCTCCGCGTCGCGTTTACAAAAACAGTATGAGGATTTTGTGTATTCGCGGGCGGATGGCGTTGGAATGGATCGCCATGCGGCGGAGGCGATATGGGAGCACATCCTGAGGTTTGCCGCTTATTCATACTGCAAGGCCCACGCGACCGTTTATGCCAACATTGCCTGGCAGACAGCCTTCCTGAAGGCCAACTATGCCCAGCAGTTCTATACGTCGCTCTTGAACAATCACCTCGGGATGTATCCATTGAGAATCTATGTCTGGGATGCCATCAGACACGGCATAAGGATATTGCCGCCGCATGTGAATAGAAGCGATGTGGAATGGACAGCAGAGGGCAAAGCAATTAGGGCAGGACTAAATATTATCAAGGGTCTAAGCTTCACAACTGTAAATGCACTACTCGAGCAAAGGAGGATAAGACCGTTTGTCGATATTGACGACCTTCGCAGACGTGTCAGGTTCCGCAAGCCTGAATTACCCAATCTCATTCAGGTCGGCGCTTGCGATGGACTCGGTCAAAGCCGCCCTGCGATGTTGGGACAATTATATTTAACGCCCGTCAATCCAGACCAAATGTTACTCTTTGATATATATAGAAATCTTTCTCAATTACCGGAATACAACCGCGTTGAAAAACTCAGCGCTGAGATCGATGTGACGGGTATTCCCCTGAGCCTCCATCCGACTGTTCTATTCCGCTCAGGATTTACGTCTGCCGCCACGTTGGACAGGTTCATCAATAAAGAGGTTACGGTCGCAGGTTTCGTCGCCACAGCCCGAAGAGCAAAAACTAATGATGGCAGACTCATCGGTTTTGTGACGTTAGAAGACTCTTCCGGCCTGGCAGAGGTCACCTTTTTCCCGGACCAGATCGAGAAGTATAACGGGATTTGCAACGCTTCGGGACCTGTCTGGGTCACAGGCAAGGTAACTGAGCATTTGTCATCCGTTGCCCTCGAATGCCACAATTGCGGAAGAGCTGCATGAAAAAAGCTAACGGCGAAAGGACTTTTGTGCTATCCTACGCCCTGAGCATTCAGGCTCAATAATTGAACGAGCAAAGCAATTTGTTTCACGGCCCAAGAAATGATAAGAACATTCGCCTTAAAATCAAGGACGGCTGCGGACGGAATCGATTTCTCCGCGGATTTGAACGAGGAACAACTTGCGGTGGCCACCGCCCCGGGCGGCCCCATGCTGGTCATCGCGGGAGCGGGAAGCGGCAAGACACGGGCCTTAACCTACCGGCTTGCCTGGCTCGTCAAGAACGGAATCGATCCATCACGAATCATGCTCGTTACATTTACGAACCGTGCCGCGCGCGAAATGCTCAGCCGGATCGAGACATTGGTGCAGCAGAAGACCCGAGATATTTGGGGAGGGACCTTTCACCACATTGCAAACCGAATCCTCCGCGAATATGGCTCAAAGCTCGACATTTCACCCGATTTCACAATTCTCGACAGAGAAGACGCCAAAGACCTAATAGCCTCCTGCATCCACGATGCTGGTGTTGATATTCATAAACGACGATTCCCCCAGAAATCTGTTCTGGTCTCCATCTCCAGTTTTATACAGAATACCCTCGATCCCCTTGAAGCTGTTTTAACCAAGCGATATCCTATGTTTCTCCAGGAGATACAAGAGATTGAACAAGTCCTGATTTCATACAACGCCAAAAAGAGACAAAGGCAGCTTTTAGACTTCGATGATCTGCTCAGTGCCTGGTTGCGGCTTCTCATGGAACATCAGGACATTCGAGACGTATTGGCCAGACAATTTCTGCATATTCTTGTCGATGAATATCAGGATACCAACGCCATTCAGGGCGCTATCGTTGATCTGCTGGCCGAGCGCCACCGTAACGTTGCCGTCGTCGGGGATGATTCCCAGGCGATTTACAGTTTCAGAGGGGCCAGCTTTCAGAATATCATTTCCTTCAGAGAACGATATCCGGAGGCCATAGAATACCGACTCGAAATAAATTACAGATCCACTCCCGAGATTTTAACACTGGCGAACGCCAATATAGCCTGCAACACCCAACGGCTTCCAAAAGAATTAAAGGCAATCAGATCCTCGGGACTCAAACCGACGATTGTTCCGTGCCACGATCATTTCGTGCAATCACGCTTTATCGCCGAGTACATTCTACATCTTCTGGATGAAGGCCGGAGTCTAAACGATATTGCCGTTCTCTATCGCAGCCACTGGCATTCCCTCGAGATCCAGCTTGAACTGCAGCGAAGGAATATTCCCTTCCATGTACGGGGAGGACTGCGTTTCTTCGAGCAAGCCCACATGAAGGATGTCTTGTGCTACATGCGTATCATCCATAATGCCAATGATGAGCTTGCCTGGTTACGCGTGTTGAAGATTTTGCCTCGCGTGGGAACGGCCCTCTCAAACAGGGCATGGCAACTTATTAGTCAGGCAGATAATCCACTGGATGAAGCAGGCGAATCCGATGCCGCCCAATTATTTCCATCCGGCGCGAGGGACTTCTATCGAGATTTCACTAAGCTTCTGCGAGATTTAAGGCAAATCAGTACCCCCGCCGAGATGATCGACGCGATCATGGCCTCTGCCTATGAAGGCTATCTGGTTAGCCACTATGACGGTGCCGATCTTCGCAAAGAAGATATCAAAGGCCTGGCCAACTTTGCCGCTCAATACGATACACTGGAAGCCTTCCTGGCGGATGTGGCGCTCGCCGGCGAATTGTCGGGAGAGACCGTTGTCACCGGACCCGTCGAACAGGAATTCGCTACACTGAGCACGATCCATCAGGCCAAAGGTTTGGAATGGGCCGTTGTCTTTATCCCGTGGCTGGCGGACGGAAGATTTCCTACGGACTTTGCCATCAATACCCGGGACGACCTGGAAGAGGAAAGGCGCGTGCTGCATGTGGCGGTGACGCGGGCCAGGGATGAGATCTATCTGATCACCCCGCAGTTCTACCGCAACCGTTCCCAGACCCTGATCATGATGAAACCAAGTCGTTTTCTCATGGAATTGTCCGATGAATTGACAGAGCCTATGGAACTTGAGGAAGGACTACCTCACCTGCAGGGAGGCATCGCGCCACAAGCTTTGCCTGAAGCATGAAGATGCCAACGCCGCCAGCGCCAAACGGGAGGGATCATTGGCACCATGGTCACTGGCGAAATGACGTCATTCCACTGGCCGCAAGCGTTGACGTTGTCATCACAATAAGGTAAACTGGTGTTGATCTGCATGTTCAACTCGGAGTAAAAGAACACAGGGGAAAATAATGGAACGAATCAATACTAAGGCAAGTCATTTCGCGGGATACCTGTTCTTTGTTCTCACGGCCTCACCAGCTTGTCCACTGTGGTCGCAAGGGCAAAAGCCCCTTGAGGTGAAGACCCTCTTCGAAGTCAAGTATCAGGTGATCGATGGGTTTGGAGCTTCCGACGCCTGGCGTGCACAGTTTGTCGGCAAGAACTGGCCGGTTGCGAAAAAAAACAGGATCGCCGATCTGTTGTTTAGCCGGGAAGACGATGACGCAGGCAATCCAAAAGGTATCGGCCTTTCCATCTGGCGGTTTTACCTTTCCTCGGGAACCGCCGAACAGGGAGACTCCTCCGACATCGGCAACCCGTGGCGCAGGGGTGAATGCTTCCTGAATGCCGACGGCACCTATGACTGGAGCAAGCATGAAGGTCAACGTTGGTTTTTGCAGGCCGCTAAGGAACGGGGGGTGGAAAGATTCCTGGCGTTTGGCAATGCCGCCCCGGTGCATCTGAGCAAAAACGGCAAAGGCTACGCGACCAAAGGCGACATCCATTTCAACGTCAAACCGGGCTGCATGGATGACTATGCGAAATACCTGGTGGACGTTATGGAGCATTTCAGTCGAAACGGTATATCTTTTGATTATCTGAGTCCCATCAATGAGCCGCAATGGAATTGGGACGGCCCGGGTCAGGAGGGGACCCCCGCGTTGAATGAGGAGATCTACGCCTTTGTCCGGTATTTATCTCACGAGTTGTCTATCAGAGGTTTGAAAACGAAAATCGTCATCGGCGAGGCGGGGACCATCGGACACGCATCCATAAGCATGGCTTCAGTAGGCATGAGAAGTAACGGACGGGACGATCAGGCCCGGTTCTTTTTCAGCGAGCAGTCGCCTTTCTACATCGGAGACCTGCCCAATGTGGAAAAGACCATCTCCGCCCACAGCTACCACTCAGTCTGGCCTCTGGACAAGCAGGTGCAGTACCGGAACATGGTCCACCGGGCCCTGAACGCTGCCAATCCCGAGCTTGGCTACTGGATGAGTGAATATTGCATTCTGCAACGCAATGGGGAAATCCGCAGTGGCGGCCAGCGAGATCTCGGGATGAACACTGCCCTCTACGTCGCCCGCATCATCCACCACGATCTGACGCTGTGCCATGCGAAATCATGGCAATGGTGGACCGCCATAACCCAGTGCGATTTCAAGGACGGGTTGGTTTATCTGGACGATGGTTCCAACGCCGATACGGGAAAGATGGGCGGTCATGTTGAAAGCCTGCAACATGACGGTGTGGTCCGCGAAAGCAAACTACTCTGGGTCTTGGGTAACTACGCGCGTTTTGTCCGTCCGGGTATGATACGGATAGAATGCTCGCTTTCGGAGGAACAGTCCGCCGAAGACGGGTTGCTGATTTCGGCGTACCAAGATGTGAAGAAAGGACGTGTGGTCTATGTGTTCACAAACTTGTCCGTACAGGAAAGGCAAGTCGGTGTCGGACCGGGCAAACAAGTCAAAACATATACAACCGACAAGAAGGATAATCTGCGATTCTCATTGCAGTCTCTGGACGACGTCAGAATACCTGAAAGATCAGTAGTCACCGTCGTGAATTAAGGATGAGCGCCCTACCATTGAGTCATGGGTGGTCTTTTCAAAGGAATCAGGTTATGATCAGCGGGCTCTCTCGGTGTGTCTTAGTGAAGTTAACCTGTGTTATCCTTGTGCTTGGTCTGGCTCTGTCAGATACAACCATCGCACAACCGGCGAACCTCTATGCCCGCTGGCCGCTCGACGAAGGTGAGGGCGAGATGGTATTTGACATGTCCGGCAACGACTGGCACGGGATCATTCAAAATGCCGGCCATGGCCTTGGACTGGATGGCTCCGTTTGGGTTGACGATGCGATCCGCGGCACCGTCATTAGTTTTAACGGTACGGCTGAAAGTGCTTTTGTCCGCGCCGGCGAAATTCCTCAAATGACGCTGGCCAACGACTTTACATGGGCCTTTTGGGCGAAACAAAACGCTGAAAACACGGCGAGCAACGATATTATTCTCGGTAATCGGAAGGACGATAACGCGGTCGATTTTGTGCCGCGACAGTTTATTAAGTTCACTCCGACGAAATTCGAGTGGCACATGAACGCCAACGGCAACGACAATCTGGACTATGATGACATTCCCGCCGATGTCTGGCTCCACCATGCGGTCGTGAAAACAGCAGATCAGTTGACCTATTACCGCAACGGCGTCGCATCCAGCTCAGGGACGTTCACACAACCCCTGGACGTTCCTCAACCCCTTTTCTTTGGCGGTGACAACGAGGGTGCTGCCGGAGAGAATTGGAGCGGATTGATGAGCGATGTGCAGCTCTATACCCGTGCACTCACCGCAGATGAGGTTCTCCAGGTTATGGCTTTAGAAGTGGGACCTGCGATCAGAACCCGCTCCTATAGGGAAATGCCTTCAAATAAGGCAATAGATGTATCCATAGATACCGATCTGAGCTGGACTGCGGGCGATTACGCCGATACCCACGATGTGTACTTCAGCACAGTGTTCGAGGACGTCAACGAGGCCGACAGAGCCAATTTGCCGGATGCACTGATTAGCCAGGATCAGGAGCCTAATATGTATGACCTGGACACGCTTGATTACGGCCGGACCTACTATTGGCGAATCGATGATGTCAATGCGCCTCTGACGAGTTCGACAGTCTTCAAGGGCAAGACCTGGCAATTTATGACCGAGTTGTTCAGTTATGCGATTCCTGGCGACAGGATAGCCGCAACAGCTTCAAGCCGGTCCGAGGAGAGCGGTGGCCCTGAGAACACTATCGACGGCTCGGGTTTGACGAGTGTTACGCACCCGATTGATACTCGGGATGATACACACTCCACTATAATTTCAGATATGTGGATCAGCAGCGAAACTGATATGACACCGTGGATTCAGTATAACTTCGACAAGCCGTATAAGCTGGACAGTATGTTGGTGTGGAACTTCAACGGCACTACTATCTGGCACATGCTCGGCCTAAAGGCTGTCAATGTTGACTATTCAACAAACGGTGGAGCAACCTGGCGATCCCTGAGCCATGTACCAGAATTTGCCGAGGCGACCGGTACGAAGGGTTATCAAGCCAACACCGTCGTTCCATTTGACAACCTGGTCGTAAATGCTGTCAAACTCACCCCAGCCGGCAATTGGTCGGGAGGCATCTCTTCCCGCTGCGGTCTGAGCGAGATTGATTTCCTGGCCATACCTACATACGCCTCCGCGCCTTATCCGCAGAACGGAGCGACACATGTCGCTGTGGATGCAACCCTATACTGGAAAGCAGGCAGAGAAGCCGCTCAGCATAGGCTTTATTTGGATACCGACAAGGCGGCTGTGGACCAGGGTACGGCAACGCCAACGATTTTGAGCCGGGTTGGCTATAAACTGAATTCACAAGAAATTGCTATGGGCTCGACCTACTATTGGCGTATTGATGAGGTCAATGACGCCGAACCTGTATCAACGTATAGCGGCGATACATGGGGCTTTGAAATCGAGGACTATCTTGTTGTGGATGACTTCGCGACATACCTCAGTAATGTCGAAAACCGCACCATAGGATGTGACAGGATCGCCGCAACCGGTGGCGAGGGCCCAATGCTCCTTGACGACCTTCATCTTGACCGTCGTCCTCAAGAATGAGATAAAATCTACCTTGACTTGAAAGATGTTCTTAGCTTCTGTTACTTGATGGTCATTGAGAGAGCACCAATTGAACAGTATCCGTACCAAGGATATTACCCTGGGAATCATACGCCTTCAGAGTACAAGTGCCGGGTACCTGCTCGGTGTTGATGTCGCCATACCAGTGCGTCAGTTCATCCCAGGTCGCATCCAGAATTGTCCCCGTCTCAACAATTCGAATCCGGCGAACGTTGATCCAACCCCGACCTTCTACTCGAACCTGGCCGTTTCTGCCGATAGCTGCAGAGACCCCTGATATTTCAAAGGGAATCTCCGGCGGCACGACCTGCTGCAATTGCCGTTGCACGTCGCTATGCCGATTGCCAATGTAGTTGAGCCAGTCAGACCATGACTGTTCCGGCAATAAGCTTTTGTAGTGGTCCGCCCAATATGACATATACTCCCGATTGAAGCTGGTCTGGAGAAAGTCATAGATATAGCCGTAGAAAATATGGTTCCAGTGTGGATTCGCGGTTATTTTTCGTAAAATCGAATTGCTCTTGATTGATGCGGAGACTCTGGTGTAGTCCAGGTCATGTAAAAAGAACAGAATCTTATCATCCGTCGGTCGATGGTAAAACAGCGCATTGTGCGCCGAACCGGTAATCCAATTATCGGATGGTCCGTAAGTTGAACCCACGGCAAAGGCACGCATCCACTCATCGACATCGAGTGCCTGTTCAATGGCCGAGACAAACTCAGAGCCGCTCCGGCTCAACGCGTATGTCATGTTCATGATCGGCTCGTAGTTATCTTCGTCCCTGTTGTTCTTAATGAGAAGATGCCAGCGATAGTCTTCTTTGTCCTGACCCAGATACGTATTGATTGAAAGCCCATCCACCCCACCGGCTTCTTGGGGATACTTCAATCCCTCCGGGCTGTTGCCAACGGTTTGGGTCAAGGGATAGACCAGTTCATACTCATAAAGGGCGCCGCTGCCGCCTTGATTACCATAAGACTCTTCACAGAATAACCTGTTGAATCGGGCTATTTGAACCTCTACTCCGCTGCTGTGAGCGGGGTCTGGCGCCATCAGGTAGCCTAAGTCGTGATACTTGCTCGGCCCGCCGAAGCGATTCATGGCTGCATGCAAAAGCATCTCCTGCTGACCCACGTTCTGCCCGTTCGAGCGGTCGAAGGCCAGTTTGTTGTGCACGCCCCGGAACAGATTTTGCGCTTCAAAACGCAAGCTGAAACCGATCCTGCCCGCCTGCTTGTTCGGGGGACGACCGTGCTCGCTGCTTTTAAGCCTGATGCCGATGTTGTAGTAGATATCCCTTTCATTAACAATGAGTGCCGCTCCGAGATATTCATTGCTCATCAAATTTGTGAGTTCGTACAGCTTCTCCTTCTGGTCGTTCCGCATGACAACTCGGTAGTTATGCACCCCTGTGTCACGCGGCCTCTGACCTAAGACCTCGTACTGGGCAAAACTCACCGGGCCGGCGGCAGGATAACAGCTCCCGGCCATTAAATTGTCGCAACCTTCGACATAGAACTGTACCGTTGTTCCGCCTCGATAACCTTGTATCGAGCCCTTATACAGGAAACCATCGTCGGTAGTCATTACAACGCGCTGCCAGTGCCCTCCATCCTGCCGATAGCGAAGGGCCATTCCCGTTTCTAAAATACCGTCAGGGTCCTCGGCCTGAACAGTAACGTTCACTGGTTCATACGGTCCAGGGACAGCAGGGGTATGAATCAGTGATGAAAATGTTGGGCCAATGTTTGACACGGCCCTTGAATTCACCGTACCCGGAGTGCCGCTGCTCTCAGGCACATCCAAATGTGTGGTATATGCAACACGGTTAAAGAAAAGGCGAGTATTCAATAAGGGTGTCCCTGCCACCCAGCGAGCTCGGAAACGAACCTCATAGACCCGTCCGTTGTTTACCCGACGACCATTAGCCAAAGTAGTCTCGGCATGGTTCGACATATGCTCGGTTGGCCCGGTGGCAACCAGAAGGAGTACCGGATTAGAGGCGTCTTCAGGGTCGGGGACAACGACCGATGTGGAGTGATTGCCGATGATGCGCCATTTGTTCGCGTCTGTGGAAAAGTCGCCATTCTGCAACAATTGCTCGGCAGCCCCGTCAGGATCCTCAATGACCTCAATATCATCGATAAGAATCTCTCCCTGATCTAACAGGCCCATGACAAATTCGCTATAGAGGTGATCCTGTCCGACCGGGCTTGAGGTTGCGACTGCACGATAGACATAATTCTGCCATGACGAGCGTCCTAATTCGTTACTGGCGGCCCAAGCCTCGGCCCGGTTGTTGTTGGCCCATGGTTCAATCAGTTCCAAACTACAGCCGCCCCCGTCTGCATATTCAGGCCAGGTTCCGTCGTCAAAATAGCGAACCCTATCTGCGGGATTGCCGTGTTGGTCAGATAGAACCAACTTCTCGCCTCCGTTAGACAAGTTTCCAGTGAAATCACCGATGATATGTGCATTGCCAAACCGGTTGCTCAGCCATGCCGCATCGTGAGCCACGACGAGATATGCTCCCGGTTGCATCGTTGTATCTGGAGGAAAATCATAACCAATCCCTTTGGTAAAAGACCAGTTAGACATATCCACAGTCTCCGTACCTCGGTTGTAGAGTTCGACCCAAGTGTTAGATTCCTCTCCTTCCAATTGCACCATAGGGTGGTACATGATTTCGTTAATGACTATGTCCTGGCAGATTACGAAGACGTTGGGCGCTCCCCAGGTAGCCGCCGCAGGATAAAGCCACTGGCCCGTGCCATCCGGATAACGACCGCGCAGTCTATCATCGGCAAGCACGGCATCTAACAGGCGCCCATCTGCGGACCAGAGGAAGATACGGTCGCCCTCGCCGGGAATGAATCCCATATCCGCTTCACTGAGCCAGCAGGGTTTGCCCGATTCCAACATCATGTCTGAACATTTATAAGTGGCTTCGACGCTCCCCTGGACCTCAATATGTAAATCGTTTAGATTTAAGGTTGTCTCACCGATATTTACCAGTTCGAGATAAAATACATCATCGGTAACGGAAGCCATCTCATTAAAACGAACGAGCCGAATCGGTGCCTTGCTTGAAGGAAAGTTTTCAGCACCCGGAGAGCCTCCCGCCTGCTCGCTCCAGGTCCAATGGGTGGGATTATCACTTTCCCGGTCCGGATTGAGCTTCGCCAGACTTACTCCCGCACCGTCGGGTGCCACGGGCCAGTCACCGGAATCTCTGTAACGCATTTCAGTTAGCAGCCGCCCACTGTTATTGACTAAATACAGGGTCTCACCGCTGTTTGAGAGCTTACCGGTAAATGGACCGAACACTAATGCACCCAACGGCGCCTGATTTAGCAACCGTTCCGGCGCGGAGGCGACCACCATATACTCGGCGGCACCGATGATTGTGTCTTCCGGGAACCAATATTCTATACCTCCTTGAAGTGACCAGCCGGACATGTCGATATCTATGCCCATCTGGTTGTATAGCTCAATCCACTCTACATTGTCCCCCGTCCGAGGGTGGTACATGATCTCATTGAACACTACCACAGAATCGGCCGCTGCCCCTGGAGCCAGCAGCATGATGCAAAGAAAGGAAAGCTGAACTTTGTGTTTCAACGTCTTTAACATAACATTCAATCCCTGCTATGGACAATGGAGAATGCAACCTTCTAATGGCTACCCATGAAACTCCTCGGTAATATAATAACCAGTTTTACATCCAATGTCGAAGGTAAAGATGTAAGGCTGGCGTCGTACAGTGCAATGGGACGCAGGTTTATGACGGTAAGCATGGACTGCGACAACCCGAATAGAGGAATGAGCCGGCCTGTAGTCGCTTCTCCAGGCGTTGATAGTTCGCCCTTCATTGTCCATCAGGTAGGTCGTCGTCGAATCAATGGGAGCAAACAACGTATAGCCTTTGAAGGCTCCTTCTTCATTGATAATCACGCCGGTTGGCTGCTCCCGGGACTCCCTGCTTTGCATGACGCTGGGGCCCTGCAGCATCCTGTTACCCGGGCCTGAGCGTTCTCCCATCCGCTGAGGGCGCTTCGGTACTTGCCTCATCCGGATTTCCGGCCCGCTGGTGCGGGGTTCTGCTGCGCCGCCACGTACGCAACGGACAAAGTTGTCAATTCGTATCACGTCACCTTGCGGGCCGCGGCCGTACGGAAATCTCGACGGGTCGCCTGATTTGGGGTCGCTGCGCTGCGAGCCGGCGCCGTGGACATCCATCAGCATATACTGGCCGGTGCGTCTGTTCGGCATCCAGCCGAATGACCTGCCGAACGCGACGTAGGCCGCAGTACTCGCCCTCGACAGACCGGCATGAGTCGTCCCGCTCCAGTAGCAGGGATAGTCCTCCCGGCCACCCTCGGCAGCAAACGACGTCGCCTCAAAGACCGGATCGATCGCCGCTGAATTCGTGGTTGCAGGCGAACGTGTGTAGTCCACGATGCTTTGGAGTTCCTTAACGTTGGGCAGCCGCCAGTCCGAATAGCCCGCGTATTCCAGACTCTCGGCCCATGCAAGTGCCTCCTGCCAGTTGAGCTTTCCGTCTTTCTTTCTGCCTGCCTTGAGCACGCCACTGTCAACTTTCATCCACATGAGGCCGGTAGCCCGGTCCGTCACTGTGCCGTTGCCGTTGTCTTTGAAGTCATTCTTTCCGTAGCTCGCATTGCCGCGTACATACAGGACATAAAAGGTCTTATCTGTAGCCGTACGGGGGCTTCTCATGCCGTAACCTTTGATCCGACCGTCGGCAAAATTCACGCCGAACACAGTCTGGTCACCACGCATCGTGGTGCTGACGTACT
>Ga0272441_10002467_pt1 | contig 37170 bp, 29 predicted proteins | sample SSMProp6N_FD_193582 | JGI IMG/M metagenome (GOLD analysis project Ga0272441, IMG submission 193582) | Marine sediment archaeal communities from Little Sippewissett salt marsh, Falmouth, MA, United States - SSM-Prop-6N | ecosystem: Environmental > Aquatic > Marine > Wetlands > Sediment ...
ATTGCTGCTGCGTTTTATGCTGCGCTGAAATAAGCTGCTGACCGCTTCGCTGTTCTATATGATACAAGTAAATGTATTAACCTCGCTTTTGAAACGAATATAGCAAAGTAAGTGCCGAACAGGATTGTGACTTTCCCTAATATGTGGTGGAAATTAAGTCATTTTTAGGAATAAAATACGATGGTGATGTATTTTATAGGGAAGTAGTGGGTGGCCCAAGTTATAGGCATAAAAATGAGTTTTGGAATGAGGGAATGGAATATTACGAAACCAAATGGGCTGCTATTGAGGCAGCAAAAGAGGTAGCTGAATTATTCGATTGCGATGACGATGAACCAATTCGATTACTTGATGATAATTCCGAAAATTTACAAACTGCTGGTAATTGATCCTGATAAATTGAAAATATGTTGACTGTAATATTATTAGAGACCATAATAATAAATAATTCGCAATTAATGTTATGGAGGAATTATGAAGGTAAAAGAGAACTTAGAAAATCAGAACCTTTTAATTTTTTTGACTGTAATGATTACGCTATCTCTGTGGTCTTCAGGATGTAAACGAAATCCAAAAATCAGTGACTCAAATATGGTTGCTCTTGAACGATTATCACAAAATTCTACAGTATCCCAAGATGTGCGAGATAGAGCTCAAAAGGCAATAGCTAATTATACAAACAGCACAATAGAATCCGAACCTCTCCTTTTATATGTACGTCCGCTCATCGAGTTTGTTGGTTCCGAGAGGAATAAACTACGCATTACGGTGATTGATGAGGACAACGACTTAATTGGATTCGGTTTAAAGGAGGAAGCAAGAGAAACAAATGGCGCTATTAACATATTATTAGAGGAGGAATATCCTGTATTTATTCATTATCAGGGCTTAGCACGCGTAAACCACTATGAGACTCCGTTTTTCACTCGCTTGAATGAGCAGCGAAAAGATGAAGAGATATGGTCCGATTATATTGCAATGGACTTTGACGCCAAGATGAAACAGATAAAACTTCCTCATTCATCGGGAGACAGGTTATCTGATACGATAGAATATTATGAAAGGGTATATGAGTTATGGGAAAAGACACTACCTCCTGTTTGGATATCAATTCCAGATCCAAATACCCTAAATGTTTGGATCTATGTTTATGACAAAGCAGGGAACAAATCGAATTCTGTCAAATTGGTTAGATACACCGACCCAAGTGATGGCCAAGAAGATTAAGTGAATAAAAAAGAATATTGAAATCTTAGTACGAGATAATTATTTCAGCGAATAGCACGGCGGACCGGAACTTTTCACCTTCGACAACCACAATCCCAAAGGCGGCAGGAAACTGCATTAAATCCTAATATCTAATTTCGAAACTCGAAACAATCTCTAATAACCTAAATCCAAATGACCAAAACAGGCTATTTTGAATTTGGAACCTTGGGATTTTAGATTTGTTTAGAAATTAGTATTTCGAGATTCGTGCTTCAGATTTTTACTTCCTGCTGTAACGTTTGTAATCGATACCTAATTCTTTGACCTTGTATCCTATGATTCTGGGAGTAGTTCTTAAATCGCGGGCGGTCGAGGCGAGATTGCCGTTGCAGCGTTTCAACGCATCGACGATAATGTCACGCTCAAATAAATTCACTCTCTCTTTTAGTGAGCCTGTTCCTATAGTATCGGAGGCGTCGGAAGTTTGCAGCGTTGGGGGCAGATGGTGGCCGTGAATTACGCCATCGGTACTCAATAAAACCGCCCTTTCGATACAATTTTCAAGTTCCCGAACATTGCCGGGCCAGTGATATGCCACCATCATGTTAATCGCCGGTGTAGATATTCGGCGGACATCTTTTTTCATCTTCTTTGCGTATTGTTCGATGAAAAAATCCGCCAATAAAAGTATGTCATCTTTGCGGTCTCGCAAAGGCGGCAGAAATATCGGAAAGACGTTTATCCGATAGTAAAGGTCCTGGCGGAAAGTCTCCGCATGAACGGCCTTTTCCAGGTCACGATTGGTTGCGGTGACAATTCTTGCATTTGTCCTTAAAGTACGGTTGCTGCCCACCCTCTCGAACTGGCGTTCCTGAAGCACTCTTAAAAGCTTGACCTGGGTGACCGGTGAAAAATCTCCTATCTCATCGAGAAACAATGTCCCTCCGTCGGCTTCTTCGAGACGGCCTTTGCGGCTTTGGATCGCGCCGGTAAATGCGCCTTTTTCGTGGCCGAATAGCTCACTTTCGAGCAGGTTCTCGTTCAAAGCGGCACAATTGACTTTTACGAAAGGCCCCTCGCCTCTCGGGCTTGAGTAATGAATCGCATGAGCGACTAATTCTTTGCCTGTGCCGGATTCGCCGCGAATCAGAACTGTCGTATCTCCCCCGGCCACCTGGTGGATCTGGCGATATACGTCACGCATGGTGCCGGAATTGCCGATGATGTTTTCGGGGCGGAACCGGTCCTCAAGCTCGTGACGCAGCCGTAAATTCTCGTTTTCAAGTTCCTGTCGGCGAAGAATCGCTTCCTGGCGGGATTTGACGTCATTGGCAATCATGCTCGCGACAATGCTTAGTACCCGCTTGTCTTCATCCAGGGGTCTTACAGGATCGAATATTCTGTCAACAGAGATCGTTCCAATGACGTTTCGTCCGATCGAGATAGGAACGCAAATAAAACTTATTTCTTCCTTGTCGGTCCGTGCTCGCTCGAAACGGTCAAGAAATGATGGTTCTTTCGAGACTTTCGGCACGACCATTGCTTTGCCGGATTCTATTACTTTACCTGTTATTCCCTCGCCCATCCGGTACCGAACTTTGCTGCTCTGTTCCGGCGAAAGATTATGTGCTACCTCGATTTTAATTTCAGAACTGTCGGGCGACAATAGAGTTATCGTCCCCCGGTTCATTCCGAGCTCACTGTCGAGAGCGTCTAAAACCTCGGCGAGAGTTTGTCTCTGTTGACCACCCGCTGCGAGAATCTGGCTGATTCTGTAAAGGGTTTCTAATTCAAGCACATGACGAGTAGGCTCCATTACACTTTTATCTGCGTTTGATTGTTTTTTGGGCATAACGCCAAATTCCTTTTATTTTCAATTGGTGTTCTCTCTGACATAAATGTACCACATGGATTTGTTAATTACAAATGCGTTGTCTGATTTTTATTGTATATAACAATTCCTTAATATTTCAGCTACTTCCTGGGGCAATTGCTGCTTAGAGAAAGTGAGCGGTTTTTTGTATCCGAATGAGATATTTAATGAATTTTTGCCTTTGTGTTGCTACGTATATGTTATTTGTTCGTTTTAATACTACATAATTGTTTCATATTTAATTTGAGCAAATTCCCTATAAAAACATAACTTCTTGTTAAAACAGCAGTTATAAAAGGCATTTTGGTTTGGCACACCTTTTGCGAATATAAAAGTGTTAAGAAATTTTTATATTTAAGTTATTTATGAAAGGAAGTGAAAAATGAGATTGTTAAACCGAATGGGCCAAACAGGCGTTGTAATGTGTTTATTGGCTGCTTTAACTTCGAATGTGTTCGCATTGGAAGAGGTTGGTGTTGAAATCACAGCCGATTATTTTGGTAAATATATATGGCGGGGGCAAAATCTTAGCGATGATCCTGTTTTTCAGCCGGGTATCAGTGTGAGTTATGAGGGCTTTACCTTTGGTATATGGGGTAGCCTTGAAACAACCAGTATCAATAGTAATAGCGGCGAATTTACCGAAGTCGATCAGTATCTGGACTATTCATCTGATATCCCGGGTGTCGAAGGTCTTGGTTATTCTCTGGGGCTTATATATTACGATTTCCCCGGAACTGCCGTACCGCGAACAACAGAGGCGTATTGGGGATTGAGCATGGATACTCCTTTGAGTCCATCGGTAACTTTTTATCATGATATTGACGAAGCGGATGGTTTATACGTTTCATTTGGACTGGGGCACAGTATTGAGAAGTTTCTTGAGCTTGATCCCGAGACCCCCGTTGCAATGGAGCTTGGGGCGAGCTATGGATGGGGAGACAGATCATACAATAAATATTATTGGGGATTAAAAGATGACAGTGGTAACGATCTAACAATCTCGGCTGCTTTTCCGTTTGAGATTGGCGGCTGGACGATTAACCCCTCAATAAATTATGTAGCGTTAGTTAGTAGTGATATTAAAAGGACCAATGCTTATGGCAGAGACGATGACTTTTTATTTGTCGGTATTGGTTTGTCGAAAGGCTTTTAGTCAGAGAGGTTTGAAGTAATGAACAGAAATAAATGGTTAATAATTTGTGTTGTGCTGTTGGCGGAATTGGTTTTTAGTGTGTCAGCATTTGCCGCTGAAACTGCAGCTCCGGTAAGCAGTGTGGAAGCAGTCAAAGAGGAACTACAAACGAATATCAATATAGTTTGGACGTGCATTGCGGCGTTTTTGGTATTCTTCATGCAACCAGGTTTTGCGATGGTTGAGTGTGGTTTTACACGAGCCAAAAATGCCGTCAACATTCTGATGAAGAACCTGATGGATTTCTCGGTGGGGACAATAGCCTTCTTTCTGATTGGTTTCGGACTGATGTTCGGAAAGACAAACGGCATGTTCGGGACCACTCTATTTGGTTTAAGTGGGATTGAGCCCGGAACGGACTGGAACTGGACATTTCTGATATTCCAGACGGTCTTTGCGGCAACAGCGGCAACAATTGTCTCTGGTGCCATGGCGGAACGGACAAAGTTTGTCGGATACCTGATTTACAGCTTTTTTATATCGCTTTTAATCTATCCGATATTCGGTTCGTGGGCTTGGGGTGGCCTGTTAGATGGCAATGGATGGCTCGAAAAACTTGGTTTCCTGGATTTTGCCGGCTCTACTGTTGTGCACTCGGTTGGTGGCTGGCTGGCTTTGGCCGGTGCTATTGTGTTGGGGCCCAGAATCGGCAAGTACGGCCCGGATAAAAAGCCGAAAGCCATTCTGGGCCATAATATACCATTAGCGGCATTGGGTGTGTTTATACTGTGGTTCGGGTGGTTCGGTTTCAATCCCGGCAGTACAACCACCGGAGACGGCTCGATAGGTTATATAGCAGTGACGACTAATCTTTCCGCTGCTGCAGGGGCTATTGTTGCGATGTGTATTGCTTGGGTAATAATGAAAAAGCCGGATGCCTCAATGACATTGAACGGTGCCCTTGCCGGATTAGTATCCATCACGGCACCGTGTGATGGGGTCTCACCGATGGGCGCTATCGTAATCGGGGCTGTCGGCGGGGCGTTGGTTGTTCTGAGTGTTTTATTTATTGACCACATTTTGAAAGTCGATGATCCCGTAGGTGCTGTCAGTGTACATGGTGTTTGTGGTGCCTGGGGCACACTCTCTGCGGGTCTTTTTAATATGGAATCCGGACTGTTTTATGGTGGCGGTCTAAAACAGCTTGGAGTGCAGGCACTTGGTGCAGGCTCGGCGTTTCTGTGGGCTTTCGGGCTTGGGTTGGTGCTGTTCTTTGCAATAGAAAAAACTATCGGACTGCGCGTGACATCGGAAGAAGAGCTCAAAGGACTCGATATTGGTGAGCATGGTATGGAAGCATATTCCGGCTTCCAAATTTTCACGACAACGTAAGTAAGTAGGTATTAATATCTGGAGATAAAGATATGAAACTCATAATTGCATTTATACAGCCGCATAAGCTTCAGGATGTTAAAAAGTCGTTGTACAAGAATGAAGTTTATAAAATATCAGTAACAAACGCACTCGGATGCGGAGCGCAGAGAGGTTATCACGAAAGCTATCGCGGTGTTGACTTCGAAGTAAATCTTCTTAAGAAGGTACGACTCGAGATTGCTGTGAATGAGGACTTTGTTGACAAGACAGTCAAGGCAATCATTGACGGTGCCAGAACCGGCGAAATTGGCGACGGTAAAATTTTTGTAATTGATCTGGGTGAATGTGTACGGATTCGTACCGGAGAGACCGGATCAAAGGCAGTAGGATAGAGTTTGGGGTAGGCATACAGAGCCATTACTTCGTTGTGCCCATTTGGGGCTAAGGGCAGGCTCACAGAAGTTCAAGTGGGCCTGCCCGGAATTATAGGATCAGGACAAAATTGTAACATTCTTTTGTTTTGGGACAATATTGTATTATTAATTGTTTGGGGTCACATTTTCTTGTTTTTTGTAAATGTTTATTTAGAAAAGACTTATTTAATTTTACGGATTTTGGTCGCACCTGGCACGCAGATTGCAAAAAGATATTATTAATACAATGCAAAGTTGAAAAAATATGAATTTTGTTCCAAGTGGAGACGTTAAGTAATGGATAACGTGAAAGGTGTAAATAAAAAGTACTGTGTGATTATTGCCTTTGTACTTTTAACTGGTTTGCTTTGCGCTGATGTGAGAGCCGGTGAAGAAGCTATCGATGTTGCACAGTTAAAGCAAGGCCTCGATACCGTTTGGGTTCTTATCGGGGCATTTCTCGTGTTTTTCATGCAGGCTGGTTTTGGTATGGTTGAGGCCGGCTTTATAAGGGCGAAAAATACCTGTAACATACTTACGAAGAACTTCCTTGATTTTTGTATGGCCTCCCTGGGTTTCTTTCTGATAGGTTACGGTCTGATGTTCGGTGATGGAAACGGATTTGTGGGCATGAAAGGGTGGGCTTTGTTCGGACTCGAACCGACAACCAACGGCATACCGTTATATGCCTTCTGGTTGTTCCAGGCGGCTTTTTGTGGTGCTGCAGCAACGATTGTTGCAGGCGGAATGGCCGAGCGGATGAAGTTCGTCGGTTATCTTATATATTCATTCGTTATATCGGCATTGATTTATCCGATAATCGGTCACTGGATTTGGGGAGGCGGCTGGCTCTCGACCAATCTTGGTTTTGCCGATTTCGCAGGTTCGACAGTAGTCCATACCGTTGGTGGATTTGCGGCATTGGTTGGGACTATTATCCTTAAGCCGCGTGAAGGTAAATATAATATCGACGGCAACGCGAATGTGTTGGCCGGCCATAGTATTCCACTTGCATCCTTGGGTGTGTTCATACTGTGGTTCGGATGGTTTGGCTTTAACGCCGGTTCGACGCTTGGTGTTGGCGATGGTTCTACTATAGGTCTTGTGGCGTTGAATACAAATATTGCAGCGGCCCTGGGGGGGATCGCGGCAATGGTAACGGTATGGAAGCGGTTCGGCAAACCGGACCTCTCAATGGCGATGAACGGAGCCCTGGCAGGGCTCGTGGCTGTGACGGCGCCGTGTGCGTACGTCGAGCCGTGGGCGGCATTGTTGATAGGTGTAGTTGCCGGATATCTGGTTGTAAGAGGTGTCGAACTGCTCGATAAACTCCAGATCGACGACCCTGTCGGGGCTTTTCCTGTCCACGGTATGTGCGGAGTCTGGGGAACGCTAAGCGTGGGTATATTTGGTAAAGCAAGCCTGGGGCTGGCAAGCAACGGGATAATCTATGGCGGAAATCCCAAACAGCTCGGAGCACAGCTTGTCGGAAGTATGTGTACAATCGCATTTGTGGTTGTTAGTATGGGATTAGTATTCAAATTAATCGATAAAACAGTAGGTTTACGGGTCAGCAGAGAAGAAGAATTACGGGGTCTTGACATCGGCGAGCATGGTATGGAAGCTTATGGAGACTTCCAGATATTCTGCACGACATAGAATTTAAATCGAGAGAGGTAAAAAAAGTGAAACTAATTGTAGCATATATTCAGCCGCATAAACTTAAAGATGTCAAACAGGCTCTTTATAAAGCCGAGGTGCACAAGATGTCCGTAACCAATGCCTTAGGCTGCGGGGAACAGCCCGGCTATGAGGAAAGTTACAGAGGCATTAAGTTCGGAGTTGACCTGCTGAAGAAAGTCAGGCTTGAGATTGCAGTTAATGAGAATTATGCGCAGAAAACAATTGATGCAATTATGGAAGGAGCTAAAACCGGCCAGATCGGTGACGGTAAGATTTTCACACTGGATTTGGAGGAATGTATCCGTATCAGGACCGGCGAAAAAGGCAAATTAGCCATTGGATAATTATTTTAGACCGGATTTAAACAATGTGATAATACAATATTTAACAGAGTTTAACGAGCAGTTTAATGTCTCTTTATGAAAGGAAAGTGATAATGACACCGAAAGATTTTTTTGAATTCGCAAAGAAAAACAATGCGAAAATGGTTGACCTCAAGTTTGTTGACCTTTTAGGTACATGGCAACATTGTTCATACCCGATTGACACGTGGGACGAAGGTACATTTAAGGATGGTCTTGGTTTTGACGGCTCATCGATTCGCGGCTGGCAGGATATTCACATGTCGGATATGTTGGCCATACCGGATCCCGACACAACGGTTATCGATCCGTTCTTCAAGGAGCCAACGGTAAGTGTTATAGCAGATATTGTCGATCCGATTACCAAAGATGACTACACCCGTGACCCTCGGCACGTTGCTCGCAAGGGTATCGGGTATATGAAAAAAACCGGGATTGCAGATACCTGTTATATAGGTCCGGAGCCGGAATTTTTCATATTTGACGAAGTGCGATATGAACAAAATCAACACAGGGGCATGTACCAGATTGATTCTGTCGAAGGGGCCTGGAATACGGCACGTTTCGAAGAACCGAACCTCGGCTACAAACCGAGTTTCAAGGGCGGATACTTCCCTGTAAGTCCGACCGATACATACCATGACCTGCGAGGCGAAATGGTTACAGAAATGCGAAAGGTCGGGATTGTGGTTGAGGCGCACCACCATGAAGTTGCGACGGCCGGACAATCAGAAATTGATATGCAGTTTGCAGACCTGTTGAAGATGGCTGATCAGTTCATGTGGTACAAATATATCATTAAGAACGTCGCAAAAAGAAACGGCAAAACTGTAACTTTCATGCCTAAACCGGTCTTTGATGATAACGGCAGCGGTATGCACAGCCACCTGTCATTATGGAAAGGTGGAAAACCGCTGATGGCCGGCGATAAATATGCCGGTTTCAGTGATCTTGGCCTTTACTGCATTGGTGGTATCCTTAAACACACTCCGGCGATACTTGCTTTTGCCGCTCCGACGACAAACTCTTATCGACGACTTGTTCCCGGGTTCGAAGCACCGGTTAATCTTGTTATGAGCGCCAGAAACCGCTCGGCGGCAGTTCGTATTCCAATGTATTCTGAATCTCCGAAAGCCAAACGCCTGGAATTCCGATGTCCGGATCCGACTGCGAACGGTTACCTGGCATGGACTGCAATGTTGATGGCGGCGTTGGATGGTATTAATAACAAAATCGATCCCGGTAAACCACTCGATATGGATATCTATGAACTAAGCGCCGAAGAACTTTCAAAATACAAAAAGACGCCCGGTTCACTCGCAGAAGCTATTGAAGCACTGGAACAAGATCACAAGTTCCTTACCGAAGGAAATGTCTTTACTGATGACTTGGTACAGATGTGGATAAAATGGAAACGCGAGGAAGAGATTGATCCGATGGCTCTTCGGCCGCATCCACATGAGTTTCATTTATACTACGATTCTTAATAGAAAAAAAATTCAGTATAATATTTGAGTTTTTTATAACAAGTCTGGATAATGGTTTAGGCTTGCTTGTGAAGATAGCTTCGCACAGCAAGCCTTTCCATTCGATGAAGCTTTATCGTTCCTAACTCGTAGTTTTAAGGATAAACTCTATAAGTCTGTTTGCTATTGGAGGTTGTTTGTATAAATTTAATTTATAGTTTGTATAAGATAAATCAGGCTGTCAACTTTTGGAAATTTACGTATACTATAAGGAGTCAAAATATTTTAGAGAAACGAAAGCTATTCTAAATGATTATGATAGTATTTTATGAAAGATTTAATTTGGTGACCTAAATCGAATAAAACGAAAGTAATGGCAATAAAACGAGAAAATCAGGGATTATACGAGTCGCGGCGTGAGCACGACGCCTGTGGGATCGGTGCGGTTGTAAATATCTCAGGCAAACGCCGGCATTCGATTATTGAATACGGCAAACAGATTCTGCTCAATCTTCACCACCGCGGAGCGGCCGGTGCCGATGAAACTACCGGGGATGGTGCGGGAATTCTCTTCCAGATTCCACACGAGTTTTTTCAAGCCATAGCCGGCGAACTGGGATTCTGCATGCCCGAGCCTTCAAATTACGGCGTTGGAATGGTTTTCGGTTCTAAGGATAAGAAAATAAGGGAACGTTGCGAGGAAATTCTTGAAGCCGCTGCAGGCTATTACGGTTTGAAAGTCCTGGGATGGCGAGATGTGCCGATTTCGGGAGATTGCCTCGGTAAAATAGCATTGGAGGCTGAGCCTGCAATCAGGCAGATTTTTATAGATGGAGCCGGTCTTAAAGGTGAGGCATTGGAAAGGCGTTTGTACCTGGTTCGAAGACAGGTTGAAAAATTAGTCACGGAAAAACTCGGGGACCAGGGACAGGACTTTTATATAACATCATTATCATGCAGGACAATTTGCTATAAGGGTATGTTTATGGCCCGGCAGTTGTTCGAATATTACCCCGACCTTGCTGATGAGCGTGTTGTCTCGGCTCTTGCGATTGTGCACCAGCGCTACAGTACGAACACATTTCCGAGCTGGTCTCTGGCCCAGCCGTTTAGATGTATTGCCCATAACGGCGAGATAAATACTCTTAGCGGCAATCGTAACTGGATGCGGGCTCGCGAGACGGTAATGGTCAGCGAAGTTTTCGGTGAGAACCTTGGTGACCTGTTGCCGGTTCTCAGCCCCGATATGAGTGACTCTGCGTGTTTCGACAGTGTGCTGGAGCTTCTGGTTCGTTCGGGCAGGAGTATGCCTCATTCAATGATGATGATGATTCCGGAGGCGTTCGGGCCGAAATACCATATCAGTACTGACAAACGTGCTTTTTACGAATATCACGCATCGATAATGGAACCGTGGGACGGGCCTGCGGCAATGGTGTTCACCGACGGACGGCTGATAGGAGGGACGCTTGACCGAAATGGTTTAAGACCCTGCCGTTATCTGGTTACTAATGACGGGCTGGCGGTGATAGCCAGTGAAGCGGGCGTGGTGGAATTTCCGCCGGAGAAGATTCGTAAAAAGGGACGGCTCAGGCCGGGACATATGTTTTTGATTGATACAGGCCAGGGACGCGAAATCTCCGACAATGAAATCAAAGGCAAGATTGCTCGGCAAAAACCATATCGCAGATGGCTCGATGAAAACAGAATCGAGCTTCGGGGCTTGTTCGATGCGCCCAGGCTTGTCGAAAGCGATACTCGCACTATAGCTCAGAGAATGCGAGCTTTCGGTTATACAAGTGAAGAGCTTAAGATGATTCTTATCCCGATGGCTGTTCATGGACAGGAACCGGTCGGATCGATGGGCAATGACGCACCGCTGGCGGTTTTGTCCGACAGGCCCAAGCTTTTATTTAATTATTTCAAACAGCTTTTCGCTCAGGTGACTAATCCGGCGATTGACCCGCTTCGGGAAGGTCTGGTCATGAGCCTGATGATGTTTACGGGCAAAAAGCGGAATTTGTTAAGCGAAACACCTGAGCATTGCAGGCAGCTCAAATTGCCTCATCCGATTCTGACCAACGAGGATATCGAGCGGTTACGTTCCGTCAAACGGGATGACTTTAAGGTTTCGACGGTAACCGCACTTTTTGAGGCGGGCGCATCTGATATAGCGAAAAGTCTCCGGGAAGGATTGGCTTCCTTGGTTAAAGCCGCAGAGCAGGCAATTAAAGAAGGGGCTTCACTGATTGTGATTAGTGACAGGGGAATGAGCGAAACAAAAGCCCCTATACCGTCTCTGTTGGCCACTGCGGCTGTCCATCACGGTCTGCTCAATCGCGGTCTTCGCGGCGAAGTGGGATTAATCGTAGAAAGCGGCGAGCCGAGGGAGGTTATGCATTTTTGTCTTTTATGCGGTTATGGTGCTAATGCAATTAATCCTTATATGGTTTTTGAATCACTCGATGAGTTACATCGTCAGGATGAGTTGCCGACAAAAACGGAGTCTATCCAGATTGCTGATAACTACATAGCTGCAATTAAAAAGGGCATCCTCAAAACGATGAGCAAGATGGGTATCTCGACGCTGCGCAGCTATACCGGTGCACAGTTATTCGAGGCCATCGGTTTGAATCCCTCTTTTATGGACGAGTATTTTACCGGCACTAGTTCTCGAATCGGTGGAGTAGGTCTGAAAGAAATTGCCGCCGAGGCGATTGACCGTCATCGCTCGGCATTCGAGCAGCGCCCCGCCGGGGCGCTTGAGCTGGATTTTGGCGGAGAATATCATTACAGGCAAACGGGCGAGCGGCATCTCTGGAATCCGACTACGATTTCACGATTGCAGCATGCCGTACAATTTGAAGATGCCAACGCATATGCCGATTATGCCGATGCGGTGAACGAACAATCGCGGGCACTGTGTACTTTACGCGGGTTGTTCGAAATTATTCCGGGCAAGGCGGTGCCTCTGGAGGAAGTTGAGCCTGCCAGCGAGATTGTAAAGAGATTCTGTACCGGGGCGATGAGTCACGGTTCCATCAGCAAAGAAGCGCATGAGTGTATGGCGATTGCAATGAATCGACTCGGTGCGATGAGTAACACGGGTGAAGGCGGAGAGGACCCTGCTCGATATGTTCCCGAGCCCAACGGTGATTCGAGGAACAGCGCCATCAAACAGGTTGCCAGCGGCCGCTTCGGCGTTACTGCATATTACCTTGCCAACGCAAAAGAGTTGCAGATTAAAATAGCACAGGGGGCCAAGCCCGGCGAAGGCGGACAATTGCCCGGGCACAAAGTCACCGAAGAAATCGCCGGATTGAGATACTCGACGCCCGGCGTTACGCTGATATCGCCGCCTCCTCACCATGATATATATTCGATAGAGGATTTGGCCCAGCTTATTTACGATCTCAAATGCAGCAATCCGGGCGTGAAAGTTTCGGTCAAGCTTGTTGCCGAAGTCGGTGTCGGGACAATTGCCGCCGGTGTCGCCAAAGGCAATGCCGACGAGGTCCTTATCAGCGGCCATGACGGCGGAACGGGGGCGAGCCCGCTTTCTTCGATTAAGCATGCAGGCTGTCCCTGGGAGCTCGGTCTGGCCGAGACTCAGCAGGTTCTTGTGATGAACGGCCTGCGGGACCGGATTAGAGTGCAGGCGGACGGCCAACTGAAGACCGGCAGGGATGTTGTTGTCGCGGCATTACTTGGGGCCGAGCAGTTCGGTTTTGGAACCGCCGCTTTGGTGACGCTCGGATGTACGTTACTGCGAAAGTGTCACGAGGGAGCGTGTGCTTTTGGTATTGCCACTCAGGACCCGGAGCTCAGGGCTCGATTCAAAGGCAAACCGGAATATATCGAAAGATTTATGTGCTTTGTCGCCGAGGAGATACGCGGGATTATGGCGCAGCTCGGTTTCAGGAAGTTCGAAGATATGATCGGCAAAGTCGAACATCTGAGTACCCACGAAGCGGTTGATCATTGGAAAATCAAGGGTCTGGATTTTTCTGCAATTTTCCGACAACCGGATGTCTCTAAAGGTTGCGCGATACACCTGAGCTCGCAACAGCCGGTTAAGATCGACGATCATATTGACTGGCGGATTTTAGAGAAAATAAAACCGGCGATCGAGCGGAAGGAACATACGTCGATCGAAATGCCGATTCGCAACACGAACAGGACGGTAGGTTCTATTATCAGTAATCGTATCGTGAAAAAGCACGGGCCTAAGGGGCTGCCCGATGGTACTGTTGAAATTGTATTTCACGGTTCGGCCGGACAAAGCTTCGGTGCTTTTATCGTTCCCGGTGTGACACTTAAGCTTATCGGCGAAAGCAACGACTATCTCGGCAAGGGACTTTCCGGCGGCCGTATTGTTGTTAAGGTACCGGAGGGCTCGCAATTTGCCGCACATGAGAATATTATTGTCGGCAATACACTGCTTTACGGTGCGACATCCGGCGAAGTTTTCATTAGCGGTGTAGCCGGCGAGCGTTTTGCCGTTCGCAACAGCGGAGTGACGGCCGTTGTCGAAGGCGTGGGAGACCATTGCTGCGAGTATATGACCGGCGGGACGGTTGTCGTTCTCGGCCAGACAGGCTGTAATTTCGCTGCGGGTATGAGCGGCGGCATCGCGTATGTCCTCGATGAAATGCAGTTGTTCGATACTCTGTGCAATCTTGACATGGTCGAACTGGAAAGCGTCTGGAAAGAGGATGACAAACGCCTGCTGCACGGCTTAATCGAGCGGCATTTGAAATTCACCGACAGCTTGCGGGCACAAAGCATCCTGGATACATGGACGGATATGGTTGGTAAATTCGTAAAGGTTGTTCCGATCGACTATCGCAAAGCCCTGGAGAAAATGCGGGCGGCCGAACAGCGTGACACTGACACGACACCGGCAACGGAGGAGGTGTTCTATGGCTGAGTCGAAAGCATTCCTGACGACTAAACGCCGGCCTGTAGGGCATCGGCCTATAAAGGAACGAATTCAGGATTTCAAAGAGCTGGAGCTGCCGCTGAGCCCGGACCAGATCATTCAGCAGGCGAAAAGGTGCATGGATTGTGGGATACCGTTCTGCCACGGAGCTGGTTGTCCGCTGAACAATTCCATCCCCGACTTCAACGAGCTGGTTTACAAGGGCCGCTGGGAGCAGGCGTGTAAGGTACTTCACTGGACCAATAATTTCCCCGAGATTACCGGCCGTCTTTGCCCGGCTCCGTGCGAGACGGCGTGTACGCTTGCAGTAAGTGATGAGCCGGTTCTTATAAAACATATCGAGTTCCAGATTGTCGAAAAAGGTTTCGAGCAGGGCTGGATAAAGCCGATGCCGCCCGCTCAGAAGACCGGCAAACGCGTTGCAGTAGTCGGTTCGGGTCCCGCCGGATTAGCCGCTTCGCAGCAGCTTGCACGCGCGGGGCATGATGTCGTTGTCTTCGAGAAAGACGAGCGAATCGGCGGCCTGATGCGTTACGGTGTCCCGGATTTCAAAATGGAAAAACATATCATCGACCGAAGACTGGACCAGCTTCGTGCCGAAGGCGTCCAGTTCCAGACCGGCGTTGATGTCGGCGAGGATCTTTCTGCACGTTACCTGAAAAAAATGTTCGACTGTATCTGCCTTACGATGGGAGCAGGGCAGCCCCGCGACCTTAATATTCCAGGGAGAGGATACGAAAATATCCTTTTCGCCATGGAATATTTGACGGCCCAGAACAAAATCATTTCCGGTGAACCTTTCGACGAACGGGAATATGTCACGGCAAAGGATAAAGTCGTCGTCGTCATAGGCGGCGGTGACACGGGAAGCGACTGTGTAGGTACGGCCCGCCGGCAGGGGGCAAAAAAGATTTATCAGCTGGAAATTCTCCCGAAGCCGCCCGAGTCTCGGCCGGAAGATACGCCCTGGCCTATGTGGCCGCGGGTCATGCGAACTTCCACCTCTCACGAAGAGGGCTGCGATAGGCGGTGGTCTGTTTCCACGAAGGAATTTACCGGCGGAGCGGCGGTCATAGCCGAGAAATTACGCGCCTGTGAGGTCGAATGGTTCAAAAAGAAGGACCAGTGGAAAATAAAGGAGAAACCCGGCACAGATTTCGTTCTCGATATCGACCTGGTAATTCTGGCGACCGGTTTTGTTCACGTGGTACACGAAGGCCTTGTTAAGGATATGGAATTGAAACTCGACGACAGGGGTAATATCGCCGTGAACAATTACCAGACGAGCAATCCGTGGGTTTTCGCTGCAGGTGATACGATTTGCGGGCCTTCACTTGTGGTCACTGCTATCGATACCGGCCGAAAAGCCGCCGCGACTATCGACCAGTGGCTACGAAAGAATAGTTAGCAACTGAAGCCGGATAACCTGTTGTATTGCAAAAATCCTCCGTTATTTGATGCATCCAGCCCCTATGCGGCCGCGGCAACACACACCCCTACAATCACAGTTACCCAACCAATAATTTGGATTATCCATCGAGTCATTTCTGGTCTTGTCCTTTAATATTCCAACTGATAATTTCGGCCGTTGGGACTTTTTTTCTTTAGCGAATAGTAAGCTTTGTACCCGGAATGACGCGGATTTTATTTACTTTTCAAAGAATCCCCGTTTTCAGTATTAAAAACGCAGTTTTGGCCTCCATATTTAGCCTACAACCCTTTGCCGGGGGAAATTGGGTTCGTTTTGCATTTTTTCTCCAAATCCACAACTTTCGAATTTAGTGCTTAGTGCTTCGAGTTTCCGACCAAGAGCGACAAACCTGTCCGGCATAGTCTCTGACGAAGCCGGACTCGTCCTGAGCATGTCGAAGGATTGGGTTCGTTTTTTCGCCAGCAAAATTCTCGAAAACTGCCATTTTCTTCGTAATCTTCTTATTTCAAAGAGCTTATGCTAAATTGCCCATATTAACATTGGGTTCGTTTTGCATTTTTTTGTCGATTTATAGAAAATGCTCTACATCTGCCGAATCCCCCGTGGCTTATACGGCCACAGTCAGCCCCCTCAAGCTGGCTTGAGGGCTAAATATTGAATTTTTGATTTTTGAAATGTCATTTTGCGATTTGACTTTTGCATTTTGATTTTTTGCTTTTCCGCCATAAGCTACTCGCCATATGCTGTTTATTATTATACCAGCGACCGGCCGAATGTAAGGAGAATTCCTCGTTTTTCAGCGAAAAATGTCCATGACTTTACTCCCGCTGTCTTGTTTTGCATAGCAAAACTGCAGGGGCGTATAGCGTCTTGTGTATCTCGTATGTCGAAAAATAACAAACCGTAGCAAGTAAATGTACCTGGTACCTAAAAATTAAGTCGTTGCTCCGACGGGGACAATGGCTATAATAGAGATAAGCAACCTTGAGCGAGCAATAAAAGAAGTAAAAAATGCGAATTTTTCCAGTATTATATTAGGGTGTCAGTCAGTTTTGTATATTGATATGCATCATTGATGTTTAGTTTCATATTTTTTAAGGTGATGTTATGAGCAGAAAATTGAAATCATCCGTTGTCGCTGTTTTAATTGGTTTGATAATTGTTATCGTTGCGGTATATATGCTAAGAGATGGTGTAAATGTTGTAATACGAAATGTCAGTGATCAATCCTTACAATCGGTTACTGTTCATGTCACTGGTAATTCGTATCCTATAGGTGACATCGACGCCGGAGCCACAAAGATTGTCAGAGTTATTGCAACGGGGGAATCGCATATCGTTATTGAATATGGTAATCAGGAAAAGCTTGTTGTTGATACTTATTTTGAAAAAGGTTATAAGGGAAAAATATCGATAGATATTACATCAGATCAGGTTGTTAATGTTAAAAACGAGATCCGCACCGGGCCGTTCTAACAGCTCGATGCAATTTGGAGCCACATCATCTTATTGCTACCATTTACATTTGTGGGGACTTTGTACATTCCTATTTCTGATAATAGTGATTCTATGAAGCCGGGCCGAGTTTATGGCCGGGGGCAATAGAAAACTGGTAGAAAGTTAAATTCTGTCAATAGCTCTATTTATTTCGTCTTTGAAGCATTCAAAAATTGCCCGGATATCCTTTACGAGATTACTAATACGCTTCGGATCAAGCTCGAAGGAATAACCATGACTGAAAAAATGTCGAAATGCCAAATATTGCCTTAGTTTTTTTGCAGTCGATTCGGATATTATGTTATTTGCTATCGCTGTATTAATCAGTTCTTGATGCCATGAGGGGCCATCCGATAATTTCTTGCCGATGGCATTAACGAGTTGTTTGAGAATATTTTCTATGCCGTTATAGAAATTATGAATGAGAGCGGCAAGCCCTGCCAATTCGAGGCTCGAAAGATTCGGCAGGGATTTGAAGTCCGGCATTCCCGCAAGAGTATGTTCGATATTTTCAAACTCTGCCTCTACCTGTTCATGCACTTTTGCCATATAGTCGGATTCCATCCCTGTAAACGAGTCGATTAAACTTGGTATCGATAGAGAGGTCGATAAGGTCGATGGGTTTTAATAATTCAAAAAGCAGGTCCCCGTAGAAATTAAAAAATTCCTCAGGTGCAATACCTGCAACGGCAAGGTCTATATCTTTCGCTTTTCTATTCGGGTCAATGCTTGAACCGAACAGAAAGATTTCCCGGACATGATATTGACGGCCGATATCTATTATTTTCGCCTTGTCTTGCTCTGAAATCATAATCTGATTATATAAATTAAGGCCTCTTTTGTCAAAAGACAGTTACGGATAAATTACAATGCCGGGTCATGCTTATGGCCGGGGGCAATAGTATATAAGCATTTTTTTCGATTCGGCTAAAGCGGCTCAGCCGTTTTCGGTATCGATCCGGCGGAATACAACGGTGGGGCAGCATTCACCCAGAGCGTACGTCGGTACATGGACCGACACGAATTCAAAGCCCCCGGGGTCTTTGCAAAACAGATGACGGACATCATCGACGTTAGGGAAAACGAACCTGGTTGGGTTATTCCGATAAGCATCGATCATAAATAATGTATCGGTCCGCCAGTCAAGCTTCTCGGCAAGACTTTTTAAGTCCGGTACGACATTGTGGATTACATCCCAAACATCTTTTAGCTGGATGTCTTTTGTGGTGTCATTATACATTGCCCCCCAGATTCTTAGTTTGAAATGGTTCAGGTCGGGGATTTTTGCCGCAAGCAGGTCCTGGAGCACTTTGTCAGGCTCCTGGCGTTCATTTTGTGGGACGAACAACCGGAACATGCACAGGCCATTGGGTGCAATGATTCGATGGAGTTCCCGAACGAATCGCTGGTGGTCGTGTGGATAAGCGAAGACACTGATTCCACCGTCGCAAAGTGCAATGTCACGCGAGTTTTTCTCCAACGACATGTCGAGCCACTCTTCGCAGATTACTGCGTTTCGCGGCCCCGGCCAGACGTTGTCAATCATTGCCGGGTTGTGGTCCACGGCGATTATGTCCGTTTCTTTCGGCCACGGCAGGTGATACAATTCCGGGGTCACGCCAAGGATCAGCGCACGAGGCACTCCGTTACCGTTCGCCCAGGAATTTATCGCCTCGGTCATGAAAGCTGCATCCTGAGCCGATGGGCGCAGCGGGGGGCCGAATTTGTTCCAGTTACGCGAGAGCTTCTGCCAGTATTCGAAAGTAGCAGCTATGTCATCGGGATTTTGTTTATGACTTTGATTTTTACTGTCCATGCTCAATCCTAATGAAGGTTTAAGAAATACATCTTTTGCGTTTACAAATATGCCCGTATGCCCTCAGCGAGTAACAAGATGTTCGGTAACAGTTGTTCCCTGGAAAGACTGCCCAATGACGGCGTCCAGTTCGCGTCATACAGTATTACACGGCCATCGACGATTGCATAATCGAATTTGCCGTAATCGAAAGCCATGTCCCGCCGCATTTTGCGCAGCTCATCGGGAATCTCAACCCCTTTCTCAAAACGCACGATGTTGTAGGATTTAACAATCGGCTCATTCGAATAAGCTATCGAATTTGTTTCCTTGTCACCCAAAAAAACCCAGGTGCGCAGGCAGTAAAAACCGTTGCTGCGTTCGGGAAGGAACTTTTCGACAACGAGGTCGGGATTATGCCATACTGCACGAGGCACCTGGTCGGCCGACTCGAAGATTGGGTATTCCGATAGTTTTGCCCGCCAGCTCCAGGGCAGCCTGCAGCGAAGCGAGTTAGTGTATTTTTTCAGCAAAGGCCCCTTTGCAGCATTCTCTGAATCGCATGCGCCTCTGCAATTGTTGTTTGTCTTGACGACGATTTGTCCACGGTAACCGTCGCCGCGACGAACGAGATTGGAGCTGATTCGTCGCTTGGAAATATCCCTGATCGAACTGTTGATGGTCACGGGGTATCGGCGTATAAATTCCAGATAATCTTCCGGCGCCACCGTCATATTAACGTGCAGAATGGCCAGGTCGGCGTCCACATAATTGTCGGGTCCGTTCAAAACACTCACTCGCAGCCTGTCATTTTGCCAGATTTCGGCGATTTCTCGCAGCAGGTATCGAATGTTATCGAACGGGAAATGTTTATGGACAATGATGGCTATATGATGCATGTTATTTTTGCCTTATGACTTAACCTAACCTCCTGGTACATAAAACGTTAATTCTAACAGATATTGAGATATAAATCAAGTCGTAAGGTATAAATTATGCTGTCTTTAATATTTGCAGGAATAGAAAAAGCGACTGTGCAAAGCAGTTTTTGGAATGTTTGAAGTTGTTCCGATAAAACTAATATTTTTTCCGAAATCTTGCGGCGGGGATGTTGAGAATTTTTCGGTACTTTGCGACGGTTCGTCTGGCGAGATTATCGATGCCGGCCTGTGCCAGCTTTTCGACTATCTTGTCATCGCTTAAGGGCTTGCTTTTATCCTCTTCGTCGATAATCTGCTGCAATTTTGCCCTGATTGCCTCCCAGCTTCGGCCCCGGCCGTTTACGTCTTCTTTTCCGCCGCTGAAAAACTTGCGAAGCGGCAAAATCCCCCACGAGCACTGGACATATTTACCGGATACGGCCCTCGATACCGTCGCCAGATGCACCCCGACATCATCGGCAACTTTCGACATCGGCAGCGGGCGAAGGTGAAGCTGTCCCTTGTTGAAGAAATCCTTCTGATATTTCACCACCGCTTTTGCCACGTTGAGCAATGTATTTTTGCGCTGTTCGATTGCGTCCATAATCCACTGGGCGGCACGCAGGTTATTCTGTAAAAACTTCCTTGTCTTTTCGCTGACCCGGGAATCTTTTACCATCTTTGCGTAATAGTCGTTTATTCTCAGCCCGGGCAAATTCGTATCGGCGAGTCTCACGGAATATCCTTCGGAGCTATCCAATGCCTCGACAATGACATCGGGAGTAATCGGGTGGTTTCTGTCCCGGCCGATTTGAAGACCCGGCGAGGTGTCAAGCTTACTGAGCCGCTCGATTGCGCGGTTAATTGTCTCGATATCACAATTCATCTTTTTCGCGATTTCCGGCAGGCGATTCTCAAGCAGCTCGTCCATGTGTTCGGAGATTAAGCGTGACTCGAAGCTCATATCCTTGTTGCTATTTTGTGATTCCTCTTTAAAACGGGATCCGTCTTCGCCGCTTTGGGCCATCTGTATAAGCAAACATTCCTTCAAGTCACGCGCCCCTACGCCGGAAGGTTCCAGTTTCTGCACGAGACTCAGGGCCTCCTTCAGATCATCGACTGTGAAATCGTTCTTGTCCTTGTTGTGCAACTGCTCGAGTCTTACAGTCAGATAACCCCTGTCGTCGATATAATCTATAATCATCTCACCTGCTTTTTTTACAGGCTCTTTCGCATCGATCATCCGCCATTGTTCGGTAAGATATTCGTGAAGCGACTGGGAGGGAGCAGCGGTATTTTTTAACGCCTCGAGTTTCCTGTCGCGTTCGTCACCGGGTATTCGCGCTCGCCAGGGACCGGACTGGTCCATATAATCTTTATATTCATCGTCAAGACCATCGAGACGCTCGAAGTCCTTGGCCTTATTGTTATCCGTGCCGACGACAAGGTCTTTTTCGCCGGTATCATCCTGAGGTTGCTCACGAATGGAATCTCCTTCTTCGGTATTCGAAGGTTCGGCCATTTCCAATACGGGATTATTATTAAGCTCCTGTTCTATTCTTTCCTGGAGAGCAAGGATAGGAAGCTGGAGGATTTCCATGGATTGTATCATGTGCGGAGCGAGCTTCATTCTCTGCTCCATCCGCATTTGTCCTGTCATCTCCAGCTTCATAGTAATACCGATAAAAACGTATTTTAAGCCGTTACATAAGTCATTGTTATATATATCATAAGCGCACAAACGGATTTCGTCAATATCGGCTCTTGAATTCAGTAATAATCGAGCCTTTCGCTGATATTAAGATGTGAATATTATGTGGAAAAATTATTCCAGAGTCTGTCTGCCGATAATGGCATCGGCGAGCATCTTGCCGGAGGCGTATTCTATCGTGCTTCCGGTGGGAAGGCCCCTTGCCAGTCGGGTAATTTTCACATCGGAAGTTCTCAGAAGTGAGCTGATATATAATGCCGTACCGTCGCCGGCCATATTCGGATTGGTCGCCATTATCAGCTCTTTAACATTACCGGCATAAACTCTCTCGACAAGCTGCTTGATGGTCAAGTCGCCAGGCTCGACGCCGTCCAGAGGCGCAATATGACCGCCGAGAACATGATATACCCACTTGCACGCGCCGGTTTTTTCCAGGCTGATGATATCTTTCGGCTGTTCGACAACGCATATTATACTTTTATCCCGGCGAGGGTCGGAGCATATCCGGCAAATGGATTCTTCCGAAAGATTGTAGCATATTTCACAGCGTTTAATTTTTTCTTTCAAATCGCGTATGGCATCGGCCAGTTTCAGAGCTTCCGCCGGCGGGGCTTTCAGTAAATAAAACGCCAGCCGCTCTGCGGATTTCGGTCCGATGCCCGGCAGCTTGCCGAATTCCTCGATCAGTCTGTTCAAACTTTCCGTATATGCACTGCTCATAAATAAATCCTGTAATTTACATATTAATCTTCTTCGATGTTGGTAATGGTTGCGTCGAGGCCGAGCAGGACGGTTTTTACCGCCGGGTCGTTCATCAGCTCGTTTCGTTTCCGGCTGGTTGGCATCTCTCGGATCGGGACCGGCTCTTCCTTCGTTTGTTCACCCGCAGCAATTTCAAATTTCAGTTTAACGGGAATCGAAAGTTCCTCGCGGAGCAGGCTCTGGATTTGCTCCGCCCGGCCGTTGCGTTCACACATCCCTTTCTGTACTTGAGCGGATGGGCCGAATTCAAGTGTCAATATGCCTTCCTCGAATCGAGACGGTTCGGCCCAGCCTAACAAACCTGCGGTTGCCGGTCCGAGTTTAGTGTTAATAACTTTCAGGAGGTTCGGCCAATTATCTTTTATCGATTGAATATCCGCCTGGCCGAATATGTTTTGCGATTTGAGAGTTGTCGCCTGCGGCTTGTTATCCGCCGCCTTGAGGTTTCCGGCGGTTCGATTATCGACGACCGGCGTTACTTTTTTTTTAACAGAGATTCCTGTGCCGGGTTTCAACTGCGAAAGAAGTCCGTCAACGTTCATAAAATGCTCGTTCAAAGCAAACCGTAAAAGGGATGCTTCCAGTAAGGCCCTGCTCGTATCGCTGTTTTTCACCGACCACCGGAGTTTTTCAAGTGTCGCAATATTATAAACAATCGCCGCTATGTCGAATTTTTCTGCTATCTCGCCGGCCCGCCGGCGCTGCTGCTCGGTCAAAATCACCAGCTCGCTCTTTTGTCCCGTGGATTTGACCACCATCAAATCGCGCATATAATCGATAAGCGAATCGACTACCTGGACCTCGCTTACGCCGGTGCAGATTAAGTCCTCCAAGGCATCAAGTGTGCCGGCCGCGTCGCTGGAGCCGATTTTTTCAATAAGACTCCATATCTTCTCGCTGTTCGGCTGCCCGAGATACTGCTCGAGCAGCTTGACAGTTAAAGGTTCGATGCCGGTGCTGATAAGTCTGTCCAAAAGGCTCAGGCCGTCTCGCATCGAGCCGTTCGCCATTTTCGCCAGAGGCAGAATCAAATCCTCTTCGAATTTAATCTTTTCCCGGCCGAGCACGGATTTAAGCTGCCCGGCAATTACCGCCGGAGTAATATTGCGGAAATCGAATCTCTGGCACCGGGACTGTATTGTCGCGATGACTTTGTTCGGCTCGGTAGTGGCAAAAATAAATTTTATATGGCTCGGAGGCTCCTCTAATGTCTTGAGAAGGGCGTTGAAGGCCGAAACGGTAAGCATGTGCACTTCGTCGATAATGTAAATCTTGAATCTCGATCGCGCAGGTCTGTATATCGCGTTCTCCCGAAGCTCGCGAATTTCATCGACTCTGTTATTCGAGGCCCCGTCTATTTCGATAACATCGATATCTTCCCCGAGATTTACCGCGAGACAACTATCGCACTTACAGCACGGCTCGGTCGTCGGCTTATCGACCGACAGGCAGTTAAGCGCCTTTGCAAGAACCCGCGCCATCGTGGTCTTGCCTACGCCTCGTGTGCCGGTAAAAAGGTATGCATGGGCAACCCTGTCGGTTTTTATCGCGTTTTTCAGGGTCTGGGCGATTGGGTCCTGCCCGATGATATCATCGAACGTCTGCGACCGATATTTTCTTGCAAGAACGGTATAAGCCATTTTCGAGTTGGTTAATGAATATTCGATTAGAAAACCCAATTTATGCCGAAAAACTGCGACGGCAGATAACGAAAAAGCAGTATAACAGAGCCGGCAAATTTTTTCTACAAAAACATTTTGATTTGACAGAATTTGCCTTAAAAGCTATTTTTCACACAATGGATATAAGGCTAAAAGAGATACAGAGCAGGGAAAAAAACGACTATACCCCCGATATTTCTGTGCGTCCGTTAGAAGTGAGCAAAAAATCTCAGAATTTAAGGAAGGAGTATCACTATGAAAGTCAGAATAGAGGATACCTGTACCGCCTGCGGCCTTTGCGTTGACACCTGTCCGGAAGTTTTCGAGATGGGTGACGATATGGCACAGGTGATGGTCGAAGAAGTTCCCGCCGAGCACGAAGACGCCGTTCAACAGGCGGCGGACGAATGCCCCGTCGAGGCAATCATCGTCGATTGAAAGCACTTTTTATAACGAGAAATTCAGTTTATTCTGGGTTTGGACTGGCGAATTGGGATTATATCTTTGACCGGTAGATGATATCCGCTCAACCTGTCGTTGCCGCAAAAAGGAAGGGATGGGTTTGCGAAATTTTCGGGATATTTGCCGGTATCCGTTGGGTGTGTAATTTAAAACCGAAATCAATCTTTACGTCTTCTTAGAACTTCCACGCCCAGAAAAAAGAATGTAACACCGATTGCAAGTAACACCAGGCACGGGTATATCATTTCCGCAGGACTGAAGTTACGCCAGATAGCCCCTTCGAGAGCGAATATACTCCATTTCACCGGACTAATATGGCTGAACGGGCGCAGCCACGACGGCATAAAAACCAGCGGAACCATACCTCCCCCGATCATTGACATAATCATCAGTATCGCCCAGCCCGCTCCGCCCGCGCTTTGTTCGGTGCGCCCCAGAGTGCAGATAAACATCATCAGTCCGACAAAGCAAAGCACCGAACAGAGCGATGCCGTAATGAATAGAAATATGTTGCCTATGGGCATCTTGAAGATTGTCTTTGAAGCAATAAACAGAATACTCATTATAAAAACACATGTTGTAAAACACGCCAGGCCTTTGCCTCCGAGGATATGAGCGCGCCCGATAGGACCGATGCACAAACGAGCAAAGGTTCCGTTCGTGCGTTCTTTGACAATCGAAATTGCAAATGTCGCCGTGCACCCGAGTATCGCCCAGAGCATAGCCTGTGGAAATGTAATCTGGAACGATGTTGTAGGGCCCTCGCTTTCTCTGCTGACATCCAGTTTGGCGAAATTCAGGATATCTTCACCAAAACCTGCTTGATAGTTTTGCTCGCTGATATCGTTGAGCAGGGTATCTAACGAATCAATGAAATTTAAGAGAAGTTTTTTCTGCCCCGAGTCTAAATCATTGTCGCTTCTCATGTCATTTTTCCAGAGGCCGACCTGCCCCTTCATCCATTGACGGTCGGTGAATTTTCCGCTTAATGTTTTAAATTGAGCTTTTGCAAGAAGGCCCTGCAGGTAACCGCTTTCCATCCTGCGGGACGGGTCCGATGCAATTTCCAGCTTCGGATCCTCGGAGTTAAATAACGCTTCGAATCCGTCTCCAAAACCCGGCTTAAGAATTACTGCAGCAGCTATTTTGCCCTTCCTGACCTTATCAACGGCATCATCCCGGCTCGTGGGGATTATTTTCAATGCCTCGTCGGACTCCAATTCCGATATGAAATTACCGGAGAATTCCGACTTATCGTCGTCCACAACGGCGATTTTCATCCCCGATGGCCCTTTACCTATACCTGAATATATGGCGCCGAAAAACAAAGCAAACATTACGGGAAAACCGAAGACCCAGAAAACATTCCCCTTGTCACTTAGCAGCACACGCAGGTCTTTAATCGCAAGAAATAATACCGTTTTCATTAGTCTCTAAGCCTCCGCCCGGTCAGGTTAAGAAAAACATCTTCGAGATTGGCCGTTTGAATTTTAAGCGAACCAAAGCGCAGGCCGCTGCTATTAAGCTTCGCCAGAGATTCCATCGGCTTCTCCGTCTGGAACCTGATTTCGTTCTCTTCAAACTGAACATCTTTATTATCGATAAGACTTTTTATTCTGCCGGGATCAGGCGGTTTCTCTTCGAATTCGGCCTCAATATGAGACGGGCCTCCGTGTTTGGTTATAAGATTCTCGACGGTGTCCATGTCTAAAATTTTGCCGTGGTCAAGAATCGCCACCCTCTCGCAAAGCCGCTGGGCCTCTTCCATATAGTGTGTTGTATATATTATCGTCCGGCCCTGTTTTTTTATATCCTCTATCGTATCGAAAATCAGATTACGGGATTGCGGATCTACCCCGACTGTCGGCTCATCGAGCAGTAAAATCGGCGGCTCGTGTAAAAGAGAGCATACCATATTAAGCCGCCGCTTCATCCCACCGCTATACTTTGAGACTCGTTCTTTGCTGCGCTCCGAAAGGCCCGCTATTTCGAGGCAATCCCTGACACGCTCTTTCAGCTTTTGCCCGCTGAGTCCGTAGATCCTGCCGAAAAAACGTAAATTCTCTTCCGCCGAAAGTTCCTCGTAAATCGCCAGAGTTTGCGGAACAACTCCCAAAGATAAACGAACATCAATCAGACCCGGGTCGGTTTTTCCGTCGAGTGTAACCGTTCCGGCGTCGGGCTTCAAAAGCCCGCACAGCAATTTAATTGTTGTTGTTTTCCCGGCTCCGTTAGGTCCCAACAAACCGAATGTCTCTGCCTTTTGGACTTCGAAGCTGACATCATCCACCGCAACGATATTGCCGTATTGTTTTTTTAGACTGTCAGCCTTAATCATGTGTACTCACCCTAAAAAAACATGTCACTTGAATTTTTCCGTTGTCCCGGGTTAAACGTCTTTTAACCTTGTGAAAGCTCTCGGCTTCTCTCGGCGGCCTTTCGCAAAGCCTTTAAGACTATATCTTCAAGACCTCTTTCAATGAATACCTTAAACGCAGCCTCCGTAGTACCGTTGGGAGTAGCTACCTTTTTTGTCAGCATTTCCGGCGTCTCGCCATTCTCGGCCGCTCTCTCGGCCAGCAGTGCGGCTCCCTTGGCGGTTTGAAGAACCAGCTCTTTCGAGACATCCTCGGGCAGACCCAGCTCGATACCCGATTTAATCATTTCCTGCATCATCAGGAAGAAATATGCCGGTCCGCTGCCGCTGATCGCCGTAACGGCATCCATCAGGCTTTCGTCTTCAAGGATAACGGCTTTTCCAACCGAAAGCAAAATTAATCTGGCAAATTCGACTCTTGGTTTTGCCTTCTCGTTGGCAAACAAGGCACTGGCACCTTCATCGACCCATGCCGGCATGTTAGGCATAACGCGAACAACCGCCACATCACCGAGAATATCGGTAATGCTTGATGTCGTGATGCCGGCGGCAATGGATATTACAAGTATATCCGGCTTGATTGCCCCTTTGATTTCCTCCATGGCTTCCTTCATGTTCTGCGGCTTGGCGCTGAAAACCAGATTGTCAACATTAGAAGCCAGCTCGGCGTTGCTCTCTGTCGTCCTGACTCCGTAGTGTTCCCGAAGATATTCGAGGCGTTCCTTCCTAATGTCACTGGTGAAAACCTTGCCCGGCCGGTACACATTTGCCTTTAATATGCCGTTGATCATGGCTTCCGCCATGTTTCCACTGCCGATGAAACCTATCGTGCTCACTTTTTTCTCCTTGTCATAGATAATCGTGTTATTATAATTCTGTTAGTGTTTATCCGGGACAATATAAAATAAATTCAGGATGTGAGCAATGCAAAAACAAGTCGAATATTCAGATGCAGTCAAAACCAAATATCCCGAACAGGTAGTTATAGCAATTGCTAAAGACAGGAACGGCAAGTTCAATCCGATCACATTGGGCTGGACTATGATAGTCTCCGGGAATCCGCCTATGATGGCAATTGCCGTGGCCAAAACGCATTATTCGGTCGAAGCCATTACGAACTCCGAATGCTTTACTATCGCCTTTCCATCCTCGGAGATGGCCGAAGCGGCTCTTTTTTTCGGCTCTAAGTCCGGCAGAAATATCGACAAATTCGCAGAGTTCCAATGCGAGACGGCTCCGGCGAATGAAATCGATTCGCTGCTGTTGGCCGATGCCGTCGCCAATTTCGAATGCACCCTCGAATCGCAGATTCCCGCCGGTGACCATTTTATCTTTGTCGGCAAAATCGTCTGCTCACACATCAACTCCGAGTCGAAAAAACGCCTCTACACCGTTGCGACCGGCCACAAACTCGGCCCGGCTTCATAGTATATCTACGGCATCACGTGTTGTCGTTTTAGATATTTATGAGCTTTAAATCGGCTTTTGCGTCGCGTTAATCTTGAGTACGGCAAACAGGACACAAGCATACAGGCCTGATTTGTTTGGGCGGGATATCATCCTGATAGAGGTTGATTTTTACCTTGATATGTCGGGCTACGGTTATAAAAGAAAAAATCAAATTACCTATCAGTTTTTTGCATAAACAACCGTAGTGCAAACGTTTTATATCTTGAGAACTGCTTTTCCTGCAATACGCAGTTCTAAGCTATATTGTAAATGAAATAACCTATATGTTAATTGTAAAATACTATAGGAGGTAACCATGAAACCAACAATGTTTACCAAATCAATGTTATTTGCCATTTCATTTTTCTGCTGTACCAGTTTTCTTCATGCACAGCAATTGGCATTTCCCACTGCCGAGGGTTACGGCAAGTATTCCGTAGGTGGAAGAGGCGGCAAGGTTTACGAAGTCACGAATCTGAATGATTCCGGTGAAGGTAGCCTGCGTGCGGCGGTTGAGGCCGAAGGGCCCAGAACCGTTGTATTCCGCGTTTCAGGAACGATAGACCTGAAGAGCGAGCTTAAGATTAGTAACCCTTATATAACCATTGCCGGGCAAACCGCTCCTGGCGATGGTATTTGCATCAAAAGATACCCCCTCTCAATTAAGGCCGATGAGGTGATCATCCGGTATATTAGGGTTAGATTTGGTGATGAATCGGGGCTAGCCGCGGATTCCATAACGGCTATGCGGGGGCCTAAAAATATCATCATCGATCATGTATCGGCAAGCTGGAGTGTTGATGAAACCATGTCAGTCTATCACTGCATGGATGTTACCGTTCAATGGTGCATGATAACGGAAAGCCTGTATAATTCCAACCACAGAAAATGTCATGGGTATGGCGGCATTTGGGGAGGGCCCAACGGCACTTTTCATCATAATCTGTTCGCGCATCATTCCAAACGCAGTCCACGTTTTGCATCAGGATGCGGCAATACAGACTACCGAAACAATGTTGTATACAATTGGGGATTCCACTCGTGTTATGGCGGAGAAAAGTTTCAGAAAAATAGCGAAAAGTATATTTTTACCAATATCAATGTTGTGGCGAACTATTATAAGGCTGGCCCCGCAACAGAACCAGGTGAAGTAACTCACAGAATAGCAGCCCCCTGGTCTCGAAAAAAAGCTGATGATTACGGGAAATGGTATATCTCAGGCAACGTAATAGAAGGTAATTCCTGGGTGTCTGAGAACAACTGGCTTGGAGGTGTTCAGCCTCAAGACGGTAAAGAAGTTCTAGTTCCAGCTCAAGACGTCAGTAAGTATATTAAACTTCTTAAGCTGGATGAACCGTGGCCTGCGATGGCAATCAATCAACAATCTCCTGAAGAAGCATATATTTCTGTTTTAGAAAATGCAGGAGCTACATTACCAAAACGCGATCTCATAGACATACGAATTATTGACGAGGTTCGAAATGGTTACGCGACTTATGAAGGACCGACCTACGAAAAGGATTACAAGGTTGCTGATAAATCTAAGAAGTGCGGAATCATTGATTCTCAGGAAGATGTCGGTGGCTGGCCGGAACTGAAAAGCACAACTGCCCCCACAGATACCGACCACGACGGTATGCCAGATGAATGGGAAGCCCAGGAGGGTCTCAATCCCAATGACGCTTCTGATGGGAACAAGGTGGATGCTGATGGTTACACAATGTTGGAAAAGTATCTGAATAGCATTAGATAATGAAAGGAATATCGATGAATAGACTCTTATTAATCTTATGTGTGTTTTGTGTTGCGGCTGTCCAGGGATTCGCGGCGGTGGAGAAACCGCGTGTTCTCGTTACAAGTGACGGAGAGATAGATGACGAATGTTCAATGATAAGGTTTCTGCTCTATTCCAATGAATTTGATGTTGAGGGTATTGTAAAAACCAGCTCACAATATCATTGGCAGGGCCATAAATGGGCGGGGGATGATTGGGAGAAGCCTACATTTGAGGCTTATGGAAAGGTGTACCCCAACCTGATTAAACATGATCCCGGTTATCCAACACTGGAGTACCTGCAATCGATTACCAAGCTCGGCAACGTGAAATCGAACGGTGAGATGACTTTGGAGACAGCGGGCTCTCAACACATTGCCGATGTCCTCCTGGATGAGACGGACAACCGGCCTATATGGCTGCAAGCCTGGGGAGGTATGAACTCCATCGCCAGAGCTTTGAAAACCATCGAAGAAACACATCCGGACAAAATGGAGTACGTGGCCGGCAAAATACGCTTTTACTTTATCTGGGAACAGGATAAGACTTTTCAATCGTACATCCGGGAACACTGGGCGAGGCCCTACAACATTCCGACTATCATTTCTGATCAATTTATTACCTTTGGTTATTGGTGGCAGCGTTGGAATATGCCCAAGGAGCCGGATGCCTACTTACGTGAGCCATGGATGAAAGAAAACATATTTAAAAATATGAATAATAATCCTCTGTTAGCAATTTACAATGCGAAGACTAAGATAAAGCTCAAAGGCAAGGAAGATTTTATAGGTGAGGGAGATTCACCCTCCTTTATACATGTGATCCCAACGGGATTGCGGAGCACGGAGTCTCCCGACTGGGGAGGATGGGGAGGACGCTATGTGCTCATTCGCGAAAGCACATGGCTTGATAAAGTGCCGGTAGAGGGTTACCAATATCCTCCAGGGCGATGGTACACAAGGACAGGCTGGGGAAGACAAAATTATACGAAGGCCGATCAAGACAAACTTGAAGAGTACTTCAAGCCTATAACCCGATGGATTGGTGCGATACAGAACGACTTCGCGGCTCGGGTGGACTGGTGCGTAAAATCGTATGCCCAAGCCAATCACCAGCCGATGGTCAAGCTGGCACATGCTCTGGATCTTAAGGCTGAACCTGGTGATAAAGTTACACTGAACGCCAAAGGAACAAGCGATCCAGATGGGGACAAGCTGACCTATCGCTGGTGGCAATACGAAGAGGCTGACACCTATGGTGGAAAAGTTACGATCGAGAATGCCGATAAGCAAGAGGCTTCATTTACAATACCCGATGATACGGCTAAGGGCCAGACCATTCATATTGTCTGTGAAGTAACAGATTCTGGCACACCACCGTTGACCCGATATCAACGGGTAGTGACTGAGATTCAATAATTTGACTCATATAACCCATGTGAACGCGTTTTATTCGGAGGACCATTTTATGAATAACTATAAGAATGTACTGCTGGCAATAATCTTACTTTCCTGCTCGGCAAGTGGTGCTGCTGCGGAGCAGCTTGCCTTTCCCGGTGCCGAAGGCTTTGGTGCCAAAGCTACGGGAGGTCGCGGCGGACGCGTGATTGCCGTGACGAACTTGAACGATTCCGGTCCCGGCAGTCTGCGGGAGGCGATTGAAGCGGAAGGCCCGCGCACCGTCATCTTTCGGGTTTCTGGAACCATCCCTTTGAAATCCTCTCTCAAATTAAGCAATGGCGACCTCACGATCGCAGGCCAGACGGCACCCGGTGGCGGTATCTGTCTCAAGAACTACTCCCTCGACCTCGCAGGTGCGAACAATGTTATCCTCCGTTATCTTCGCGTTCGTCCGGGTGATGCATCCGGCCTGGGCCTGGACTCGCTCGGTGGCCGGTCCGGCGAAAACATTATCATCGACCACTGCTCGATGAGTTGGAGTGTGGACGAGTGCGTCTCCATCTACAGTGGTGCCCGCAATGTTACTGTGCAGTGGTGTCTGATGAGCGAAAGTCTCTACCAATCGGTGCACACCAAGGGACACCACGGTTACGGCGGCATCTGGGGCGGCCAAAACGCCTCTTGGCATCACAACCTGCTGGCCCATCATACCAGCCGCAACCCGCGTATCGTCGGCAGGTCAGTCGGCGACCAGTTAGTCGATGTGCGTAACAACGTGATCTACAACTGGGGCTACAACAGCACCTATGGCGGCGACGGCGACGTCCGCGTCAATCTGGTCAACAATGTTTACAAGCCCGGCCCCGCCACCCGGGAGAAGGTCCGGACGCGTGTGGCCAATCCTTCCAAGGGCAAAGGCGACGAGCCGAAAAACTGGTGGATCGCCGGCAACCTCGTTGTCGGTTCTCCTGAGGTCACGGCCGACAATTGGCTCGGCGTTCATCCCGACAAAGTCGAGGTCGCTGATCTCCGTGCCCATGAGCCCTTCAAGGTTGCCCCGGTGACGACCCATTTGGCGAACGAGGCCTTTGAACTGGTCTTGCTGCAGGCGGGCGCCGTTCTGCCGCGGCGCGATTCCCTTGACGCGCGTATCATCGAGGAGGCCCGAACCGGTACGGCTCGCTTTGGAGGATCCTTTGACGGTGGTGGCAACGGGATCATCGACTCGCCGGAAACCGTGGGTGGTTGGCCGGAGCTGAAAAGCACCCCCGCTCCCACCGATACCGACCATGACGGTATGTCGGACAACTGGGAAAAAGCCAATGGTCTGAATCCCGAAGATCCCAGAGACGGCAACGTAATCGGCAAAGACGGATATACAAATCTTGAGAACTATTTGAACAGCCTGGTGGATTAAGCCCGATTCTAAGGCTCTACTATATACCGAAGGGCCTGGTCGGGACCTGGATTTTGTTTTCTCTGTTAACAAGACTGGATTCCCAGAACCCGATCAGGCACCAACAGACCACAAATATAGAAGTCCGATCCATTTGGGTGGGATATTACCTTGATGGAGGTCAATTGTGACCTTGATTTATCAGGTTACGGATGGTATAATTACTTCTATAGGAAGAAATCAAATTTACGATCATCTTTCTTGCACAAACAACCGGAGAGCAAGCGTTTTAAATCGTGTGAACTTGTTTTCTAGCAATACGTATTTCCAAGTAGAATTGTAAATCAAATTAGTGAAAAAAAATGATAAAGGATTAAAAAATGAAATCGACAAGGTTTAAAAAATTAATATTGTTGGTCGTTTCTTTATTAAGCTGCGCCGGTATGCTCCATGCACAGCAATTGGCATTTCCAACAGCCGAAGGGTACGGGAAATATACGGTTGGTGGGCGCGGAGGTGCAGTATATGAGGTAACAAATCTTAACAGTTCCGGTCCGGGCAGTTTCGCCGCTGCTATTGGCGCTTCAGGCCCCAGGACTGTCGTGTTCCGTGTTTCGGGTACGATTACTGGCAATTTTTCTATCAAAAATGACAATATTACGATTGCCGGACAAACGGCACCCGGCGATGGTATATGTATTAAAGGGAACCTTTCTACCGGTGCAGACAACATAATCATCCGGTATATTCGCGTAAGGTGGGACCCAGCCATGGGTGAAAAAGATGCAATAGGTGGCAGGTATCAAAAGAATATAATCTTCGACCATGTTTCAGCCAGCTGGAGTACCGATGAGACAATGACACTCTATCATAATGAGAACACGACCGTTCAATGGTGTATTATCGCGCAAGCCTGTCCCAAAGGCACCTCCGATGCACATCGATTTGGGGGTATCTGGGGCAACAACTACGGCACCTGGCATCATAATTTGATTGCACACAATGCGAGTCGAAACCCACGCTGGGCATCAGGCTGTGGATATAACGATTACAGAAACAATGTAATTTATAATTGGCAATATGAAAATTGTTATGGGGGCGAGGCGCAACAAGTGGGGAATCCCGATTTTTATTTCAGCACTATAAATATGATAGCTAATTATTATAAGGCAGGGCCGGCAACAGAATCGAGTGTAAGGTACCAGATCGCGGCACCTTCAGCGCGATCAAGCAGCGACAAAGGCAGTTGGTATGTTTCAGGTAATTATGTGGATGGTTCTCCTGACGTTACTAGTGACAACTGGCAGGGAATGGCTGGTAGTAATTACATAAAATTAAGTTCGCCATGGGATGCTATGGCTATTAATCAAGAATCTCCACAAGATGCCTATAACTCTGTTCTTGACAATGCAGGCTGTTCTTTACCTACACGCGATAGAGTAGATACAGATATTATTGATGATGTACTTCACGGAACAGCAAAATATGGTGATCATGGCATTATCGATAGTCCCAGCGATGTTGGCGGCTGGCCAATGCTGAATAGTACAACAGCCCCCGCAGACAGCGACCACGATGGCATGCCGGATAGCTGGGAAGATGACAATGGTCTAAATAAGAATGATCCCGAAGACAGGAATAATATAGGCCCTGATGGATATACAATGCTTGAGATATATCTTAACAGTCTAACTCTGTTGGACAATGTTGTTATCCATGTGGACGATGATGCCCCCAATGACCCCTGCCACTATAATTCGGACATTGGCGATCCCCTGGAAGACGGCACAATGGAACACCCCTTTGATGCGATCCAGGAGGCGATTGAGATAGCGGACGAAGGCTGGACTGTCAAGGTAAAAGAGGGTACATATTGGGAGACGATTGATTTTCTGGGCAAGAATATCAAGGTGAATGGATACAATCCCACGACCTCACCAGCCCGGGCCATCCCCGTAATTGATGCCAATTATGCGGGCACGGTAGTAACCTTTGCCCAGGGGGAAGATTCCCAATGCGAATTGTCCGGCTTTGTTTTAACACGAGGTTCGGGCATTAAGGCCGGGGCCATACTCTGTGATGGGGCAAGCCCTCGGATTAGTCATTGTGTCATCGTGGGCAATCGCTGTTATGATCCCAATCAGGACGATCCATCACTCGCCGACCCGAACAGTGGGACAATCTATTGTCGTAATAGCGACATCATTATCGATCAATGTACGATCAGCGGTAATTATGGAGGTCCTGATGGAGCGGCGTTCCGTTTTATGGACAGCGATACGACCATTACTAATTCGATTGTAACCAGTAACTTTCCCGAGCAAATTATAGTAGCCGATGGCAACGAACCTCTGGTCCGCTACTGTAATGTTGAAGGCCTATGGCCCGGTGGTATCGGCAACATAGATGTTGATCCCATCTTTGTTATGGAAGGCCAGTGGATTGACGCCACTGAGCCCTACGATATTTGGATCGATGGGGACTACCATTTGCAATCACAGCCGGGGCACTGGAATCCAATCCTCATGAATTGGGAATTGGATCTTTTCACCAGTCCCTGCATCGATGCCGGCGACCCCGATGCACCTTTCACCATGGAGCCACAGCCAAACGGCGAAAGGATAAACATGGGTGCCTATGGCGGAACCAATCAAGCAAGTCTAACTAGGATTATGAATACAAGGCCAAGGTGACATTGAATGGAACCTTCGTTTTTATAAAGAAGCAAGTGAACATTTTATTTGGAAGGACGTTTTATGGCTAGTTATAAGAACCCACTGTTTGCAATCATCATACTTTTCTGCTCGGCAACCGGTTTTGCTCAGAATCAGCTTGCGTTTCCGACCGCCGAAGGATACGGAAAATATACTACCGGCGGGCGTGGCGGCAAAGTCATCGAAGTCACGAACCTCAATGATTCCGGAGAAGGGAGTTTTCGTGCGGCCATTGAAGCAGAAGGCCCCAGAACCGTCGTATTCAGGGTTTCGGGAACGATTACAGGCAAATTTACTATTAAAAATGACAACATTACCATTGCCGGACAAACAGCACCCGGCGATGGCATCTGTATTAAAGGGAACCTGTCTACCGCTGCCGACAACATCATCATCCGGTATATTCGCGTAAGGTGGGACCCTGCCATGGGTGAAAATGACGGGATAGGCGGCAGGTATCACAAAAATATTATCTTCGACCATGTTTCAGCCAGTTGGAGTACGGATGAGACAATGACACTCTACCATAATGAGAACACGACCGTTCAATGGTGCATTATCGCGCAAGCATGCCCCAAAGGAACCAGCGATGAACATCGATTTGGGGGTATCTGGGGGAATAACTACGGCACCTGGCATCATAACCTGATTGCACATAATGCGAGTCGGAACCCACGCTGGGCTTCAGGCTGCGGATATAACGATTATAGAAACAACGTCATTTATAACTGGGAATATGCCAGTAGCTATGGGGGTGAAGCACATCAAAAAGGTGATCGGCGTAAACCGCCCATTGAACATTCTACGATTAACATGATTGCCAATTATTATAAGCCGGGACCTGCAACTGACTCAAAAGTGAGAAGCCGCATTACTGCTCCTTCATCACGCAATGGAGATACTGATGCCGGTAAATGGTGGGTTTCCGATAATTTCGTAGAGGGAAGTCCTACGGTTACTGCTGACAACTTACTGGGTGTAACAAAAACAAGTTCAGCATACAGACTCAATGAACCATGGCCAGCCATGGAAATCAATCAGCAAACTGCTGAAGAAGCCTTTCAATCTGTTCTTGACCATGCTGGCTGTTCTTTGCCTAAACGTGATAAAGTAGATGCAGATATCATAGATGATGTACGTCATGGAACAGCAAAGTATGGCAATAAAGGCATTATCGATAGTCCCAGCGATGTTGGCGGCTGGCCCGAATTAAAAAGCGCGTCGGCACCTGTCGACACCGACCATGACGGCATGCCAGATGAATGGGAAACCCAGGAGGGTCTCAATCCCAATGATGCTTCTGATGGGAATAAGGTGGGTGCTGATAGTTACACCATGTTAGAGAACTATCTAAACAGTATTA
>Ga0272441_10002468_pt1 | contig 37164 bp, 29 predicted proteins | sample SSMProp6N_FD_193582 | JGI IMG/M metagenome (GOLD analysis project Ga0272441, IMG submission 193582) | Marine sediment archaeal communities from Little Sippewissett salt marsh, Falmouth, MA, United States - SSM-Prop-6N | ecosystem: Environmental > Aquatic > Marine > Wetlands > Sediment ...
TGTTTGAGAAAATGCCCATTTTAAAGGCCTTTTCTGAAAAATACGTGCCTGTTCAAAACAACCAACGCTGTAAACAGTTGACTTTATTTGATTAACGTTGGGACACTACTGATTTGATGTGATCAATGAAATTATCAACAGAGATTCAAGCTAAATTGATATGTCCTGAGACTAAAAGAAAATTATACTTGGAAAATGGAGTTTTAGTAACTCATGCTGATCAGGTTACCCGTTATCCTGTTGTTGATGGCATACCGATTTTAATAAATAATTATAGTAGTATTTTTTCAGTTAATGATTTTCTCAACAGAAATAATACTACCTTTGATTTAAGTGAAAATAAACTGAAAAGGATTATAAAGCGTTTGACACCTGAAATCGGAATCAATATTAGTGCAAAAGGAAATTACAGAAAAATTGTTGAAATTCTGCCTGACCAATCTAAAATACTTGTTGTTGGAGGAAGCATCATGGGGCAGGGAATGTCCCCGATTTATTCGAATAGTACATTTGAGGTGATCGGCTCTGATGTTTCTTTTGGTCCACATACAAAAATTATTTGTGATGCCCATGATATTCCTTTTGAGAAAGATGTGTTTGATTGCGTAATTATACAGGCTGTTCTCGAACATGTTTTGGATCCCCATCGTTGTGTCCGGGAGGTAACAAGAGTGCTGAAACCCCAAGGAATTGTATATTCCGAAACGCCTTTTATGCAGCAGGTCCATATGGGAAGGTATGATTTTACAAGATTTACGCATTTGGGGCATCGAAGATTATTTAAAGACTATGAAGAAATCCAAAGTGGTCCGACCGGTGGCCCTGGTACAGTTCTGGCCTGGTCTTATTTATATTTTCTGAAATGTTTTGCTAGTTCAAAATTGGTGTTAAGTCTATTAACAAAGTTTGCGCATTTTACAGCTTTTTTTCTAAAATATTTTGATTACTGTTTGAATGACAGGCCAGGCACATATGATTCTGCTTCTGGTTATTTTTTTATGGGTAAAAAAAGTGATAAATGTCTGAGTGATAAAGAGCTTATAAGACAGTATCGGGGAGTGCAAAAGCTATAAATTTTATTGTTTTTTATCCGTAATTGGAATGTTTTTGTGTTCTGGTTGCTGTGGTCCGGGTTCTCAAGAGGACGTAGAAAGTAGCCTGTAAAAATCTGTTTCGCTCTTAGAGCCCGATTTGCTTTTGCGGAAGTGTTAATGTTAGTACTAAATCCTCTTGCATTATGTGATTATAGGTTATAATTCTGCTTGGGTTATTGGTTTTTTGTGTAAATTTTTATTGCCCAATCAGTAATAGCATCACCACAGCGATTTCTCTAAACTTCATGGATATGATCTCGTGTCTAAGCAGGATATGGATATTAAATTGTATGGAATGTCCATTGTGGGAAACACGGTATTTCTCCTGAGAGGGTTAACCCTGTTGGCGCTTTTTCTGCTCGGTATGAATATACCAAAGGTTTCATTGGTCCTGCCCTTGATTGTGCTTCCCTCCATTCTGGTGTTGTTGTGGAATCGTAAAAGGTCCTTGTTGTATCTGGATAAAACAGATATTCTGATAAATTTTTTTCTGCTCTTTTTTTCAATGGCTTTTTATATTATTCTTTGGTTCCATGGAAAAATAGAACTTGGCCGCGCGTTGCGTTATGTGATTACCATACAGGTTTTATATTTGCTCGGTCATTATGTTTTTTACCTGTTTAGCCGTGAAAACAGTTTTACAGAAGAGCTGCTGCCTGTTCTTTCCATCACCTTTGGCTTTTCCGTTTTTGTTGCCTTGACAACATCGATCGAGGTTTTTTCAACCAGTTCCTTTTTTATTTTTTCCCGGGAAGTTAGTAATCCTTGGATACATAATTCAATTCCGGCAACAATATTGTCGGTTTACAGCTGTTTGGGGATTGCGCTTGTACCTGCTGCCATATGGCTTCTGACCTGTCCGCCAAAACCCCGGAAACCTTATGCCTTGATCAATATCATTTTCTTGATGGGGATTGTCAGTCTGTGCAGTTCGCTGATGCTTTCCGCACGCTCCACTTTTATTTTGATTTGTGGGTTGGCCGGAATATCACTGGTTTATATTGTTCGTGCTGGTTCCGGAATTTTTAGGCGATTTTCCGTGTGGATATTTTTATTGGCGGTGTTCCTGCTGGCATTGGTGCTCATACCGTTTTTTACGGATCTTTCATATTTTTCAGAAAGTAAGATTCCGATTTTAGATCGTCTTTCCAAGAATAACCTGGGTGATTTTCGGTTCCGGTTATGGCTTGAGGGGTTAAAACATGTGCCTGAAAATTTATGGGGTGGTGTTCCGTACACGTTGTCCCTGCCTTTTACAATCCCCTTTCGCCTACCGTCTATTACAACTGACTACGGAATGTATTTATTCACATTTCCACAATTGCTTTCTCTAAAGTCAAGCTATGTAAATTATGTAAATTTCCCATTCCATCATAATTTGTGGTTGGATATTCAGTATTTTGCGGGAATTATTCCTCTGGGCCTGTTGCTGTTGTTTCATATGCTGCACATTAAAAGTCTATTTAAGGCAATTTCGGCCCAGAGAAATCCTGTTCTTGGGCTGATAGTTTTGTGCGTCACAATCTCGCTTTTTTTCTATTTTATGATTGAAAAGATCCTGCCGGGACACAACAAGATCTTTATGGCCAGCTGTTTTCTTTTGGCCTATTTTCGGCAGATGGGTAAGGCCGGGCTTTCTGAGATTGCCTATCGAAGGATGCCGGGAAGTAATCCTGATGAAAGATTATCATAAGGTTTTGTTCGCCTGACCGTTCTATTCAGATGTCTCGTTCAGCCAGAGCTTGCCGACAATTTTCCATTCCGTTTTGTCCCCGGGTTTGTTAAAAGCTTTCAGATAAAGGACTTTTGTCCCCTGGTCCCGGTAGATTTTTGATTTGTACTTCTGGTAAAAAACGGCCATGGCCATGGACGGGTCAACCGGATTGATAAAGAATATGGGATTATTGATATCGAGGGATACGTAGCCGCTTTTTTTCCAGACCTCTTTTTTTCGCAGGTACAGCTGGTCCCGGGAATAAATAATCGGTTTTTCCCGGTGCATGTAGTATGAGGTGAAAACACTGCCATAATACTTGATCAGACGGTCGATGTCCATAGAGCGCCAGGTCGTCTCCCAGTCCGCAATCAGTTTTTTGATCTCATTTTTCTTGGTGCTCAGTGATCCGTTCATGTCCGGTTTGGCAGAATTATAGGCAATCAGTGGAAGCATGTTGGTCTTTGTGAATTTTGCCAGTTTCGGCCAGAGATTCGTTTTGTGCTGGTAGATGCCGTCGTTGAAAAAAGACATGTGGTTGAAAACAAAATCCCCGCGAATATCGTCGCGGCCGACAATGAAAAATCCTTCGCCGTAGGGCCATGAAAAAGTCAGGTCGGAGACTTTGTGAACGGCAGGATTGGTCCCTTCCCAAAGGCTCGCTTTTTTGGCGGCCAGATCGTAAGAAACAAACCTTTCTTTGGCCGGTACGGAAAAGACTTCCGAGGGCGGGCCCGGTTTGCGCCGGACGGCTGATAATTCCGGAGATACCGGTTTCGACGGAAATGTCCCGGCGCTGATCTCCGATTCCTTTTTTGCCAGTTCTTTTTCCTTTTCCTGTAAACTTTTCTGGATCCGCTGCAGTTCCGCTTCCCTGCGTTTCAGGTTTTGTTCCTTGTCCGCGATCAGTTGTTTGTTTTTCAAGTAATCGGATTTGGTTTCCGAGATATCCTTTTTGGAAGCATTGATTTCCTGTGCAAGGGTTTTTAAAAGCGTTTCTTTTTTTTCGATTTCCGCTTCTTTTATTTGCAGGGCTGATTCTTTTTCCGCCAGCTGGGATTCATCGGCGGAAAATGAAGCGCGGGTATTTTTGATCTTTGTTCTGGCCTGTTCGATTTCCGCGGTAATTTGCTGCAGCTGCTGTTCTTTTTCCTCGAGGGATTGTTCTTTTTTTGACAGCAGCGTCTCTTTTGCTGAAAAATCGTTTTTGATCTTGTTGATTTCAATTTCCAGGACCTTGAGCTTGGATTCCTTGGCGGCGATCTTGTTTTCTTTTGCCGACAGGGCTTTTTTGATGCGTGTCAGTTCGGCCTCTTTTCGGCGCAGCAATTGTTCTTTTTTGGAAACCTGCTGTTCTTTTTCATAAATCCGGTCGGCTTTTGCTTTGATGCCGGTTTCTTTCTTTTTCAGGGCTCTGTCTTTTATTTTCAGAACTTTATTTTTTTCAGACAGGCTGGTTTCCAGTGCTCTGATGGCTTTGTTTTTATTTTGCAGCGCGGCCCGGTTTTTTTCGATTTCCTGTTCTTTTTGGGAAAGCCTGGCGCTGAAGGATTTCAGTCTGTTTTCTTCTTTTTTAATTTTGGACATCAGTGATTTTGATACCGGGTGGTCCGGGGCCAGGCTGTAGGTGATAAATGCGGTCAGGGTCACGAGGAGCAGGGTAAAGACGGCCACCTGGTAGGGTTTTACCGGTTTTCGCAGCGGTTTGATGTCTTCATCGCCGCGAATGCTCTCCACGGCCTTTTTGGCATGTTTTTTTTCGATGGTTTTCTTGCCTTCGACAAAAGCGGACATGAGGGACCGTTCGCAGATAATATTGATCAGCCTGGGGGTCCCGGCACTGAAGTTATGAATATATTTTAAAACGGATGGCGGAAAAGAGATGTTTTCCGTACCGTTGCCGCCGGCCGCGATCCTGAGCCGGTGATAAATATAAGCACCGGTATCTTCGCGGGACAGGTATTTCAGACGGTAGCGGATGGTGATTCTCTGGTGGAGCTGTTTCAGCTCGGGACGTTTCAGTTTTTCTTCAAGCTCCAGCTGACCGACCAGGATAATCTGCAGCAGTTTTTCCTTGTCGGTTTCAAGGTTTGACAGCAGCCGCAGTTCTTCCATGGTTTCGGTGGGCAGGTTCTGGGCTTCATCAATGATGATAATGGTTTTAATCCCCTGGTCGGCGCGTTCCAGAAGAAACTGTCTGAAATAGCGGATCAGCGCTTCCTTGGGTTTGTTGTTCATCAAAGAGAGGTCCAGGCCCAGGTCTTCAAGGATGACGCGCAGCAGTTCTGAAGGGGAGAGCCTGGGATTGAGGATCAGGGCGGTTGAAACATCTTTGCCGAGTTCCCGGAGAATGGTTCTTAACAGCAGGGTTTTGCCGGTGCCGGGGATGCCGGTGATCTGAACAAAGCCCTCACCGGACCGGATACTGTAAAGCAGGGTTTCCAGGGCCTCGCGATGTGAATCGCTGGGAAAGAAAAAGTCCGGGTCCGGGGTCAGCCTGAAGGGGTGTTCCTTGAGTCCGAAAAACTGTTTATAGTCCATTATAATTACCTCTTGGTCAATAGTTGGCCGCGCCCGGACAAAAGAATACCGGGAGCGCACGATGTCAGGCGCCGGTTTTTGTTCTGTTTATCATGACACGCCCTGTTTTACTGTCCAGTTTGTAGGTCATATCGAACGGGTCTTCGGGAATTTTTTTCAACAGTTTTACCCGGACCATTTCATCCAGGGAGTCCGGAAGCCGGTTCCGGTGCTTTTTGAAGATTCTGACCGCCTTTTGAAGGGTGAGCAGATTTTCGAGCTGAATGATTTTTTTCGCATAGATCAGTTTTATGTTTTTATCATCTTCTTTTTCGTGCAGGGATTTTAAGGCCCAAAGCGCTTTCCGGTAATCCCCTTTTTCTTTCAAGGCATTGAACATCAGGGAGAGAAACGATTTTGGCGCGCCGGGTTTCTGGGAGGCGCTCCAGAGATATTCAGATGCGGTATGATAATCCGAAAAGTAAACGTAGTAATCATACCCGATCCAGAAAGGAAGCTCCCAGCTGTCGGGAAATACGCGGATGCCTTTTTCAACAATCGGTTTGGCCCGTTTCACATCGTCAAAGTTATGAATCAGCCCCATTGCGGAAAAAAGATAAGCGGTAAAATATTTCGGATCCAGGTCGGTGATCAAATCCATGATCCCGTAACTCCAGTTGCTGTCAAAAACAAACTTCAGCGGTTTCCACATCAGACTGCCGGAGTGAAGGTTTACTTTGATGAACAGAATGTCCGCGGCAAATCCGTCATGTCCCAGGGCCAGCAGTTTTACCATCTTCTGGTTGGGGATTACCCGGATTTCTTCTCTGAGTTTGGCCGGATACAGTTTTTTGACAGCGTGATTCGCCGACACTGCACAGATATAACTGATCACCAGCAAGATCAGGATTTTTTTCATGCCGTTACCCGATCGTTTTAAATGGTTCCAGGGAATATCGAATGCGCCTGCTAGATATCCCGTTTGTTGATGATTATGGCGCAGAGCGACAGCACCGCAGTCAGATAAGAAAACCAGTAGGTGCTTACCAGGAGAATATTCCCCGCGGCAATGGTATCCGAATGGACAATCGCCAGTCTGAAGTCGAAAAAATCAAAGTTAGGAAACAGATACGAAACGGCTTTGACCACCTTTAAATGCAGCGGGCTTCCCAGCTGTCCCAAAGCGGCGAAGCTTTGAACCGCTTCGGTAAAGGAGTGCCCCACAATGTATACCGAAATCAGCAGCAGGGCATTCAGGGTAAAGCCGATGCCAACGGCATAAAACAGGAGACCGATGGCGGTGAGCAGAGAAAATTCCAGGGTGGCCCAGTAAACCGCGTAAAAGAGTTCAGGGGCTATTCGGTCGCCGAGCAGCCAGGTCAAACAGAAAACGCCGAGTCCGGCCGCCAGGTTGAAAATAATCAGGACATAGACGGTTCCGACAAAGCGGCCCAACAGGTGATAAGTCCGGGGGGAACGGCTCAACAGAACATAATGCTCATTGCGCTCTTTCTCCTGGTATAAAAAGAACAGACCGAACAGAATCACCACCAGCAAAGAAATCAGAGAAATTCCCAGCATACCGGTATTTTCAATAAACCGAGCGGTGGTGCCGAGAGAAAGGGTGCTGATATAAATTGAAAAAATCAGAAAAAGCACAAGGAAAAGAAGCAGGCCGATAAAAATTCTGGCTCGAAGACATTCTTTCAGGGTGATATTGGCAATAGTTGTTATTTGACGCATTTGGCCTCCATTTTAAAAGCCTCTTCCAGATCCGCTACCTGCCACTTTTCCAGGAAGCCGTTGATACTGCCGAAATATCTCAGGGTCCCGGCAACCAGAATACCGATTCGGTCACAGAGCTTTTCCACCTCAGACAGGACATGGGATGAAAAAAATATGGTTTTTCCTCTTTTTTTCATTTCCAGTAAAAATTTAATGATTTCTCCCTTGCCCAGCGGATCCAGACCAGAGGTGGGTTCGTCAAGAATGAGCAGGTCCGGGTTGCCGGCAAAGGCCTGAGCCAGCCCGACGCGCTGTCCCATGCCCTTGGACAGGTTTGCTATTCTGCGCTGGTGAACGGTGTCCATGCCTACCAGTTTTAAAAGCTCGTGAATATCCTCGTTTGTTGTTCGGGACAACCTGGACTGGAATTTTACATATTCATAGACAGTGAGGTTTGGATTCGGTCTGAAACTCTCAGGCAGATAGCCGATGCCGGTTCTGGGCGTTGAGGGCTGAAGGGGGTGTCCTTTAAAATGGATGTTACCGGCGGTCGGGGTGATATATCCCATGATCAGCTTGACCGCTGTTGTTTTTCCGGCGCCGTTCGGTCCCAGGATGCTGATGATTTCCCCGGAATTCACCTCAAGGTCCAGAGATTTCAGGGCTTCCACCCGGCCGTCTCCGGACGTGTATGTTTTGCCGAGATTCTTTAATTGGATAATACCGGTTTTGGGTCTCATTAATAAAATAAAGGTCAGGTTTATAAAATGGTTATGGCAATGTTACCGGAGTGGAATTATATAATCTTATTCAGTTCAGTGTCAATTGTTTTAAAGGTTGTGCAGCGGATTGTCTGTCCCGCTTGGAAAACTGTTTCCGGCAAAAACCGTTTTCCGGTGCCGGCCGTTTTTTTTTTGCTTTGATACAGGGCCATGGCGGCTTTTTTATCAGGCGGGCCGGATCATTTTCAAGGTCCGGAAAGCCGGCAATATTGATACTGATGGTCATGGGATAAAATCACCGTGGCGTGTCCAGAGGTTTTTTGGACAGCAGATAATGGATCCTTTCTGGTGATTGAAATGCCCGATTGGTGTTTTGACCGGGTAGCAGGGTAAAATATTCGGAGAAATTGTTCCTGTGATGGTTTATTGGTGTTTGCCACGATTCGGATGTGAAAAACAGCTTTCCGGGAAACGGGTCGTGGTTGTGAAGTGCAGAATTGAAAGGTGTTAGTCCTCGAACAGTGCGTCGACAAAGTCGGAGGCGTGAAATTCACGCAGATCGTCCATTTTTTCGCCGATACCGATATATCTGACGGGGATATCAAAGACTTCGGATACCGCGACGATGACGCCGCCTTTTGCGGTGCCGTCGAGTTTGGTCAGGACAATTCCGGAAATATCTATTGTTTCCTTGAATATTTTTGACTGGGATATGGCATTTTGCCCGGTGGTGGCATCGAGGATCAGCAGGGTCTCATGCGGGGCGGCGGGGTGTTCTTTTTTGACGACTTTGTGAATTTTTTTCAATTCCTCCATCAGCGGTGCTTTGGTATGGAGGCGACCGGCGGTATCGATAATCAGTATGTCGATATCGTTGGCTTTGGCTGATTTCAAGGCATCGAAAGCGACGGCAGACGGATCGGCACCGTGCTGATGTTTTATCACTTTGCAGCCCACGCGCTGTCCCCAGATTTCCAGCTGATCGATGGCGGCGGCCCTGAAGGTGTCCGCCGCTGCCAGCATCACGGAAAATCCGGCGCTTTTGAACTTGTTGGCCAGTTTTGCGATCGTGGTCGTTTTGCCGGTACCATTGACACCAACGGTGAGAATGGTAAACGGTTTGTCATCGGTGGTGATCACGAGGTTTTGTTCGTGCTTGTAAAGAATCTCGAGTATTTTATTCTTGAGGGTTGTTTTCAGTTTATCGGGGTCTTTCAATTCCTTGCGTTTGACCTTAAACCGGATATCGTCCATCAGATTTAAAACGGTGCTGATTCCCAGATCGGAAGCAATCAGGATTTCCTCCAGTCGGTCCAGGATGTCGTTATCGATTTCTCTTTTGCCGAGAGTGGCTTCATCCAGGCGGCGAATGACCGCCTGGTGTGTTTTGGTCAGGCCGCTTTTGAGCCGGCTGAAAAATCCGGATTTTTTTTCAGTTGCGTTCATTTTATAATCGCTTTGCGAATATCAGTTTAAATCGACGGATACGATTTTCGATACACCCTTTTCCTCCATGGTAATGCCATAGAGAGAATTGGCGGCCTGCATGGAGAGTTTATTATGGGTCACAATGAGGAATTGTGAGCGTTCGGCCATTTTGTGAAGATGGGAGATGAACCGATCGATGTTTGAGTCATCCAGCGGTGCATCAATTTCGTCCATGAGACAAAAAGGACTGGGCTTGGTCAGGAATATGGCAAACATGAGGGAAATGACCGTTAACGCACGTTCACCGCCGGACAGCAGATCGAGACTCTGCAGTTTTTTACCCGGCGGCTGGGCGAAAATGTCGATACCGGTTTCAAGCAGGTTGTTTTCATCCGTGAGCTGCATATAGGCTTTACCGCCGTTAAACAGCAGCGGGAACAGTTCCTTGAAATGGTTGTTGATTTCGGTAAATGTGTCGGAAAATTTTTGGCGGGTAATCCGGTTGATTTTTGTGATAACGTTTTGCAGGGACTCAATGGACTGCAGCAGGTCATCGGCCTGCGACGTCAGGAAATTGTATCGTTTTTCAAGTTCTTCATATTCTTTGGCTGCCCCCAGATTGACATCACCGATGTTTTCAAGACGTTTGCGGAGTTTTTCCAGCTTTTCGCGGGATTCTGCTTCATTGAATGTGTTTTCATCCGGCGCCTTCGGCAGTGAATCGGTATGCAGGGCATATTTTTCGAACACGTCCGCGGTGAGGTGTTCGGTATGAATGCCGGTTTCATTCAGCTTCAGTTCGATGTTTCTGATTTCCGGTTCGATTGCATCCCAGCGGGTTCTCAGGGCTTTCAGCTGTTCCTCATCGGTTTTGACTTTTTCCTCACAGGCGTGGGCTTTTCTTCTTTCTTCCTCGATTAACTGATCCAGCTCTCGGCTTCGGCTGATTTTAGATTGCAGCTGATTCCTGGACCCTTCGATGCTGCTGGAAATGGTGCCGGTATTTGATTCGAGGGTGTTTTTTTCGGTTGTTAAATGGTCAATTTTTGTTTTGGAGGTGACGAGTTCGTTGCTCAGTCTGTGAATATCCGCCAGCAGATTTTCCTTTTTTTGTTTAACCGCAGCCAGGGTAACCATGCGGTCGGTGTGCTCGCGCTCGTGAAGGGTTAAATCATTTTTTTGATGGTTTTCGGAGCTTGACAGTTCGGTAATGGTCTGTCGCAGGGTTTCTTCATTTTTACCGGTCTGATTTTCCTCAAGTTTCAGTGCATTGATTTCATTCCGGTATTTTTCCAGCAGGTTTTTGCTGGTTACGGCATTTTCGGTAAGCTGGGACAGTTTTTCCTGCTCAAGCTGTTTTTCACGTGATACCTGTTCATAAATGTTGTTTTCCTGTACCGATTGAATGTTCAGCTCGTTTTTTTCTTCGGACAGTCTTTCCAGCAGGGTGTTTGCCTCGGTCAGCTCGGCGTCCATTTGGATCCGGGCGTGATTGACTTCGTTGAATTCCGTTTCGAGTGATTTCAGTGTTTCAGTGTATTCCCTGATTTCACGGTTGCGTTTCAAAATACCCGTGTTCGAATTGAGGGCTGCGCCGCCGCAGATGGTGCCTTTTGTGTCCATCAGGTCACCTTCCAGGGTGACGAACGTGTACTTTTGGGTTGTGCTTTCCCACAGGCGGACGGCGGTCTCGAGGGTATCGGTCAGGAACACATCCGTCAACAGCGGTTCGATCACCGGTCGATAGTCCCGGTTGATCTTAACATGGTTGAGAAGGGGGGCTGCATTCGGAACCTCCGAAGAAGACACGGGGGGGGCGTTTTTGGCCGACAGAAAGGAAATCTTGCCGTTCTGCTGTTTTTTCAGCTGTTCAATGGCTTTTAATCCGGCGTCCGTTGACTGAAAGATGATGGCCTGAAGCTTTCTGCCGAGCGCGGATTCCAGGGCGGTTTCATATCTGGGTTCGGTAACGATAAAATCAGCCAGCAGGCCGATAATTCCGGTAATCCCGTCTTTATGAGTTTCGGCCGGGCGCAAGAGTTCCCGGACGCCTTCATCAAAGCCTTCAAGATTGTTTTGCAGTTCTTTCAATGAGTTGAGATAGGCTTTTTTGTTCCAGATATCGTCTTTCAGTGCGTTAAACACCCGGGCGTTTTCGGAAATGGATGTTTTGAGAGCGTTTATTTTGTCTGTTTGCGTAATGATGGCGACGGTTTTCTTTTCGAGCAGGTCTTTAATCTCGGTCACCCGGTTGCCGTGGGTGCTTATTTTTTCGTTCAGGTCTTTCAGCCTGTCGGCGCAGGATTGTTTTTCATCCTCTGTTTTGTTCAGCTGCTGAGAGGTCTCTTCGAGCAGCCGGGAATTCAGCTTGATGGTATTGGCGGTTTCCGTCCGCTTGAGTGTCAGGGCCATCAAGCTGTTCTTTTCAGCATTAATTCTATCCTGGGTTTTCGAGAGCGCATTTTTTGATTTCGACACCTTTTCGGTGGACAGCGCGACGGCCTTTTCGAGGGAATCGATTTCGCCGGTCAGTGTTTCCAGCGCGGTTCTTTTGGTGGAAATATCCGCCTCGATATTTTTAAGATTCGCATTGAGCTCGGTGATGGTCTGAGCGCTTTTTTCAATCAGGGAACGGGTGTTTTGCAGCTCCTGTTCATTGAGTTGAATACTGTTTTCTTCGGTTTGAATGGCTTCTTTGTGACTGTAAAATTGTTGTTGCAGCCGATCGATTTTCTTGTGGAGGTCTTCCAGTGCCAGGCGGTTGCTTTCAAGGGTTGCCTCAGTTGAATTACGGTTGGCGGTCAGTTGAATTTCTTCATCCTGGTAAGTGGCCAGCTGTTTTTTAAGTTCGCCGGTTTTCCGGTTTAACTCTTTCAGTCTGACCGCTGTCAGTAGAAGATCGATGTTTCTGATCTCTTCGGTCAAGGTCCGGTGGCGTTTGAGTCTTTTAACCTGAAGGCCCAGCGTATGCATCTGAACCTTTATTTCATTTAAAAGGTCGTTGAGGCGGTTGAGGTTGTTTTTGGTGGCGTTTACTTTATTGACGGCTTCTTTTTTTCTGGAGCGGTACTTTGATATACCGGCAGCTTCTTCTATCAGGATTCGTCTTTCATCCGGTTTGAGGCTGAGGATAAAATCAACTTTCCCCTGTTCCATGATGGAGTAGGACTTGGATCCGACACCGGAATCGAGAAACAGTTCAACAATGTCTTTCAGGCGACAGGCGGTTTTGTTGATGAAGTATTCGCTTTCACCGGACCGGAACAGCTTGCGGGTTACCATCAGCTGGCTGTCCGCACAGGTTTTTTCTTTGGCGGCACTCCCGTTCCCATTGCCGTTCCCGTTCCCGTTTCCGTTGCCATTTCCGTTTCCGGACAAATTGGAAAGAATCATGGAAACTTCAGCCATGCCGTTTGCTTTTCGGGTCTGGCTGCCGTTGAAGATCAGGTCTTCCATTTTGGATCCGCGGAGTTGGCGGGCATTGTGTTCTCCCATGATCCATCGGACCGCATCAATGACATTGCTTTTGCCACAGCCGTTGGGACCGACCAGTGCCGTAATTCCGGGTTCAAAATTTAATTTGACAGGGTCTACAAATGATTTAAAACCTGAAATCTCTAATGATTTTATTTTCATTTATGAAACCTCATGTGTGTTATTGATTTTCATTGGATAATTGATTGCCTCATCGGGATTTATCCAAAAATATGTGATTTTGATATGTTGCCAATCCTAACAGAGATACGCATCAGTGTAAAGAAAAAACACCATATATTGTTATTGAAAAATATATCATTACCAGCTATTGTATTATCTATATTTCCATAATATTTTAAAATTGCAATAAAATTTTTTCAGATATTTCAGCAGGGGATTTTATTAGATATGGTCGATTAGATATGATATATTTTTAATATTAATTTTATATTAAAGCTTATATTATTAATTAAATTAAAAAATTAGTTTGTGTTGCGGGGCTGAATTTTGTCTCCTGCGGAAAGCGGTTTAAAAAATTTAGCAACCGTACTAAATTTTAATAGGGAAATAATGCTTTTTCATTCTCTGCAAAAGGGGAAAAGGTGAACCGCTTTTATTCTGGAATGGGAAATTGTACGTAAAACAGAATGCTGTGTTTCGTTGAAGGGAAACAGTGGGTATGCCGGTGAATTCGATCATTCAAAAAGCATTGAACCAGCTTGAACAGGCCCTGGGATCGGGGAAGGTGGTAAACGATGAATTCATTCTTCAGAGATATGCCCGGGATGAGACGTCGAATCTCAGCTGTGCCCCGGATATTGTGGTCCGGGCGGAAAACACGGAAGATGTGAGCCGTGTCTTGCGAATCTGTAACGACTTGAAAATGCCGGTGACGCCCCGGGGCGCGGGAACCGGGGTGACCGGCGGTGCGGTTCCGGTTCAGGGGGGGGTGGTGCTGTCGCTCGAGAAGATGAACCGGATTCTTGAAATTGACCGGGAAAATATGATGGCCGTTGTGGAACCCGGTGTGATCACCCATGATCTTCAGCAGGCCGCGGTCAGCCGGGGATTGATGTATCCGCCGGACCCGGCAAGTTTGGAGTCGTGTTCCATCGGTGGAAATATCGCGGAGAATGCCGGGGGCCCCCGGGCGGTCAAATACGGTACGACCAAAGATTATGTGGTGGGGCTGCAAATGGTTCTGGCGGACGGAACGATACTGGACAGCGGCGGTAAAATTGTTAAAAATGCCACGGGTTATAATCTTTGCGGTATCGTTCTCGGCTCAGAAGGTACGCTTGCCGTTGTGACCCGGATTTATTTAAAGCTGATTGCACTGCCGCCGGTGACCCGCGACATTTTGATTCCGTTTAACACGATGGAAAAAGCGGTGGCCGGTGTCAATGCCATTTTGCTGCAAAAAATTGTGCCGGCCACCATAGAATTTATGGAGCAGGATGCCATTGACCTGGTGAGCCGGCATGTGGACGGGGCGGTTCCCTTTTCCGATGCCGGCGCCCATTTGCTGATTCAGGTGGATGGGGAGACTGAAGACATGGTTTTCGGAATGATCCGCCGGATTTCAGACGCTGTCCGGGTGGATGCCGAAAAGGTGCTGGTCGCGGATTCTGCCAGTCAAAGCAACCGTATCTGGAAAGCCCGTCGCTCCATCCGTGAGGCCATAACGGCCCGAAGCCCGGTATTTCTGGCCGAGGACTGTGTTGTTCCCCGGGCGGTCATTCATCTGTTTTTGAATGCGCTGAAAGCCTATCTTGGCTCTTCAGGGCTTTTTTCGGTGATGTTCGGTCATGCGGGAGACGGTAATGTTCATATCGATGTGTTGAAAGAGGATATGGATGATGACCGATGGCAGGAAATGATACCCGGGATTAAAAGGGAAATTTATGCCAGGGCCATTGATCTGGGCGGAACGATTACCGGAGAACACGGTATTGGTCTGTTGCGTAAAGACTATTTGCCGATGGCGCTGACCGACCCGCAGATCATGCTGCAGCAGCGCATCAAAAAAGCCTTTGATCCCAACATGATATTGAATCCGGGCAAGATATTCCCCTTTTCAGATTCGGCGTAATATGCTAAACAGTAGGTATTCCGGCGGTCCGGTCATAACATAAATCATATCCTAGAGATTTGAATATGTCTGCTGCAGACGCGCCCATCGGGCAAAACATATTTGAGGTAAAAGACTGTGCGATTATTACCCGGATGGGCGGAGTTGGAACGGCCATTAATCTCAGGGAGATGAAAGAACGGGTATCCGCCTGTTCCCTGGACTGTCTGTACTATCATTTCTGTGAAACGCTTATTCGTCCGACATTTGATGACCCCGAATTTCGCAATGATTTTGCGTTGTGGGCCGCCTATAAGCTCAGAGACCGGGCACTGGCGGAACGCCTCGGCATTTTGAATCCCTATGCGTTCAACGATCTGGAAGAGCTGCGGAACAGGGTTATTGAAATAATGGAAGAACATCTCAGCAGTCTGTATTATATCCCGTCAGTCCCCAAAGGGGACGAGTTTATCTTTATGCGGGCGGCAACCGTTGTTTTTGACACCGGTATTGTTCTGAACCGGCCGTCCGACCTGCTTGAGAAACTGCCCCTGATGAGCCGCAGCACGATTTATTACCATTTTATAGAAGCGCGCAGACGGACGCAGGACCGGGTCGACGATTTTACCTTCTGGATGAAGTTCCATCCTGAAAATGATAAGGGGATTATCGATGCGCTGGCCCGGGTTGATTTTTATTTTTTAAATCTCAATGAGCTGAAAACCGTACTGATCAATACCGTTAAACATGTTCGTTAACAGGTCATGAAGCCGAGAACTCTTGAAGCCTATAAAAACATTGCCGGTGAAATAGCGATTTCACAGTTGAAACAGCTTGCGGAGAACCTGAAGGGCGCCCGGGTGGTTCATGTCAATTCGACCCGGGAAGGCGGCGGGGTTGCCGAAATTTTAAACTGGATGGTGCCCCTGATGTATGATCTGGGTCTGGACGCGTCCTGGGAGGTGGTTGCGGGGAACAAGAAATTTTTTGAAGTCACCAAGACCTTTCATAACGGACTTCAGGGGAATCCGGTCCGGTTAACCCCGGAGATGATCAAAAGTTATGAACAGACTTTGCGGAGCAATTTCAAACGGCTGAAACCGACGCTTGAATCGGCCGACTTTGTTTTTATCCATGATCCCCAGCCGGCGGCTTTTCTGGAAATGTGTCCGGCAAGAAAGGGAAAATGGGTCTGGCGCTGCCATATTGACTCCAGCAACCCCAGCAGGGATGTCTGGAAATATCTGCGCAGCAAAGTGGAGAACTATGACGCAAGTATTTTCTCCATGCCGACATTTGCGCAGCCGCTGCCGCACCCGCAATTTCTGATCGCACCGAGTATCGATCCGTTAAGTGAAAAAAACTGCGAGTTGCCTGATACGGAAATTCGTTCTCTTTTAAAATCATTTAATATTCCTGATGGTGTTCCGATTCTTACCCAGGTTTCCCGGTTCGACCGTTTCAAGGACCCGCTGGGCGTGATCGAGGCCTTCAATGAGTTGACCAAGTCGATTCCCGCGGAACTGGTGCTGGCCGGTGGCGGGGCGACGGATGATCCGGAAGGACGGGTGGTGCTCGAAGAGGTGAAAAAAGCCGCTGCCGACAATCCCCATATTCATGTTTTGATGCTTCCCAGTGATGCCCATAAAATTATCAACGCGCTGCAACGCGTTTCAACCCTTGTGATTCAGAAATCCATACAGGAAGGTTTCGGGCTTACCGTGACGGAGGCGCTGTTAAAGGAAAAACCGGTGATCGGCGGCAATGTGGGGGGGATCAAACTTCAGCTGCATAACTATTATACCGGTTTTCTGGTGGAAACGCCGGAAGGGGCGGCGCTGCGGATTCGGGAATTGCTGCATGATCGGAACAAGATCAAGCGGATGGGAAAAACGGCGAGGCAGTTTGTTATCGATAATTTTTTGCTGACCAGACATTTGCGGGAGTATCTGACCCTGCTGGTCGGCTTGCGGTGTGAAATCACCAATTATGTACTGACGGAGTCAAAGGACTGTAAGTAAGGTATGACAAATCCGCAAAAAAGACTGGTTATTGTGTCCAACCGGCTGCCGGTTGTGATCGAAAAGACCGATACGGGCTGGAATGTGAAGGAAGGGTCCGGCGGTTTGGTGACGGCGCTGGCACCTGTGCTGCGGAACCGGGGCGGTGTCTGGATCGGCTGGCCGGGGGCTGTTATCGACAGTGATGTTGCTTCTTTGCTGGAGAATGCAAATAAAAATACCGGATATCAGTTGAAACCCGTTAATTTGTCACAGTATGAGATTGACAAATATTATCACGGTTTTGCCAATGAAATTCTCTGGCCGCTTTTTCATGATTTGCAGTCCCGGTGTAATTTTGATCCGGAATACTGGCAGGTGTATCAAAAAGTCAATCAGAAATTCGCTGAAGTGATTCGAAACGAAACCGGTTCCGATGATTATATCTGGGTCCATGACTATCAATTGATGACGGTTGCCGCGGAATTACGCCGGCATATTCCCGGTATCAAAATCGGTTTTTTTCTTCATATACCGTTTCCGTCGCTGGATATTTTTCTGAAGCTGCCGTGGCGGCATGAGCTGTTGTCCGCAATGCTTTCGTATGATCTGCTTGGGTTCCAGACCATGCGCGACAGAAGAAATTTTGTTCAGTGTGTTCGGACATTGATTAAGGACATTGTTGTACGGGGCAAAGGACAGATCATATCCGTCCAATCCAGGGACCGGCATATCAAGGTCGGCCATTTTCCGATCAGTATTGACTATAATCACTTTGTTGAAAAAACGGCGACCCGGGAAGTTTCGGACTGCGCCTGGTTTATTCATGAAAATATCAGTGAACGTCAGATACTGCTGGGGATTGACCGTCTGGACTATACCAAAGGTATCGTTGAACGGTTAAGGGCTTTTGAAAAAACGCTGATCAAGTATCCGGAACTGCGGGGCAAAGCATCATTGATTCAGATTGTGGTGCCCAGCCGTACCCGGATCGAAGAGTATAAATTTCTCAGGTCCGAAATCGAAGAAATTGTGGGAAATATTAATGGCCGATTTACCAAGTATGGCTGGGTGCCGGTGCATTATATTTTCGGCAGCCTTGATTTTTATGAATTGCTGGCCTATTACAAATCAGCTGAAATTGCCGTTGTGACGCCGCTGAAAGACGGCATGAATCTGGTGGCGAAAGAATACTGTGCCTGCAGTCTGGATGAAAACGGCGTGCTTATTTTAAGCGAATTTGCCGGCGCTTCCGCGCAACTTTGCCGGGGGGCGATTATGGTCAATCCCTATGATGTGGATAATGTTGCCGATTCAATTTACAAAGCATTTAAAATGAGTGATGATGAGAAAAAAAGGCGAATGAAAAAAATGCGGCAGGGGATCAAAAAGCAGGATATTTTCTGGTGGGTGGACAGTTTTTTGCAGACCGCTTTTACCGAGAATCTGCAAAACTTTCCCGTGCTTGAACATTATGATTATATTTCACAAATAGAACTATCACGTTAGGGGATTATTTATGATCAAGAGTATTCTTGTGCCGGTGGACGGTTCAAACAACAGTCGGGTAGCGGTGGATTATGCGGTTATGTTCGGAACGCTGAATGATGCGGAAATTTGCGGCCTGAATGTTGTTGACATTCGGTCGCTGGAAGGCCCTTTTCTGAGCGATATCAGCGCGTCTCTCGGTTTTGCCCCGTTTCAGAACTATCTGCCGAAATTTCAGCAGGTGCTTGAGGAAAGAAGCGATTTGATTTTAAAGGGGTTTGATGAAGAGATTTCGCGGTCGGGATTGAAGTATCGTCATAAACGGTTGACCGGGATTGTGCCGTCTGTGATCACGGATGAAGCCAGGCGGTTTGATCTTGTGGTGATTGCGCAGCGGGGGGAGCATGAAGCCTGGTCTACGGGCCTGCTGGGATCGACGACAGAATCCGTTGTCAGAAAAGCGCCCAGGCCGGTACTGGTAACCCCGAACCGTTTCAGGAAAATCAATAAAGTCGTTGTGGCCTATGATGGAGAAACGGAATCCAGTAATGCCCTGAAATCGGCCTGCGAGATGTTTTTAACCGATGATTATGCGCTGACGGTGGTGATGGTTACCGATGACCCGGCCAGGAAAGACCGCTTGATCGCTGAAGTCAGGGAATATGCCGACCCGTATCGGCGAAAGTTCGATCTGGTTGTATTGTCCGGCGATGCCGGCAAGGTGATTCTTGATTTTGCCGAAGAAAACAGTTTTGATCTGGTTGTCATGGGCGTGTTCAGTCATAGCCGGTTCCATGACCTGATTCTGGGAAGCACCGCGGCGTATATTCTGAGATCTGCTGAAATTCCAGTATTTTTACACCGCTGAGTGGTTATTCCGTCTATTTTAAATCCACAGTGCCATCGGTCCGGTAACGATGATCCATGAGATGACGGGTGTCGATCGTTGTCATGGACCTGAGCAGAGAATGTCTCATTCCGGGAAAATCTGAATCCAACCGCGAAATCAGTTTTTTGATTTGTGCCCGCTTGTTCTTTACCTTCCGGTTCGGGCAGGGGGGCGACAGCAGCGGGAACTGCTGCGCTGTTGCAAATTCTGAAATGGTTTTTTCAGTGACATAACACAATGGCCGGATGATTGTATTTTGGCCGTCGTCCGAATGTAACAACGGGGCCATCGATTTGATTCTTCCGTTGAAAAACTGGTTTAACAGCAGGGTTTCGATCAAATCGTCTGCATGGTGCCCCAGCGCTATCTTGGTATAGCCATGGTCCCGGGCCAGCCGGTACAGAATACCACGTCTGAGCCTGGCACAGAATGCGCAGACGTTTTTACCCGGTGAAATGTGGTTTTGAATTATTTCAGCGATGTTACCGGTTTCAACATGGTATGGCAGTTCCGGGAAATATTGCTGAAGGTGACGGGCCAGTGGCGCGGGATTGAACCCGGAAAAGCCGGGATGAATGGTAACGGGATGAAGGCTGAAGTGGACCGGGGCTTTTTTTTTTAACGCGTTCAATGCATATAACAGCGCCCAGCTGTCTTTCCCGCCGGAAAGGGCGACCAGAATCCGGTCCTGGTTTTCAATCAGATGAAAGTCACCGATGGCTTTCCCGACTTTGGTGATGATTTGTCTGCGTGGTTTCATGCATTTATCGATTGATGGATTTATTCAATCGGGCCCCGGGTGAGTCATTCTTTTCTGAGATAGGACAGTTCACCGGGGAGGGGTGTACTGTTGCCCATGGGATCCTCGCCATAGTTGGCGGCGGCCAGAACCTTAATGTCGTTAATCGCCATTTGATCCCCGCGGAATGTTACTTCGGCAATATTCTCTTTCTTGATCATGCCGCCGGCCCACATGAGATCGATAACGCTGCTGGCATCGAACTCCTTATCATTAACGATCATCAGTAGTTTTGCACTGTACTGGTTGGCTATTTTGGCCACCAGTGTGGATGGTCGAAGATGAAAGCCCAGTCCTTCCGGCACAGGGACAACGGCACTGGTAAACTCGCTGAATTTGCTGATGAGGTTTTCCGCGATGATGTTTCCCTGTTTAATAAAAAAGGTATAGTAATACAATGAGAAATTGACGACGGTGTCGATGACTTTCCGGCGTTTAATGATTTTTGCAATTTTCCGATGGGTGTCCTCATTACGGATGGTTGTTTCGTGGCGTTCTATAAAATGACAGAGCTCTTTTGCGATTCCCAGTAAATGGAGGGTCATGGAAATATGACCGCGTAAGGTTCTGAGATCCTTGTTTTGAGACTCTCCCGGGGTTTTGTGAATATAGGTGTCGTACATGGATTGGGCGTTATGGGTGGTGGCTTCGATATGTCTGAGCGTTTCTTCATTTATCCGGTCCGGTATGTAGTTCAGATCGAGATTTTTTGTCGGGATCTTTTTTGCAAAGATAATTCTTGAAGAGGCATTGAACGCATTGATGTATTCAGTTGCAACACGGTTGATTTTATCTTTGATTTCAGAGGATCCGGTGTCGCCGATATTCTGCGGCAGTGTTTTGACCGCGATGGAGTCGATAAAATCATCGTCTTTCAGGCGACCTTTGGGCATTTTGAACCCCAGGTGCTTGGCTTCATCGCACAGATTCTTGAAAAGCAGAAGAATGAATTCATCAAGGAGCGATAGCTGTTTCTGCGCGTCCCGGGTAAAATTCTTGACGTGCGTGCCTTCCAGTTTGTAATGGTTGATGCGACGCAGAATATGGCTGATGGTGTAGGCGGTTCTCGAAAAATTTCTGATGGAGGCGACAAGCTCTCCGAAAAAAACCCAGTTTTGATTGTTTCGCGCGCCGTGATCATCGAGGAAGTCCTCGAGCTCCATCGAATCCTTGACCAGGTTTACATAATATTTTTTATTGAGCGGGTGTTTGTTCTTGCCGGTAAAGTAAACGGCAAAATTAAGAATATGGTATGCCGGTTTTGCCGCGAGGGCCGTAAAGTCGTTTTCCGAGATGATTTCTGAAAATATTTTCATGGTGATTATCGAATCATTTGGAACAGGGGAATCATTTTTGATGGGGTTTGTAAATCGTTCAGCAGTGCCTTCAGGTCATTTTTGCATCTTGTGCTGGAGGCTTTATTCAGAAGTCGTTTGATTAAGTCACGGCTATTGTTCAGCAGCCGGTCGGTTGTTTCGGTGCCTGGCGGATGGTTATTAATGGTTTTGAGCCGGTAAAGGTCGGTTAAAAGGTCAGCGGATCCCCGGCGCAGATCCGGGTTGTTTATGAGAATTGCGGAAATTTCAAAAGCATTTCTGTAATAGGCCCGGACATGATTTCTGAAGGCATTGGTGTCTGAAACAATCCGATTTCTGTTTCGCCTGAAAAAATCTCGCATGGCCAGGTCAAAATCTTCAGGCGAGCGGAGTCCCAATGACAGCAATATCGGGCAGTATGTCAGGCGAATGTCCAGTCGTGTTGTTGCGTTATCCAGAATATCGACGGCAAAACTGGTGGTGCCGATATAGCCGTCTGCGTGGTAGGTCACGGAAGTGCGGCATTCGGCCGGCAGGGTCAAGTGATAATAACCGGACATATCCGTGGTGGTCACGGCGCCGTGATTTGCCCGGACCGTAGTGTCCGGCAGCGGGTCACCACTGAAACGGTCGTAGACGTAGCCGTGCAAAGCGCCGGTGGCATTCGGTGTTAAGGTAAAATCCCGTTGAAGGGTTTCTCCGGTGGCCACAGTGACATTTGCTGTTTCCGCCGCGTAACAGTTATGAGAGATGACCAGGTCATAACTGCCGGGAGGAATGTTGCTGATTCGGTACCTGCCGGTAGCGTCAGAATTGGCGGACAGCGGGGGAACGGTGTTGATGTCGGCGTCGGCCCCGATAATTTTGTGGTTGTCCAGACTGTCCCGGAGGGTCCCCGTGATGGTGGCCAGGGGCGCCAGGGCAATGTTCAGGGTCAGTGAAATACCCTGAAGCAATGACAGCGGCAGGACCGTACTGCTGTATCCGGTAGCGGATATGGTCACTGTGGCGGTACACTGCGGTGCGGATAGCCAATATTTTCCGTTGTCGTCGCTGAAGCTGATTTCGTCTGTATCCGTAACCAGTTTTGCACTGTCGACCGGATCTCCGGTAATGGCATCGGTAATGATGCCCTTGATCAGTCCGAAACTGTTCCGGTTGGGCGTCATGGACAGGTCAAGGGTATTTGCGGTGGATAGCGGCAGTGTATCAATAGATCCGTAGTTAAACTGGTATCCGTCGGCTGTTGCGATCAGGGTCGTTTCTCCGGAGGGCGCAATAACGGTGAACTGTCCGTTTTCAATGTTCGTCACCCGGCCATTGGATGAATGAAGTTCGGCCTCTGAAACAAGATCACCGGAGCACCGGTCGCGAATGGATCCGGTAATGGTGATTTCATCTTCAGCGGCCGGTTTCAGGGACGCGTTGATCGTGGTGGTCACAACGGGCGGAACCAAAGTTTTCAGGGTTGTATCCGTTTCGAAATTTTCGGCACAGACAGTCAGCACAGCTTCTCCCGAGGGTGTAGACATCAGAAATCGGCCGTTTTCATCTGTAACGGCAAATCCCCCGAGATGGCAGAGAACATATGCGCCGTTCACGGGATCGCCGTCGATTTTGCTCGTGACCCGTCCTTTGATATAACCGGTTTCAGTAGAAGCCGGACACAGCTGGACATTAATGGTTTCCGTTTGTCCCGGCGCCGCGTGCAGCCCGGAAACAAAATTTGATTTGTAACCGGGGGCCGAGAAAATAATGCTGTAAATGTCCGGCGGTACCCGGAGTGAAAAACTTCCCGCGGTGGTGTAGGTGGTTACTCCGGTCGTTGCCGTGATGGAGGTGCCGGGAATCAGGCTGTTGTTAAAGGCGCTGCTGACGGTTCCGTTGATAAAAGAAGGCTGGATGGCTGATGCGGTGGAAGCGGTCAGAAGGAATATCAGGGAAAGAAGCGTTCGCTTAAAATAGAATCTGATTTTTTCTGACATTATGGGTCGGGTCCATGCGCATGAAGTTTACGGGCGGCGCCGTTTTTTATCAGTCCTGCGGGGAAGATGTCATTTCTTCCGGACCTGTTGTCGTGTCTTCTACTTCCCGGGCTTTGATCTGAGCCGTTTTTCTGGCCTTGATTTTTTCGAGCAGTCCGTTGACTTCCATTTCCACTTCAAAGGTTTCTGATTTCTTCGTCACGTCGACGAGATCCGCAAGGTACTGGGCGCGCAATTCTCTTTCCGGTTCGGTTAAATGGTTGTCTGTTAATCGTTTATCCGTTTTATACATGGTGTGGTTGTCCTGTTCGATGGGTTAAGTGGTTCCTATGGTTTTATAAAGGTCTTTCAGGTCGGTGAGGATGTCTTTTAATGTCTGTTTGTATTTTTCCTGAGAAAATCCCAGCGGCAGCTGTTTTTCCGGGATATCGTTTGCTTTGATTTTTTTCTTGGCGCCGGCAATGGTCAGTTTTTCTTCGTAAAGCATTTTTTTGATTTTTATAACCGATTCAACATCTTTTCGGCGGTACAGGCGCTGGTTGGATTTGGTCCGGTACGGCTTGACCAGTTTGAATTCGGACTCCCAGTATCTGAGAATGTAGGGCTCCACTCCGGTAATATTGCTGACTTCACCGATTTTAAAATAGAGTTTATCCGGTATTTTTTCGGCCATGAGATTAATTTCCGGGATGAAAAAACCGGTTTATTCGTTTAATGCTTTTTTCAGCACGGGACTGGCTTTAAAGGTCAAGACGCTTCTGGCGGATATTTCAATGGCTTCACCGGTCTGGGGATTTCTGCCCCGGCGGATATTTTTGTTTCTGACATTGAAGTTGCCAAAACCGGATATTTTTACCTTGTTGCCTTTTTCGAGTTCAGATCTCATTAGTTCAAAAACCAGTTCTACGATCTGTATGGATTCTTTTTTTGAGAGACCGATTTTCTCATATATTGAATCTACTAAATCAGCTTTTGTCATAAATGAGCTCCTTTTAAATTTAATTTAAATTCTTAGCTCTATGCCTAATTCAGTATAAAGATAAGATACTAATTTGTCACGTATTTTATTGACTTCCTTGTCCGTTAAGGTTCTTTGGTCCGAGTGAAATTTTATTCTGAAAGCCAGGCTTTTTTTATCTTTATCTATATTATTACCCTGGTAGAAGTCAAATATTTTAATATCCGTTATCAGTTTGTTTTTAAATGTCCTGATCGTTTGAATGATTGTTTCGGCGGTGATTTCACGATTTACCAGCATGGCCAGGTCCCGGTAAATTGCCGGATTTCTGGAAAACGGGGTATATGCCGGGTTGTTGGATGCATGTTTCAGCAGCCGGTCAAAATCCATTTCAAACAGGTAAGCACTGTTTTCCAATTCGAAATTTTCAATGACGTCCGGATGAATTTCTCCAAAAGAGCCGATTTTTTGGTGATTGACGTTGATTCCCAGTGACTTTGACGGATGGAGGTAGGGCTCGCCGGGTTTCAGGGTAAAGGTCATATCGTGGATGTGCAAACGCGCCAGGAACGTTTCAACGGTCCCCTTGATGTCGAAGAAATCGGTATTTTCGTTTTTAAGACTCCAGTTTTCATTATTTCTGATACCGGACAAAAGTCCGGCGATTTTCTTGGTTTCATCGATACCGGAACCATTACCTGTCTTGGTGAAAACATGGCCGATTTCAAAAAAGCGGATGTTTGAAATGTGGTTGTTATTGTTATGTTTGAGATTTAAAAGCAGACCGGGCAACAGGGTGGTTCGCATTACCGATTGGTCTGCAGACAACGGGTTTAACAGCTCTACCGGGTCGGTTCGCGGATCCGAATGATCGATATTGATGGCGCGGATGTGTTCGGGAGCGATAAAGCTGTAATTGATTACTTCAAAATAGCCCAGTGAGACGGCAATTTCCTTTAATTTGCCGGTAAACTGAAGCTGTGGGTTGGCCTGTTTGGCCGTCAGAACGGACTTGGGAAAGGTGACCGGTATGTTGTCATATCCGTGGATGCGGGCGATTTCTTCAACCAGATCGATGTCACGATTGATATCATAGCGGTAGGACGGCGGGGTGACCTGTAGTGTGTCTGCAGAGGTTTCGACGGTGTCCATACCGAGTTTGTTCAGAATCTGTTTCATTTCCCGGGAAGAAAGCGCCAGTCCGAGGGTTTGACTGGCGCGCGAAACGGAGAGTATAATTTTTTCGGGTATATTCGGATTTTTGGCGTGTGCGTCAATCCGGCCTTTAGCCAGTGATCCGTGCGCCAGGGTGACGACCAGGTCCGCGGCGCGATCCAGCGCCGGAATAATCGTATTGATATCAACGCCTTTTTCAAAGCGGAGAGAGGCCTCGGTTTTTAAATTGATGGCTCTGCCGGTCCTGGCAATGGCCGAAGGATCAAAGTAGGCGCTTTCAAGGAGAACGGCCGTTGTCTTGTCCGAGATGCCGGACTTGAGCCCTCCCATAATACCGCCGATGGCAACGGGTTCTTTGCCGTCACAGATCATCACCGTACCGTCAGGGAGTTTGCGTTCGTTTTCGTCCAGAGTGACAAAGGATTCATTGTCCATGGCGGATCTTACGGTGATTCGGTTGTCCGTGATCAGGTCGAGGTCAAAGGCGTGCATGGGCTGTCCCCATTCCAGCAGAATGTAGTTGGTAATATCCACCACATTGTTGATGGCGCGAATCCCGCTGTTTTCCAGGCGCCTGCGCATCCACAGGGGGGACTGACAGATGTTTACGTTTTCCACCAGTCGCATGGCATATCTGGGGCAGTGATCCGGTATAACGACCTCGACGGTGACGGTGTTTTCAATCGGGTCGCCGGTTTCAGCGGGGGAAGGTTTCGGGACGGTGTACGGAACATTGAAAATGGCTGAAACTTCTCGGGCAATTCCCGCGACGCTCAGGCAGTCCGAACGGTTGGGGGTGATGCCGAGATCGAGAATCGTGTCCCGAAGGTCAAGGGCGTCAGCCAAAGGTGTTCCCGGAACAAGATCATTGGACAGAGGCATTATGCCGGTGGCGTCGTTTCCCAGCCCCAGTTCGGGTTCGGAACAGATCATACCGTGAGACATCTGTCCGCGAATCTTGGATTTTTTGATTTCCATGCCGTTGGGGAGCTTTGCGCCGGGCCGGGCCAGGGCGATTTTCATTCCCCGAGAAATGTTTTTGGCGCCGCAGACAACGGGCAGCTCCTCGGCTCCGGTGGAGACAAGGGTTAAAGAAAGTTTGTCTGCGTTGGGATGTGGTTCCACCTCGGTAATTTCGGCAACAATAACATTGTCCCATTCGGATCCGACCTGGATAATCTCTTCTACCTCAATGCCGGCCATGGTCAGACCATGGGCCAGTGCGTCAAGATCAACGCCGGTATTTACAAAGTCTTTCAACCAGTTTAAACTCAGTAACATTTTTTTGCCTGTGGATGTTAGTGATACTGTAAATCGGAACAACGGACGGAAAACATTCTTCGGGGAAGGGCCGTGTTCCGGTTCCGGATTAAAGGGTTTTAAAATTGCGACAAAAACCGAAAGTCGTTTTCAAAATAGAGCCGTATGTCGTTAATTCCGAAGCGGAGCATGGCGATTCTTTCAACCCCCAGGCCGAAAGCCAGCCCGGTTACGGTGCCGGTGTCGTAACCGACATTTTCAAAAACCTTCGGGTTTACCATACCGCAGCCGAGAATTTCCAGCCAGCCGGTTCCTGAACAGACCCGACATCCGCGACCTCTGCAGATAACGCACTGGATATCCACTTCAGCGCTCGGTTCGGTAAACGGAAAGAAACTGGGCCGGAAGCGAAGGGCGGTTTGATCGTCAAAGATCTGATGAATGAATACAGTGATGATTCCTTTCAGGTCGGAGAATGAAATGTGCTCGTCAACCAAAAGGCCTTCGATCTGGTGAAACATCGGTGTGTGGGATACATCGGAATCGCACCGGTATACTTTCCCCGGGCAGATAATTTTCAGTGGCGGTTCTGATGCTTTCATGGTTCTGATCTGGACCGGAGAGGTGTGCGTGCGCAGCAGCTGTTCATCTGAGATATAAAAGGTATCGTGCATGTCCCTGGCCGGGTGATCTTTAGGAATGTTCAGTGCTTCGAAGTTAAAAAAATCAAGCTCGATTTCCGGGCCTTCCACAGTTTCAAATCCCATGGCAGTAAAGATTGCGAGGATTTCATCGGTAATTAACGTGATCGGATGTTTTCGGCCTACCGGAACCGTTCTTCCCGGCAGTGTCGGATCAAAGTCGTCGCGAGAAAGTGCAAGGGATTTTTGGGCCTGACGGGACGCGGTCAGGGCGTTATCGACAGCCAGTTCGATTTCCTTTTTGACTGTGTTGAGCTGTTTGCCGAATGCGGGACGCTCCTGCGGCGGAATATCTTTGAGACTTTTCAGCAGTCGGGTGAGGGAGCCGTTTTTGCCCAGGATACGGCTTTTATACTGGTAGATATCCTTTTCAGCGGTCAGGGTTTCAAGCGTTTTCAGGCTGTCATTTTTTATATTTTGCAGTTGTGTGTTCATTAATTTTGACAAGACTCTATTCGTGTTGGAAATTTGGTTCGGAAAAGGCTTGACAGAATTGCCGGAATTGGTAATTCGAAAACCCGCCGCGTTCGCCTTAACAGCCGGCGGCCGCGCCTGTCGTTCCGGCGATCTGTTCCTTGGCGATGGTCACCAGTTCTGAAAAATTTTCCGGATTATGAATGGCCAGCTCAGACAGTATTTTTCTGTCGATATCGATATTTGCTTTTTTCAGTCCGCAAATAAACTGACTGTAGCTTAAATTGTCGGCCCTGACCGCAGCATTGATTCGTGCAATCCAGAGTTTTCGAAATTCACGTTTTTTGGCCCGGCGATCCCGGTATGCGTAATTCAGGGAACGGTCAACGGATTCCCGTGCAATTCGGTAGAGATTTCCGCTGGCCCCCCGGAAACCCTTGGCCATTTTCAGAATTCTTTTTCTTCTTTGTTTAGATGTGCTTCCTCTTTTGACTCTTGGCATTATAACCTCTCGCTACAAATGGTTTGCAATATGTCCCATGGGTAGAATACCTGTATCTAAGCATAGGGGAGAAGATTGCGGATGCTTTTTGCTTCTGATTTTGAGATCAGCGCCGGTTTCCGCAAATTTCTTTTTTGTTTGGTCGATTTCGATGTCAAAATATGACTGGTATATGCTTTTGAGCGCTTTACCGAACCGTTTTTTGTGAGTTTAAATCGTTTGGCAGCGCCTCTGCATGTTTTTAATTTCGGCATTGATTTATGATCTCCTTGTTTTATTTCTTTTTGGGGGCAAGCATCATGACGATATTATGACCTTCGTGTTTGGGTTCCCGTTCAATGACACCGTAATCCATGATCCCTTCTGTCATTTTGCCGATGATCTCTTCGCCCTGTTCTTTGAAGCGTCTTTCCCGGCCTCTAAAGACGACAGTCACCTTGACCTTGTTTCCCTTTTCGAGAAATTCCCGGGTATGCCTCAGTTTAACTTCCAGGTCATGTTCGCCGGTAAAAGGTCTTAATTTAATTTCTTTTGTATGAACAACGTGCTGGGATTTTTTCTGTTGCTGCTTTTTGCTCTGCTGGTACTTGAATTTACCGTAATCCATGAACCGGCAGACCGGCGGATCCGTGTTCGGTGAAACCTCCACCAGATCCAGTCCCTGCTCTTTGGCCATTTCCAGCGCTTTTCGGGTATCGAGTATTCCCAGCTGGTTTTTTTCCTGATCCACCACTCTTACGCTCGATACTTTTATTGCGGAATTAATCCGTGGTCCTTTTCTTTTAGCTATGTTCTATCACCTCCAGGCTAGTTAGTTTGACAGTGTCTGCAGCGCTTTGCTGCAGTCGTTATTTATCAGTTCAATAAAACTGTTTAAAGGCATGGCGCCGAGATTTTTACCGTCTCTGGCTCTCGGGGCCACAGTATTCTGTTCGACTTCCCTGTTGCCGATCACCAGCATGTAGGGTATTTTTTGTAGCTGGGCTTCACGAATCTTGTGATTGAGGCTTTCATTTTGCAGGTCGATTTCCGTGCGAATGTTGTGCTCCAGCAAGGTCCGGTAAACGGTTTCGGCATAGCTGTTTTGATCTTCTGAAATGGTGATGACCCGGGTCTGGACCGGGGACAGCCATACCGGAAACGCGCCGGCGTAATGCTCGATTAAAATTCCCAGAAAGCGTTCAATGGATCCGAGAATAACCCGGTGCAGCATCACCGGTCGGTGCTTGTTGCCGTCTTCGGCGATGTAATTCAAATCAAACCGTTCGGGCAGGACGAAATCACACTGGATGGTGGCGCACTGCCACGACCGGTTCAGACAGTCTTTCAGCTTGAAATCAATTTTAGGTCCGTAAAAAGCGCCGTCTCCCTCATTAATTTTATAGGATAAACCGAATGTGTCAAGTGCCTGGGTCAGGGCACGGGTAGCCCTTTGCCAGTCTTCGTCCGTGCCGATGGACTTTGCGGGCCGAGTGGACAGTTCGATATCAAAAGTGAAGTCGAAAACCTGCATGACATCCCGGACAAAATGAATAATACCGGTAATCTCATCATTGAGCTGATCCGGAGTGCATAACAAATGGGCGTCATCCTGAGTAAATTCCCTGACTCTGGACAGTCCGTGCAGAACCCCGGACTTTTCATGCCGGTTGACGGTTCCCAGTTCAAAGTACCGGATAGGAAGATCGCGGTAGCTCCGCAGCGCAGACTTGTAAATCAGCATGTGGGCCAGGCAGTTCATGGGCTTGAGACCGTATTCTTTGCCGTCCACTTCGGTAAAATACATATTTTCTTTGTAGTTTTGCAGGTGTCCTGATTTCTCCCACAGGTCCAGTTTCAAAATTTGCGGGCCCTTGACCATCTGGTATCCGCGTTTCAGGTGTTCCCTGATTTCAAAGTCTTCGATGATGCGTCTCAACAAAGCCCCTTTGGGATGATAAACGATCAGACCGGCACCGGCTTCGTCATAGATATTGAACAGATCCAGTTGACGGCCGAGTTTTCGGTGGTCCCTTTTTTTTGCTTCCTCCAGCATGTTCAGGTACTGCTTCAGTTTTTTCCTGTCCGGGAATGCTGTTCCGTAAATTCGCTGCAGCATTTTGTTGTTTTCATCTCCCCGCCAGTAGGCGCCGGCGATACTGGTCAGTTTAAAAGCCTTGACCTTTCCGGTGGAGTCCAGGTGCGGACCTCTGCAGAGATCCATGAAGCCGCCCTGTTCGTAGATACTGACGGTTGCGTCGTTGATTTCATTCAGCAGCTCCAGTTTGTAGGTTTCCCCTTTTTCGGTGAAGATTTTTACGGCGTCATCCTTGGAAATAACGGACCGTTTAAAGGCGGAATCCGCTTTGACAATTTCCTGCATTCTGGTTTCGATTTTTTTCAGGTCTTCCGGGGTAAATCCCCGGTCATAATCAAAATCATAATAAAAGCCGTTATCAATGGACGGGCCGATGGCCACTTTTACCTCGGGGAAAAGCGATTTCACCGCTTCCGCCATGATATGCGATGTGCTGTGACGGATAATGTCCAGCCCTTTTTCGGATTCGGCGGTAATAAATGAGATTCTGGCATTCGATTCCAGGCTGTCGGAAAGGTCATGGAGAACACCGTCAATTTCCACGGCGACCGCATTCAGGCCCGGACGGATGCATTTCAGCGCTTCCGAGGCAGAGATGCCTTTTTTTACCGCAACGGTGCTTTCGTCCGGTAATGTCAGTTTAATTTCACTCATAATTTTGTCTGTAATCGTGAAACAGGCACCACAACATAGGATTGATGATGCCTGTTCAGGTGTTTGGTTCCGGTGCTGTGATGCATTGGTAGGCGCGGGCGGTTTCGAACCGCCGACTTCTACCACGTCAAGGTAGCGCTCTCCCGCTGAGCTACGCGCCTGCACGAAACAAAAGTAAACAAATTTGATACCAATATTATTAAATTTTGTCAAGAAAATTATTAAGTTACGACTTTTTTATCAGATAAGGTGTTTTTTTCCGCTGGATTGGCAGAATTCAGATAGCGATTTTTCGTGTACGAGTTAGCGGGGTTCGGCAAAAAATTCATTTATGGCAGTTGCTTTTTGCCGTTAATAACAGAGCTTTTTTATAACTATCCGTAATAACATAAAAATTTATATGGCATGGGATTTGCCGTAAATCTGTCTGTATAAAATTATCATGTTCGAAGGGGCCGGTTGTAAAAGTTTATTGTGCAACGGTAGGGATGCATCAATTTTTATAAAGGCGGTTATGAAGGTTGAATTGTTAAAGCTTAAAAATTCATGGATTGAAGATGAATATTTTTTTGAAGATGATAATTCGTCATTGCAAAAGACATTAAAAATCAGAACCCGGGACGGTTGGCGCATGATGGATTCCCCCTATGATCCGGTGCGGGAGGCCCGCGAGATTGTCGGAAGCGTTGCCGATGACTGCTCCCGTGTGCTGCTGATCGGCGCGGGGTCCGGTTATGTGGTCGAGGCGCTTTTGCAAAAAAATTTCAACGAGATCATGTTGATAACACCGTACCGGGTCATTGCCGAACGAAATGCCGCTCTTACGGCGAAGTACCCGAATGGCGGCAACCGGCTTTTTTTGATTGTCGTAGATGTCTTTGATGAAAGAGTCCGGCATTATGTGAACGGTTTTTTGGAAAACAGCGATCCTGCCAAAATCATTGTTCATCCCCGGGAATGCAGAACATCCTCTGAGATATTCAATCCGTTAACCGTTTATGTTTCGTCACTGCGCAAGCAGGTCATTCCGCTGCCGGCGCAACAGGAAATAAATAGAGTGCTGTTTCCCGGTTCCGGGCAGATCATTGAAAAAGAGATTATCCGGGCCCTGCGTAAAAAAGGAGCGGAAGTTATTCCGGTGAATGCGTATTCGGAGAAACGGGTCGATGTGGATGAAGCGGTGGCCTTGGTGGCTGAGGTTCGGCCGGATTTGGTGTTGTCAACCAACAACAAGGGTTCGGACAGGAACGGGTTTGTTCCGTCGGCGTGCGCGAACGCAAATGTCGGCTGGGCCACCTGGTTTCTGGATGATCCCAGATTTATTATTTCAAAAAACGAGGTGTGCGCCGGCCAAAAGCGGTACGGGTTTTGCTGGGATCATTCCGGAATAGCGGCTTTAAACGAGATCGGTTTTTCCGATCCGGTTTCCCTGCCGCTTGCGACAGATCCGGAACTCTTTTATCCCGGTGACGGGGTCGGTGCGCTTGAGGGAAGAGTTGTTTATGTGGGCAGTCCCGGGTTCGGAAATGAGAAACAGTATTTTTCCGGCCTGGAACAGAAACGGGGGGCTGCGGTTGTGTGTGAATATTTTGAAGACCGGGTTTTCAGACAACGTTGTCTTCCTTCGGCCGATGAAATGCGACAAGCCCTGGCGGAACTGAAAATCGAAAGGACCTTTTCACTGTCGGAGCTTGCGCGGTTGCCGGCGTATGTCATGTACCGGGCAAACCTGAAATACCGGATTCGTGCCATTCGGAAACTGTCCGCGCTGAATCCGGTGGTTTTCGGCAGAGGCTGGGAGGGATTGTTGCCGTCGAATGTCACGCTCCGGCCCTATGCGGATTATTACCGGGAGCTTCCCCGGATCTACCGTTCCGATGCAATTCACCTGTCGCTGACCCATCTGCAGATGTATCACTATCCAAATCAGCGGGTTTTCGATGCGGGTGCCTGCGGCTCGGCAGTGCTGGGGGATCATGTGTCCGGATGGGACGAGCTTTTTGATCCGCCGCTGGAAGAGCTGATGTTTAATGATTTTTCGGAGATGAAAGAAAAGGCCGCTCTGCTGGTGAAAGATAAGAACCGGCGGCAAGACCTTGGCCGATGTCTCCGTCAGCAGGTGCTGGCAAAGCATACCTATCAACACCGGATCAATACCATGATCGATGTTTTAACCGGTCGACAGACATGATTACCGAAAAAAAAGTCGAAGCGCTTCGGAAGTTTTACCGGCAGCAGCAATTCAGCCGGATGCATCGGCTGTTGCTGTCGGAACTGGAACTGTTCAACCGGATTGTCTATATAACCGTTGATACAAAAACAGAAAGGGATATTGTAAATTTTCTGGATTTGTTTTTTGATTTTCTGTTAAGGCCGGATTTTAGAATCGGCGCATATGTCAAATATTATTTTTCCCATATTACGCTGCTGGAAAATCTTACCCGTCTTTGCCGGCACGGCACGACCCAGAAAATATTCGACGGCTTGAAACTTGCCGACGGCTGTGAGCCGGCCAAGCTGTTTCTGGTGATGAACCTGAGAACAGAGCTGGACCTGGATCTGGTGGACAGTCTTTTTGAAACGGACCCGGTCCTGGGATCCTGCTGGATTTATTCGGTATACCATCGTCATTCCTTCTGTGATGATCGTGTGTTTGCCAATGTCCGCAGTCTGCAGCGCAGAGTCCTGAATTATGAGCTTTACCCTTGTGAAAATATGGCGGCCCTTTATTTCAACGCCACTTATGTGGATCCGGACAATCACCTGGCTGTCCGAAAGAAGGTGAACCATGCGATTGTCAAACATATGCAGCTGCCGGCCATCGAGAATAACTGTGCGGGAAATGCGGTACCGGAGGTTGCGCTCCTGTCCAAAAACTGGCAGAGGGAAAAAGCGGTTCAAAAATGTATTGGCGCGTTTATTCAGGGGCTGAAAGGCAAGGTCAATCTTTCATTGATCAATTTTGGCAACCGCCGGACGCCGGACACGGGTAAATTATTTAAAAAAATATTTACGCTAAAGAATAAAAACGGGTTTCCGGATTATGGCCCTATCGTTAAAAACAATTTCGATCTGGTGATATTTACGGATGTCGGTCTGAATACGGAATCGCTGATCCTTTCAAATTTGAAAATCGCTCCGGTTCAGATCGCCATGTACGGTCATCCGGTGAGTACGGCCGCCGATACGATGGATTACTTTGTTGTCGGGGCGCTTTCGGAAACGGCCGAGATCGATTTGCATTATACCGAGAGGACCCTGCTGATACAGGGGACCGGAATGAATTCGGTCAAACCGAAAATGAAACGACCCACTTTTGCGGAAAAGCGGGGGGGGCTGGCGCAAGAGCGCGTCAACATTTACCTGACCGCAACTTTAGCCAAAATCAACCCTGTGATCCGCCGGTGCTGGAAAGAGATTCAGGGAGTGGCACGGGGCAAAGCGGTTTTCCATCTTCTGCCGGGCACCGCGGCCATGCAGGAGGTGTCTGTTGTTCAGCAGGATTTACAGGAAATGATGGGTGAAGAAAATATCGTGATTTACCGTAACCTTGAATTTGCAAATTATATGAATGTGGTGCAGCGCTGTGATTTCGGTCTGGGGTCCTTTCATTACGGGGATTATAATCGGATTGTGGAGGCCCTGTGGGTGGGCACGCCCATTATTTCGGTGCGCGGGAAATGCGGATATCAGAATACCGGGGTGGCGGCCTTAACCGCGCTGGGATTCCCTGAATTGATCGCTGAAAACCTCTCAGCGTATGTGGACAAGGCTTTGGGGCTGATCAACAGCCGAAGAACCCGTACCCGCCTTCAAAGAAAGGTGCTTGAAACCGATCTCACCGGTTGCCTGATTAATAACAGAAGTGCCATTGACGATTTTTCAACCATCATTAAAAATCTGATCCATAACTCTAAACTGCGCCGGGCGGGGTGATGAAGATTCTTTTGATCGGAAACCCGCATTTTAAAAAGGCTTTTGAATCACTGGGGCACCGGGTGGTTTCCGTAACCGGGCAAAAGGGTGAAATGACGGATGTGAACAGGTACGACAGCAACCTGATTGTTGTTCACGAGACGCTCGGGGTCCGTCAGCTGCCGCATGGGATTGAAAGGGCCGCGGTGCCCACGGTCTTTTACAGTATTGATGTGCATCTGAATCTGTACTGGCATAAAGCGTATGCGCGGCTGTTTGACTATGTTTTTGTCTCGCAGAAGGACTACCTGGACCGGTTTGATCATGACCATGTTTACTGGCTGCCCTGGTCGGTGGATACCGGGATCTTTAGAGATCACGGCTTGAAGAGGGATAAAGACATTGTTTTTATCGGAACGGTGGACAATGAACGGGTCAAGCGAAAAAACATTCTTGGTGAACTGAAAAAACATTTTAAGGTGCATCTTTTCGGTACGGATCCGCAAAACCGTCTCGGCAAGCCCGAGATGGCCGATATCTATTCCCGCGCAAAAATAGTTATAAATGAGTCTATCGCCGGAGAGGTTACCTTCCGAACCTTTGAAGCGACCGCCTGTGGTGCCATGCTGCTGACGGAAAAGGTTGAAAACGGACTGCAAAGTCTTTATGAGGACGGATCGGACCTGGTGGTATACACCCGCGAGGACCTGGTGGCAAAGGCCGATTACTTTCTGGAACATGATAAGGAACGTGAACAGGTAGCGATGAACGGTATGCATCGGACCCGGAAATATCATAACAGCCTGAGAAGGGCTGAAAAGCTGTTAGCAATGGTTGAAACCAACAAATTCAAAAAGCGGGAGAGGGCCCGTGAAAAAATGATGACCGGCTACGGCACGGCGCTTTATCACTGCGGCATTCGTTTTGCCGGTCATCGGGAGAGACGGATGAAGCGGGCGGAAATTGTATTCAATGATCTTTTGCGCGCAAATCCCGGGAATGTTGATGCGGCTGTTTTTCTATGTCTGATCCACGCGTTTCGGAAAGAGTTTGCCAAAGGGCTTGCGCTGTTTTCTAAATTATCTGATGCGCAAAAAAAAGATTTCAGGCTAAAATGTATCTATGGTTTTCTCCTGTTTGAAACCGGGGATACGAATGCCGCCATACAATGGTTCAACGGTCTTGGTCTGAGAAAATGCCGGGATGTGGAGAATCTGCTGGTGGCCATTGGTGATCGGTATCGGGACAACGGCGATCTGGGTGATTTCGGTGCGGTCAAGGGAAATCCTGTTCCGGTCAACGCGCTCGAGTGTTATCTGTCGTCTCAAACAAAAGATGCTTTGTTGAAAAGAGGGGAGCTTCTGTTTGAGAATGGGGCATATACCGATGCCCGTGCCGTGTTTCAACAGGTATCAAAGATGGTGCCGGACAACAAAGCGATTCAGGAAAAAATAGAGCGGATAGACCAGTGTCTTTTTGCCCCGGCGCATCTTGGGTGATGACCGGATTTTAATTTAAAAAACAGGTGAATTTTGTTTGCTGTCCATAAAGAAAACAGGACTGTGCTTGCCGAATTAATTCGCCGAACATCATGCCAAAACATTTACTGCTGCAGATAATGCGCAGATGGTTTCTGGTGGCGGTAAAGGTTTTGCCGCAGAAATAAATCAGGTACACAAAACAGGCCGCGACCAAAATAATCCAGGTGACCTCGGCAATCAGATGTTCAAAAAAACGGGTGTACAGTCCCGGCCGGCTGGCGGTATGTGTCGGGCTTTCAGCCCTGGAGATAAGATTCGCTATGGTTCTGTTCATCTGGTCAATCGGTTTTTATGTTTGTTTCTGTTGAATGTGTATCGGACTGAATTGAGCAGTTCGAAAAAGAATTTTAGGAATAAACATATTTTTATTTTACTGCTGAATTTTGTGTTTTCAATAGATTTTTATGATCAGTAGTGTCCCAACGTTTGGGAAACTATTGGATTTTGATCTATAACTTATTGTTTTTTCTTGTTGATGTAGTGATTTTCAAATTCAAGTCGATACAGGTCCCAAAATGGCGTAACCCCCCTATGGATAAAGGGGTTTGGCCATTTAACATGCAAAACGTTGGGACACTACTGTTTTATGATATATATCAATATTTTAAACTTTTTTGTAGAAATTTTATCGTCATAATCATTTTCAGTATTCACAATGGCTCGTTCTAGAGGCATAAAAACAGGTATGTATCTGATGATCGTTACGTGCGGTCATGAAGGCGTTTTTTCAGCTCCGGA
>Ga0272441_10002469_pt1 | contig 37158 bp, 34 predicted proteins | sample SSMProp6N_FD_193582 | JGI IMG/M metagenome (GOLD analysis project Ga0272441, IMG submission 193582) | Marine sediment archaeal communities from Little Sippewissett salt marsh, Falmouth, MA, United States - SSM-Prop-6N | ecosystem: Environmental > Aquatic > Marine > Wetlands > Sediment ...
GCGGGGAAATCCCTGGCCGTACAGGCCCGCTACCTCGACCGGGAAGAAACGAAGCTCTCTTTCCCCGCCGCCGCCGCGGGCGAGGAGAAGCTGCGCCTGCTTTCGGGAAGCGAGTTTATCATCGACACAAACGGAAAACGCCTGTTTCTGCGTTTCAACGGCTCGCCCCGGATCGGCCTCATGGAATTCCGCCGCAGCCGCCGGGGCGCGAGGCAGCTCCTCTGCGCCAACCTCAACGGTTCCTACCGGGCGGCGGGGGGAAAGCTCTACAGCGGCCTCAAGGAGAGCTTCTCCTTTAGAATGGGGCTGGTCTCATGAACAAGGGTTTGGTCTTCTTTGACGTGGATCACACCATTATCCGCCACAGCTCCGGACGGCACTTCGCCGTCCTGGCCATCCGCAAGCGGGTACTCTCTCTGCGGGTGCTGCTGGTCATCCCCTTCTTCTATCTCTACTACCGCTTCGGCAACATGACCCTCAACTCCATCCGTAAAAAGTACCTTTTCTTCAAGGGGCTGAACAAATCCGAGCTGGAGGCGCTGGCGATGCACAACTTCCGCCGGAACATCAAGCGGGCCATCTACCCCAAGGCCGCAATCCTGATCCGGGAGCTGCAGAGCTCCGGCCGGCGGGTGGTTCTGGCCACCTCCAGCCTGGATATCATCGTCAAACCGCTGATGGACTACCTGGGCATCCGGGAAACCCTCTCCACCTCCCTGGAGTTCAATCAGGGCGTAACCACCGGACGCTTCGAGGGCATGCCCCTGTTCGAGAGCGAGAAAAAACGACGTGTCCTGGATTATATTCGACAGCAGGGCTTCACCCCTGGGCAGTGCGCCTTCTACTCCGACAGCATCCACGACCTGCCCCTGCTGGCCGCGGTGGGAAAGCCGGTGGTGGTCAACCCCGACGCCCGCCTCAAACGCCTCGCCCAAAGGCGGGGTTGGGAAATCATCAAATTCTCCTGATCTCCCCGCTGGCCACAGCAATGAGCTCCCCGCCCGGCTCGGGGCGCAGCAGCAAGGAGCCGTCGTCGCCGATCCCCTCAGCTTGACCCGCCAGCTCGCGCGGCGCAGCGCCGGGCAGGCTCTGCACCACCGTGAGCCTGCACCCCAGCCCGTAAAGCCGCTTTAGGAGCTTTTCCTTCCAGCGTTCGTCAGCCAGCGCGGCCTTGATCGCGGCCAGAACCCGCTCCAACAGGGCCGGAACAGGGATATCTTCGCCGGTCCTCAGAAGCTGGACCAGGGAGCAGCTGCTCGCTGCCAGCTCGGGGGGGAAGCTGCGCTGGTTGCAGTTAAGGCCGACCCCCGCCAGGTAGATTGCACCGTGAGCCCGGCAGAGGATCCCCGCCAGCTTCCGTCCCTTGAAGAGCAGGTCGTTGGGCCATTTGACCAGGGTTTCCAGTTTATAAAGGTCCCGGAGGGCCAGGGACAGGGCCAATCCGACCAGCACCGGCAGCCGCTGGGGGGGGAAGGAAAAGCTCTCCTTCAGAATCAGGGTGAAGAGCAAATTCCTGCCCGGCTCGTCGCTCCAGGTCCGCTCTCCCAGGCGCCCCCGCCCGCGCCTCTGGTGGCCCGCGGCCACCACGGTGCCGCCCGGCTCCCCGTTGGACGCCAAGGCAAGGGCGTCGTCCATGGTGGAGCCGGTACTCTCGAGGTAGTAGACCGGGGCGTTCGGCCAGGGATTTGTGATTCTAAGACGCTCCATAAAATAACGGTTGACCTTTCGCCCCAATGTATAACACTTTTAGACTATGAGTGAAAATCCCCTGCGCTCCGGGTTGGGGATCTCCAGGGAGCCGGATCCCTTTACGCTGGTCATCTTCGGCGCCAGCGGCGACCTGACCCGGCGCAAGCTCATTCCCGCCCTCTACGCCCTGTTCACCGGCGGCTACCTGATAAATTTCCGTATCGTGGGCTTTGCGCGCCGCAAATGGTCGGACGCCGACTTCAGAACCCAGGTGGCTGAGATGATCACCGACGGGACCGATACCGGTGCGGACATGAAGGCTGCTTTCCTGGAGCGGATTTTCTATGTCAGCTCCAGCTTTGCCGATGATGCCGGCTACCGGGAGGTCGCCGCCCGCCACCGCGTACATGCCAATATGCTCTACTACCTGGCCACCCCCCCCACAGCCTATGAAGAAATCATCCGCGGCCTGGGAAAAGCAGGCCTGGCCGCGCCGCCCGGAGCAGACGCTCCAACGGACGAAAAGAAAGGTTTTGCCCGCCTGATCATCGAGAAGCCCTTCGGCGCGGACCTGATATCCGCTCAAAACCTCAACCGTTCCCTGGCCGCGGTGTTCCGGGAAGAACAGATCTACCGCATAGACCACTACCTGGGTAAGGAGACGGTCCAGAACCTGCTGGTATTCCGTTTCGGCAACGGTGTTTTCGAGCCGGTGTGGAACAACCGCTATGTGGACCACGTGCAGATCACCATGGCGGAAACCGTGGGGGTGGGCACCCGGGGCGCCTATTACGAGCAGGCCGGGGCCTTGCGGGACATCGTGCAGAACCACCTGCTCCAGCTGCTCTGCCTGGCCGCCATGGAGCCTCCCAACGACCTGGCCCCCGACTCCATCCGCAACGAGAAGCTGAAGGTCTTGAAGGCTGTCCATTCCGTGCCGCGGGAGCGGATTCTCACCGACACGGTGCGGGGCCAGTACCTGCGGGGGATCATCGCGGGCGAGAAGGTGCCGGGCTACAGGGAGGAGCCCGGCGTGAGCCCCGACTCCCGCACAGAGACCTACGTGGGCTTGAAGCTGGCCATCGACAACTGGCGCTGGGCCGGGGTGCCCTTTGTCCTGCGCGCCGGAAAAAGGCTGGCCCGCCGGCTCACCGAGATCGTCGTGCAGTTCAAGCATCCTCCCCACCTGCTCTTCGAGGGCCTGCGCTCCGCCTTCTCCCTGCCCAACCAGCTGGTGATCCGCATCCAGCCCGACGAAGGGGTCATGCTGAGCGTGAACGCCAAGATACCCGGATTTTCCAGCGACATGCGGCCGGTGCATATGGACTTCGCCTACGGCGCCCATTTCGGGGCGGAATCGCCGGAGGCCTACGAACGGCTGCTGCTGGACGCCATGCTGGGGGATTCCACACTCTACACCCGCTGGGACGAAACCGAGACCGCCTGGCGGCTCATGGGAGACGTTTTGGACGGCTGGGCTGAGCAGAAACACTTGAGCTTCTACCCGGCGGGGAGCAGCGGCCCGGAGGAAGCCAAAAAGCTGTTCGAGCGCATTGACAGGCGCTGGAGGAAGCTGTGAACGATCAACTCTCCGTCGACCCCGTAGCCATCGAGCAGGAAATCCAGAAACAGATCTCGGCGGTCTCCGCCACCGCCGCCCGGGCCAGCCTCTTCACCCTGGTGATCTTCAAGCAGGCCTTTGCTCCCGGCCCGGCGGATACCGCCCTGAACTTTCTGCTGGGAAAGAGGCCGGGGCGCATCATTTTGGTGGAGAGCGGCTTCGAAGGCGCGTCATCAGCCCAGGTTTCCGCCCGCTGCGACCCGCGGCTCAAGAACATCGAGGTCTGCTTCCAGGAGATCCATATCCGGAACGGCGCCGACGATATCGGCCGCGACCCGGCTTTCTGGGGCCCCCTGATCATCCGGGAGCTGCCCGCCTTTGTCTGGTGGCTGGAGCCGATCCTGCCCTTCCCGGAGCTGCTGCGGCAGGCCGATGAGGTAACGGACCGCTTCCTCATCGACGGAAGCTTCCAGGAGGGCTTCAAAATTCCGCCCGGCCGGCTCTACCGCGAGCTGACCGCCCGCTGGGAGTACGGGACCAGCACGGCCTACGCCGATTTCGCCTGGAGCACCACTCTGCCCCTGCGCAAGGCCTCGGCGCGCCTCTTCGAGCCTGAGGGTGAGCGGGAGAACCTCTACCTGATCGAGAAAATCCGCCTCGAGGCCGGCGGCCGGGCCGAGGCCCTGCTCTTCTTCTTCTGGCTGGCCTCCCGCCTGGGCTGGAAAGTGGCAGGGCGGAGCGGGAACACACTGCAGGCCAAAGACCGTGATCGTCATGAGGTAAGCTTCGACCACAGCCCGGGCAAGGGGCTGGACCGGGGCTATCACCTGGAATTCCAACTGCGGAGCGGCAAGCAATATGTCTTGAGCTGCGGCGAAAACGGCCTGACCTGCATGACCCGGCCGGAGGCGCAGAGCCAGCCGCTGCGCTTCGAGGTACCCACTGCCGGGGAAATCCTGCTCCGGGAGCTGGACGCACCCCAGCCGGACCTCCTATTCTACCAGGCTTTGCAGGCGGCCCGGGAGGGCTTCGCCTGACCAAATCCCGTCTATCTGATAATCCCCCCGCCGAGAACCAGGTCGTCCCCGTAGAACACCGCCGACTGCCCGGGGGTGACGATCTCCGGATTTTCCAGCTCCACCCGCACCCGCCCCTCCGGCAGGGGCTCGATACGGCAAGCCGTGTCCCTGCTCTGGTAGCGCAGCTTGACCCGGCAGCTCAAAGGTCCCCGGAGAGGATCGATAAACCAGTTGAGGGACCCCACCTCCAGGTCCCGGCGGCCCGCTTCCGACTGCCGGGCCACCACCACTTGGTTGGCTTGAGGGTCCACCTCCACCACGTACCAGGGTCCGCTGCCCAGTCCCAAACCCCGGCGCTGGCCAACGGTGTAGCGGATGCTGCCCCGGTGCCGGCCAAGGATATTGCCCTGCCGGTCGACGATCTCGCCCTGGGTGAGCAGGTCCTTGCGGCCGGTCTGCCCGACGATAAAGTCCGCATAGTCGCCTGATACGAAGCAGGCGTCCTGGCTTTCCCCTATCCCTGAGTAGTCCAGGCCCGCCTCCGCGGCCAGGTCCATGACCTCGCTCTTCAGAAGCTCCCCCAGGGGGAAGTGGAACTGCTTGAGCCGTTCCCGGGTAATCCCGTAGAGCATGTAGGTCTGGTCCTTGGCCGGATCTTTCGCCTTGCGCAGAAAGCAGCCCCCGGCTTCACGCTGGATGCGGGCGTAGTGGCCGGTGCAGAAGCGGAGCCCGCCCCCTGCTGCCAGCAGGCCCTCAGCGGTGAGCAGGTTGCGCAGCTCTTCGTAGAAGAGGTCGAAGCGCACCACCCTGTTGCACACCACGCAGGGATTGGGGGTTTTCCCGGCCAGGTAGGCGGCGATGAAATCGTCGACTACTTGCTTGCGGAACTCTTCGGCCAGGTCGACCCGGTAATAGGCTATGCCGAGACGGCGGCTTAAATCTCGGGCTCGCTCGAATACCGCATCAGAACAGCAGCGGGAATCCGGCCAGATGAAGTGGCTGGCCCCCACCAGGGGCCCGCCCTCCTTGTGAAGCAGCAGGGCGGCCACGCTGGAATCCACGCCCCCGCTCAGGGCCACGGCGGTGATCCTGGAAAGACTCATGGACCCAATGTACTGAAAAATCTCCATGCTTGAAAGCACTCCCGCATCCATGTTAGCCTGTGCCCCCATGAGAAGAAGCTTCCAGTTGCCGCCCCTCCTGCTCTTGATCCTGCTGTTCATCGCAGTCCTGGGGGGGCCGGCCGCCGCGGGAGAAAACGACTGGCTCTTCAAGTACTCCATTCGCACCTGGGGCGGGGATTTCGCCGCGGGCTACACCGGCTGGCCACTTTTCGAAGGAGTGGACACCATTCTCTGGGCTTCCGCCGGCGGGGGCTACCAGAAGGCCGCCTTCTATCCCGCCGACCACGACAGCCCCGCGCCGGCGGGGGAAACGGGCTACGTGAATCTCAACATCGACTGGCGCTTCGGGATAAGCCAGGGCATCCTCTTTCACCCGGACCAGGAGCGCAACTTGCTGGATTTCACCTGCCTGTACGTGAGCAGGCTGCAGCGCTACCTGGATAACGATTCAATCCCCTCCGGCTACCCCGACCGGGACGGCATCTGGCTGAACACCCTGGTGAGCGGCCTGGTCTTCGACACGGTCACCTTCGACCGGCGCCTGATCCTGCGCCGGGGATTTTACGCCACCCTGTCGACGGAGCTGGCCCCCGGCTGGCTGGGCAACAATGTGGCCGGGGACAGCCGCTACGGCCGTTTCACCGCCCTGGCCGTCGGCCACCAGCCCCTGCTGGCCCGGCCGGAGGTAAGCATCTATCTGGCCGAGCGCCTGGTCTACGACATCCTCTGGGGAAACGAAGAGCAGATTCCCATCAGCGTGCGCACCCGCATCGGCGGGCTGACAAACGTCCCCCTGCACAAGAATCCCGGCTCCTGCCGCGGTTTGGGAGGGGCCATTCGGGGCGTGGGAAAGGACCGCTTCGACGGCTATGTCAAGCTGGTCAACAACCTGGACCTGCGCATCCACTTTCCCTCGCTTCGCCTCCCGGGAGAGGTCGTGCCCGGACTGGTCTTTTATCTGGACGCCGGCGCCTACGACGAGTCCAGCCGTGAGCTGCGCCTGCCCCCCCTCTACCTGTCCACCGGCGCCGGACTGGTGCTGAATGTCTTCGGCTACGACCTGGTGCTCTACGCCCATTACTTCTTCAACGAAGAGGCCTTTACCGTCAGCTTCGACCTGGGCGCCCACTTCAACTGAGCCTTTCTCCGGACCGGCCGCCTCGGCGTTGCTTTTCCCGTCCCGGGCGGTCTCAGTAGGCATTCGTGACTTTCCATCGCTTAACCGGGACAATCTCTTGACTTAGGAAATCACCTGATTTAATGTTGAAGTAACCTATAGAAGGAGGAGCAAAATGTACAAAAGAATCTTGCCTGTGCTTTTAGCGCTGGCATTGATTAGCGTGCTCGTAACGGTGAGCAGCTGCAAGAAAGAGCCCGAGCTCGGCACCGAAGAGAATCCCATTATCTGGTCCTTCGTCCCCTCCGGGGAGATGGAGCGGGTGGCGTCGGGCGCCCAGTCGGTTGCTGACATGCTGCAGGACAACACCGGCTACTTTTTCAAGACCAATGTGGCCACCGAGTATGCCGGCGTGATCGAGGCCCTGGCCAGCGATCCCCCGGAGGCCCACATGGCCAGCCTGGCCACATTCGCCTATGTATTGGCTTCGGAACGCGGGGTCGCCGAGGCGGAGCTGGTCTCCGTTCGCTACGGCTCGCCCACCTACAACGGCCAGCTCATGGCCGGGGCCGACTCCGGCGTCAGCTCGGTCGCCGATCTCAAGGGCAAAACCTTCGCCCGCCCCGACCCGCTGTCCACCAGCGGCTGGATCATCCCCATGCTGACCATGCGCGCCGAGGGCATCGTCCCCGAGCGTGACCTGGCCCAGATCGTCGACGCGGGCAGCCACGACTCCGTGGTGGCCGCCATCTACAACGGCGAGGTCGACGCAGGCGCCAGCTACGTGGACGCCCGCACCCGCATCGAGGGAGACTATCCGGACGTCATGGAGAAGGTTGTCGTGCTGGCTCTGACCACGGACATCCCCAACGACGGCGTGCAGTTCCATCCCTCCATTACCGGGGAGATGCGGGACAAAATCGTCCAGGCTCTGCTGGACATCGCCGCCACCGACGAGGGCAAAGAGGCCCTGAACACCGCCTATCAGTGGAACGCCCTGGAAGTTCATGACGACACCTTCTACGATCCCTTCCGCCAGGTGCTCCAGGCCGCCGGCCTGAAGGTGGAGGAACTGCAGTAGCAACGCTGCAACCGAACGATTGCGCTGAAATGCGAAAACACGCAGGGGGGGGGGAGGTTCACCTCCCCCCTTTTGTTGAGAAACGGGGGCAAGCATGTTTGAGGTTCGCGACCTGACCAAGGTCTACGACGACGGCACGGTGGCGCTCAAGAAGGTGAGCTTCAAGGTGGAGCCCGGGGAATTCCTTGTGATCATCGGCTTGAGCGGCTCCGGCAAGTCCACCCTGCTGCGCTGCATCAACAGGCTCATCGATCCAACCGAGGGCCAGATCCTCTGGGACGGTGTCGACATCACCGCAGCGGACGCCAAGCAGCTCAGGGAAATCCGCCGCCGCATCGGCATGATCTTTCAGCATTTCAACCTGGTCAAGCGCTCCAATGTACTGACCAATGTCCTGGCCGGGCGGCTCGGCTATGTCAATCCATCCAGTTCCCTGCTGCACCGTTTTCCGGCGGAAGACCGGGCGATGGCCAGGAAGGCCCTGGAACGGGTGGGCATCGCCGATCAGGCCCGCAAGCGTGCCGACGAGCTCTCCGGCGGCCAGCAGCAGCGGGTAGGCATCGCCCGGGCACTGATGCAGGAACCGGGCATGATTCTGGCCGATGAGCCGGTGGCCAGCCTGGACCCGGTGCTGGCCCACACCATCCTGGGCTACCTGGAGCAGCTTAATAAAGATGAGCACATCACCGTGCTCTGCAGCCTCCACTACCTGGACCTGGTGCAGCGCTACGCCACCCGGGTCATCGGGCTCAGGGAGGGTGAGATCGTCTACCGGGGCAGCCAGGAGGAGATCCGCAGGATGACCGACGCGGAGTTCAAGGAGATCTACGGCGAGGAAGCCGAGCGGGTCAGCGCCGGTCCCACGAAAGGAGGGGCGCAGTAATGTCCACGCGAAGTGTTCATAAGAACCACAAGCAAAGCCGCATCTCCGGCCCCGTGGCGGCCCTGCTCTCATTGATTGTTCCCGGTCTGGGGCAGATCCTGGCCCGGCAGGTCACGCGCGGGCTGCTGCTCTTCGGATCCCTGGCCAGCTCCCTGATGCTCATCGCCTGGCGCATCCACCTGCTGGCCCACCGCGAGCTCGGCTGGGCGGCCAAGCTGGCCAAGGCATTTGACCGCCGTCCCTTCTTCGTGGGCCTGCTCATTCTCTGCGCCGCCGGGCTCTGGCTTTGGGCCGTCATCGACGCCCGCCGCCAGGTGGTGCGCGCCAAGAAGGGCGGCTACGCCATCTTCATCTTGATCCTGGTGATCTTCTTCGCCCTGGGCTGGCAGATCAGCGAGATCGACCTCTACAAGATGATCGCCGAGCTCCCCGACGCCTGGCCGCCCCTGTCCAAGATCCTCTGGCCCTGGGACAGGGCGGTTACCCGGGAGACCGCGGAGCTCCAGGCCGGCGCGGAAATCCTGATCGGCTGCGAGGGCACCCCGCCCCTGCCGCCGGTGGAGGTGGAGGGCCAGCCCTATCTGGCAGCCGACCCGACCTGCGGAGAGCTCTCGGAGCTGGACGCCAACAACAATGTAGTACCCGGCACGGTGCTCAAGCTCACCGGCCGGGGCTTCGCCCCCGACAAGGAAACCCAGATCTGGTGGCTCGACGCTTTGACCAATGAGTTCCGCCCCCGGCAGTACGGCGAGTACGTGACGGTCACCACCGACGCCGAAGGCGCCTTCACGGTGGACCTGATCATGCCCTATCGCCTGGTTCCCCCCAGCGCCAAGGGCCCCCAGGTGCACCAGGTTCAGGCCCGGCAGATCACCCCGGTGGGGGGGCTGATCGCCTCCGAGCCTCTCAAGCTCATCTTCGCCCGCATGGCCGAGACCATCTTCATGGGCATGATGGCTACGCTGTTCGGGATACTCTTTTCCATCCCGGTGAGCTTTTTGGCCGCCCGCAACCTGATGTCCGGCTCCTGGGTCACCATGACCATCTACTACATCACCCGCACCATCCTCAACATTGTGCGCTCCATCGAGCCCCTCATCTGGGCCCTGATCGCCGTGGTCTGGGTGGGACTGGGGCCTTTTGCCGGCATTGTGGCTTTGACCCTGCACTCGGTGGCCGCCCTGGGCAAGCTCTACTCCGAGGCCATCGAGGGGATCGACCACGGGCCCATCGAGGCCATCCAGGCCACCGGGGCCACCCGTCTGCAGACCATCATGTACGCGGTGGTGCCCCAGATGATCCCGCCCTTCGTAAGCTTCTCGATCTACCGCTGGGACATCAACGTGCGCATGTCCACGGTCATCGGCCTGGTGGGCGGCGGCGGCATCGGCTTTTTGCTGATCCAGTACATCCGCCTCCTGGACTACAAGGCTGCAGGGATAGCGGTCTGGTTCATCGCCGTGACCGTGGCCATCCTGGACTACGTGTCCGCCGAGATCCGCGCTCGCTTCGTCTGATCCTCGTCCCCGGCTATACGGCCGCCGTCCCCTCCCTTCGGAGGGGGGGCGGCCTTTTTTTACCACTTGCCTATGACCACGGCATTTTATTTGACTATAGCAGTCAGAATTAATACGTTTATCCCATGATTTCGGCGGTAAAGCCATGAACCGACTGCAGTATGAAACCAGCCCCTACCTGCTCCAGCACGCCGACAACCCGGTGGACTGGTACCCCTGGGGGGAAGAGGCCTTCGCCGCCGCCCGGGAACAGGACAAGCCGGTCTTCCTGTCCATCGGCTACGCCACCTGTCACTGGTGCCACGTCATGGAGCACGAGTCCTTCGAGGACCCGGAGGTGGCCCGGCTTTTGAACGAGGTCTTTATTCCGGTCAAGGTCGACCGGGAGGAGCGCCCCGACCTGGACCAGGTCTACATGACGGTGAGCCAGCTTCTGACAGGGTCGGGGGGCTGGCCGCTGAACGTCATGCTGACACCGGACAAGCGCCCCTTTTTCGCCGCCACCTACATCCCCAAAAGCAGCCTCTTCAACCGTCCGGGCCTGCTGGAGCTGATCCCCCGGGTAAAGACTCTCTGGGCTGATAAGCGGAAAGAGCTCCTCGACTCGGCCGAGCAGATTGTCGCCGCCCTCAAGCGGGCCTCCGGCGGTGGAGCGGATGCCGCCCTGGAGCCTGAGATTCTGGATACCGCCTACCAGGATCTGGCGAAAAGCTTCGATAAAGACCACGGAGGCTTCAGGTCCGCGCCCAAGTTTCCCGCTCCCCACAACCTGCTCTTCCTGCTGCGCTACTGGCGCCAGAGCGGCGAGCCCCAGGCTTTGGAGATGGTGGAAAAAACCCTGCGTGCCATGCGCGCCGGGGGCATCTTCGACCAGATCGGCTTCGGCTTTCACCGCTATGCCACCGACAGGGAGTGGCTGCTGCCCCATTTCGAAAAGATGCTCTACGACCAGGCGCTGCTGGCCCTGACCTATACCGAGGTCTTCCAGGCCACCGGTAACCTCTTCTACCGCCGCAGCGCCGAAGAGGTCTTCACTTATGTCTTGCGGGATATGACGAGCCCGGAAGGGGGCTTCTATTCCGCCGAGGACGCTGACAGCGAGGGGGAAGAGGGAAAATTCTACACCTGGTCATACCAGGAGCTGGCCGCTATCCTGAGCCCGGACAAGCTCGCGCTGCTTGAAGCTAAGCTAAGTGTCCGCCCCGAAGGCAACTATCTCGACGAGGCCACCCGCCGGCCCTCGAACCTGAATATCCTGCACCTGCAGCCCGGAGACACCGCGGAGCCGGAAGGCTTCGCCGCTCTGCGCGAGCAGCTGTTCGCGGTAAGAAAAGAGCGGGTGCACCCCTTGAAGGACGACAAGATTCTCACCAGCTGGAACGGCCTGATGATCGCCGCCCTGGCCCGGGCGGGCGCCGTATTCGCCCGGCCCGACTATATTCATGCCGCCGAGCAGTCGGCCCGCTTCGTGCTGTCGACCCTGCGTACCCAGGACGGACGGCTTCTGCACCGCTTTCGCGCAGGAAAGTCCGGCATCGCCGGTTTCGCCGAGGACTACGCCTACCTGATCTGGGGCCTGATCGAGCTCTACCAGGCCGGCTTCGACGCCGGCATTCTCCAAACCGCCCTGGAGCTGAATGAGGCCTTTGTGGAGGATTTCTGGGATGAGGCCGATGGTGGCTTCTTCATGACCGCGGATGACGCGGCCACGGTGCTGGTGCGGCCGAAGGATACGGTCGACAGCGCCCTGCCCTCCCCCAGCTCGGTGGCCCAGCTCAACCTGCTGCGCCTGGGACGCCTGACCGGCAACCCCGACTTCGAGCAGAAGGCGGATGCCCTCCTCCGCAGCACGGCGGCCCAGGTGCGCCGGCACCCCACGGCCTTCACTCACCTGCTCAGCGGCCTCATCTTCGCATCAGGCCCCGGCTACGAGGTGGTCATCGCCGGCGTTTCCGGCCGGAAGGACACGCAAGTCCTGCTCCGGCGCCTGCGCGGCCTCTACCTGCCCAACACGGTGCTGCTCTTCCGCCCCGCCGGCGAGGCAAACCCGCCCATTGCCGCCCTGGCCCCCTTTGTCCGCGCCCAGGATGCCATAGGCGGCCAGGCCACCGCCTATGTCTGCCGCAACACCGCCTGCGAGCTGCCCACAACAGACCCGGAGCGAATGGTCGAGCTCCTCACTGCCGGTCGCTGAACGCCTTCTGCCGGGCCGCCGTGGAGTGCCGCAGCCTATTCCTCGAACTCTTCCTGTGTCAGGTCAAAACTCGGGGTATGCATTAGGAGGGTTCTCGCGCTAATACCGGTTTTGTTTTCATAGCTGAAGCGGGTGCCCCGGGGGACGATGCAGAGATCGCCGGCCGAAAGCTCCACGACCCTGTCTTCCAGGGTAAAGCTCAAGTTCCCTTCCAGAACGACATAGTACTTATCGGACCGCCTGGACCAGGCGCGCCTGTGGCGGATGCCCGGGGGTACCGTGATTTCGGCCACCGAAGAGCTGACCGGCAGCTCCTCCGTGTAGTCGCGGATCGCCAGCCCTTCGAAGTCGAACGCCTCCAGGTCCCGTTTTTTGATGATCATGCCTGCCTCCAACAAGTAAGCCTATTCCACTGCCCCGGCCGCTTTCAGCAGCTCCGCGATCTCCTCATGATCCTGCTCCAGCGCCGCTTTCAAAGCCGTGTCGCCGTCTTCATCCCGGAGATTGACGTCCGCTCCCGCCTCCACTAGCAGCCGCACCAGCCCGGTATGCCCGAAATAGGAGGCGATGATCAGCGCCGTGACGCCGTGATCGTCCCGCACATCCAGGTCGGCCCCCGCACTAATGAGCAGACCGACGCACTCCGTGCTGCCCTCCTGGGCCGCGATCATCAAAGGGCTGTACCCGAAGTCCGTCCGGGCATCGACCTCCGCCCCCGCAGCGATCAGGCTCCGGGTAATCTTGACATAATTCCCGGAGGCCGCGAAGCCGAGCACCGTAACCCCCGCGTCACTTTGGGCGTGGATGTCCGCCCCGGATTCGATCAGCAGCTCGGCGATCTCTGCGCTGCCGAAATAGAGGGCGGCCATCAAGGCCGTTCTCCCGGCCGCCTGCCCGGCCTCGAGATCCGCCCCCGCTTCGATCAAAATCCGGGCCGTCTCCAACTGCCCTTTTTCCGCGGCCCGCATCAGGACCGTAAAGCCTTCCTCATCCACGGCGTCGACATTGGCCCCAGTATCCACCAGCTTCCGAATGGAGGCTTCGTCCCCGGCCTCGACCAGGTCGAAAAGGGTCTTGGCCCCCATCCGGGCGGGGGCTTCGCTGTCCGCGCCCGCCTCGGCCAGAAGCCGGACCACCTCGGCATGCCCGTTCTGCCTGGCCAGTACCAGGGCGGTGGCCCCGTTGCGGCCCCGAGCCTCCACGTCCGCTCCCCTCTCGATCAACAAACCGGCGAGTTCATGCTTACCGAAATAGGCCGTGATCGCCAGGGCCGTGAAGCCGCCCTGTTCCCGAGCCTCGATCTCCGCTCCCGCGTCGAGGAGCAGCCGGGCCACCCCGGTACTGCCGTATTCCGCGGCCAGCAGCAGGGCCGTGAAGCCGTCGGGAAGGGCGGCCTCGATCTCCGCCCCGGCCTCGATCAGGGCTGCAGCCGCTCCCGGGCGGTCGTGCTTGGCCGCCAGCATCAGGGCCGTGAAGCCCTGCTCGCCCACCGCGTCGGGATTCCCTCCCGCTGCGAGCAGAGCGCGCACGGAATCGGTCTCCCCGGCCTGCACCAGTTGGGTAAGGGTCGGTACCTGCAGACGGGCCCGCACCCCGGTGTCCGCCCCCGCGGCAATCAACAGCGTTGCCGCTTCGGCGTGCCCCATCTGCTCCGCCAGCACCAGGGCGGTGGCCCCGCCTTTGCCGCGGGCGTCGATCTTGGCGCCCGCCTCGATCAGCAGCCGTATCACCCCGGTTTGCCCGAAATTGGCCGCGTACATCAGGGCCGTGATGCCCTCCTTGGTGCGGGTCTCGAGACGCGCTCCCCTGTCCAGGAGAAGCCGCGCCGTTTCCACCCGGCCGTGCTGAGAGGCGAACATCAGGGCGGTCTGGCCGAGCTTGTTCCGCGCCCGGATGTCCGCGCCTTTCTCAATGGCCAGCTCCGCTACTTCCGGAAGCCCGTGCAGCAGGGCCCACATCAGCACCGTGGAGCCGTCTCTGGGGCTTGCCACATTGACATCGGCCCCCGCCTCGATCAGGAGCTCGAGGATCTCCGCATGGCCCTCCTGGGAGGCGACCAGCAGGGCCGTGCGCCCCTCATCGTCCTGGGCTTTCACATCAGCGCCGGCCTCGATAAGCAGGCCCACCATCTCCGTCCGGCCCATGAATGCGGCATCCATGAGGGCCGTATAGCCTGCGCTGATCTCCTCGTCGACGTCCGCTCCCCCCGCGATCGCCTCCTCCAACAGCTCGAGGTCGCCGTTCTTCACGGCCGAAAAAAACATCGCCTGGCTTACATAATCGCCGCTTTTCTGTTCAGGGCGCGGCGCTCCCGCGCAGCCCGCACAGATAAAACCTGTTAGAATAAGGAGATAAATTAGCTTCTTCATTTTCTTCTCCTCACTACCGTGCGGTAATAAAGGCTAGTCGATCTCGAAAAGATACCAGTTGCCGTACCGCTTCACCAGCACGACAACTGTTTGACCGCCGCCCCCCTTTCCGGCCAGAGTCAGGCGGGCATAATCGTAGTGTAATTCGATCTCGCCGACGATGGCGGCATTACCGTACTCCTTCCTGAAGCGGGGGACGTCTTCTTCCATGATGAAGCAAAGGTCCTCGGTTGTTTCGTCATTCATCAGGCGCGGATCGCAGAGGTTGCACATAACGTCGATATCGCCGGTCTGGGCCGCATAGAGGATGGCTTCCACCACGCTGCGGGGGTCGCGGTGGTCCAGGATAAAGGCATCCGGTTCCGCCGCTTGCTGCGGCGGCATCGCTGCCGGCGCTCCCGCGCAGCCTATGATTACCAGGGCAACCCACAACGAAGCCGCGGAACGTATCAGCCGCATGTTCATCTTTTACCTCCCGGATTCGAGCGCGCGGCGCACAAGACGCTCGGCAGTCACTACCACCAATTATATGCACCGGCGCTCTCGATCGCCAGCGGAACACCGCTCAGGTTTTCCCGCCTTTCGGAATCCCGATCCACCGGGGCGACCGCTTGATATAATCGCGATAGGCGTCGCCGTAGCGTTCGGCGAGAAAGCTTTCCTCCGCGGGAACAACGATAGTGAAGCAGATGATCCAGGCTGCGGCGAGCAAGAGCAGCACCCAGGAAGCGCAGGCAATACCGATGCTCAGCTGGAACAGGAAGCCGCTCAGATAGATGGGGTGCCGGGAAATCCGATAGACCCCATTGGTGACGGGTTGATCCGCCCGGGCTGCGGCAAAGCTCAGAGCGGCCAGGATGCCCATCACCAAGGCCGAGACTAAAACAGCGAGGCCGGCATAGAACCAAACAGTACCGATCCGCAGCGGCAGGAAGACGGAGTAGACTATGGAAAAGGGTATGATGATCATGTGGGTCGAAAGCGCGATGATCTTCATGCTTTTCTTTTTGAAGGGCACGAAGTTAGCCGCCCGCTTCCTTCCTGCTTTCGCTTCCTCATCCATGAAAATCCCGGGAATAATCATCGCCGCAAGCTCCAGGACCCAGAATATCCAGGCGTTCCAGATACCGATTTCAAAGGCCGGGATGGGGGACATACTTTACCTCCTTACTACACACAAACTAATCGAGAATAGCGAAATCATCGGCAAAAAAGATCTCACCCTCATGGAATTCCAGCAGCAGCAGGTGGTGGGGGCTCTCCAGAATGAAAATGGGTTCCCGGATGTCCCAGCTGATGATCGACCAGTACCATTCCAGCTCCCAGGAATCGGGCTTGCGGATGATGAATCCGCCGTCCTGGTTGAAGCTGTTGCGCAGGTAGCAGGCGAAGGCCCCGACGCTCTCGGCGGTGCGGAAGCCCTTCGCCTGCAGCATTCCGCCCCCTGGGGAAACCATATTGACTTGCAGGTGTTCGAGTTTTTCGAAGACAGTGTTTGCGGCAAGGTAGCGGCTCAGGTAGGGTCCGCAGATGACGGCTTTGCCGAAAAAAGACTCAAGGCCGCGGCCATGCAGGAAGAAATCCTTTATAGTTTCCACAGCCTGGTCGCAGACAGCCGGCTCGGCCGAGATATAGGTCACCCGTTCAGGTACCCCGGGACGCTGATGGATGTCCGGATTGATCTTGATCCCTATGCCGGAGCAGTCGCCAGGGGTAAAGAATCCCGGGGGAATCCGCGTCGCCGGAAACAGTTTTTCGCATCTCGTTTCCGCCCCCGCGTTTCTGAGCAAACGCTCCGTCTCCGGAAATCCTTTCATCATTACCCACTTCAATGCGGTGCAGCCGTTCGTATCCCGTAAATTGACATCGGCTCCCGACTTGATCAGGAGCTTCGCCATCTCGGTGATTCCCTGCTGTGCCGCAATTATCAGCGACGTTCTCCCGTCGCCCGCCTGCAGATTGACATCCGCGCCCGCACCGGTCAGCAGCCATGCGGTTGAGTATTCCCCGCTGTATGCCGCACGCATCAGCGCCGTCCAGCCATAACGATCCTGCAGGTCTATGCTCGCTCCCCCATTGGCAAGCAGTTGGGCCGTTTCCGTACAGCCCCGCGCTGCCGCCACCATCAGCGCCGTGAAGCCGTCTTTGGTACAGCCGTCGACGGCAACGCCGTTTTCGATCAGCAGCCTGACGACCTCCGGATGGCCCGCATCTGCTGCCATTATGAGCGGTGTTAGACCGGCTTCATTTACGGCCTCAATATCCGCTCCCGCCTCCAGGAGACGCCGGACTTCGGTACAGTCACCCAGCGCCGCGGCCCGATGCAGCGCTACCGGCTCCGGCCTTGTCTCCGGAGTCGCGGGAGCCTCCACAGCTTCCGGCGGCGCGGGGCTTTTCGTCGTTGCACAGCTCCCGAAAGCCAGCAGGACCGACGCCAGTACGGCGAAAAACAATGTCCACACTTTACCTTCCATCTTCGCCTCCCCAAAACAGTATTGATCGAGGATGCGCCGACGGGATGTGGCAAGGCCTTCACGATGATTATGCTGATGCGGATGGTGGTAACCGGATGCGGAATACTTTATTTAATTCTGATTGACTATTTGGTCTCAGTCTCGATCCCGGTACTGTCCTTTGCCTCCTGGGATTTCCCTAAGGGCCTATAAACAGTTTAAGACAATCGGGTTTTCTGGCGCAAATCTTTCAAGCCGGGATTTGAGGTTTCCGCGGGAGCCGGCGGTTAGCATTTCTCCATTGTAACGATGCAGTGGGTGCCATTGACCCGGCCGACCGTGGAGCCGTCATCAGCCTGGAAATAGGCCGCTTCCAGCTCCCGCACACATTTGTGATCAGTGAGGGCAAAGCCCTGATCCGCGGCAAAGGAGGCGACCGACTCGGGATCGAGGCCGAACTGCCAGCCCTCGCCGGCCCTGCTTACAGACCTGATCAATCCCGCCTCCCCATAGAGGGTCTTCTCGCCGCGAAGCACCGACGACTGCACGTAATCGAAGACCACCCGGCTTCCCCGGCCCCCGTACTCCCGGATGGTCCGCAAGGTTTCCCGGACCGATGACGGCTCCAGGTACATCAGTACCCCTTCCAGGACAAAAATGGTTCGCCGCTTTTTCTCGAACCCGGCGCCATCCAGCTTATCCGGCAAGGACTCCTTCTCGAAATCAATGGGCACGAAGTTAAGATTGGCGGGAACAGCCAGGCCACGCCTGGCAAGCTGCTTGATCTTGGCCTGCTGGGTGTGCGGAGAATCCAGCTCGAAGATGCGGGCCTGCCGCGCTGCGGTTCGGAAGCGCAAAGCCCGGGTGTCGTAGCCGGCGCCGAAGATAAGAATTTGCTCGCAGCCGTCGGCCAGGGCCCGGGAAACTGCGGCGTCGATGTAGCGGGTCCGGGCGATGACGTACTCGTACACCCCCCGGGGCGCGGCCAGGCGGAGCAGCAGCCTCCTGAAAAGGGGAATGTGAATCAGCACCCTGAGAAAATTGGGAAGAAGCTTGACCGCCAGGCGGTCGCCGCAGCGGTAATGACTGTCCCGCTCCAGGGAGGAAGCGGCGCGGGATACGCAGGTCATGGCCGCAGTGCGTGAGGTCCTTGTCTCGATGCGTTTTTCCTTCATCTGTTTCCCCATTTCAGCCGCGCGCGGCCGGACGAGCCGCAGCTGCCGGCTATAGCCCCAGTTCCTTCCGCAAAATATTCCGAAAGCGGGTTGTCGAGATATAGCGGTCCGCCAGTAGTTTGCCATTGTAAATGAGATTGAAGACCCCGTACAGGGAGGGGGCTGCCTGCGCCTCCCGGGGGGTTTTAAGCTCGACGATTGTCGGCTCCAGCTTCTTCACGGCAAGGATGGGTTTGACTTCCTCCATGAAGCGCGCCACCCAGGGGCACTGCCGGGAATACACGATCCACAGCCCCTGATATTTTTCCAGCTCACCCTGCCAGTCATTGACGTCAGGCAGCGGGCCCTCCCGGAACTGTTTGACCAGCAGCTGTTCCTTGCCGGATTCCACCACCTGCGAGTAGCCGTGGCGAATAAAAATATCTTTACCGGCCATAAACGACCCGTCGCTGGCCAGCACACAGACGCCCGCCATATCCCGGGCATCCTTCTCGACCTCCTCGATCAGGCGGGTGCCCAATCCCTGATGCTGGTGCTTTTTACCATTCGTCCACAGGCAGTGAATGAACATGTACCCTGCGGCGGACACGGCCCGCCAGCAATGCTCTCCAGGGACATACTCGATGAAGCCCACCGGCCGCTTTTGCCCGGCCGGATAGAGGAGCTTGATCTTCAGGCCCCGGGCGAACTGCTCTTTTAGCCAGCCCAGCTTCCTGTCATAGAGCTCATGCTTGGGATTGATGAAGCAGATGGCCTGGGGATGCTTGGCGATGTTGCCGCTCGTTATCTCGACAATCTTCGACTCATCGTGTAAAGAAGGCATGGTCTCCTCCTCGCGGTGCCGTTGCGCCCGCCTGCCGGCCATAATACCAATCAAATGCATCGTTTCACGGAAAGCAAATTTTTTCCCGGCAGGCAGCGACGGTGTGCGAGGCGCCGCTCTGCTCCCGAGCCAGGCTTTCGAAGCTTTTCTCACCAGCAAGCTTGCGGGTTCCTTTGGGTTTCTTTATTATATTGATAAACATTACTAATCTCTGGAGCAGAAAAAAATGAAACAGATCAGCTGGATATCTCCTGTCCTTATTTTTAGCCTCTTACTGGCAGCCGGCTGCCAGCCTCCCGCCGACGACCCTGCAGAGCCGCCTTCGGTGACGATTTTACAGACAGGACAGACTGCCAGTATTGAGACAGAAGACGACGGCTATCTGCAAATGGGGCTGGACTGGCCCGCACCGAGGTTTACGGACAATGGTGATAATACGGTCACCGATAATCTTACGGGCCTGATGTGGGAGCAATGCCCCGGCAACTCGACCATGGACTGGGCCGCGGCGCTGGTCTATGCCAACGGCCTGGACCTGGCAACGCATGACGACTGGCGCCTGCCGAATATCAACGAGCTCGAAAGCCTCTGCAGCAGCCAGGAAAGCCTTAACGGGACCTGGCTGAGCTCTCTGGAGCTCACAGATGTACAGAACAATGTTTACTGGTCTTCAACTACCGATGCCGCCGCAACGGCCAATGCCTGGTATGTCGACATGTCCAACACCCGCTTAAACTCGATTGATAAATCTACAGACACCGTATACGTTTGGGCGGTCCGGGGCATAACCGATAAGCTCATGAAGACCGGTCAGACCACAAGCTATACAGCGGGTGACGACGGCGACCTCGAGCAGGGCGTGGCCTGGCCTTCTCCGCGCTTCGCGGACCTGGGCGACGGCACCATCCGCGACAACCTGACCGGGCTCATCTGGCAAAAAGCCGTGGATACGACAGCCCGGAACTGGGCGGCCTCCTTTACCTATGCACGAGGACTCAGCTTTGCATCGGCCGATGACTGGCGTATCCCCAACAAGAGGGAGCTCAGGAGCCTGATCCACTACGGCGTAAGTAATCAGGTTACCTGCCTGGCGGGCTTCGGCTTTACTGATTTCGACAGCGAATACTATTGGACTTCAACCATCTATGCCCAGAGCACCAGCAAGGCCTTTGCCTGCAGCCTCACCGGCGCGACCGCCGGGCAGGAGCCGGGATGCCTGTTAAACCACGAAAGAACATCCAGTGCCTGCACGGTTCTTGTACGCGGCGGTGAATAGGTCAGGCCGCTGCAGGCCCTGGCGGCTATGGGCTTGACCATCGGCGTCCGCTATTCAGATATACCAGTCGCCGTCGGAATAGAATCTCCTGCTGGAATACACGGTCCCGCTGAACTTCCCGGTCGCCGAAACCCAGGCGCCTTTGACGATTTGCACGGTCCTGGATGAGTCCGGGGGAACCTCGGCGGTAAAAAGAGTCAGACCGGTATCGACAATCACCGTTTCCGGATGGCTGTTATGAACGTTGACCGAAACAAACTCGTGGGGCGTAAACCAGTTGCATGAAAAAAGAAGTAGCGGAAGAAAGAGAAGCAAACAGATGATTTTAGACTTTTTCAAGATAAAATCCTGATTAATACTCTCAAATACAATTATAGCCCATGGTTACCAGGATTTCATTTATTTCAGCGCTTCGCGGGCGGCGCGGTAGCCTTCCTCGATGGTTTCCTCGGCCAGGGCAAATTCCATGAAGTGAACGTGGCCGACCGCGGGACGGATCAGCAGGTCGGGGCGGTCTATCTCCAGCCGCGTTGCGGCGATTTGGCCTTCCATAATGCGCAGGGCGTTGCCCAGCACATCGAAGATGCTCGGCATCGCCTGACGTCCCATCCACGTCTTTATCGGATCGAGGAAACCGACGTCCAAAAGCTTCGCCTTCCGTTCCAGCCAGGCGAACATCTCTCCGGCGTCGCCGCCCGCCCGCTGCCTGGATTTCCTGACCTCCCCCTTGCCCGCATCCGCCGCGGCACGGGTGTCCCGGACGCGCCCGTGGTTGAGGTCCACGGCGATGACCCGCTCCGCGCCCAGGGCGCGGCAGATGCTGACGGGCACGGGATTAACCAGCCCGCCGTCGGCCAGCAGGTCGCCGTTTTTCCTGACGGGCGTAAAGATCCCCGGCACGGCGATGCTCGCCCGTATGGCCGCGACCAGGTCACCCTCCCCGATGACCACTTCCCGCCCGCTCATGATCTCGGCGGCCACGGCCCGGAAAATTATGTCCAGGTCCGCGATGTCGCGCCGGCCTATGATCTCGGTGAGGAACTCCGTCACCTTGTTCCCCGCGATCAGGCCCGCGCGGGGAAAGGAGACCTCCATGAAGTAAGCGGCGGCCCGCCGCCAGTTGAGCCCCAGGGCGATATCCGTGAGCTCATCGATCTTCCCCGCCGCATACATTCCCCCCACCAGGGCGCCGATGCTCGCCCCCGCAACAATATCGGGCTTCACCCCCGCGTCGTCGAGGGCGCGCAGGATACCGATGTGGGCCATGCCGCGCGCGGCGCCGCTGCCCAGGGCCAGGCCCAGTTTCGGTTTGCCGGCACCGAATATGTTCATGCTTTTTCCCATGATTTCATAAATTGGGGCACACTGTATCCCCGTGAAGTGGTGACTGCAACACCACGGCAAAGCTGTGGACAAGGGCCAGCACAATGTCCAGGGGAAGCTGGTAGGCGATGGTGGAGTCGAACAGCAGGGTGATTCTCGGCGGGAACTCCTCGTCCTGCCCGTACAGCACGCAGGCCAGGGGAATGCGCGCCAGGGGTTCGAAAGCATAGGAAGCATCACCGAACTCGAGCTCCCGCCCATGCAGCGCCTGACAACAGCGGCGAAATCCTGCCACGTCTGCCCCGAAACATTTCTCCAGGGCTGCGAACGGCAGCCGATGCTGTCCCGAGAAGAAATTGCTTCCTCCGGGAAGCTCCTTCTCGGAAACCCATTTTCCTGAAGGATCGATATTCATGGACCGCAGCAGATAGGTCAGCAGAAGCAGCTCGAAATCAGAATTTCCGGCGAGAGGATCGGATGAAGTCACATGGATGTGGCCGGCAGGGATATCAACAGCGTAATCGCGGCCGAGGAAGCAAACAACATACCGGCCGTTCCGGCAGGACAGGCCGATGCGGGCCTCTATCTGCCGCGGCTCTAAGGTTCCCAACTCCTTCCAGAGCTTGGCGCGCCCTTCGTTCCACTGGAGCTCTTCCATGTCTCATTGTAGGTCCCCGGACGATTCTGGTCAAAGGGTGGCTGAAAGACTAGTCGATTTCTTTTCCCATCCAGACAACACTGAAATATCTGCCGAATTTCTTCCCAATATTCCTGAATCTCCCGCATTCGACAAATCCATGTTTCCCATGGAATCTGATGCTGTTTTCATTTTCCGAAGATATACTGGCCAGTAACTTTTTTATCCCGATTTTCCTTGCTTCAGCTTCCAGTTTCTTTAATGCTGATGATCCAATTCCCTTTCCGGTATATTCACGATCAATAAAGTACATCAGCTCGGCAACTTCCGAAAAAGTCGATACCGCAAGATGCGGCTTCAACAAACAAAAACCAATGATCTTGTTCGCTTCGTCTCTCATTGCATATCCCGGATATGTCCTGGTCACTTCCAGAAAATTTAAGAAGTGTTCTTTATCAACAGCTTTCTCACGAAATGCCGCCGTGGTCTCTTTGACGTAATAATTAAATATTTCAATTACATCGTCCTGGTGCTCAAGATTCAGCTTCTCAAAAGTGCACTCCATTGAATTCTCCTGATAAAAAAGCATTGACCGGCAGCCGGCCTTCTTCCCGTTCTTCCATTTATAAAAAAAGAGTATAGCCCAGAACCGGGATCAGCATCAGGGCGGCGTGGATCAGGGCGGACCCGGTTATCAGCCTGAAATTGCCCTTCTCGAAAAGAGAACATCTCCATTTCTCCTGCAGCGTGTTCTCGCAATGACTGAGGAAGTACAGATAGGCCGCCACACCGTAGAGGAGGGATAGTATCAGGGTCCGCCTCTTGAAGGTAGGAGAAACGGCTGCTGAAACAAAAACCGGGGTAATGGCCAGGTAAAGGAACACCCAGGACCGGATGCGCAGAAACCGCCAGTACCATCTTTCCAGCGGGCTCAATGTGACCTGACGGCGAAACAGGACGCTGACGGCCGAACAGGCCCTGACGAGCAGCAATACCAGCAACGCAAAGGCGGCCGCCAGGGCAGCGACGGCTCCGGCGGTCCAAACGTGCGAGAAGGCAAGATAATTGCCGCGGAAGAAGATGCTGACCCTGCCGCCGAAAGAGCCGATATCCGGATTCAGGTTCAGGAGAAACAGCAGGTAAAGGACTTCCAAAATCTGGATATCCGAGCGCTTCAGGCCGAACCTGGAGGCCGCGGCGGCCACCACGATGACGCCGGCGAGGGTCACAACGAGGACCGGCAGGCCCTGAAGCGCGATTGCCTGCCAGTGTCCGGAGATACCCCCGCAGACGAACGAAACAACAAGCATGAGTGCGAAAGTTGTAATATTCATGGGCCTGCGGAAGACCGTCTGCCGCAGGAATTTCGCTCTGAAGCGTCTGCCCTGGAGGGCGAAGTCGACAAAGCACAACTGCGGCAATGACAGGCTGATGCGAAACCCCGCCAGCACGCCGACCCAGACCGTATAGGCGGACAAAAACACGAGGTGAGCGGCGGCTATCTGCAGGGCGTCCAGGTTTGGATTCTTGCCCGCGATATCAATGGCCAGGTAGAGGTTGGCGGCGATGCGGATCAGAAAAAGTACGGTCAGAAACGCCGTCAGAGAGCCGAGAAATGGATTGCCCAGCAGCCGGTGGGTTCCGCGCCGGTACAGTTCCCTGGAAAGCCGGTTTACGTTGCAGGCAGCAGCCATGGAAGATCGATCTTTCGGCGTTCATGTACGCTTCCCGACTCAAACGGGCGTCTAAAAAGAGCCCGCAGCTCCTTTTCATCCGCCTGATCCTCAACAGCGCCATCCGACAGGGTCCAGACACGGTTGTAGAGGTCGCCTGAAAAGGGAAAGGCATGCGCCGCGACCAATACGATTCGTTTTTTCCTCTTGAGAGCCCTGAGAATCCGGTCGAAAACGGCCGCTGCCTCGGCATCGAGGGAGCTGTAGGGCTCATCGAAAAGGAAGACTTCGGCGTCGCGAACAATGCCGAGCCCGATTCCCAAGCGCTTCCGCAGCCCCAGGGAAAGCTCGTCTCCCCGATACTCCCGGTACCCGCGCATTTCGAGCAGGTCGATGACGAGCCCGGCGCGCTCGACAGCCTCTGTGCGGCCGACACCGCAGAGAACACCCTGGAGGTAGAGCTGCTCCTCCACAGTGAGCAGTGGAATGATGCCCCCGTCATCGAGCACATAGCTCAGCCTGAGCCGCCACTCAGTGCCCCCGGGATCGATCTTCCTGTCCCGGCAGCGTATCTCGCCGGAATCGTATTTCAGAACACCCGCCAGGCAGTGCAGCAGCGTGGTTTTACCGGCACCGTTCGGACCGCGCAGGGCGACAACATCGCCCCTCTCCGCCGCGGCGGAGAGCCCGCTGATCACGATCCGGCCGCCGCGAGAAACCGCGATATTCCTCAGACTCAGCATGGTTTCAACCCGTGGTGATGCCGCAATTGAATCATCCGCCGGCTTGGCCTTTGGTCAAACAGGGGCCCGGTAAACAAAGCTCACCAGAGATTGTTGTTGCCCCTGGAGGTGACCTTCCCCTTTATCGAGGCGCCCCGGAGATCATTGTTATTGCCCAATATCAATACATCCCCGGTAATGCTCAGGTCCCGGAAAAGACAGTTGTTCCCGTATATCGTCACCGAACCCTCCAGTATCGTGCTTTCTACTCCGTTGCCTAAAAAGGAGACCTTATTGGCCCGAACTTCCAGATTCTCAGCATAGACGCCGGACTTCAGATTAACCACGGAATTGTTGCTGAAGGGTCCAATGGCCCGGCTGCGCGTGTCGGCGGGAGGGGAGGCCGGTTTACCCGGAGTGGACGGGACAACCATCAGGCAACCGGCCGACAGGAACGAAACAACCAAAGCCAACGGTATGATCTTTCTCATTTGCTGCCTCCTGTATATACCTATATACCGGTTAATTATAACATGTTTACCTGGTTTCAAGCCTGCTTGATGGCCCTGAAATACAGAAGCGCGCCGTTTTCACAGGGAATGCTCTCGAACTTGAAGCCGTGCTTCCGGCACAATGTATCATATTCCGCTTCCGAATACAGTACGCCCCTGATTGTGCTTTGCAGCTTGTTTCTCTCCGGAACAGGGACACTGCAGACGAACCTGCCCCCGGGAAGCAGGACCCGGCTGATTTCCTGAAAAACCTTCTCAATATTGCCAACGAAATTCATCGACAGGATACAAAGGCAGATGTCAAAAACAGCGCCTGCAAAGGGCAGGTCATCCGCGCCGGCCACATAGAATTCCGGGTTTGCAAAACCAGCTGCAGCGAACCGCTGCGCGGCCTGCTTGAGCAGGCCGGGGCTGACGTCTGATCCCGTATAATCATTATCGCTGCCCAGGAAATGTACCGCGCTTCCGCTGCCCGTTCCCAATTCGAGAACCCGCTTTCCCCGCATAGCCGCGAATTCCTCTGACAGGGTCTGATAGTGTTTTTCGATATCGCCGCCGAACTTCTTGGGGAAGATGGATCTGCTCATAATGAAATCATAGAGAAAGGCAAAGCTGTCCCCGAGCCACGGCTTGAACCGCAGCAAGCGGTTATCCTTTCCCACAATATGGCAGAGTTTGCCCTTCTTGATGATTCGGATTTCCGGTCTGATTTCAGTCATGTTTTCTCTCCTGGACAATGCTCTCAGTTTACATATTTCCGCTGTTCATTTTTTCCTCACATCAGTTTTTTGACAAGCCCCTCATGATGTCAGCTGAAGCCGTTGTTATTGCCCAATAACAATGTGTCCGGAAAATGGGGCATATCATCAAAGACGTCATTCCGTTTATAATCATCATCATGATTACCCCTGGCTGCCGGTGAAGATGATCGATCCCTACACACCTAAGGGAGGATGAAGGATGGCGGGAGAGCGCTGCAGACAAGATCTCACGGATATTTTTTCAGCCGCCGTCAGGCGGGTGGACCCCGAGGCCATGCTGCTGTCCCAGGTTTCGCTGGCAGGGGATCTGCTCGAGATCACTCTGCCGGAGGAATCCCTCTCGATCGATCTCTCCGCCTACCGCCGGATCCTGGTCCTCGGGGCCGGCAAGGCCACGGCCAGGATGGCGAAGGCGATTGAATCCATCCTGGGCGGGAAAATCAGCGGCGGCGTTATCTCGGTCAAGTACGGGCATACGGAAAAGCTGCGTACGGTCCGGATGATCGAGGCGGGACACCCCCTGCCCGATGAGAACAGTGAGCGGGCTGCCCGGGAGATCGCCCGCCTGGCTTCGGAAGCGGACAAAGATACCCTGGTTATCAACCTGATCTCCGGCGGCGGCTCCGCCCTGCTCTGCCTGCCCTACGCGGACGATTTTGTTCAGCTGGACCTGGCGGGAAAACAGGCCACCACCCGGCTGCTTTTGGAATGCGGCGCCGCCATCCAGGAGATCAACTGCATCCGCAAGCATATCTCCGGGATCAAGGGGGGACGGCTGGCGGAGCTGATTTACCCGGCCGCCTGCCTGAGCCTGATCCTTTCCGACGTGATCGGCGACCGGCTGGACGCCATCGCCTCCGGGCTGACGGTGGCGGACAACACGACCTATGCCGACGCCCGGCAAATCATGGACACATACCGCATCTGGGAATCCGTGCCTGAAGCCGTGCGCCGGATCATCACCCGGGGGCTCGAGGGAGAGATCGCCGAAACGCCCAAGCAGGGGGACTCCGCGCTTACACGCGTACGGAATGTCCTGATCGGGACCAACCGGGCGGCCCTGCTGGCGGCGGAAAAGAAGGCCCGGGAGCTGGGGTACCATCCGCTGGTGCTTTCTTCCCGGATCACCGGGGAGGCCAGGGAGATCGCCAAATTCTACCTGGGACTCTGCCTGGATACGGCGAAATACCGGCAGCCGGCGGAAAAACCCGCCTGCCTGATCGCCGGCGGAGAGACCACCGTGACCCTGAGAGGCAAGGGATTGGGCGGCCGCAACCAGGAGATGGCTCTTTCCTTTCTCAATGAGCTGGCCAACGCGCAGGCCGAGTCGGCCGGCATCACCTTCCTCTCCGCCGGAACGGACGGCAACGACGGGCCGACGGATGCGGCCGGAGCGTTTGCCGATGCCGGGCTCCTGGCCCGGGGGCGGGAAAAGGGTCTTTCCATCCGGGACTACCTCGACGCCAACGATTCCTACCATTTTTTCGAGGCGGTGGGCGGGCTGCTGGTGACGGGCCCCACAAACACCAATGTGTGCGATGTCCAGCTGATGCTGATCGTGTGAGATGGCTCAATCCGGGAGAATATGGGCCGCCTCCGGATTGAAGTCAATCCCCAATTTCTCTCCGTCTTTGTAGAAGCCCTCCTCCACGGGATTGTAGGTGACCGCCAAAACGGGACTCGATACACCATCGGCTTCGATTTCGTACTCCACGGTCCGTCCCAGATAGACGGACTGCCGGATCGTTCCCGTAATGAATGATTCGCCGGTGCCGGAACCCTGAAGCAGGAGGGATTCGGGCCTGATCACGATTTTGATTGCATCCCCCTTTGCAAATTCACCGCTCCAGCTGGGGATGGTTTTCTGATGCCCGAAGGCGTCGATGGTGATGCCCCCGGGCTTCACCTCGACCACTTTGGCGGGGATGAAGTTTACTCTTCCTATAAAGTCGGCCACGAAATTGTTCGCCGGACGGGAATAGATCTCGAAGGGGGTGCCGATCTGCATCACTTCTCCCTCGTTCATGACCATTATGCGGTCGGAAACGGTCATCGCTTCATCCTGATCATGGGTTACATAGATGCTGGTGATTCCGAAGGTCTTCTGGATCCGGCGGATCTCGATCCGCATCTGGTCCCGCAGCTTGGCATCCAGGTTGGACAGCGGTTCATCGAAGAGAAGGACCTTGGGCTTGTTGATGATCGCCCGGGCAAGGGCCACACGCTGCTGCTGACCCCCGGAGAGCTGGTCCGGCCTCCTGCTGTAGAGATTGGTGAGATTCATTACGGCCATTATCTCTTCGACCTGACGCTTGATTTCCTTGGCTTTGACTCCCTTCAACTCCAGCCCGAAGCCGATGTTCTGGGCCACCGACAGGTGCGGGAAAATAGCATAGCTCTGAAACACCATGGAAGTGTCCCGCTTGTTCGGCGGGATATCGTTCACCTTCTCGTTCGAGATCCACACTTCTCCTGTCGTGGGATTCTCAAAGCCCGAGATGATTCTCAGGGTGGTGGTCTTTCCGCAGCCTGACGGACCCAGGAAGGTGACCATCTCACCGTCATGGATCTCGAGGTTGACGCCCTTGACGGCAGTAAACTCCCGGGAGATGTTCTCGGGGTCTTTAAAAACCTTGGAAATATCTTTCAATGTAACACTCATGGCTTCCTCTCTATATTTTCAGCATGGTGCCGCCCAGCTTACCGTAGCGGTAATTAAGCAGAGAGCGGATAATCAGGATGGCGAACAGAATAATCAGCACCAGCACAAGGCTGAATGAAGCTGCAGCTCCTAGACGGCCGGAATTGACCTGGGACATGATCTGAACCGTCATCAAATTCCAGTGTGAAGAGACGAGAAAAATCGCCGCGCTGATAGCCGTCATCGCCCGGACAAACGAGTAGATGAGCCCGGAGAAAAAAGCGGGAATCATGAGCGGCAGGGTAATTTTCCGGAAAGTCCTTTTGGAATCCGCGCCAAGATCAATGGCCGCTTCTTCGATGGAGGGGTCCACCTGCCGCAGCACGGCAATGCCTGACTGGATCCCCACGGGAATATATCTGAAAATGAAATTCAAGAGCAGAATCGCCAGGGTACCGGTCAGCAAAAGGGGCTGCCGATTGAAGGCAAGAATGTACCCGATACCGATAACGGTACCCGGAACTGCGAAACTCAAAAGGGAGGAAACTTCCATGAAATTCTTCCCGGGAAAGTTTTTCCGTACAGCAAGAAAGGCTATGACCATACCCAGCAATCCCGCGACCGGCGTCGATAAACCGGCGATCACAATCGTATCCTTGACGGCTTCGAAGCCCACCCCGAAAACATACAGAAAATGCTTGAGCGTCAGGCTGTTGTCGCTGCCCCAGATATTGGCAAATGCCCCCCAGATGATGGTGGCGTAGATCATGATGATGATCAGGGCGAAGAAGGTAACGGTTCCGAAGAGCAGCCATTTCACCGCCGGGCTCACCAGCTTGATGGTGGATATCGTTGGTTTCCCGGTGATCGTGACGTACTGTTTTTTTGCCACCCAGTATTTCTGGAGGAAAAACGCGGTGATGGAGGGGATAAGCAGAATCAAGGCCAGCGCGGCCCCTTTCGGCAGGTTGTACATACCTGTGATTTCCAGGTATGCCTGAACCGAGAGGATCGGGAAGCGGCTTCCCGCCAGTATCAGGGGATTTCCGAAATCCGCCAGAGTCTCGATAAAGAGAACCAGCATCGCGCTGGCAAACCCGGGTACGGCCAGGGGCAGGGTCACCCGGCGGAAGACCTTGAAGCGGGAGCCGCCGAGATCCATCGCCGCATCCTCGAGGGTGGGGCTGATCGATTCGAGCACCCCCTTCAGCGTGATGTACGCCACAGGAAAGAAGGTTACGATCTGGGCGAAGAGCAGGCCGCGGAACCCGTAAATTTTAAAGTTCTTCAATCCCAGCAGGGTGGAGGTAATGAATCCATTGTTGCCGAACAGCATGATAATCGCCAGGGCCCCGATGAATGGAGGAGAAATGATCGGGACGATGGCGATAAGATTGAAGAACTTCTTCAGGGGGATGTCCGTGCGGGTTATGGTAAAGGCGAACACGAAACCGATGAGTGAGCCGAAGAACGCCGTGAGGACTCCCATCATGAGGCTGTTGAAAAAGGCCTGTCGCAGATGCCAGGAGGAAACAACCTTGCGGAGTATTTCCAGGGTAAACGTGCCCTGGGGAAATACGCTCACAATTATCACTTTGGCCAGCGGGTACAGAATAAACAGTATCAACGAAACCAAAATGATAATGATGAGACTGAAAAGCAGTGGGTCGCGGGTCAGCATCCTCAGTTGTTGGAGCTTTTCTTTCATGTTTTATCCGTTTAAAAGCGGGGCGCTTCTTTCGAAGCGCCCCTGAAAATGTTTGACCAATTACATAGACGTGTGTAAACGGCTTGCTGTCCCGCTTTTATTTTGCGGGAAGCACTTCGTCTACCCAGCGCTCAACCAGTCGTTCCTTGTTCGTCCCCGCCCACTCGATGTCGATGGAGACTGTTTTCAGAGAGGCAAACTCGGGCATGCCTTCGGCGAGGCTGGCCTCAGGATTCACGGGGTAGAAGAAAGTGTTTGCTTCCGAAAGAACGTCCTGTCCGTCTTTGGATACGAGCCAGTCCAGGAGGATCTTGGCTGCTTCCATGTTCTGCGCACCCTCGAGGATCGATACCGCGGGAGCTTCAAATCCAACGCCTTCTTTCGGGAATACGACTTTCAAAGGATACCCCTCGGTGATGAACTGGAAGAATGCCGGGGTGAACTGAATGCCGATGGCGCACTGGCCAACCGCCACCGCTTTGGAAGGCCCGGTTCCCGAGGAGGTGTATGTTTGAATATTGGAATTCAGGTCCGCCATATAGGCGAAAGCGGTGTCTTCGCCCCACATGGTGACCAGGCTGGCGACGATGTTGTAGGCGGTGCCGGATGCCTGGGGAGTCGGAGCCTGAATCAGCCCCTCGTATTCGGGCTTTGTCAGATCCGCCCATGAGGTGGGCATGGTGGCGCCGGCTTTTTCCAAAGCTTCGGTATTGACGCCAAAGGCCATGGGATTCATGTAGAAGCTTCGCCAGTAACCGTCGGGATCCTTGAACTGAGCCCCGAGCTTGTCGTAGGCCTCGGATTTGTAGGCCACCGTCAGTCCCGCCTCTTTGGCCATAATGTGGTTCTCGCTGGGGGCGCCAAGCCAGACATCCGCCTGGGGATTGCTGGACTCCGCCTGGATCCGCGAATAGGCAGGCCCGGAAGAGAGGTGCACGAAGGCGGCTTTGATCCCGGTGTCCGCGGTGAAGGCGTCGAGGATCTTTTTGGCGTTCGCCTCATCGACGCTGGCATAGACGATCACCTCTTCAGGAGCGGCACCTTCCTCTTCCTGAGCACCCTCGGCGAAGAGTATCACTGGCAGGGCTATGGTCAGCGCCAGCAGGATAAAACTTGCTTTTTTCAACATGTATAAAGTCCTCCTTATGTGGATTTACTCTATATAAAGCAAAAATCGTTCCATCCTGATTTATGCGGGGAAAAGGCAGGTTTCATCAGAATTTTGTGCAGCAATTTGTGCAACCCGCTGTGCAATAAAGGAGGATTTGCACACCCGAATCAACCGCGCCCGTACTCTTCCGGACGGATACTGTAGCGGTCGATTTTGTAATAGAGGGTCCGGCGTGATATTCCCAGGGCTTTGCAGGTTTCGCTCTTGTTTCCTTCATGCCTGCAGAGCATTTCCACTATTGCGGCCCTTTCATCCTCCAGCGCTTCTCCCCGGGAACCGGAAAACTCCGGCTCGTGCTTCAGATGCCGGACCTCGAGCCTTTCGGGTCTGTTGATGATGAGAATTCTCTCGATGATGTTTTCGAGCTCCCGGACATTACCGCGCCATTCATGCTCCATAAGAAGGGACAGGAACGAAGGCTGTATTTCCGGTGCCTTGAGCCCCTCTCTCTCACAGATAACGCCCACGAAGTATTCCACCAGCTCGGGGATATCTTCTTTGTGCTCTCTCAAGGGCGGGATGGAGAAGGGAATCACGTTGATACGGTAGTAGAGGTCCTGCCTGAAATCATTTCGCTTTACCAGCTCTTCCAGCCGGCGGTTCGTGGCCGCGATCACCCTGACGTCCGTGCGGTGCAGCTCGTTGCCGCCGAGGCGGGTAAAGACCTTCTCCTGCAGCACCCTTAAGAGCTTCGCCTGGGTCGGCGGGGCCAGTTCCGAGACTTCATCGAGGAACAGCGTTCCTCCGTCGGCTTCCTCGAAAATACCGCTTTTAGTCCGTACCGCATCGGTGAAGGCGCCTTTCTCATGTCCGAACAGCTCCGATTCGAGCAGGTTTTCATGAAAGGCCGAGCAGTTGACTGCAATGAAGGGTTTGTTTCTTCTCCTGCTCCCGCGGTGTATCGCCCGGGCGACCAGCTCCTTCCCCGTGCCGCTTTCCCCCTGTATCAGCACGGTCGAGCTCGTACCGGCCACGGTCTTGATGCGGGCATAGATAGCCTTCATCACGGGACTCGAGCCGATGAGGACCTTGTGGTCCGAAAGGCTCCGGTAGTTTCCGGTCTCCTGCTTTTTCAGAAGCAGACCGATCCTGGCGTTGAGGCTGTCATAATCGATCGGCTTGGTCATGTAATCCACCGCCCCTTCCTTCATCAGGGAAACCGCGTCCTCAATGGTTCCGTAGGCGGTAATAAAGATGAAAGGAATGGAAAAGCCCCTGGCCTTGAGAAGATAGAAGAACTCTCTTCCGTCCATCTCCTTCATACGAATATCCGATATCACCACATCCGGCTTGTGCATTGCCACATACCGCAATGCGGCGGAAGCCAGCTGAAAGGCATCCACCCGGTACCCCTTTTGTTCGAGGATCACTTTCAGTACTTTCAGGATATTCTCTTTATCATCAACTATGACGATGCTCTTCATGTTCCTTCGCCTCTTCGCTCGGCAGCACAATCGTGACCCTGGTGCCTTCCCGGGGAACGGAATCGATTGCGACGGTCCCCCTGTGCTGCTCGACAATTTTCCTGCTGATGGCCAACCCGATTCCCGAACCGTTCGTCTTGGTTGTGTAATAGGGATCGAAGACTTTTTGAAGAGACTCTCTATCTATCCCCACGCCGGTATCTTCGATGACGACCCTGACACCTTTTTCACATCTATCGCTTTGTATCTCAATACGCTTCTCTCTTGCGCCATCAGTCTCATCCAGAGCTTCAATACTGTTGATCAGCACGTTGATGAATACACGCTTGAGCTGTCCCGCATCCGCCAGACACTCCGGTATATCATCCGCAAGACGGGAACTGCACTCGATATGCTTCTTGACATAGAGGGGCCGAAGCAGCAGCAGGGTATCACGGATGATCGTATTGATATCCACCAGGCCCTTGCTGATCGGCTGGACTTTCGCGAATTCGAGGAAGGTAGCGAGATAATCATTCAGGTTTCTGATCTCATCCTTGATAATGGTGAGATATTCATCACGCTCCGCTCTTTCACCGATATCATAACCCAGGATTTCAACCGATCCGGAGATGGCCTCCAGGGGATTCCGAATCTCATGGGCGAAGTCAGCCGCGATTCTGCCCATGGTCGCCATCCTGGTTTTGGAAATGATTTCTTCCTGTGCCTGATTGAGAGTCTTTTTCATCTGTTCTATCGAACCCGCAACCTTCATGATCTCGACCGAAGTGGCTTTGGGAAGCTTGATCGGCTCGACCAGCGATTCCGGGGTGATGCCCGTCACTTTCCTGGCCAGATGGTCAAGCGGCTTCACAAGCTGAATCTCGAAAAAGATCCCGAATAAAATCGCCCCCATTACCTCGAAAACGAAAAAGGCCAGGAATATCAATGCGTTTTCCCGGATTTTGCTGTTCAGGGAACCCAGGGTGTAGGAAATCTCCACCATACCCCTGAGCTCGGACAGAATGAAAACCGGTGACCTCACGAGCATCCTGTCCTTCCTGAACCGCACTTCCGTACTCTTTGCCAGGTTGCCGGAATATGTCCAGCCCTCCAGATACCTGCGGGTATCCGCCAGGACCATGTAGCGCTCGTTAACGACACTGATATACCCGATATCGGTTTTTTCTTTGATGGATTCAATCTGGCTGACCAGACGGCTGAGCTGGTAATTCACGATCGATTCTTTGCTGATCTCCGCGAGGTTCTCCGCGAGAAGCCTGCCTTTGTCTTCCATCTCCCTGAGAAAAATTCTTCTCTCATGATAGATGAAGAAGACGCCCTGCAGGGATAGCAGTAAAAAAAGACCGCTGAAAAATAATGTCACCTTACCTTGGAAGCGCATCGATCTCCTCAATTAAGTCCAAATACTCCAATGGCAAATATTCAATGGTCTCTTCCGCCGGCTCGAAAGCGGTGAAACCGGCCGCTTCAAGTATTTGCCTGCCCTCCGGCTCCGAGCTCATCTCGATAAGCTCGCTGATAAACCTGTTCACAGTCATGGTTTTATGGTCCACCCGCGCGACCAGGGCCCACTGGGGCAGCGGTTTTGAAACGCCCACACTCCTCACCTCGCTGCGGTACTCATTCATCTCCGGAGCGCTCAAAACATCGGAAGTGACCGCGCCGGCATCTACGACCCCGAAGGCAACGCCTTTGAGTATGCTCGTATAGGTTTCCGAAAAGACCACCTGGCGAAAAGCCTCCGGGACTTCAATACCCGCCTGCATGCACATCAGCAGGGGAATATAAAAACCGCCCAGGGAATCATACGGTACGGTGAGGGCAAGATAGTCTCCCCCGAGCTCATCCATTCTCCTGATTACGGAATCTTTGTTGACGACGATATGCGTGAAATAATGACTCTCTCCTCCTACGGCCAGTCTTGCCCTGGTCAGGAAATTTCCCTCTGAAGTGAGGCGGTGCTCCCACAAGGCGTTCATGAATCCTATATCGAAAAACCTGTTCTCAAGCCCCTCGATCAGCTCCCGGTGATTCTTTACAATCAGCAGATCAATCTCGAAGCTGCATTCACCTTCCAGGTATTCGACAATCGGGGTCCACTGTTCCAGTCTCGAAAGGCCCGCCTGCATCGCCGGAATTGCAAATTGGAGGGGTACTGCTGTGACTGCTTTCGGGACACAGAGCAAAATCACAGACAGGCAAAGAGATGCGCGGATTTTTCTACTCCGCATTCCACACCCGCCTTTCCACCTCCGCGCAGAGGGCGTGATAAATTGGAAGCTGAAGCTCCTGAGCTCCCGGGATTGAATCCGCGTGCACGGCGATGAGTACGTTGCAATACTCCGCCAGTGCACATTGCCGGCTGCCCGTGAGGCCGATTACCTTAAGCTTCATGTAGTGGGCTAGCGCGGCTGCGTTCACCACATTTTCCGAGTCACCGGAAGTGCTGATCGCCAGCAGACTGTCGCCCTCGCGGCCATAGGCGCCGACCTGCTGGGCGAAGACATACTCTCCGTCGGCATCGTTGCAGAAGGCGGTGAGCAGGGCGGTATGGGCAGAGAGGTTTATCGCCGGCAGGGCGCCCTGCAGGGAGGCTGCGAGCTTGGAAGCCCGTTCGTCGTCCTCCGCAATGAGGCGTTGTTGCAGATCGTGCCGTAAAGGGCGCCGGCGCAGAAAGTTTTTCATCAGCTCCGACACGATATGATCGGCGTCCGCCGCGCTTCCTCCGTTTCCGCACACCAGGAGCTTTCCCCCGCGGATAAAGGAATCCGTCAGCAGATCAACAGCTGCGTGCAGAGACGATTCAAGGTTCATGCCTTGGAGAACCGGATATTTTCTCAGCAGTATATCAAGTTCGATATATGCTCTTTTCATTATAGCTTCAAATTATAATATCCCCACAGGAATTTAACAATATTTTTCATAGAAACGGCTGTTGGCCTGTTGAGTGTATTTCAGATATTCCATGTCGAAAGACGAAATCGTACTGAGCGTGAAATTCGATTTTTGCTCTACCAGTAGCCCCAGGCGTACAGAGCGCCGTCATCGGTCACGGCGGCCCGTTTGTAGATTTCGGTTGCAGCAATGGATTTAATCCTCTCGAGACCGGGAACTCGATCCGGGTCGCGGTTTTCTTCGCTGCCTTCAATCCCCAGCTGCCCGTACTTATTGCTCCCCCAGGCCCAAACCGTGCCGTTCGCCTCGAGCGCCATCGCGAAATCCTGATCCTGGGCACAAACCATCACGATGTCCTGAAGACTTTCGATCTTTTGAGGGACACGTCCATGTCTGCGTCCCCAAACCCAGACGGAGCCGTCGTTCTTCAGCGCGACTGTATGGGCCAGGCCGGCGCTGACCTGGATCACCCCGGAGAGGCCCCTAACTTGCACGGGCCGTGAGCTGGCCCCGCTGCCGCCGTTTCCCAGCTCGCCGTCAGAGTTGCCGCCCCACCCCCACAGCGTGCCGTCTTCCTTGAGGGCCATCATGTGAAAAGCGCCGACTGCGATTGCCTTGACCCCCCGGAGCCCGGGAACCTGCACCGGCGAATACCGTATTTCCGTCGTTCTGTCACCGAGTATGCCTGAATAGTTCCCGCCCCAGGTCCAAACAGTACCATCCCTTCTGACGGCCGCCGATGATTCGTAGCCTGCGGAGATTGCTGCTATGTCGCCGAGACCTTCAACACGAACGGGATCCGGGCTCGGCTCCGTCGATCCGATGCCGAGGTAGCCGCGCCGGTTGAGGTAGCTCCACGCCCAGACCGTTCCATCGTCCTTCAGCGCGAGGATGTGGTCCTGGCCGGCGGCCAGCGACACGATGCCCGTGAGATTCGGGATCCGCCGGAGAACGGACCTGGCACCGCCCCGATCCGGCGGCCACGTCCATCTCCACACCGTTCCGTCACGCTTGAGAATCGCGGCTTCGTGCCTCATCGAGACAATGTCCCGGGCATCTGAAACACCGGCTACCGGCCGGGGTTCGGCCAGGTGTGCCCCGGTCAGCTCGACTGCAAAGCCGCCCGCATGGAGATCATCATCCAATTGAATATCGGCCGTCATGTCTTCCGGCGCCAGCCGCGTCTCCAGTCGCGTGAGATAGGAACGGCTTGGAAGCGAAAAGTCCGGCCCGCCGAGATCTTGTAGAGCCGCAAAGAGTTCGCCTGACCACTCGATTCGCCCCTTCCAAAGTATCGCCAGGCCGCCGTCAGCTCGTTCAACGGTGGCGGCGATGCAATCCGCCACGTAGCGGTCGGGGTCCTCCCAGGAAGGAATACGATCGGTGTACACGATCTTCCTGGATTGC
>Ga0272441_10002470_pt1 | contig 37157 bp, 51 predicted proteins | sample SSMProp6N_FD_193582 | JGI IMG/M metagenome (GOLD analysis project Ga0272441, IMG submission 193582) | Marine sediment archaeal communities from Little Sippewissett salt marsh, Falmouth, MA, United States - SSM-Prop-6N | ecosystem: Environmental > Aquatic > Marine > Wetlands > Sediment ...
AATAAGTATCTCCAATGTTAATCCACATTGTACCAGACGATTTCATAACTCTTTTAAACTCTGTAAAGATATGAACTAAATGTCTAACATAATCTTCTGGTTTTGGTTCTTGACCTAACTCTCCCATCCAAGCATTACATTTTGTACATTTTTTATGTTTGAGCATTTTATCAGAAATTTCCCAATCGTGTTCACATTTAGGATCTCCATCCCAAACTTGATAGTTTGTACCATATGCTCGCTTCTTGTAGTATGGAGGCGATGTACAAAGACAATCAACTGATTCATCTGGATAATTTTTCAGTAAATCTAAACAGTTACCAACAAAAATATTGTTGGTTATTTCTTCAATTGAATACATAAACTTCCTTTTCTTAAAAAATAATGGCGGAGGGTGAGGAAATCGAATCCCCAGGTCCTTTCGGATTCGGTTTTCAAGACCGACACGCTACCAATTACGCTCTAACCCTCCGTTAATTTTATTTATTTATTCTTACAAAAATATCGGATTCTTGGAAAACAACAAGTTCTTCATCTTCCGGGAAATCAGTTGGATATTTATCTCTTGGAAGAACAAAAGGATTAGCATTAACTAAAAGAACTTCATCTCCAACCTTAGATTCCATCTGTACGATAGAACCATCGTTTGCAACATATCCACGACCAACTGCAAGAACTTCAATAACAGTATATGGATTTTGTGACTTATCAACTTCTTCTGGAATCACAATTCCACTATTTGTAATTTTCTCGCCTCTTTTTTTCCTTTTACCAACAATTCGATTCGACAACGGTTCAAACTTCATAAATTGAATCCTTTCCTTAAACGTGATTATTATTCAACAATTCTATTTATATTATTGTTAATATGGTCATCTTGGAACCATTCAGCTTCTTGAGTTTCTCTATTTTGTCTTGCGTACCATTGTTTTAATTTAATTATTATAGACATTTGTTCTTTTGTAAGTTTTATATTATTTAGGTCATTGTTTACCCACCATGGTTTATGATTATTTTGTTTCATAATTAAACCATTCAGCTTCTTGTGAGTCGGAAATATTTAAAAATTTCATTAATTTATTCCTAAAATAATTAATATCTTTTTCAATATCTTGTATTATTTTTTCATTAAAACTTAAATTAAAACCATATAAAATACGCCAGATTTCATCATATTTAATTTTGGCAAGAAAACTATATTTTATTTCATCTGGTTTATATTCTAATAATAATTGTTTATTTTCCATATTTTTTAATTGTCTATAAAGTCTTTAGCTTTTTTAATCCATTTTTTTGTATCATGAAACATATCTATCCATTTAATTCTTAAAAATTTCCAACCATACTGTAATAATAATTTATTTTTAAGTTCATCATTTTCTTTTTGTTTTGTTAATCTTTGATGTTGTTCTCCATCTATTTCTATAACTAATTTTTTATCAGGCCAAGCAAAATCTAAAGCAAATTGATAAAATCTTAATCCATAAACATAATTTTTATCTTCAAATTCATTATTAATAACTTCTTCAAAAAATATTTCTGGATATGATTTATTGTTAAATTTTTTACTATCTTGCCAATTATTAGCTCTGCCTTCTTTATGAGCTTTTTTCATACTTTCTGAAATTTTTTTTCTTCTTTCAATTTCTTTTTCTTTTGTACTAGCTCTTCCAGAATGATGATTAACTAAACCTTCTTTAATTCTTTTTGAAAGAGTTTCACTATATTTTTTAACTTTTAAATTATTTTCTTTATTTAATCCTTTATTCCAAGGCTTTTTTCCCAAAAAAGGTTTAAAATTTTTACCATCTTTTGTATGGGATCTCCACATATGATTTTTTAAACCATTTATATTTTTACATTCTTTTAAACATATTTTACATTTAATCATAAAAACCTCCTTATATAATAATATTTATAATATTATTAACATAAAAAGGTACCAGTCTGTTTAGTCAAGTGCTTTAATATATTTAAAAGAGCTATGTGAGGGATTCGAACCCCCGCGAAGGATTAAATCCTTAACAGTTTTGCAGACTGTGATATTCGACCACTCTATCCAACATAGCTTAAAGTTTGGCAGGAAATAAAGGAGTTGAACCTTTGCCTAAACATTCAAAGTGTTTTGTGCTTCCGTTACACCAATTCCCCATAATTTTAATAACCTCTAATTTTATTTAAAATTTCATTTCTAATTTCTTTATCAGTCATCGTAGTCATCCATTGACCTTCTTCATTTTTTCGTGGTATTTTAATACCATAAACTTCAGCTAATCTTTTTAAATCATCACCTTCAGCAGTATCAACTGATAATGATTTAGTTAATCTTCTTATAAATTCATTTTCATCCATTTATATAATATAATATATTATTTTATGTTTGTCAAGTTAAATGGCTGGGGTATATGGAATTGAACCATAATCTACAGTTTCAGAGACTGTTGTCTTGCCCGTTAGACGATACCCCATTAAGTCCATGCACTATTTACATATATACTTCTTCTTCGATTTTTTCTATCTGATTTAATTTTTATATCAAATTCAGGCTTTTTATCTATTAATAGTTCACTTTGACATTTAATACAAACTTCTCTTACATATGGTCTATCATCCATTTCTTTATCATAAAGCATTTTAAACTTATTCTTAAACCACCATTTTGGTTTAGTCACTCTAGTATGAGTTTCTCTTTCTTTTTCACAAACTGTACAAAACTTCATATCAACTTCCTTAAAAAATTGGAGGCCCCCAACAGGATCGAACTGTTATCTCCTAGTTTAACAGACTAGCGCTCTACCGTTGAGCTAAAGAGCCTTAATTGGAGCGGTGGATGGGTACTGCCCCCACTTGGTCTACATTGGCAATGTAGTGCATCACTTTTCTGCCACCACCGCTTAGATAACCTATTTGGTGCGCTATAAAGAAGCGTAATAGGTGTTGTTAACTTGGAGCATCGTGTGGGAATTGAACCCACTTAATTCACCTTGGAAGGGTGACGCACAAGCCAATATGCCAACGATGCGTTAATTCAGTACCCACGGTAAGATTCGAACTTACGTTGACCTGTTTGTAGGACAGGTGCCTTTACCACTCGGCCACGCGGGCATTATACTTTTTAATTATACCACAAATTGTACTTTTTGCACAATTTAATTCTCTAGAAATTTCAATTTGTTTTTTACCATCCTTATACATTTTAATAACTAAGTCTTTATTAACTTCTTCTGGTCTTTCTTTATATTCCCATTTGTTAATTTCATCCTTATATTTTTCAAATCTTTTTTTATCAAAATGTAAATCTTGATGACAATTAGCACATAATACTTTACATTTATTAATTTCTTTGATTATTTTATTTTTAACCTCTTCACATGAATTTTCACCTATTTTAATAGTTCCACCGTTTAATTTAAATTCTTTATCTTTAATATGATGAAAATCTAAAGCTCTTTTACATTTATTATATTTACATTTTTGGCAACTATTAATATTTTTAAAATCTAGTATTATTTTTTTAGATTTATCATATCTTGTTTCTTTATTAATAATACTATTATGCAATTCCATATGACAATTCGAACATAATAATATACATTTTTTAACTTCTATTTTAAGTAATGACCATCTTTTTTGATAATGTTTACTAATATTAAATTCTTTTTTATTTGGATTTTTATGGTGAAAACTTAAGACCCAAGGTCTTTTTTCACCACATTTTTCACACTCACCACCCAATAAATTAATAGCCTTAATCTTTTTTGCCCATATTAAAATATAAGCATATTCTTTTTTTGTTTTCATAGTTCACATCCTCCTAATAATATTTATCATTTTAGATGTGAACTATTACAATTTTAATTTAAAAATTGGTAGGGTAGGTGGGATTTGAACCCACATGCACCGTTACGGGAATTATTATGCCTCGCTTATAAGACGAGTCCGATACTACCCTATAATTTGGTGGGCAAGAAGGGATTTGAACCCTTAATCCGTTAGGCATATGCTTCTTAAACATACATGTATTCCAGTTCCATCACTCGCCCATAATTTTAATATCCCTAATTGGAATCGAACCAATATCGTAAGTTTAGGAAACTTATGTTCTTTCCGTTGAACTATAGGGATGTAAATGGAAGCGGGAGGGGGATTTGCACCCCCGTTATCCGGCTTATGAGACCGGGCTGGTACTAACTCCAGTCCATCCCGCGATGTTTTGGTATCTCTGGAAGGAGTCGAACCCTCTACCTGCCGTTCGTAGCGGCTAGACTAAATCCGTTAGCAGAGATGTAATTTTGGTGCCGTCTCCCGGAGTTGAACCGGATTATCCTGTTCTTCAGACAGGCGCAATGACCCCACTTGCTCAAACGGCAAATAATTTGGTGGAGGTGACGAGAATCGAACTCGTGTCCACTAATAACACCATAGAAAATACTACAAGTTTAGTTAGTTTTTAACTTATCGGGTTTTAGGAAAACTAACAAACCCAATCAGAACTTTCTCTGATAGTCAACAATGTCTTTCCATTGTATTGTCAGAATAAGCATTACTCATTCATGTAACATACTTAATTGAAGATATTGACTAGTATGTAATGATTATCATCAATATCTTTCGCCACTTTTAATTAAGCAGCTTTTGCGTAAGAATAATCTTCAGCATTTATTGTTCTATCAGATTTTTAAAGAGGCCAACTGATAATCCTCTACTTGCATTTTCTACATTACTACTAATGTCGAAAACCTGTACACCCCCCAGTAATTCTTGGTAGCCTTAATGGGATTCGAACCCATACTTATTGAAGGTTTGAGCTTCAAGCCTCTTCCAGTTGGGCTATAAGGCCGTAATTCATTTGTGCAATATGTTGCACTTTTATATATTATTCTATTAATAATATAACTTTTTTTCTAAAAGTGCAAGTTAACGCACTTTTTAATTTGGTAGTCTTGGAGAGATTCGAACTCTCACTATTTCTTCGTTCTAAGCGAAGCGCCTCTACCAATTGGGCTACAAGACCATGTAATGTTTCTATACAAAAATGTATATATTTGTTACTTGAAATTTGGTAGCTCTGGAGAGATTCGAACTCTCACTTGTTGAAGTTTTAAGCTTCAAGCCTCTACCAGTTGGGCTACAGAGCCATGATTTTGGTAGGTTCGGTGGGAGTCGAACCCACATCGTACAGAGTAAGAATCTGCCATACTTGTCCATTATACTACGAACCCATGATTTAGTACCCCCGGCAGGATTCGAACCTAGCGACGTGCCATTATGACATCTAGATTAAAAGTCTAGTCCCTTCGACCACTCGGACACGGAGGCGTATAATTTGGCGGGTAAGACGAGATTCGAACTCGCATCTTCCAGATCGACAGTCTGGCGTTTTAGCCGTTAAACTACCTACCCGTAAAAGAACTCCTGGTGGGATTCGAACCCACATAAATCTTGATTAGAAGTCAAGTGCCTATCCATTAGACTACAGGAGCATAAATGTGCTTTACACCGAAACAAAATGTCAAAGAACTTCTGTTTGCGATAATATACATTAAATGTACTTTAACGCAAATGAAAACTTTTGGTTGTAGCTATGGGAGTCGAACCCATCTATTCTTTCTTATGAGGAAAGCGCCTTAATACCGCCCAGCCCAGCTACAATAATTTTTAAGCTCCAGCACGGAATCGAACCGTGTCATGTTACTTACGAAATAACTGTTCTCCCATTAAACTACAGGAGCAAAACTTTTAAGCTTCTAGAGGGAATCGAACCCATCTTCTCATTCTTACCAAGAACGTATTCTCGCCATTAAACTATAGAAGCGAAACTTGGTAGGGATGGATAGAGTTGAACTATCGTCTTATGTGTATCAGACATATGTTCTATACCGTTGAACTACACCCCTGTTAATTTGGAGCCAGCAGAGGGATTCGAACCCCCGTTGTCTTATTCAGATCCAGATTACAAATCTGGTGCATTCGACCGCTATGCAATGCTGGCTTAATAACTTTTTTCTTTTTTATATTTTTTAATTATTCCACATATTGTACTCTTAGCACATTTTAATTCTTTTGTAATTTCTACTTGTTTTTTACCTTCATTATACATTTTAATAACTAAATTTTTATCTATTGGTTTTTGAAATTCTTTATATTCCCATTTATAAATTTCATCTTTATATTTTTCAAATTTTTCTTTATCGAAATGTATATCTTTATGACAATTAGAACATAAAACTATACATTTGTTTAATTCACTAATTATTTTATTTTTAACATCTTCACATGAATTTTCACCGATTCTAATTTTACCAATATTAAAATCTTTATTTTTAATATGATGAAAATCTAACGAACCATTATAATCATTATATTTACACCGTTCACAACCATAAATACATTTTAGTTCTAATAATTTATTTTTACTTTCACTATTTCTGTTTACATTAGTATTATGAATTTTTCTGTGACAATTTCCACATAATAAATTACATTTTTTAATTTCTATTTCTATCGTTGACCATCTATAATTTGAAATTTTACCTATGTCAATTTCTTTATTATTATCTGCATGGTGAAATTCTAAAACCCAAATTCTGTTTTCTCCACATTTTTCACATTTACCACCCAATAAATTAATAGACTTAATCTTTTTTGCCCATTTTAAAATATAAGCATATTCGTTTTTTGTTTTCATAGTTCACCTCCGTTTACATATATTTATTATTTTAGAGATGAACTTTAACAATTTTAATTTTGGCGGAGAAGCGGGAATTCGAATCCCGAAGCCCATACGGACGGTAGATTAGCAATCTACTGGCTTACCAATTAGCCATACTTCTCCATAAATTTGGTGGAACCTATGGGAGTCGAACCCATCAATGAAACTTTGCAAGAGTTCCCCGCCTCCCCGGCTGTTAGGCCCCGTATTTCTAATTAAAACAGGATGAAATTTTGTTTTCATTTCAAGTGAAAATTTTTTGTTTGCTGAACTCATCCTTCATTTAATTTTAATTTGGTCGGAGTTGAGGGATTTGAACCCCCGACTTCTGCGTCCCAAACGCAGCGCTCTATCCAGACTGAGCTAAACTCCGTTTTAATTTTATCAGCGCCCTGGGAGTCGAACCCAGATGTTCTCGCTTCCAAAGCGAGTAGTTCCTTCCATTAACCTAGACGCTGTTAATTTTAAGGGAAGGTACATTTGTCACGATGCATCATGATAAAATGTTTTCATCATATCTCCATTGCTAGCTGGAGACCTTCCCCAAAATTTGGTAGCGACAAGGGGAGTTGAACCCCTGTAGTCGGTTCGAAAGACCGATGAACTAGCCGTTGTTCTATGCCGCCATGATTTTGGCTGGTATCCAGGGATTTGAACCCCGATTCTTTCGGTTAACAGCCGAACGCACGACCAATTGTGCTAGATACCAGTAATTTTTTGGGGTGATATTTCGGATCTGCCCCGAACCCACAACCTTCACAAGATTGAATGCTTCTACTACACCAATATCACCATAATTTTTTAATAATTCCGCTAATTGTACTTTTAGCACATTTGAGCTCTTTTGAAATTTCAATCTGTCTTTTACCATCCTTATACATTTTAATAACTAAATCTTTATCAACTGGTTTTGGTTGCTCTTTATATTTCCAATTATAAATCTCATCTTTATATTTTTCAAATTTTTCTTTATCAAAATGTAAATCAGCGTGACAATTAGCACATAAAACATTACATTTATTTATTTCGTTTATTATTTTTTCTTTAATCTCTTTACACGAATTTTCTCTTATTCTTATTCCACCTCCCAACATAAAACCTTTTTCTTTTTCATGGTGAAAATTCAAAGAATTATTACATTTATTATACTTACATATTTCACAACCAACCGATTGAATAATTTCTAAAAAAATTTTTTTACTACTTGGGTCTATTGGGTTTTCTTTAACATGAATTTCTTGGTGGCAGTTTAAACACAATAATTGACATTTTAAAACTTCTTTTTTAATTTTAGACCACCTGTAATTTTTGCATGTTTTAATATTAAATTCTTTCTTGTTTGGATTTTTGTGATGAAAAGTTAAAACCCAAGGCCTTTTTTCACCACATTTTTCACATTTACCACCTAATAAATTAATAGCTTTAATTTTTTTATTCCAAGCTAAAATATAAGCATATTCTCTTTTTGTTTTCATAGTTCACCTCCGTTTATATATATTTATCATTTTAGAGGTGAACTTTTAACATATTTTAATACAGGCTGAGCAGGATTTGAACCCACATCGTGTTGATTTGGAGTCAACTGTTTTAGCCATTAAACTACCAGCCTATTATATTTGGTTGTGGCCGTTGGAGTCGCGCCAACCGAGTCTTTCGACAACTGTTTTACAGACAGCCCCGCTACTACTTACGGTATAGACCACAATAATTTTCTTTTCTTTACATTTCCGATAATTTCAAAGACCATAAAAAAAGGGTCGGATTCATTGAATCCAACCCTTTTGTGTCAGTTATTTATAGAGTTGGATTCAGTCGGTACACACTCCTTCAGGCTTGACTGAACTTTGGAGTATAATACCGGCTGTATTCATTGTATCTTTATACAAGGAATTCGGTTTGGTATAACACCAAAAATTATGTCGTCTTGTAAAATCCATTTTTCCTCTACTTTGTTTTGCAGAACGGTATTCGTTCTGCTTTTATTTATCATATTATGAATATAATATAACACATTTTTTTATGTTTGTCAATAGTTTTTTTAAAAATTTTTTAAGCTATTGATTTTTAATGTTTGATTAATATTAGTCCGCTTATTACTAGTAAGATACCAGTTATATTAATTAAACTAAATTTTGCATTAGTTAAAAATATTGTTGTTATAGCAAAGCTGGCGGTCATTAAGCTATCATATAATAATCCATCAAACAATAGATGTTTTGAATATCGACTAACAAATGCCCAAATTGGCAAAGCTCCCCATATCATTATTGCAATAAACAATAAATTATTTTTAGTTGTATTATTGTAATATGACATTATAGCACATATCATATATGCTATAATGACAGCAGGTATAAACAAAAAATAATACATATCACATTCTTATAGGTGTTTGCCCAACTAAAATCATATCATATGCAACCGATGAAGCTGAACCTTTCAATTCTTCCAATGTTGAATTATTTTCTATAATATAATTCCATGAGGTCCAGTTGTCAAGGGCTATTTCAGATTCGTGAGCAGCTACAGTTGGATCCGTCTTTACATCTCTTATGACTCTAATTGTAATTACATTATAATCGTCAATATTATTAAACAATTCAATTTCATTAGGAAATCGTGTATCGGTAACTACAGTAACATCTGCATCATTTTCAAGAAATCTTTTCTTTAGTTGTTTCGGCCAATAATCTCCATCAACTCTTTTGCGGAAAATTTCAGTTCCGTAAGCTTGTAGAATTAATCTTGTAATTGGATTTTTTGTTTCGTACCAATTTTCATCTTTAGTTTTTATTTCGTCTAATATCTGATTAACTTTAATAAAAGGGTCTTCGGGTATATTTTTATCAAAACTTCTTAATATACCAACTTGTGCTTTAACTCTTTCTGTATAGTTATTAAGGAAATTTATTAGATGTTTAAAATCTTCTTTGGAGCCGTTTTTAACTCCGTTGGCAAAAGCGTCTTGTTTTACACTAAGATTTTGTTTTTTGAGTTCGTCTATTAAATATTCTGCAAATTGATTTTTACCTGTTCTGGCTTTACCGCTAATTAATACAATCAGTTTTTTCATCTTTCAACTTCCTTTCGTAATTAAACCATTCACATTCAGATGTGCCATCATCGGCCATAGATTTACATTCAGATGGATTAGAAGAACTGCAAGTTTCAGACCAAGATTCTTCTTTAAACCATTCAGCTTCTTTTGATTCTTCTTTAAAATCTGGACAAGGTGGATGAATCGTTGTTCCTGGAACCGGAAATAAATTACATCTCATAACTACTCATTCAAGAGTTGAGGCGAAACATCAATACAATCAATTCCGATTTTACCCTCTTTAAGAATAATAGTTCCTTTTTCAAGAACCAAATTCCCACATTCACATTTTCCGTTTTCTTCAACGACTGAATCACATTTTACACACTTCACTTTTTTCTTAATGTTCATAATCTTTCTCCATCGAATTCATAATCATTATCATAATGACCTGTATAATCTATAATTAATCTGCCACATGTTGAACATTTTAAAGGTTCTTCTGGTATATCTTTAATGTTTTCAAATGAATAAAAACCAAGTCCACATGGACATTCTATTTTTAATATTATATTTTCTAAAACTTTGGATTCATTGTCTGGATGATGCTCTTTCATTTTTATAACTTTGCTTTCAAACATTTCTTTTAAATGTTGTTTAATTTCCTCTTTACTGCAATTGGATGACCTTTCATCATTTCTCATAATATCATTGAATCTTGAAGAATCTAAACACATTTCAAAATCTGATGTATCTATTTCAATACCCATTTTACTAAGACTAACTTCAAAAACTTCTTTAAATAAGTTCATAGCATGAATATAACCAACCAAATAATCTTTGCTTTTTGTAACAATTGGAACGTAAAGAGGCTTATTATCTTTTATTGGTGGTTTATATTTCATGTGCATCTCCTTCATAGTTAAACCATCTTGTTCTTACCATATTTATATATATTTAAAATTTCATCAATCTGTTCTTCATCAAGAATATTTATATAAGTTTCAGCTTCTTTTTTACCAACTTCAAAATAACGGGCAATATATTCTTTATCTTTTTCTGTTAAGTCTTTTGACCTTTTGATATATTTAAAGAAATACTTACGTTTAGGTATAATGCTTTGATAATAAACATAATGCACATTTTCGGGTATATCATACTTATTAATCTCATTTACAATCGGTACGAAAAGATCAACCATTGAAATCCAACGATTTATCATGAATTTATTATAACTCTTTTTAAATTCATCATTACTGAAATCTGGTGGATTTTTTAAATAACTTAAGTTATTAAGATGGTCAAAAATATTCATTAATATTTCCTTTTCTTGTCATAAAACCTGCACCAAAATACAATATCGCATGTTTCACACACAATATCACCTTTACATAAACCTTCTTCCGGACTATGTTTCCAGACTAATTTATGTTTAGGGTGTCGTATCTTATGACATATTGCTTGAAGTCTAGCTATAAATCCATCTAATGTCATATATATGCCTATATCTCAATCTCTACAATGTTATTGACATTCTCTTTTGTCTTGAAATCTTGCCTTAGAAATGGTAACTTATATCCTTTATCTTGCCACTTCTTAAATAGCTTATCTCTATTAATTTTCCAAGGTTCTTCAAGTGAACCCATTCCTTGAGATTGATGATAAAGAAGAATATCAGCAACTGCAATCTTATATCCTTTTTCAAGAAACTGAAGGCAAAAGTCTATATCATAAAAATCATTACCTTCATTGAATGTTTCTGTATCAAATTTAATGCCTTCTTTTAAATACCGGCCGGTAGTTGCCATAAAACAACCATCAATGGCAACTACATCATCATAGAAACCAACTGGCCCTTTAACAAGATGAAAACCTTCACCGATTTTTCCGTCTGGTTTTCCTTGTAGTAAATGACCTCTTAGTTTGTCAGGTACATTCATCCACCAACCACCTTTATCAGTTAGCTCTATTGTACCTGCAATTCCCATGAGTGCAACATCTCTTTTTTCAGTAAAGAATATTTCCATTTTTTGTCTAAAGAATGGATCTACAATTCCAACATCTGAATGCATAAAAATACAAACATCATCATCAGCTAAACCTGGCGCAGTTTGTAACAAAGCTTCAATTCCTGCATTATATTTTTGAAATATTGTTTCTTTTTCTCCAGGTTTATCTAGAACCTGTAATACTTTACTAAAACCACATCGTTTCAATGAGGCTTCAGCAAATATTCTATATTTTTCTTCGTCATTATATCTTGGTATTATAAAATTAAAATTCATTTATATCCCCTTTATAGTATGCCAATGATCTCAAGAATACACGCTGTAAGAGTTATTTCTTTATCGATAGAATGTGAACTCTGATCCATATAGTTAGCAATGATCAATATTGCTTGAGCTTGTCTATTTTTTTCTAACATTGGAACTAGATTATCAAACATTGCGCGATAAAGTTCATCATAATTATAATTACGTTCAATGATATATTTTCTAGCTGATGTTAGTTTTTTATTAAGGATAAGTTGATAAAGTTCTGTATCTATTTTTTCATGGTCAAAGATTGTATTATCAACTATTCCGTTTTGTTTTGTATATTGTTGGAGAATGTTTAGCATTTTCCTAATATCGGGATAAAACGTGCTTACAATTTTTTTAATCGTTTCAACATCAAATTCTATTGGTTTATCTTTAAACTTTTCGTTTTTAAGAATACCACACAATCTTTTTGCAATTTGAGGTTTCATTTCAGTTTCAAATCTTTTTTCTTTAAGATTGAAATCTATTACTTGGCATCGTGATTTTAACGGTTCTATAATTTTAGTTATATAGTTTACGGCAAAGATAAATCTACAGTTTTGGTGGAATTCTTCAATTGTTGCTCTAAGAGCTTGTTGAAGGTTGAAGCTTGCGCCATCAAACTCGTCAAGGAATACAATTTTCTTTTTACCTGTAAAAGACATTGAAGTTGCGAACTTTTCAATTCTATCACGAAGAACATCAATACCATTTTCAACAGATGTATTAATGTAGATAAAATCTGTATCAATTTCTTTTGCAAGAGCTTTACCAACTGTAGTTTTACCAACTCCAGGACTTGATGAATAAAAAAGCAGATTCGGAACTTCGTCTTGTTTAACTAATTCCAAGAAGAACTTTTTAAGTTCAGCAGGTAGAATAATATCTTTTATTCTAACTGGTCTATACTTTTCAACCCACAGGGTATAGTTCATTCGTTTTTCATTATTAGGTTCTAATTCAAGCATTGATATTAACCTTCCATTTTCTTGAGTCTTTGTTCTTCTTCCATTTGTTGTTTTCTCATCTTTTTCTTTTCAGATTTGATGAGTCGTTTTAATTGTTTTAAAGATTTCCTATTCATTTTAGGCATATTCTTTTTGTTATCATATTGTGCTTCAGCCATCTTTTCGGCCGGACTTTTAGGTATATTAATACATGTGCAAGGAATAGGAGCTTTAGTTACAGAATCTTTACCAATCCAACCTCGGCCATAACAATGTTTACAACCGGAGTTTGGATTTCTTAATTGTACATTATTCTGTTTTGCTACAGCTTTAATGACATCCCATTCGGTGAGTTTCTCTTTTTCGACCAACTCACCTTTAGCGGTATCAATGAACTTATCTACGTCTTTAGGTGCTTCATGTTTTTGGTCGGTAAGAAGTCGGCCTTCTTCAAATTCTTCATCTTCTTCATCGTCAACTTCTTCTTCCTCACCGACAGTACCAACCTTATAAGTTCCGTCACGAATTTCATCAAGAAGATTATCTTCCTTTTCTTCTTGTTTTTCTTCAATCGGTTCTTTTTCTTCTTCTGGTTGTTTCTTTTCTTCTTCTGCCATTTAAATCCCCTTTATTAATCAGTTTTAACTTTGCCTGTAATAATGTCAAGATTCATATCGTTATTCAAGAGAGAAATCTTAACGAATCCTTGGCTCTTGATATTGAATGAATATTCTCTCTTAGGTGGTACATTCAAGAATGTGCTAGAGAAAATAAGGAAATCAACCTCTTGGTCAGCATTTGCTTTTTCAACCTTAAATGTTTTTTCCCATGTATTTGAATGAAGTTTGTTAAAGATACAAATACTAACCTTTTTAGAATTACCAACAATTCTTGCTTTTTGTGGTTTAATGAGTGTTATCATCTTTATGATTTCATCATGATCTTCCGGTTTAAGTTTAAAAGAAATATCCGGTTCACCAAACTTAGGTTCTTTCGGAATTTTCTTTTCAAACGATTCAGGATTAGACAAAACATAATCGATCTTTGAATTGTTTTCTTTTAGTGTAATTTTTGCATTATCGATGAAAATATCAGGTTTATCAAATGATTTGAAATACTGATAAAATTCTCCATAGTTATAAAACGTAACATCATCGTTAGTATCAGGGAAATCAAAGTGATTTGCAGGTGCCTTAAGGCAATATGCAATCGTTACATCAGAATCCGTTTTTTTAATTGAAATATTTCCGTCCGATTTCTGGATGATGACTGAATTGCTGATAGAAACTAAATCTCTTAAAATATCAAACAATTCGGGATTGTACTTAATTTTTTCCATAGGATAAACCTCCGTTCAAATGGTTTTTATATATTAATAATATAACATTTTATTTCAAGATTGTCAATGTTTAATTTATATTTCTTCTTTAAATATCTCAATTTTGGTCATTGATTTAATATAGTTATAAATAAAATTTATAGTTTCTTCTTCAGTATCAAAACTATTAATATCTTCACCTTTAATTATTTCATATGTATTTTTTGGTTTTAACTGTATTGTATTCCAACCAAACATTCCCCAATATTGAGCTACATATCTTTTTCCTTTTTGTTTATAAATTCTATATCTATTAGAAATCATTATTCAATTACCTTTCCATTTCTAAATCTTTTAATTGTTAATAATTCGCCTTTCCAATATCTTAATTTAACACCTGCTTCTTCAAAAAGTATTTTAGTTCTTGCAGCTTCTTCAATCCATTGACCATAGTTATTCTTATCCCACTCGGCATCAACTATAACATTTTTTATTCCTGATTGTACAATTGCCCTTGCACAATTCATACAAGGAACACCATTGGTATACATTTTACAGCCTTTTAATGAAACTCCTATCAATGAAGAATTATATACTGCATTTCTTTCTGCATGTTCAAACCAAAAATATTTCTCAGGTCTTTCTTGTCTTGTAGTCTTATCATCATTAATTGCTCTTGGGAAACTATTATAACCAGTTGATCTAACTTCATTATCTGGACCTACAACAACTGCACCAATATGTGTATTTCGATCTTTACTTTTCATTGCGACTAAATAAGCCATAGTCATATAGTAATCATCCCAATCAACCATTTAGTTTCTCCATTTGTTTAATAAATTTATCCGGATTTTTTTCATACTCTTTCATAGACTTTTCAAGTATATCATTTATTTTTTCACTAAAAGTCATATTTTCTTCATCTGCCAATATAGTTATTTTATGAATTGTTTCAAAGTCAAGGTCAAGTTCAACTAATTCTCTTTCCTCATATTCTCCGGTGAATATATCTTTAACAATCTTTTCACCTTTTTCTTTCCATGATACCCAACGGTCTATTTGTTTAATTGCATCTTCTGGAACATTAACATTTTTCATTTTCTTTTTATTATCTGCTCTTGGCCCTGTTGCTTTAAAAGCGTATCCCTTTTCATTAATACAAATATTATATGGTTCTGGAACATATATTTCTTCAATAGTTTCATATGCTCCATGAACATGGTCTAATATACCTTCGGTTACACTTACTTTATATTTTTTACACTTCATAATAACTCCTTTAACGAACTACTTTCGTTTGGTAAAAGTACATCTTTATGTTTTGATATATTAAATATTTTCTTTTCTGCAATCTTTATATACTTTTTATTAATTTCTATTCCGATATAATTTCTACCATATTTTTTTGCAACAAGACCTGTAGTTCCGCTTCCCATAAAAGGATCTAAAACAATTCCGTCTTTTGGACAGCAGGCTAATATAGGAGAAGTTATCAAATCTTCTGGGAAGGTTGCGAAATGTTCTTCTTTATCTTTATTGACTGCTGGATTAATTTTCCAGACACTTCTTTTTATTCTTCCTTTTTCTGAAACAAATCTATCACCCATTTTCATAGTCTGTACATTAACAGCATTATTACTTGCGTCTGGGTTTTGTGATTGCATTAAACCATACTTTGCTCTTTTAATAGACGATTCTTTCACAGGTTCATATTGTGTTTCAAAATAATAATTAGGTTGTTTTGTAAAAAAGAATAACTTTTCAAAATCAACTGTAAATCTATCTTTAGCTGAACTTGGCATACAAACAGGTTTGTGCCATATAATTTCATTTCGTAATATATATGATAATTCATCTGTCATTCTCAAAGAAAATCTATTAGGTATTTGACAAAGGCATTTTTCGGGTAAACTTTTTACAACTTGTCTTTTAACACAAGTTCCTTCAACATCTTTTCTTCGTCTAGTCTTTTGGAATCCACCTACTTTACCAGTTGATCCGGTATTGTTATAAGTATCTCCTAAATTAACCCAACAAGAACCTTCATCTTTTAAAACTCTTTTAACTTCACAGAATATAGCAATGAGTTTATCAAGATATTCATTAAAGTCTTTTTCTGCACCAAGTTGACCTTCAATGTGATAATCTCTAAGACCGAAATATGGTGGGCTGCATATAGACATATCTATACTTTTATTTGGGAATTGTTTTAAAACTTTTAATGAATCACCTTCAAGTATTTTATTCATTGGAAAAACCTCTGAAAAACCTACAAAAAACTTTATCTTTTTTCAATTTATTAAAATAATCTTTTTTAATTATTTTAAAAGTTTTAGTTCCTTCATTATAATCAAAGTACATATAATCATTCCAATTAAAATTTTCGTCTACTAATATAAGATTCAAATTCATTCTTGGTATTGTCGGCGTTTCATTATCAAACCAATTAGCTTCTTTTGTTGGTATTTCTTCTTCAACTAAATTAGTCAATTTAAGTAAATAAGCATTTATTTCATACTTATCTTTAATTTCATCGTATGTCTTAAACTGAGGAAATTTTTTCATATGCTTTAATCTTTTCAATTAGTTTTTCAACAATATCACCTAAAGTTGGAACGCCATATGAGTCACCATAAATATCATAATCGTTCAATATACCTTCACATTGCAGACGAATTTCTTCATCTTCTTCGCATTGGTCTTTAACTAGTTGTCGCCAGTTTTCACAATGTTTACAACTATAACCATCTTTACTCATAATTAATACTTTTCAATTTGAGATTTAATTGCATCAATAATTTTAAGTTGTGTACTATTAAATCTATTCATATCTAATTTACTCAAAAGTTCTTCTGTTCCTCTTTTATATGGTTTAACAAAATGTTTAGGAGCAGTTGCAAAATCAGAAACATTATTCAATCTATCACACAGTTTAATAGTTACAGCCTTTGATGGCATTGTGTTTAACTTATTAGCAATATAGGCAGATTTCTTAGATTTATCTAAATTCTTTGGATTAGTTAGATGTCTAACATAGTCTGCAATATTCTGGTTGAATTCTTCAACGAGTTCTTCATATGAAACGTGAGCATCTTCAATAACGTCATGAAGCCATGCAGCGGCCTGTTGTTCCAAGTCGCCACCATATTCTTTAACTAGTTTTGCTACATTTCTTGGGTGAACTATATAGGGTTCACCAGATTTTCTTACATCTTTCTTATGTTTTTCAGTAGCAAATTTTTCTGCTTTTTTAAGCAGGTTTGTTAAATCTTCATGCTTCTGTATTTCCCACAGGATGCTCATCTTTCTTTTCTCCTTTAATTAGTGCGTCTAGTTCGGCTATTCTTTTTTCTTCAAGAGCTTCTGCTTCTTCTTCAGGTATAAAAGCAGCTCTCCTATTATTTATAAAAAATCCACATGCTCTAACAAAGTCTGTGAAAGCTTCACTTAAATCATCTAATGTAATATCATTAAATGGAATATTTACTGTAACATTAGTCTTATCAAACTCATTGTTTGGGTCTTTAGTTTTAATCAATTTGTACATATAAACCTTCTTTCTAGTTATATTTAGCTTCAATACATTCTATTTCGTATTTTTTATGTAACTTATTAATGATTTTATCATTTCTTTTTGGAAGTTGTTTTTTAAGTTTTTCAATTTGTTGATTGATTTCCCATTCTTTTTTAGCATCTTTACAGTTGCAATAATATGATTGAAATTTTGTATATTCATCCCATTCGGTTTCCCATTTCATTTTTTTGCCACAATATATACAATATTTGTCAAAACCAACAACTTCATAAGATGTTTCTTTATAATCCATATAAACTCCTATACTATCATCCAATTTGCTTCTTTATCTTCACATTCAGTTAAAACTGAAACATAAGCATCTGGTAATTGAATCTTAACATCATTTATTATCCAATCATCGTGACCTTTTACTATAATATCAGGCTTACTTGGAATTGCATAACTTACTTTACCAAACTCATAAATTTTTTCAATTTCTCTTGAAATTGAAACTAAATGTGCCGGTACCTTAATCCATTTATTATAATATTTCTTCATATTAATAATATAACATATTTAAACGGGTTTGTCAATATCTTCTTGAAACATTTTAACCAAATATTCAACACCTGCTTTAGTATGTGGCCAATTACATTTGGAACAATCCTTAATGCCATTTTTAAGAATTGTAAAATTACCTTCACAATTAGGGTCGGAATATAATGGACAATAGCAAAATCTACAATCCATGTCTTTCATGTCATGACATGGATAATACCGACAACTTAATAAACTTAACATAAACTACCTTTTTAGTTACATTTACTAGCACCACATTGTTTGCAAATAAAACAACCATTTTCAAATACTAATTTGTTTTGACATTTTTCACAATTCTCATTTGAAATTGTACCTTCTTTAATAAATTTCTTTAATGAACGAGATATTGCTTTTGCAAAACAAAACATTTCACCTTCAACTTTATTAAGCTGTTCAACAATAAAATGTATTGGAACGCTATGTCTTAATGCTAGAGAAACCATTCTTGTTAGTGAATCTTCATTCTCTGTGGTTTCTTTGGTGATATGTTTAACTTCTTGACCATCTTCCATAACTAAATCATAGTTACCCTTAGAATGTCTAACTATATTACCGTTAATAATTTTTTTATTAGTGTTTCCATTTTCTATAGCAAACAATTCATAGGGTTTATTATTGTATATACCTATTAGTACCATGTATTGAAAATGTCTAACTTTATCTAATTTCTTAGTTATATTAGTGTAGTATATTTCACATGGTAATTCTTTCGGTCTATTTTTTGTATCTGATTCTGGTGGTTTTTCTTCGTTAACAAGAACACCTGTTCTAGAACCTTCACGATAAACTGTTATTCCTTTTAATCCAAGTTTCCATGAATTTTCATAAATGTTTTTAACAATGTTGACTTCAACATTTTTAGGAAGGTTAATAGTTGAAGATATTGAATGACATATATTCTTTTGAATTCTTCCTTGAATTTTGATTCTTCTTTCCCATTCAATATCATTTGCACATGCACCAAACCAAGGCGATTTCTTAACATTTTTTTCACCAGTAGCTTCCATCCAGTCGGTAACAGGTTTATGGAAAACTTGATAGTTTTGCCATTTATCACCATTTTGATCTATGAAGTCTACAGTACAATCTTTAACATTATCTGTAAGTTTTCTTCTTCTTGTATAACCAATTTCAAAAAGAGGTTCAATACCAGATGATACTTTTGCTAATATTGAAATAGAACCAGTTGGTGCAACTGTTAATAATGATATATTTCTTCTTCCATATTTTTTCATATCTTTATATAATTCTGGATCTTCGTCTTTTATTCTCATTATATAAGGATTATTTTTTTCTTTATTATAATCATAGATTTTAAAACTTCCCAGTTCTTTTGCCATTTCAACTGATGATCTATATGCGGCTAATTTTAATGTTTTTGTTATTTCGTCAGCAATTTTAAGTGATTCATCACTTCCATATTTAATATTTAAACCTGCAATTGTATCTGCTAATCCCATTAATCCCAATCCAGTTCTTCTACCTTCATCATTATTCTTTTTAATAGTTTTCCACATATCAATTTCTTGTTGTTTGACTTCAATTGGTTCAGGGTCGTTTTCAACTTTTTTAATTATCTTTTCAATTTTTTCTGATTCTAAATCTACTAAATCATCCATAAGTCTTAATGCAGTTTGTGCGTGTTTAGAAAACATATCATAATCGAAATAAGCTTTATCTGTAAAAGGATTTTTTACAAACCTATATAAAACTAATGACATCAATCTACATGAATCTAAAACACTTAAATTAAGTTCGCTACAGGGATTACATCCTTTACTTGCAAACTCTTCATAACAATCAGCAGGTGTTTGAGTCGTAATATTATCCCAGAATAATAAACCCGGTTCTCCATGCGACCATGCATTTTCAATTATTTTATCCCAGATATCTCTAGCTTTAACCATTTTAGATATTTGTGGTTTATCAGAATCTACTGGAAATCTTAATTCATATTGTTTATTATGTTTAACTGCTTCTAAAAACTCATTAGTTAGTTTAATTGAAATGTTTGCGCCCGTAACTTTGGTTTTATCGTTTTTAATTGTGATGAAGTTTTCTATTTCGGGGTGGTGAACATTAATAGTTATTATCAATGCGCCTCTTCTATTATTTTGACCAACTTCTCGGATAGAGTTTGAATATCTTTCCATAAAAGAAGTTACACCAGTTGATGTTTTTGCCGCGTTGTGTGTAGCAGCGCCTGATGGTCTTAGGTTAGAAATATCTATTCCAACTCCACCTCTGCGTTTTGATATATTAACTAATTGTGCGTCTGTTTTTAATATTGATGCATAACTATCGAGTGGTGGTTCTGCTAGATAACAATTAGATAAACTTACATATTGAAAATCATTACCGATTCCAAACAGAGGGCTGCCAGCTGGAACTAGGTATTTGAAATGATCAAAATATGAAAATATTTCTTCTTCTGTTAATGGCTTTTTAAATTTACTTTTTTCAATCCTTGCAAATTCTTTTGCAATTCTTTTAAACATATCATCAGGACTTTTTTCAAGCAAATTATCATCATTATCTTTTAAACAATATTTTTCAATCCAAATGTTAGCACATAATTCATCGCCTTCAAAATATTCAAGAGTTGCTTTACGAACTTCATCTAAAGAATAGATTTTGTTTTTCATATAAGACTGTTCCTTATTTCATATTGTAAATTTCCTGCTCAGTCAAAACTATGAACTTATAACCTTTTTTCTCACAATATTGTTCTGCTGATTTCCATTTAAAATGATTAATCATAAAAGTTAGAGCTTTTCTTTTATACGTTTTGTTATATCTTTTATTTTTTGGTGGTTTGGGCGGTTCGCTCTGGGATTTTGGTTTGACTTCAACAAGGTATTTTCGTATGTTTCCATTTTTGTCCTTAATCTCACAATAAAAATCTACAAAGTATCTTCTTATTTTACCAGAACCATCAACAGTCGGTGGAAGTTTGTAAGGAATGATATGTCTTTCAGATGACCATTTAACAACATTAGTGTTTAAATCAAGAAAATTCATAACCCTTAATTCCCAAGAAGATCTATAAAAGGGTTTATTATTTCCGCAGTATTTTTCCTTATTTTTTACTTGATAAAAACCTTGTTCCCATTTTCCGTAAGACATTTAGATTCATTCCAGTTTAACTTAATTTTTTGATATTATCACTAAACTGTTCCCAACCATTCATTAATTTTAACAACTTGTTTTTTACAAAAAAATCTAAAATTTTCTTACTTTCCATAGTGGAAAGTTCGTAGTTGTTATATGTATTTATAATATTTTCTTTGTATTCTTCGGGTATATAATTTAAGTCAATTAACTTCCTATTTCTTGCATAGTTATCTTTAATTTCCTTATCTTTATTTAAATAATCAGTTAAACCTTCAGTCAATATTTTCTCTGCGGTTTTGATACCAACCTTAGGTTTAATAGGTGGAATATCATCAGATTTATCACCCGTAATAACCTTTAACTCAAGATTTCTTGATGGATTAAGACAGTTAACTATTTTCCTTTTAATAGGATCATATTGCTTAATGTTATCTGTAATAAGTTGATTTAAATCACCATCACTTGATATAATAGTCACTTTATTATTTTTAAAAGGACCTTTACAAAGTACAGCAATAACATCATCAGCTTCACATCTATCCACATTTATAACATATAATGTAGAAAAAACTTCTTTAATTTGATTAGTAAAATCATTAAATATTGGAAAAAATTTTTTAAAATCAACCTTTGTTTTTTCTCTTGCACCTTTTCTTTTGTTTTTATAATCCTTAAAAATTTCATATCTCCATGAAGGCTTTTGGTCAAATGCCAATACAACTTTTTCTGGTTGAAATTTTTCGATAGATGTGAAAAGGCTATTTACAAACAGATGCCTCCAAAAAAAAAAATCCACTTGTGTTATCTTCTGGATTTGAAAAAATAGCACTAAATAATGTTCTATATGCTAAGTTATGTGCATCTATTAAAAGTATACCATTTTTATTGGTATTACTTTCTAGTATTTTTCTATCTTCAACGTCAAATAATTCTGATAAACTGTTAATTTTCATATTTTTTAATCCTTTCAATTTTAATATTTTTATATTTAATTATATTAGTATTATATTTATAAAATAAATTTCGTATATATTTTCTTTGTTTTATATTATAAAATATATAAAAATCTTTATTATTAGATAAAATATATTTATATATTGCCTTAGGATTTTTAAATCCAACTGATAATTTTTTTTCTATTCTGGTTTTACTAATTTTATTATTATGATCTATTGACCATTTAATTCCCATCATTCTATTACTTTGTTTTTGTTTTTGTTCTTTTGTTCTTTTTTTACCTACATTTTTACCAATCATTGATTTACTTTGTTTTTGTTTTTGTTCTTGGCTTAAATGTGTTCCTAATAATCTTTTTCTTAAATCATTTTTAACTTTTTCAGAAACTATTCTACCTTTATTTGCTTTACTTATTTTTTCTTTAGTTTCTATTGTATGTGTTTTTCCGTACATAGGATGGTTTTTACCTTTTAATTTATGATTACCAAAATTTGGGTTATCTTTACCATATCTATGAGTTCCAAACATAGGATTATTTTCACCGGCTACTCCACAACCGCCTTTATTTATATTATAACCAACTTTAGAATTTCTAGCATTTAATACATCTATCCAATATATTTCACGAATATCAATCAAGTTTTGATCTTTATTTGATATATGTTCAAGTATCTCTCTTTTAAAATTTTCTTTACCATATTCTTTTACAGCTTTTAAAAATCTGTGACCAGAACCTAAATATCCATCATCTGCACTTGTATAGTGTTGACCTATATAAATTTTTCCATTGACTAAATTTGTTGTTTTGTAAATAATACTCATAAGATGCCTCCTCATAGGCTAAAAGTAGATGTATAGATAATCTTTGATGAGGCAAAGAAACCATGCCTGGCTGTCTCCATACATCTATATTTATAATATTATCCATTGTTTTCTCCTAACATATCTTTTAAAATATTTTTATTTACTTCTTCTTCTATCTGTTTTGCCATAATTTCATAAACCTTATGATTAGTTTCAAATATTATATCTTCACCTTCAGTTTCTTCATATTTCATTTTACATAGATACTTAACTAATTGAACAATTCCATCATCTTCATACTGTAAATATGTAACCCAATCTTTAAGTTGTAGTGTGACTAGTTTTTCTGCTAGTTTTTTATTTTTTGGTAATATTGCAAATTTTTTATTGTTATGTTGAAATGTAATCGTTGGTGGTTCTAAAGTAAATATAGCTTTTAATTTTCTATTTGTTGCGTGTATTGGAATTGATTCTATTTGTAATTCTGGTGGTAAGTGATTTATATCATCTTCCATTTCCAAACCTGATAGTGGTTTGCTAGGATAAAAACTATTAACTTGTCCAACCTTAACACCATCAATATGAACATCAAGTTTACTTGGTTTTAGTTTATCAAAAACGGCAGGTGAATAAACTCTACCATTTTTATTTGGTATATTAGCTTCCAATATAACTCCCGAAACTTCATATGGAGTTTTGACTATTTTATTTTTATTTGGATCTATTAGTGCCATCGTTTTTCCAATTTTCAATAAAAGTAACAACCAAATCTATAACAAAAGTAATCTTCCCAATTATCAACAGTCTTTCTAATATTTCTTCCTTGTAGATAAAGGTGTGCGTCCAAGTCATTAATTCCAAGGTCTTTCCTCATCTCAAGCATTTTTTCAATAACATGCAAACAATCATATCTTAGTTGGGTTTCTTGAAGAATGTTAAATTGATTTCCTATATATCCAGTAACTATGCCATGATACCTCAATGATACAATCACATTATAATCTATACATCCTTCACGAATCTTAAAAGGAATTGGAAAACCCAATCCAGTTAGCATTATCCAAAGTAGTGTTTCCCTTTTGCGTAAAGGGTCTCCACCAAAAACATAACTCAAAGCTTCCCACCAATTATAGTCTTTGATGTTTTCAGTAAGGTTTGAGATACTGATAAAATCTTCGGTGTTCTTTAAAATTTGTTTTCTAGTCTGAACTAGATTCATTGTTTCAATATCTCTTTTTCCTAAAACTACATCAGTCCAATCTTCGGATGAAAGATTTGGCCAGGTAATTTTACCATTTTCTTCCCAATAGTTAAATTGACCACATGCCATTTTAATAGACCTTTCAATTTTTTCTTTTTCAGAAAGTCCATTAACGTCAAGTATAATTTCCCAGGGAAGTGGTTTACATTTTTCAACTTTTTCAAGATACTCATTAATTTTATTTTGTTCAATCATAAATTAACTCCTATTAAAAATTCCTCTAGTGTTTTAACTTTAAATTTAAATTTTTTTGGTTTCTTTGTTTTTTTAGTCAGCATTGCTTTCTTAGGTGTAAATGTTTTAGCGAACAAGCAATTATTTTTACCTATTGGAATTATTTTTTGAATATAAATTTGATATTTGTCATAAACCCATTTGGAATTAATACTAAAAAGCCTTGTCATGTTTTGCATATCCCATGCTGGTTTTACTTCAATATTCGAAATATTATTTTGTGCTATAAATGATATTTTATCTAATTTATAATTATCTTCTAAGTTATAATAAAAAATACCATAAGATTTAATATTCCACATTATTTGATAATCATATGTATAGATATGCTCCCTTAATATTGATGTTTCTTTTTCAACATTTTTAGTTTTTAATTTATCTATCCATTTATATGAAACTGCGTTTGATAGTAAAATAGAATCTGGATGAAATATGAAATTATCTATAAAATTATTATCTTCTAATTCTTGCAAATAATAATATACTAAAAGCTCTTCTTCGCTGTCAAAAACAATATTGTTATATTCTATTTTACTTTTCATATTTTAATTTTCTTGTTATTGTTATGTTTTTAAATATAATAACATTTGTGTGTTTTTCTCTAAATTTTCCATTAATATTATTTCTTTCATTTTTTGTAAAAAATTCCCAATAATTTTGATTATTAGATAATTCAAAATAATATTTATTTGATGGTGAATTATATTTAGTTTGGGCATTTTTCATTTTTTCTATTGTTGATTGTTTGTGATGTTTTCCAAATAAAGGATGTTTATTCCCAATTTTTGATTCTCTTATTTTTTGTTTAGTTTCATTAGATCTTTTTTTGCCTGTATTTATTTGTCTTAGTTTTTCAATTTGTTCTTCAGTTAAAGGTTTTCTTTTTTTACCTTTATTATTTTTGCTAATTTTATTTTTTGTTTCTTCAGTATGATGTTTTCCTAAAAAACCCATAAATGTTTTTCGTATATTTTCTTTATTGGGATGATTTGTAAAATTATCACCACCAATACCACCTTTAGCTATATTATATCCAATTTTAGAGTTTCGTGCATTTAATTTATCAATCCAATATTCTTCTCTTTTACCAACATCAGAACTACAATATTCAATTATTTCTCTTTTAAAATTTTCTTTACCATATTTATCAACGGCATAACTAAGTATTAAACCTGAACCTAAATATCCATCATCTGCTGAAGTTTTATGTTTTCCAATATAAATCTTATTATTAATTAAATTAGTAGTTTTGTAAATAAATCCTTCAGAAATACTCATAAGATACCTCCCAATTAGGTAATTTGTAAGAGATACTTTGATAATCTTTATTGGGTAAAGAAAGGTTGCGAACCCTGTCTCAAGGTATCCTATAAGTATTTATAATCTTATCATTAAACTGTAACTCCAAATTTACTCAAAACATCTCTACTCCTAACAAATTGATTAAACAGAGTTCTTCTTCTTTGCTATCAAATGTAATATCTTCAAAGTTCATATTTTTCCAATTCAATATATGTATCTCTTATGAGTTTAAGTTTCTTTTTGACTTCTGTAGTTAGACCTCGATTTGGATTATATGTATCGGCAATCTCGGCATTCTTTAACTCTTCTGTTGCTGTACCCCAAGCACATGCCAATAGTTCTTTTAATAAGTTAATTGATTCTTTATTCATATAATAAAATCAACCTTATCATATATAGAGTTGGTGAAATAATCTTCAAAATCTTCAAAGAAAAATTTATCAATTCTATCTTCAGTTCTTTCCAAGTATATATAGAGGTCATTAATATCCCATTTTTCTCTTTTAGGTAAATGATTATTCCTTATATATTTGCTCCAATTAAATACATATTCTCCTTTTTCAAGAAGCTTTAAAGATTTCTTTTTTCCGTCTTTATCAGAATCAAATAAAAAATATCTATTTTTAAAATCTTCTATTCTTTTATCATGTATTTTAAGTCCCGTTAGTCCAATGGAGTTTTCTACAAACTCGCTATCGATACAACCCTCAAGAATAATTACCTCTTGTTTTTTATCAACATTATAATAATTGTATATATTGTTAAATTGGTCGCCAAGTCTTGACATATACTTTGGCAACATCCAATCTTTTAAAGCTCGGCCTTGCCAAAAATATATTTTATTATTATCATCATAGAAACTAATGATAAGTCTATTCTTATATTTACCATCAACAGCAACGAACCATTTAGACCAAATAGATCTTGAAATAGATCGCTTTTCACAAAATTTTATTGCTGTTTCAAATATCTTATCTTTACCTTTATATATTGGCACAAAGAATTTTATATCATCTTTTTCCGGTATATCATCTTTGTTAATTTTCTGAACTACAGATTTTTTTACAACTGCTTTTTCTTTGTTACTTAATATTTCTCTAATGTAATCTTTATAATGGAGAGGGAAATATTCTTTTATCCATTTAGTAGCTGCCAAAGATGCTTGACAGTTATGACAATAAAAATACCAAGGTTTATCTTTTTTCTTTATAAGATAACCTCGTCTTTTAACTTTACTCTTTTTTGAATCTCCGCATATGTTACATCGGAAATTATAATAGCCTTTACCAGTTGAATATGGATTAAAATTTGTATTTAATATATTAACTAACTGGCGTTCTAATGCAATTTCATTTTGTATTAAAAGACTAAAGTTCATAAATGTGTATAAAAAGAGGCCGCTTGACTATTGCAGCCTCTTTTCAATAAAGGAGCTTATTCAGTCTGCAAGTTTTCAAAGAAAGAATCATCGTCACCATTAAGAACTTCACCCATATCGACTTCGTCCTCTTTCTTTTCAACTTTTTTAGTAGACTTTTTAGTAGACTTCTTTTCTGTTTTTATTGATTCTTCTGTTTCAACAACTGGCTCAGTTTCTTCTTCAGTTACAACTCTTTCACCAGTATCCTCAGATTCTTCGGTCTCAACAGTTTGACCAACAACCTTATCATGTTTCTCTTTGAGTTCATCCCAACTCTTAAAGTTAGATTCAGCATGATAGTCTTTAAGACCAAAAAGCTGTCCATGAATCTTTTCAATTTCATCATCGTCACCAAGAGTTGAAACAGAATCAAAATTGGAATCATCATAATTCGGAAGCATATTAGGTCCTACTTTAACCTTCTTTATCATAAGATTAAAGTTTGCGCCTTCATAATAGTCAAACACAGTAACGGGTTTCAAAATTCCACCTTCAGGTGGATTCAGTTTCTGCATAATCTTATCATGAATCTTTTTACCGAAACGATACAAGAAAACCTTACCATTGTTTTCAGGTGTCTGAATATCGTTGATAACAAGAATGTTGGCATAATATGACAGTTTTCTTTTTCTTTTCCTAACGACATCCGGAAACTCATCCCATATTGCACTATTAGCAGTACAAACAGGACATTTCTTTTTAATGGTTGTCGGACAGTTATCTACAAACCAACCACCCGGACCTTTAAATCCATGTGAGTACACATCGATAAAAGGAATATCGGTGTCTTTTGAGGGGAGAAACCTAATAACAGCCTGGAATGTTCCGTCCTGTTTATACTTAGGTTTAAATTCTCTTTCATCAGTATATGATGCCGTCTTAGCTTCTGCTTGCTCCTGTATCTTTTTAAGAGCATTTCCCCAATCAATTGCAAACTTCTTTTTAGTCATTAAAACCTCCTTTAATGGTTTTTTGTATATTTCTCATTGCATATTCATATCTTTTATAATCTGTATTTAATATAACATCTTTTTTTGGACTTGTCAATGTTTTTTCAAAAAATCTTACGAAAAATGCTGAGGTAATATATTCCTGTTTTATTAACTGATAAATTATAGGTTCTCCGCTTTCTCGTATCTCAAAGAATCCATCAATGTCTAATTTCATTTTCTTTATAAAATCTACATCTTTTTTCAACTGTTTTTTTGTAAACATCTTGAGAACATTTAATATTTCATCTGTTTTCAGGTAACTAAGTAATACTTTCTTATTAAATGCATATCTATACAACATGAATACAAAAAGACCTGTATATGTGTAATAATGGTTCTCTAATTCATTATAGATTCTTTTTGCTATATTTTTCGTGTAAGGTTTAGCATATTTAAAATGTGCATGTCTTAATTTGAAAATTTCATCAAAATTCTCTTGTTCCGATTCAATCATTTCTATAGCATTAAACAAAAATGAAAAAGCTAATTTAATTGAATTCTGCATAAACTATTCCAATATTTTATAAAGTATGTTTTTATCAATTTTAATTTTATGTTTCTTTGCAAGTTCGGTTTTAAGTATGTGTCTTGTATTTTCATCTAATACTGATACTATTTTTTTCATTCTGTTAATATCACTTTCAAGGAATAAAACCATATCAATAATTGACGTTCCTCTTTCTTTTTTACATTTTCTTAAAGTAATATTAAATCGATTTTGTTCAACTGAACTCACTCTTTTTTCTTGAAAAAACCTTTTAAGATAATCATCATCATATCCATTCTCGTTTAACCAAAATAAAAAATTATCTCTAGATACCGAATTTATTATACTATTTTCTTCTGTTCCATCAAAAAATTCTTCTTTGTTAGTTTCAATTTTATTTTTTGCCATTATATTTTTCCTTACTCAAAATCTATTTCTTTTTTAAATTTGTCTTTATTATCTTTATCTAAAAGATTATTGGTTAATTGTGTTGCTTGTTGAACCTTTTGTTCGTTTTCTTTTTCTGGGGATTGAGGATTAGTATCTCTATTCAAATCATCAGGGTCATCTGAAATTCTCATTTTGAAATAATCTACAAGAACTGTCATCTTTCTTTTGTTCAATCCATAACGATTTTTAAGAATAACCCAACAGAACTTATTTAAGTTTCTAAACTCTTCTGGTTGTGTAACACCAATAATGAGGTCAGCAGTTGCGGTAGTTCCAATTGAATCAGCTATATCTGTCAAATCGATCTCAACATTACCAAAACCACCACGATTAGTTTGAACTGCTGAAACTATTGGAATACCAAGTTCAACCGCTAGTCCTCTAACTTCTTCTGAAATCTTTTTAATTTCAGTATATGTGTTATCATTCCTATTACCAACACTCGATAACATAATACTTAAATAATCAAGATATATAATATCAGGTATGAAATTCTTTTTGATTTTTAATTCTTTTAACAAATTCCTAAGATGATTTGTATTAATTGACCTAGTTGGAAATTCTTTTGCTATAAATCTCTTATTAAGTTTACTTTGCCAATTTCCAAACAAAGCCATGAATTTATCTTTTTTAATATCACCAATATCATTAATATCTTTATCAAACAGATTTGCCATTATTCTTTCAGCAATTTTCAATTCAGACATTTCAAGTGATACATAAAGCACATTTCTATTCTGAATTAAACTATTAGTTGCCAATGAACACATGATTAATGATTTACCAAGATTAGTTTCTGCCATGAATAAAGACAGAGATTTTTCATGAAATCCACCTTTAACAAATCTATCCAAGACAGATAAACCAGTTGGAATAATTTTGTCTTTGTTATGCATTTCATTGAAAATTCTTTCAGCTTCACTAAACACATCAAGACCAATCTTTGTATCGAAACTGAACGACAGGGCTTCTCTAAGAGTGTCTGGAGAGTTAGTTACTTTATCCAAATCATCTTTAGTTAAGTTTTCTGCCGTGTCTGTTATTACATTAAGAACTAATTTCTTTTTAAAGAAATCTTCTATTTGGTTCAAAAGGAAATCTTCTTTATATTCAGAAATATCTAAATCCTTAATTTCCATAAGATGTTCAAATGTTTCTTCATCTTCAACCTCAACCTTCATTTCTGAAATAGTTGGGAAATTATCATACTTTTCATGATGACTTAAGAATTTTTTAACTATAATAATATTCTTTCTATCATCAAAAACTTTAGCTTTAAGGAATGGAAATATCTTATCCCTAATTTCTGGTTCTGTGAATAGAAATTTTATTATAACTTTCTCAAAGAAGAGTGTAGTCATTTATTTTTCTTTCCTTTTTTCTCAGGTTTCTTATCTTCTGTTAAGAGTTGAGGTTCATCTTTATGCATTGTTTCAAGTTCTTCCTCATCATTAACAATATCAAAATCATTTGTGTATTGATATTTCTTTGCCAAATAATCTCTGAAATCTGTTTCTTTAAAGATAGGTAACCAAAATGCCGTATTATAAATATTATCCTCTTTTAGTTCCTTATCATCTTTAATGTGGGCTCTTACATAATAACCATTTTTAGGTTTAACAACATATCCACCATCTAATGCATCATCTAACAATCCATAAAAGACATCAAGACCACCCTTAAGTTTAATCCTAAACTGTAGTTTAGTTTCTTCCTTACAGAAGTCTCCTTTATGACTCTTTGCTGTTATAACAAAGTCTTTGACTTTATTATCTGCATCTTTTCCTTTAGCTCTTGCCATACACAATATAACAGTTGAAGAATTGAAATATAATCTCCTTCCACCCGGAATTGCGAGCGGGTCACCAAAACCACCAGTATTATCATAAACATGATTAACTACATAATATGTAGCAAATGTATTCAAAATAATATTAGCCAAGTCGTTTTTCTTTTGAGTCAATGTCATATCTTTAACATCTTTACCCTTGAGTCCATCTTCAATTGTTTTAGATGAAACTAAAGTTCCCCAACTATCGATAACAAAGAGAATGTTTTTTCTTTCTTCTCTCGGAACTCCCTCAACAGTTTTAAGAATTATGTTCTTGACCTGTTCAATACTATTCTCTCTAAAAATCATTAATTTTTCTGGAGATGTATCAATTCCAAACTTAGCTGCGCCTTTAATTGGGAATCGTCTTTCTGTATCAACAACAACGACCGGCATTCCTTTTTTCTGTGCGCTTTTAATAACAGTAAGACCAATAAATGTTTTACCATACTTTGAAGGTGAAGAAATCATTGTGATTCTACCAAGTGGTAAACCACCGTCAAATCTACCACTCATCAAAAGATTCATGGTAATTACATTAGTTGACAAAAATTCAACATCGGATTCATCGTTATTAACAAGGTAATAACTTAACGGATTATTAGTAGTTCCGGCTTTCTTTGAACCTTTATCTGCTAATATCTTTTTATAAATATCAATAGGCATATAACCTCCTGTACATTAATATAACATTTTATTTTTTTGTTGTCAATATCAAAATTCGATTAATGATTCAAGTGTATTGGATTCAAGGTTAATTTTATTACCCCAACCCATAACCTCAAAGAATCGTTCTATCACACTTTGAAATGCTACTTGCCATTGTTGGTCATAATCAATAGCAAACATATCATCAAATTCTTTCGGCCATTGTTCCACAAATCCAATTATGTTTTGGTTTAACATATTTCTACTTGGAACAACATATATATATTTAATTTTAGTTCCATTATCAACTGGTTGATATGGTAAGTCTAATTTCTTTAAAACGTAATTATAATTGATTGAAGCTCTATTTGCGATTGGTAGACCCTTCATGTATGTGATTCCTTTTTTCAAATACGTTCCAACAGGTCTTGACCATTTTTTATAATCAGAAACTCCGGTGGGGATAGCAATTTCATCAACATCAGCTTCTAAAAATTCTTTTTTAATTTTAATCATATCTTCAATAACAGCATTTTTATCTTTTGTGTCAAATATTTTTTTAATTATATTTTTAATTTTAGTTCTGAAAAATTTAGGTGTATCAGTCCTGACAACTTCGATACCAGTAATATCGATTTTTCCTGGATGAAATGATTTTCCTTTTTTGTGGATAGTAAGGTCTGCATATTTCTTTTTAGTTAGAATAATCTTTTGTTGAATGATTTTTTCATATCTAAAATCGATTATTTGTTTTACGCCGTAACTAGCAGCGTATTTATCTAAAACCTTTTCAAAAAATGGTTCAAAGAATTTCTTTATTAACCTCAATGCGAACTTTTCAAATTCTTTATCATCCTTAAATGTAATTCCTAAACTTTTAATAATTTCATCCAAACACAAATAGTTTGAATCGGTATCTATAAGTATAACTAAATCTTTTTTGAGTGGTTTAATATTTTCAACATCTGGATATAGTTTCTTTGCAACAACCTGCCAATATTGTTTTAAATATTGATTAATACAGTTAGAAAGATACTTGATTAAATTTTGTCCGCTTAATGTTACTGCGATTGCATTATTAACATTAAAGAAATTAAAATACTGGTTTCCTAAAACTCCGTAGATTGAGTTGATTAATATTTTTCTTATCTTCTGTTGAGCATCATAATAATCAGACTTAAGTCCATCATCAACAACTTCATCAACAATATTTTTGTTATATTTATTATATAATTCGTCCGTTTTTACACCATTTTCTAACTTATCTGCAATATCTTTTTTAGTCTCCAATATCATGCGTTCATTAAATATTTTCTCTACAATATCTGGCAAAACACCCTTTTCTTTTTTGTAATAAATTCCACCAATATGAAAATTTCCTTTGGCTGTATCCCATGTTTTATATTCAGATAAAGGTGTTTTTATTAAATCACATTCTATTAATTCAAAATTTTTACCTTTAATTATATTCATTGTTATTCATCTTTCTAGAATTTTATACCATATTTTAAAAAATTTAATTCATCTATTATATTTTTAATTTTATTAAACTTCGTATATTTTATTCTTATTAATTTTATTTTATTTTTTTTACAAAAACGAGTTTTAATTTTATCTAATTTTTTTGTTTCTTTTAGTCTTTTTAATCCTCCAAAATGTTCTATAATTTTAAAATGCTGAATCCCATCATATTCTATACATATATTAAGTTCAGGTAAATAAAAATCAAACGATAGTAATTTTTTATTATAACATTCTTTAAATTTATATTCATGAATATATTTAATTTTAAATTTTATTAAATATTTTCTTATTTCTTTTTCTCCTTTAGATTCATTACAAACTGGACATCCATTTTTATGATTAATATGTTGAATTAAACTTTGTTCGAAAACTCCATGTTTTTTACATATTATTTTAACTTTAGTATAGTTATTAATATAATTAATTAAACTATAATCATATTGATTTCCATGAATTATTTTAGCTTTTTGTATAAAAATTTCATTGTTAAAAGAATCTCTTTTAACATGATTATTAACCATGCATTTAGAACAACCATGCTTTCTTAAATGATTTTGTGGTTCTTGCCAAAATTCGCCATGTTCTGGACAAATTATACAAACTTTAGTATGATTATTTTTATATTCAACTTTTGAATAGTTATAAAAATTATTATGAACTAAATTTGCTTTTTCAATAAACTCGTTTTTTTCTTTTTTCTTTTTTTCAACTAAACATTGTAAACATGCATATTTATTTCGTAAATGATTTGATGGTAATTGTTCAAAAACTCCATGTTTGGGACATTTAATTTTAATTTTTGTTCTACTATTAATATATTCTGAAATAGAATAATCAAAAAAATTATTATGAAATTCTTTAGCTTTTTTTAAAAAAATATCTTTATACATATAGAATCCTTTAAATTATGATGTTAATAGTATGTATCCTTCTATATATATTTATAATATTATATCTGAACTTGTGAGATTTTTTATTAAAATATTTTCAATTTTACCGTTTTCATGTTGAACTTGAACAATATCATCTTCTTTAACAATTTTTTCAACACCATTGTAAATCAACTTATATTCTTTACCATTAACATATGTTTCAGGACTTATATTAAACATTCTTATTAATGTTGGGTACATTGATTTAACATCGAAATTAATAACATAATCATAATGACCAACCTTAGCCATAACATATGCACCAGGAAATTTATCTTCCTTTTGTTGACTTCTATCCCTTGACGGATAAACCATATTTCTTTCATGTAGATATTTTATAACATAACCGCTAATGAGAGATATTGATGAGAATATATTATCAAAAGGAATTAATGCCTGATAACAGAAGTTAATTGCAAGTTCAATATGTTTCTTTTTATCTTCTATCTTTTTCGTTAGTAATACGTCTTGCACATTATACTCGACATATTTATTCCAATCATTTTGCCACAAAGTATTGATTGTTCCTTCGTATTCTAACTTGCCTTCACCAACTTCTTCCATACCAATTGCATGTAGACTATATGAAACTTTTTTATCATAAACAAAGTTCTTATATAAGTCTTGACCATCGAGTGTTGCTATTCCACCAATTATATATCCACCACGAGCAATGTGATAACCACCTGCTCGGTTTTCTTTATATACATTAACTGGCGATAATGAAGCCTGTACATTTAGTCTATTCATCCTGTTAATTAAATATGGTATATCAAAAAATCTACAAAACCATCCTGTTATAATATCAAATCTTTGCTTTCTGAAAAATGCTACAAATTTTTCAAGCATTAATTTTTCATTTTCACAATAATGATAATTCTGAACTAAATCAGAATTGCCGGTATATTCTCTGATACCAAATGTATTAGTTTCACCTGTTTTAGATGAATGTATTGTTATTAAATTAACTGGGTATTTAACTTCTTCGGGTAAAGGAAATTCACCATCTGATTCAACCTCAATATCTATTGTGCAAATATTGAAATTTTTTAAATCTGCTTTTAGTTCTTTTCCTTTATATCTTTTTTGTAGAAACTTAACATCTTCTGAAATATCTGTTTCATATGTTTTGATAGTCTTTGCTAAGTTTTTCATTGCAAAAATATCAGAAGATGTTTGTAACTTAACTGGTGTGCCATAAATATCGACCATACCAGACTTAGGATTTTTTGATTTATCTTCTAAATAATATTCTATTTCGGGATGTAGTTCTTCTCTGTGAGTCTTTCCTTTATCATCATAATACCAATGAAATATTTTATTACTGGAAGCCTCGTAATAAATTCTTTTAAAACCGCTCATTTATTGTTCTTTCTTTGATAAAGCTTTACAAATATCTTTTTCCAAAGTTTGTATTTTATTTTTAAAATCTTCTCCATTTAGAGTAAATAATCCGGCGGCGGCAGCGTGCCCCCCTCCCCATTTATGTTCTTTCAAGATTCCACCCATGTCAAGAATATTTTCGTTTAAATTATGTCTTACACTAACTCTTTGATTTGATGGATTTCTTACAAAAACAATATTATAATTTTCTTCTTCCATGAGTTTGTGAGCTATCTCATTAATAAACTCTCTTGACTCAACTATACATCCATTTATCTTATCAAATTCAAAAATTTCAATATCATCATACAGTTTCTTGAATTGCTTTCTTCTTTCTCTAAGCCATTTAATTTCATCATTTGTAAATCTTGTTCTACCATTAAAGAAATTTTCTCTGAACTTTGCGGGTCTATAAAGATAAAACATAACATCATTCATTAGTTTACTTTTACAGTTTTTAAGATTCCAAACATCATAATCATTAGTTAGGTAGACCAATGATTTCAAACTATCAAGTTTAATGTTATACATTTTTTCTACAAACATTTTAACTAAAACAGCGGCGCAAACATTTTTATCAGAAATCACAAATCTATTCTTTTCAATGTTATGATATGACTGTGCAGACTTATGGTGGTCAATCAAAACTATCTTATCAGATAAGTTAAGGTTTTCTTCGTTGTCTGTATGTATATCCGTAACAAAAACTACATCATATAAATTATAATCTAATGACAGTAATATATCATCAATCTTATAAAAAGATGTGTGAATGTACTTAATATTTTTATACACATGACCTAATATGATTTGAGAAACAACCCCATCCATATCGTTGTGTGATATTGATAGAACTCTAGCGTCTAAAGGTATTATTTTCATTTTGAACCTTCTAATTAAAATTTACTCTTATAAACAATATAACATATTATTTTGGTGTTGTCAACCTTTATAAAATATCTGTTAATCTTTTCAGATATTTTTCGGATTCCATAAACCATCCGTTGTCATAAAGTTGATTATATTGTTTTTTAAGTACTTCATTATATTTGTCTGGTTCTGTTAGTGGCCAGAAAATATCATCTATATCTGAAACTGATGCATTATCTGGAACTTTAATCTGACAAACATCATAAGGTGAAGGTTTACCATTAGTAAATACTGTGCCTAATCCAACAGCACCAACAGCACAATATTCTTGATATTTAATACAACTTTTACTGTAGTTAAAGTAGTTAGGTACAAGTGGGGCTATTCCGAAATCTGGTCTGAAATTTCTAATTGGTAAATGATATTGGTATGAGTTTACCCATTTAATCATTTTAATCTTATCTTTAATTTCTTCAAAGAAGAATGGTAATCCACCCATACAGAAGAAATTTATTTT
>Ga0272441_10002471_pt1 | contig 37156 bp, 35 predicted proteins | sample SSMProp6N_FD_193582 | JGI IMG/M metagenome (GOLD analysis project Ga0272441, IMG submission 193582) | Marine sediment archaeal communities from Little Sippewissett salt marsh, Falmouth, MA, United States - SSM-Prop-6N | ecosystem: Environmental > Aquatic > Marine > Wetlands > Sediment ...
TTCCAGATAAGAGTGAACATCCGCCGTAGCAGACGGGTTGCCTATTTCGCATTCATCCACGGGCAAGCCCGTGGTCTTCTGCGCAGGCGGATAAAAAAAGAAGTCCTTTCTTAAAAACATCTCTGTTTTAAAAAAGGACTTCTTTGCCCAGAAAAACTTCCCAGTTGTTTTAAAAATTAGATTCTCGTCGAGGACAACAAACAAAAAATCCCCAAAGCCTTCCTTGGCTTTGGGGACGTCATTGCCCTAACATCTAAACTGTAACACAAAAAATTTTTTTGTCAACCTTTTTAACAACACAACGGAAAATTTTTCATTCTTTGTCTTGCTTGTTTTTATCTCTTTTTGCTTTATATTTTCCTAATATATGTTCCAAGGCCTCGCTCCAAATGACATGATACCTGTTGTCATAATGAATCGATTCCGGAACAGATTTCCCCTCAATAAAAAGCAGCCTGACTCCTGTATCAAACAAGCTGTTTTCTTGTTCTTCCTCCCCTGGAATAGAAGATTGCGACCAACGTACCTCTCCTCGCATATGAAGAGGAACATTTTCTTCCCCCAAATAAAGCTCAAGCTGAATATTGTCCCCTCTTTTTAATTGTTTTAAAGATGTAAAACATAGCCCCTCAGCACTCACGTTTTTGCTGCAGGCGGGATATTTTCCAGCCAAAGGAGCTCCGCCTGCATCAAAATCAACAAAATCCATTTTGGTTGTAAAATTATAATTAAAAAAGATAAAAGCTTTGGCTTTCTTGTCATAACGCTCATACGTTCGTACCTCTTTTGACCTTTTTTTCATTTAAACCCTCATTTTTGTTTTGTAAAATCATCCAGCAAAATTATAGACTCGGCAATATCTTTCATGCTGCGGCAGGTATCCATACTTTTCTTGTGAATCATGCGGTAAGCGGCTTCTTCGGATAAATTGTTCATCCTCATTAAAATGCCTTTAGCCCGCTCAACAAGTTTTCTAATCTCAAGAGCTTCCTTGGCTTTTAAGGCCTCCCCCATAAGATTGGTATTTTCAATGGCTACCGCCGCCTGATGGGCAACCATTTGAAGAACATTAATCTCCTCTTCATTAAACTCATGCAATTCTTTGGTATAGACATTGATAACCCCGATTGTTTTTCGTCTTATAACCATAGGAACAGCTACCATGGAAGTCAATTTTTCTTTCTTGGCTAGATCATGATAGAAATATTTTTTCTCCTTACGGACATCAATGACCGTTAAGGGTTTTTTGGTTTTAACCACCTCACCCAAGACGCTGTTTTCTACTTTCAAGTTAGGCTTTTGTTTATAAGCCTCGCTCAGAGACTGGCTTGCCTTGAGAACCAACTCTTCTCCTTTCTTGTCCAGAAGCATAATGGAACATATTTTAGAATCAAGCATTTCTGCAGTTACAACCACGATCAAGTTGAGGATTTCATCCAAATAATCTTCCGACGTAATGGACTGGCTTACTTTAACCAAGCTGTCAAACTGCATCGCCTTGACCTTCGTCTCTTCATAAAGCCTTGCATGCTCGATAACTCCGCCCACTTGCTTTGCAATCGTATTAATAAGATCAACAAAACCGGGAGAATATTTGTTTGGATTTTTATGCTGAACATTGATGACCCCAATCACTTTTCCTTTAAAAATTATGGGAACCGAAAGAAAAGCTTCATACAAGTCCTCCGGCAAAACATCAAAGCCCTTGAACCGACTGTCTTTGTAGGCTTCTTTTTCAATGGCAACTGGCTTGTTCTCTTTGGCAACCCAGCCGGTAATACCTTCTCCCGTTTTTAAATTGATTTTACCCAAGACTTTCTTGTGGGGAATTTTTGAAGCCATAAGGACGAGAATTTTTTTGGTTTCATCAAAAAGATAAATGAAAACAGAATCGGCTTTTGCGGCAACATTAACAATCTTAACGATTTCATTTAAGATATGATTCAAATCCAATTCTGAAGAGGTAAGATCAACGATTTCCCGCAGAATTTTAATCTCCTGACTGCTTCCAATTTTTAAAGCTGTCTCTTTTTTGTTCTTTTGTGACACAAAAGCCCCTTTAAAGATATTTTCTGATTTCTTCCAAACTCTTCCTTTTCTTCTCTTCTATTTTAACGCTGTCAGCATATCCCAATGCAATAAGAATATCAATCTTTTTTCTTTTGCTGATTCCTAATGCTTTCTTGGCCCCTTTCTCATTAAACCATCCTATATAACAAGTAGCAAGCCCTTCTTCTGCGGCCTGAAGAACAAAATGTTCACAGGCAATACCAATATCGATAAGACCATATTGAATCCCGCGAAAAGCACCTCCCAGTCTTGCCGCATACGAAGATGCCTGGCGTTCCACGGCCACCAAAACAGGAGCGTCCTTGACAAAACCAAAAACACCAAACATGCCGCTGAAAGCCTGTTCGACCAAGGCCTCTTTTTTTTGAGGATCATCTACAATAATAAAATTCCAGGGTTGAGCGTTACACGCCGAAGGAGAGAGGCGAGCCGCCTCACAACACCGATCAATTGCCTCTCGAGAAACAGGTCTTGCATCATAGGCGCGACTACTTTGTCTCTTTTGAACTAAATCCAGAAAATTCATCGCTTATCGATTGTCCCCGTCTCCTTTTATCTTGCCTTCTTCTTGTCTTTTGGCAAGCTTGTCAATATTCTGCTGGGCAAGCCTATCCAGGTCTAATCCTTGTTCATGCGCACAAACAGCCACATAATAAAGGATATCCCCCAATTCTTTCTGGGACCGTTCCTTGAGTTCCTCTAAGCCATAATCGCCCCGTAAATATTTTTTGACCTTTTCCATCAGCTCTCCGGCCTCACCGGCAACACCCAAAAAAGAACGGATGAGTTTCTCTTCCCCGAACCATGTATTTAAACATTTTTTTTGATAATCGCTAAATTCCATTTTTGCTCCTGTATGTTTTAAAGAATGCTATCGATAATATCCCCTACATATTTGCCTATATAAGGCGAAGCGGTTAGTCCGGGGGATTCAATGCCTAGAAGATTGATAAGCCCAGGCAACCCCTTGTCTTGTTCATGATTGATGATAAAATCCTTAAAATCCCCCTTGTTGGGATGTCTCAATTGCGAGCGGATGCCTGCCATATCGGATGATAAGTCTTTCTCGTCGATGCATGGCAGAAATTTTTTGGCCGAATTATAAAAAGCCTTTTTTTTGGCTGGGTTGACCTGATAATCCATCTCAAGGACTTCTTCTTCATCCGGTCCTAAACGAATCCCTCCACTTAAGTCAAGCACGGTGTGAATTCCTAAAGAATTTTTGTCCGGAACAGGATAGATTAAATGAGACGTCTTGTTTCTATGTTGATCAGAAAGCCTGAAATAATTTCCTTTCAAATAGTATTGTTCATAGCCTTCTTTTTCTATGTTGATACCGCACAAAGAGGCAACCTTGTCTGCATTATTGCCCGCACAATTCACAACCACGTTTGATAAAATGCTGACTTTTTCTCCCTGATTGTTGAGGGTAATTTTATATTGTGATTCCTTTCTTTCTATGGCAATGACTTCGGCATCACATACAAGCTCAACGCCGCCAGCTCTTGCCTTGTCCAAAAAAAACTTCATCAAAAAATGTGAGTCGACAATTCCCGTTTCCGGGGAATAAAGAGCCGCAACGGCACAGGCCTCGGGTTCTACCTTCTTAACATCCTTTCCGTCCAGAAAAGACAGGTCTACGCCATTGTTTCTGGCAGTTTCTTTCAATTTTTCAAGAAGGCCAATTTCCCTTTGGTCCGTTGCAACAATCAGCTTTCCTGTTTTTTTGATTCCAATGTTATGCTCTGGACACAAAGTATAGAGTTCGTTTCTTCCTTCGTAACACGCAATCGCCTTTAAAGAACCTGGGTTATAATAAATCCCTGCATGAACCACTTCACTATTGCGGCTGCTTGCCTCTTGTCCCCAAGATGTATTTTTCTCAAGAATAAAGATATTTTTATTTTTTTGAGAAAGAACAGAAGCAACAGACAATCCAATAATCCCTGCCCCAATGATTGTAATGTCAACCGACTCCATAATCGTTTTATTTTAATAAAGCTACAAAACGGATTCGACCGCAAGAGCAATTGCGCCTCCGGCACCAAAAGGTGTATAAACAATGCCCTTGTTTTTCTTTCTGTTTTTAAGCGCATGCACAAGCGTCACCAGTGCTCGCGCTCCTGCGATTCCCAAGGGATGACCTAAGGCAACATCCCCACCGAAAATATTCATTTTATCCTTAGGGATAGTCAATTGCTCTTGGGTAAAAACAGCTTGGGCTGCAAAAGCCTCCGTTACTTCAAAAAGATCTATCTCTTCCATCTTAAGCCCGATGGCATTCAAACATTTTATTATAACCTCTATCCCGTCTTCAAACACGCGCGAAGGCTCAAAGGCCATAGAGACATACCCCAAAATTTTAGCCAAAGGCACTATTTTATTTCGCTCAACATATTTCTGAGAAGCGATAAGAAAAGCACATGCGCCATCGGCCGCCGAAGAGGCATTCCCGGCGGTTATAGAGCCTTCATCATGAAAAGCACAAGGAAGCCTTGCAAGTTTCTCTAAAGATGTTTTTTCCCGAGGGCGCTCATCTTCAGAGAAATTTTTTGACCCCGTAACGGACATGGGAACTATCTCGTTTTTGAAATCCCCTTTTTTTCTTGCAGCACATGCTCTTTGATGACTTTCAAGGGCATAGGTATCTTGCTTTTGACGACTAATATTTTTGTTCTTTGCCAAGTCCTCGCAAATCTCCCCCATGCTTTTCTGAGCTAAAGAACAAAAAAGTCCATCTTGCTGCAAGCTGTCTTGTTCTTCTTTGTTTCTATTAAGTAAAGTAGGATTGTGCGTAGCACTTTCTGTTGCCCCGGCAATAACAATATCGGCTTCCTGCGTCTTGATCTTTTGTGCGGCAAGGATCACCGCTTGAAGGCCTGAGCCGCACACATTATTCACTACATAAGCGGGTGTTTTAAGAGAAAGGTTCGACAAAGATACGGCGTGCCTTGCCAAATTCTGCCCTGTCCCAGCAGAAACAGTGTTTCCCAAGATAACCTCAGCAATACTTTCTTGGCTCGTCGGATTTCTTTTAAGAAGAGCATCGATCACGCTGGCAGCAAGCTCAGAGGCCTTAAATTCCTTTAAGCTTTTATTGGCGCTGCCAATAGGAGTCCGAAGACAATCAAAAATATAGACAGAATTTTCGTTCATGTTTGGTGTTATGAGGTACTAAAGGCTTGATAAAATGGCATCGATATCAACATATTCTTTGACCAGACTTACCGCTTCTGCAATCTTTTCTTTATCCGTTTTTTGAATTTTGCATGTAAGTCCATCCATTTTCCCTGCGATTGTATAAATATCATCTTCGGATATCAAAACAGGAATGCCGCTCTTCTTCAAAAGCTCTGTAATCTTAACATCCGGTGTTAATCCTCCCGATAAAATCATCCCAGAAACTTGACTCTTTTTCCCTTGCATAATAAAATGCGAACTTACCGCCACCATAATATTGTCAACACGATCCCCAGATGTTAATATCAAAGTCCCGTCTTTAATATATTCCACCATATTTTCCGGTTCCATAGCGGCCACAATCGTGTTTCTCACGCGCCTGTTGAGATTTTCTTTGCCACACAATAATTCTAAATCCAAAATATTCATCAAGTGTTCCATGGAAGGGTCACTAAGGATAGGATCTCGCGGAATGACCCCTAGAAGCTTGATTCCTTTGTTCTTCAACCCTTGTTTTAAAACTCTTTTGATCTTAGAATATTTTTCCGGCAAAACTTTATTGATAATAACTCCTATCACCTCTACGCCTTTAAGATCAAAAAGCGCTTTGTTAAGCATAATCTCGTCAATGCTTCTCCCAATTCCTCCTTCGCTGACAATAATCACCTTGGATCCCAACAGGCTTGCAACATCAGCGTTGGACAAATCCACGACAGATCCAACGGCCGCATGCCCTGTTCCCTCAATGATAATGGAGTCCTTTCCCTTCGTCAGGCTTTTGAAAGATTTTAAAATTTTGTTAACCATCACTTCTTTTTGAGGGTCGTAGATATATTTCTCTGTAAATCCCCGGGGAATAGTAACAGGACTCATGTCTTTGATCTTCTTGTGACAATGAAAGACCTCTCCTATTAAATAAGAATCCTTATCTATTTCACGGTCATCGATAAAAATAGCCTGCTGGCCCACAGGCTTACAAAAAGTCGTTTTGAGTTTTTTTTCTCTAAAGGCCTTGTACAGCCCCAAAGACATCGTCGTTTTTCCTGCATCCTGATAAATGGACGACATGTATATATTTTTTAATTTTTTCATAATGAAAGATTCCTTTTAAAATATCATGGTGTTTTAAAAATGCACCGTGAGTTTCTTCCTGGGAGACAGATTATAAATTTTCTTGTTAATCTCTATCGGCATAGTCGCCGAAGACATCCATGCAAATTCACGAACAGGTTCGGCCTGAACAACAACTTTGTCTTCGGCAATCATGATGCTAAACCAAACGTTTTTATATTTTGCATAAAATTTTATTCTTTTCCAGCTCTCGGGCAAATCTGGATTGATACAAATTCTGTCTTCCTTAAAAGCAAACCCTGCAAAACACTTTAAAAGCAAAAGAATGGTTCCGGCCATAACCCCCACATGAATCCCTTCCTGTGTTGTCCCTCCCTGGCTGTCATAAAGATCACTCTCCAGTGCTTCTTTGAAGAAAGACATGGTTTCTTTGTCATATCCCAGCCTTTCTGCAATATAAGCATGAACGATTTTGCTTAAAGTGGAGCCATGAGAAGTCCTTTTGACATAATAGTCATAGTTCTTCTTCATGATCTCTTTGTTAAAGCGATACCCTAACTTGTTAAAGATTCTTTGAAGCTCGTTATAATCCAACACATAAAACAGCATAAGGGCATCCGCCTGTTTGGCTACCTTAAAACTATCGGGAGAAAGTCCTTCTGCCTTAAGGATTCTGTCAATCCGATGTATGTTTTCATAACGTGCCTTATATCCCTCCCAATCCAATTCTTTAAGTTTCATGTAGCCATCGTACTGGTGAATGATTCCTTTTCTATCTATATGAACCATCATCTTCTTGGAAATATCCCTCCAGCGCCTTATTTCTTTTTCAGGAATTTTTGTTTTAAGAAGTAATGCCCTTTTGTCTTCTTCCCCCATTTTATCTAGCAACAATAGTGCTTTCTCAAGAACCCAAACAACCATAACATTGGTATAAGCATTGTTCTTGAGCCCTCCTTTTTTCGCCTTGGGATATTTTTCATGAAATTCATCGGGCCCCATCACTCCTTCAATGTCATAACGCTTTGTTCTTTTATTATATTTGGCAAGGCTTGACCAAAAATGAGCAATCTCAACAATAATTTCGGTCCCGTATCTATCTAAAAAATCCTTATCCCCCGACGTATAATAATACATCCACACGTTATAAGCAACGGCAATGGAAACATGCCTTTGCAAAGAACTATAGTCCGGCCCCCACGTGCCGCTCATAGGATTTAAATGCACGATTTGTGTTGTTTCTTCTCCGGTGCTTGCGCTTTGCCAAGGATACATGGCCCCTTTGTATTTATGTTGGCGGGCATATTCTTTTGCGGCAGCCAGCCTTCGATAGCGATACATCAAAAGGGCACGCGTTATTTCCGGTGCACGTAGATTGTAAAAAGGAAAGGAATACATTTCATCCCAAAAGATATGTCCTCGATAAGCTTCCCCGTGAAGCCCTCGGGCAGGAAGGCCAGCATCAATATCTTCGTTATAAGTAGACGCTGACTGCAAGAGATGAAAAGTATGCAAACGTATAATTTGCTGCACAAAAGGATCGCCATCGATTTCAATATCGAATCTTTTCCACAAAGCTTGCCACTTGGCCTGATGGGGTTTGTATAAGCTGTCGAATCTGTCAACACTTATCAATTTTTCTTGCGCTAAAGAGCAGTGATCGGCAACGCCATGATCTCTGGAAGTATAGATGCTAACTAATTTTTCAATCGTATATTTTTGCCCCCTTTTTACATCAATGGAAAACTCTTGAATAATTCTCTCTCTTCCGTGCAGTAATACCCGCATTTCGGGCTTAAGCCGCTTATCTCCATTGTGAATAATTGTTCTTTGCGCTTCTGTGACCTGTATTTTGGATTGATTGGTTTGCATCTGCAAAAAAATGCCATCCTCGCCAAAAGAGCCGTGGCTGACAGGCTCAAGGTGCTTGTTTTTAAGCTGCTTGTATCTTTCAACGCCTGCATTGATGATGGGGCCATCAATGCCGCTTCTAATTGTGATCTTCCCGTTGTAGTTCTCTGGCGTTATGGTACATCGCAAGGCACAGTAATGGGGATCGGCCATGCTGACAATGCGCTGATTTTCAACCAGGGTGATACGCCCCTCATTGTCTCTCCACTTCAACAATCTTGCCAGAAACCCTTTCTGCATATTAAGCTCGGCTTTCCAAGACAAAATTTTAACCTTCATACGATTAAACCACGGGCCATCATCAATGCGGTAGTTCAACATAAGCCAATTAGGACAATTGACAAAATCTTCGTTAGCCACCCCTCTTCCGGCGATATCCGTAACCAATTCATTATAGACACCTGCAATATACGTTCCCGGATAATGAACCCGAGAGGCCGCGGTCTCGCAAACGGCCCCTCGTGTCCCTAGATAGCCATTGCCTAAGGTACACAAAGCCTCTCTTAAATTTTCTTTCTCCGGATCAAAATAATCATATTTTAACTTCCAAGGATTCATAAATATCTCCCGCCTCTTTTATCATCACAGCCCATGTTTAAAAATTTTTTTCTTTAAACCACTGATCCAGGCTGTCAATATTGATTCCTTTAAAATCTTCAAGAACAACATCGGCTCCGTTCTTCTTTAGTTCCTCCTCGTTCTTTTCTCGCGCTAGTCCGATAACCAAACCAAAATGACCATTTCTGCCGGCCTGCACCCCTGAAACAGCATCTTCAACAACGATCGCCTGACTTGGTTCAGCTCCTAACTTCTTTGCCGCTACCACGAAAATATCGGCTTCAGGCTTTCCTTTAAGACCCATCTCAGCAGAAACAACCCCATCCACCCGTGTCTCAAACAAGGCTTCAATGCCCGCAGCCTGAAGGACATACTGGCAATTCTTGGAAGAAGATGCAACCCCAACCCTGACGCCTTTCTGATGCAATTCCTTGATGAGGACAACCGTTGAATCATATATCTCAACACCATTTTTAGCTAAAACCTCCCTAAATTTAATATTTTTTCGATTGCCCAGGCCACAAACTGTTTCTTCTTCAGATGAATCAGCCGGCTCTCCAAAAGGGATATGAATTCCTCTTGATTCTAAAAAACTCTGTACCCCTTTATATCGCGGCTTGCCATCAACAAAAGGAAGATAGTCATTTTCATGGGTAAACTCCCGAAAAGGCTCCCCATCCCTAATTTCCCTTTTTTTCATATATTCATCAAACATTTCTTTCCATGCAGCCGCATGAACAAGAGCCGTTTTTGTAACAACTCCATCTAAGTCAAAAACAACAACAGCAAAAGATAAAGATTTTTTGTCTGCGGCATGGTTCTTTGACATAGCTTCCTTCCTACCAACAGGTAACATCTACCCTATTATATTATTAATTAAATTAGTATTATACGCTGATTTGAAGAAGATAACAAGAAGATTCGTCTGTTTTGAAAAAAATGGCTGTTTTTTGAGGAATTTTATTGTGTTTTTGCCAAAAATAGCGAGAATCTGCGAAATGAAATCTTTTTAAATATCTAATCTTTTATTATTTCTAAATATTGAGAGAGCGCCTTAAGTGTTCTAAAGCCAACCTTTCCATCTGGCTTTAGCCCGGAAGCTTCCTGAAACCTCTTGATAGCAGAAAGTGTCTTTCGGCCTATCTTCCCATCAGGCTTCCCTGGATCAATCCCAGCGGTCTTTAGGGCCACCTGAATCGCATAAATATTGAGCTCTCCGGCTATAACAAGCCCATATCTTTCGAATACTTTCAGTTGGCTCCATGTCTCGTTATCAATAAAATGCGATTGTTTCAATCCATTATCCTTTTGAAATTGCCCTAGCGCCTTTCTTGTGTTGGCTCCCAAGGCACCATCGATTTTTCCGACTTTATATCCATAGAGTTTAAGCAGCTTTTGTGCTTCCTCTATCTTTTCGTTCCTTTCATTGGAAACAACTACCCCAATCAGGTCCTTTTCTTGGGCCCCTTCTTTTTGCAAAATGCGATAAATAAAATCACATCCGCAAAAGCAAAAAACAATTAGAAAAAAACCTATCCAAGTCGCCTGATATTTTTTTTGTTTTATCTTCATGAAACACCTAGCTCAAAACCCAATTTTTTAAAAACTGACGAGTTTTTGTTTTTCCTTATTCTGAACATTCAACAAATAAACCAAAGGAAGCAAATAAAAAATCATAATGCAAGCGATAAAAATAGTGGTCCTGAAAAATAAATATTTCGTAAAAGATCTAGCCAGTTCCAAATGTATTTCAAGGGCATACTTCCCGGAAAACATTGACGAAATCTCCCAAATTCTTACAGCAATCCCGTCGTAATATTGAATATCCATGCTGGTATTGTAGAAATACAGACCGGAAAATATTCCCAGCAAAAAAAGTGTCGGGGCAACTAAATGAAAAGGATAGACGAGCTTTCCTAAAGTGCCAAACCCGATAAAAACAAACAAAAGGCCTGCCAAAAACCCAACACAACTGATCAAAACCGCGACAATAGAAATCCTCTCTATCTTTTTCTTTTTGAATTTTTTGAGTTCTTCTTTTAGCTCTTTTATCATAAATAACGTTTCCATCCGATTCTCTGCCCGTCGAAATTCCGTTGTATCCATAACTTCCTGTATGTCCGGAAGCTTGGACTTCGACCTTCTGTAAATATCTTTTTTTATGGATTTTTCCGTTTCATAATAAAAACCATTTGTCATAAAAAGAATGCCAAATAAAACAAAATAAATACTCAAAAAAATTATTCCCTTTTTCTTTTTTCTTTTTTCTTCCATGTTTTTAAAAACGAATATTGTATTGATTAAAGCATGCCCTTTGCCCAAAAGGCTTCTTTTGTTTCTGCTCCAGTTTTTCTTCGGGAACACCAAGGGGAAGAAGGACTCGAATAAATTTTTCTTGAGGGATATTCAGAAGTTTTCCGATTTTTTCAGCCCGTCCTTCGAGCCTCAGCCATCCGTCAATCCAAACGGCAGCATAACCCAAGGCAGTAATCGCAAGCAACATGTTCTCCACGGCAGCCGCACAATCCTCAATCTGAAACGCATATCCCTCATAAACGGCTTGCGGGTTTTTGTCCATAATGCAGACGATCATCGCCTTGGCTGTCCGCATGGCTTTCATTGTATGCATTTGTCCTATCTCTTCTAACAGCTTTTTATTATCAACGGCCACAAAAGATGTCGTTTGCGCATTTTTTCCTGACGGAGCCCGAATGCCTGCCAAGATAATCTTCTCAATGTCTTCCCTGGGGACATTTCTGTCCAAAAAAGCATTCCGATAGCTATGCCGTCTTTTTATCGCTTCAAAAACTTCCACTTGGCCTCCCTATTCTTCCTCCAATACGCCTTCTTCAAAGCCTTCTTTTTTTACAAGTTTTCCGTTTTCGTCATATTTTTTTGTAAATTCCAGCTTCCCAAATTTATAAACGCTCTCTTCCTTGACAATTCCATTTTTATAAAACCCCGTGACAATATAAGTTGTTCTGTCTTCATTGTATTCAATGGTTGTCTTCAGTTCGCCGTTGTCGTAATATTTTTTGTTTATGCCGGCTAACGCGTCTTCTTGAAAGTTTGCTTCTATCAAAAGATTCCCTTCCTTGTCATAAACCTGGCTCTCGCCTTGAAGCTTGTCATATTGATACCAAGCCTGCCCTCTTAATGTCCCATTCGGATAATAAGATTTGACTTTTCCTAAGCGTTGGCCGTTTAAATAGAAAGCTTTTCTTTTCATCGTGCCATCCTGATAATATTCTTTAGAAACCCCGTCCCGTTTACCATTTTTATAATTTTCTGCCTTTTTCCATTCTCCGTTTCCATAATAGTCACGGCTGAACCCATCGAGTTTTCCATTTTTGTAATTTCGAATAGCCGCATTCTTTCCATTCGGAAAAAATACCCTCGTCGCTCCGTGTCTTTTCCCATCTTTATACCCTTCGAGAATTTTGATTTCACCTGTCTGATAGTACTCCTTTGTCAGTCCATTGTATTTTCCACTCTGATAAAGATCTTCTCGCTTAAGGCTTCCTCCTTGATAATATTCTTTTATTGCCCCTTCTCTTTTTATTTCGCCATTAGCATCATTTTTATATTTTCCTTCTGCTTTGACTTGACCGTTTTCATAGAACTCCTGGAAAATTCCTTCTTTCTCGTTTTTTTCGGCAACAACAATGCGTCTTTGTCCGTTGCGATAATAGCCATCGATAAAACCTTCAAGCTGGTCGTTCTTGAACACGCCTTTCGCCTGCAATTGTCCATTATCGTAAAATTGATTGAATTCTCCTTCTTTTTTGCCGTCTACATAGTGTCGTATTTCTTTGACTTGACCATTCTCAAAGTATTCTTTAAAAATCCCATGGAGCCGCCCTGCCTGATAATTTTCTTCTGTTTTAATATTGCCGTTTTCATGGTAAGTCTTATAAACACCTTCTTGGGGAGGATGTTGACCGCAACCTGTTATCAGAAAAAGACAACAGCTAATCACAAATGTATAGTAAATTTTTTTCATAAGAAATGTTCCTTCTGTCAAGTATACCACCATTTCTTTTCTTGGGAAGTTTCATTTAAACACAAGCTCTTTAATCTTTAATCAACTCCCGTAATTCCTTTATATATCCATCCAAATTCGTTTTTCCAAAATCCTTTGCTCTTAAAGCATCCCCTAAGGCCTTTTTGTATTCTCCCCGATAATCATAAACAACAGCTCTGTTATAATAAGCATGAGCCAAATCTTTTTTCTTATAACGAAAATGCCGATAATAATACAGGGCTTTTTTAACCTGGTTCTTCCGTCTATATTCTTCAAACTCAACCATATCTTTCCTCATCAAAACATTCAAAATATTGACTGCTCTGTTATAATCGTTCAGTGCCTCCACATACTTTCCTGTATTTAAAAAAACATATCCTCTGTTGGCATAAGCTTTGTAGCGATCGGGCCGAAGTTTGGCTGCATAGCTGGAGTCTTTGAGTGAAGCGGCATAAAGTCCTTCTTTGGCATAGGCAACACCCCTTGCAGAATAAGCCTGTGCGTTACCTGGGTCTTGCTCAATAATCTTTGTCCACAAGCTAACGCTGTTTTGCCAAACATTGCACTGAAAAAATGTCTTCCAACAAAGTGATATTATTAATAAAACACCCAGCATCGTGCACGAAAATTTTACTAATTTTTTGTGCTTCGATTTTTTCATCCCTTCTTCGACAAGCTTCCCAAACAACAAACAAAAACCCAAAGAAGGCAAATACATAAAGCGATCCGCAACAGGAGGCATGTCGGCATAATGATCCGTTCCCTGAAGAAGGAAAAAAATGGACGCAAAGAAAAATAGAAACGAAAAAATAAAGAGGCGATTTTTGCGGAGTTTCCAAATAATCAGAAGGAATATCAGAACAAAACAAAAGGAAAAAAGATAATTGAGGTTGGCAAAGGAAACCGGCTCAGGAAAAAGATATCTGGGGGAAAGATGAACCGGCCAGATAAATTTTTGAATATAAAACGCCGTCTTCCAAGAAAAAATCAATATGGCTTTTAAATGATCTGAACTCGCCGTCACCACCAAAGAATTGTTAATATAAGTAATAAAAGCCATCGGGACAATGGCCAGAGCAAGGATGCCTTTTTCAACAACCGTTTTTATTGTTAATCTTCTTTTCAGAAACCAATCACAAGCAAAGAGGATAAGCGGTAAGCTCAGCGCCATTGGTTTTGCCAGGATGCTCAATAGACCGAAGAGAAAGGTTAGTCCAAACAATCCTTTTTTCTCTTCTTGAACATACCGAAAATAAAAAATCAACGACAGCATATAAAAACAAGAATAAAGGACGTCTTTACGTTCTGTGACCCAGGCAACAGACTCAACGTGCATGGGATGAATGCCAAAAAATAAAGCCGATATTCCTGCAGAAAAACAAGAAAAGCCTAAGCGCAAGGCAAAAACGTAAACCATGGCGACAACAAACAAATGCAGAAAAAGATTGTCCCAATGATAAATAAATGGCTCATACCTAAAAAAATGATACTCTAGGGCATAAGATAACGTTGTTAAAGGGATATAGGTTCTGTTGACTTGCTGCTTAAAAATCTCAAGAATATTTTCTTTGTCGAGGGAGCGTACCAAGGAGTTGCCAAGCAAATGAGAAGGATCGTCAAGATTAGTAAAGCCATTGTCGAGACAAGAAGAATAAGCAGCCGCCGTAAGAGCAATAACAAAAAAAAGGATTATGATTTTTTTTGCTTGCTTTTGCATGGCCTACGATTAGCTCTTTTTTATTTTTGCCCAGGAATCCTTCAGGGATACCGTTCGATTAAAAACCAAATTCTTTGGAGAGGAATCTTTTTCATCCAAACAAAAATATCCTAATCTTTCAAATTGACAAGCTTTCCCTTTTTCTGCCTTGCTAAGGCTTGGCTCACAATAGCAGGGATCGAGTGTTTTTAAAGAATCCCGATTGAGGAATGTTTTAAAATCGGCCCCTGTTTTGTCCGCACTCGGAAAAGGAACACTAAACAACCTGTCATAAAGCCGGACTTGGGCCGTAACAGCATGTTGGACAGAAACCCAATGAAGCGTTCCTTTGACCTTTCTTCCGTCGGGAGAATTGCCTCCTTTGGATGCAGGATCATGCGTACAATGAATTTCTTCGATTCGGCCTTCTTTGTCCTTGCTGACATCCACGCATTTAATGAAATAGGCATAACGCAGGCGCACTTCTTTTCCCGGGCTTAATCGGAAAAACTTCTTGGGAGGGTCTTCCATAAAATCATCACGCTCAATATATAGCTCTCTGGAAAAAGGAACCTTGCGCGTGCCTGCCGCAGAATCTTCAGGATTATTGACACACTCTAAATGTTCTTCTTGGCCCTGAGGATAATTGTCAATGATCACTTTGAGGGGGTTTAAGATCGCCATGGCCCTTTGAGCGCGCTTATTAAGATCTTCTCTCAGGCAATGTTCCAGAAGCGCCATTTCAACCGTGTTTTCCACCTTGGCAACCCCAATCCGTCGACAAAAATCTCTAATCGTCTCAGGAGTGTACCCCCGCCTTCGAAGGCCAGAGAGGGTGAGCATGCGCGGATCATCCCAGCCTGAGACATGGCCTCCTTCTACAAGCTCAAGCATTTTTCTCTTACTGATAACCGTATAATCTAAATTAAGCCGTGAAAATTCATACTGCCTGGGGCGGAAAGGAACATCCAGATTGTCCAAAAACCAATCATAGAGCGGCCTGTGATTCTCAAACTCCAGCGTACAAAGAGAATGCGTAATCCCTTCAATGGCATCGGAAAGCCCGTGGGCAAAGTCATACATCGGATAAATACACCATTTGCTGCCTGTCCGATGATGGTCCGCGTGCAAAATACGATAAATAATAGGATCGCGCATATTGATGTTGCCGGATGCCATGTCAATTTTTGCACGAAGAACGCGCGCGCCATCTTCGAATTCGCCTTTTTTCATTCGTTCAAAAAGATCAAGGTTTTCTTTTTGGGATCTGTTTCTATAAGGGCTTTCCTTGCCCGGCGCTGTAAGGGTGCCGCGAAAGGCTCGTATTTCCTCTGCCGTTAAATCACAAACATAGGCTTTTTCTTTTTTGATTAATTCAACTGCATAGGCATACAATTGATCAAAATAATCCGATGCAAAGAATAATTTGTCTTTCCAGTCAAACCCAAGCCATTTCACATCTTTTTTTATGGCCTCAACATATTCATCTTCCTCTTTGCAGGGATTGGTGTCATCAAACCGCAAGTGGCAGACGCCACCTTTGTTCTCCTGGGCAATGCCGAAATTAAGGCAAACCGCCTTGGCATGGCCGATGTGAAGATAACCGTTGGGTTCCGGAGGAAAACGCGTAACAATGCGTCCGTCATCCTTCCCTTCTTTCAAATCATCGGCAATGATCTGACGGATAAAATCCAAAGAAGGTTTTTTTGAATTAGAATTTTTTTCTTCGTTCATGTTTTATATCACCTGCCCGAACTGGACGCCGGACGAACCTCACAACCTCAAGAAATTCACCTGGTTGTGAGACTGACTATTCGCCGTTTTAAGCGTGGTTTTATAAACCTAGGTTGACCTATTTCGATATACCCTCAAACAAGTCAGCCATTGACGCGAGAAAATCACTAGCGGATTTCAAGGCATTATCTGCCTCTTCTTTGGTTGAAAAGAAACTAAGATCATACTGGTCAGCGTGTCTGATTTCCCGGCTATGGTCAAGTAACTCCACCCATTTTTTTTCTAGTTTGCCAGTTTTAACATACTTTTCTTCAAGGTATCTTGCGACACAGGCATGGCTCTTTTCCCGGAAGCCATCAAAAAATAAAATAGCCCTCGCCGCATGAAACATTACGGCGTAGGAAGCTAAAATCGATGAGCCGAATGCTTCGCCTTTTAAAGAATTTTCTGCCTCCTTGAGCCATTCCCGGGCTTTCTTTAGAGACTGTCTTGCCTTATCCTTTGATGGTGGAATTTTCCGCAATAGGCCCTGTTTTATGCAATCGTTATAATTGAATAGCATCGTCTTCTCCGTAAAGAACGATTGAACCGAATGACAACGAGTGATAGAAAAGCTCATCGTCTTTTTTCATCTTCTCAAGTTTACTGGCAGTTAAGAATAGTGGTTTTACATTCCTTATTTTCTTATTCGCTAAGGCAGTCAAAGGGGCGGCCTTTTCATCGCTTACCCCTTTGATTTTTATCCAAAGATCTACATCAGAACTATCCGTATTTTCGCCTTTGGCACAACTGCCGTAAAGACCTGCTGCCTCTACAAAATTAAACTTCTTGAAAATCCCTGTATCTATGCCCGTTATATTCAATAGAATCTTGGCAGCTTTTGTGATAGGCGAATTCACTATTAGGTATTTGCCTTTTGATTTCTTTGCTATACTCTTTCTCAACAGAACATCCAGATATTTAGAAACTAGCCCCTTGCTGATCTTAAGCTTTGCAGCAACAGCATTCACGCTGATAGGCTGCTCGCTAAAAATAACGGCTCTTAAGATTTTTATTCGCTCTTTCGTAGAAAAGATATTTTCCATTACGGCCTCCTGACAAGTGTTCACGATGCGTGAACTATTAGTTCACATTTTATGAACACCTGCGCCGTTTGTCAAGTCTTTTCTGACAACCTAAATGACAACCGATATATTGCCCTTAAAATCCTCGGATTTCAATGAAGTTTTTGAATATCCCATATCGTGGCGCATTGATACTAATAAATCACCTATCAAAAGCGAAGTATCTCCCAATGGCTGAGATCCTGGCTTTATAGCATCCAGCAATTTATTAAATGATTTGATGACTGTATCGGGCGCATGTAACCAGAGAAACGAATACTCAAACCAAAGTAATTCTATATTGTCGGATTTACCCTCTTTAAGGCTTTTTAAACAAAGGATCAAGTTCTTATAATGCTTTAGTTTATCCTCAAGTCTATATTTCTCGGCTTCTTTTTTAAGGTCTAGATAATGTTTTAAAAAATAACCGCCGAAAGCAGTAAATATAGGAATAATAATTTGTAACCAGTTCATTTTTATGCCTCAATTCTTTGTTCGCCTGAGCCTGCCTACCGGCAGGCAGGCGTCAAGGTTGGCTATAATTTTTTGAGCAACTCTAAGTCTCCCTTAATCAAAGCCAGCTTTTTTCTTCGCGTCCAACCCTTGATTTGCGCCTCACGCTTGAGAGCCAAATTTTTAGTGCTGCACGGCTCGAAGTAAAGCAATTTATTGACTTTAAAGGCGTGAGTATATTTCCCGCCTTTGCCAGTATTATGTTCTTCAAATCTTCGCTCAATATTATCAGTAATGCCGGTGTATAAACTTTTATCTTTACACTCTAAAATATATACATACCACATTGATCCTTCGACTCCTTCGTCGCTCAGGATAACTTTCGACTCTTCTCTAATTTCGCTCAGGACAACCCTATGGGCTTGTACTGAGCGAGACCACGAAGTGGTCGAGTCGAAGTACTGCCCTGCCTTGACGCTGGACGAACCACCCAACTTGAACACTTTCAATTGGTTGTAAAATTCACAATAACCTGCCGAAAACCGGCAAGATACAGATTATACTAAACTTTCGATTTTTACAACATGTTGCTTTTGCCGATATTACACTTGGAACATAGTGTTTGCAAATTTTCCAGAACAGTTTCGCCGCCATTAGCCCAAGCCTTGATGTGGTCAACATGCAATATAATCTTGGGATCAGTCGCGGGTGAACGCCCGCAACGCCTGCCAATAAAATTATCACTTTTCATCACAAGAAACCGCAATCTCCAATTTATATCTCTTTTTGTTTTATGCCTCGTACCAATTTCAGCTTTTAGTTTTTTAATTTCTTTTTCTGTTGAAACATCAAGTTCTTTATTGATATATTCTACAAACTGCTCTAAAGCTTTGCGCCAAGAACCAAATCGCCTTGCATAAGTACCCGAAGAAAATTTGGAAAGCGGCTTGTGAAATTCCTTATAATGCGGCTGACGGCCAAGTTTTATCCAAACTTCTTCAAGATTCCTTAAAAGCTCTTCTTTGTCAATGTTCAAAGGGCTTCTGTTCTTGCTTAATCCAGCAATTTCAAGAACTTTAAACCAATTACCAAAACGTCTCCATAATGTACTACTATTATATTTTCCTTGCTCGTTGTATTCATCATATGTTGGACTTTTTTGTAATTCTTTTGCAACACGTTTTAAGTCAGCTATGAGTTCTTCGTCAGAAGTGTCTCTATGATATTTGTCTAATTCAAATTTCATGTTTTTGACCCAAACAGCCCTTCCATCCCGCCCAAAATCTCATCAAACGGCACAACATCAACTTTCTTGTGAATCGAATAGCGTCGATTTCCGGGATAAATGACAGCGATTCTTTTAAGCTCCAGATCCTCTAACGCGTTTTTCATGGATGGTGTCATCGTTGGCGCATCGGCTCGTTTTATTTCTACACCGTACATATACCCGCCATTGTTAAACACCAGATCGATTTCCGCCCCTTGATGCGTTGCCCAAAAATACGGATGATCAATCTCAAGGATTTTAATTAACTGCTCGATCACAAATCCTTCCCATGATGAACCGCACTTTTGATGACGTAAAATTTCCGCTTCGTTTTTTAATTCTAAAAAGGAATTTAATATGCCTGTATCACGAATGTATACTTTTGGTGATTTCACCTGACGTTTTTTGATATTCACATACCACGGATGAAGCTGGCGCACTATGAATATGCCTGTAAAAATATCAAGGTACTTTCTTACTGTCGGCTCGGTTATCCCTAACGATTTCGCAATCGGCGCGGCATTCCATATTTGGCCGTGGCTATTGGCCAGCATCGCCCAAAAACGATGCAACGTCACAGACGGAAGTTCAATCCCCTGCTCTCGCAAATCACGCTCAAGAAAGGTTTTAATAAAACTTTTTCGCCAGGTAAAACTCTCCGAATCACTTTTAGATAAAAATGACAACGGAAAGCCTCCCCTCAGCCAAAGCTGTAAAGCTTTTTTCTTTTCGACTTCCGATAGATCAAAGCCACCCATTTCAATCAATTCCAATCGTCCTGCAAGAGATTCGGAGGATTGTCGTAAAAGATCAGGTGAAGCACTTCCAAGAATAAGGAATTTTGCAGGCAAAGGTTTTCTGTCCAGAAGAATGCGTAATACCGGAAAGAGTTCGGGGCGTTGCTGAACTTCATCGATAACAACCAAACCTTTTAAAGGCTCAAGCACTCCCTTTGGATCAGCCAAAGCGATAAGACTGCTTTGATCTTCAAGGTCAAAATAATTGGGAGAATGAATATCAACCAATTCTTGAGCTAAGGTTGTTTTTCCACACTGGCGAGGCCCTAGAAGGGCCACAGCCCGACTTCGCCCAAGTGCCTTTTTAATAAAGTTTATATATCCGTCCCGCTTAACCATGCCTTAACTATACCATGAAATTCAAAATTGTCAATTTCTTATTTCATGGTTATGTTTTCGCCCGTAATCCTTGTAATCCTTTAGCGGATTCAAATTATTCGTCGAGACCGTTTTGAGCGATTTTGACGTCTTCGACAAGGTTGCTCGGAAGCGCTTAATTGTTACCCGTACGTAGACAGCCTATCGCGCAACCTACCATCCATAGGCCCCCTAAAAATGAAAAACGCCCCACAGATAACTGTAAAGTGTTAGTCCCCACTGCATCAAGCGGGTTTGGTTCGCCTGAGCCTGCCTACCGGCAGGCAGGCGTCAAGGTTGGCTGGGACGCCTGGACTCGAACCAGAAATAGATGCTCCAGAGGCACCTGTGTTACCATTACACCACGTCCCAAATCTCACGAGCTGGAGGACAATCACCACATATGTTCCCTGACCCAGTTATCTGTGTTTTTAACCGTCTTGACGATGCTTTTGCATCCAGCGCAAAGAAAGGAAACACAAAGAATCAAACAGAAAACCACTATTTTTTGTTTTTTGTCCATAAAAATTTTCCTGTTGTTTCTAAAACGTTGTTGTAAGGCGTTCAATGGTTTTTTCTTTTCCTAAAAGCTCCATCGTCTCAAAAAGGCCGATGCCGACCGATTTTCCTGTCAGGGCGACTCTTGCAGGATGCACCAATTCAGAAGAATCGATGCCCAAAGAACCGACAGCTCCTCTAAAGGCCTTCTCCGTATTCTGCGCAGTAAAATCCTTGACCTTTCCCAGCGCCTCGGCCAGAACCTTGAATTCTTTCGCCCTGTCCGTGGATAAATATTTCTCTTTTGCCTCTGCTTCAGTCGTTACTTTATCGACGAAAAGATAATCCGTCCTTTCTAAAAATTCACACAATGTGGCCATGCGCCCTTTATAGAGACGAACAATATTCTCAAGCCTTTCTTTGTCATAGTTTTCCTGAATATATCCTCTTTGTATAAGGAAAGGAACCAGTGCCTCAAGAAGGCTTTCCGGTTCTTTTTGTTTGATATATTGCGTGTTGATCCATCTTAATTTGTCTAATGAAAAGGTGGCTGCGGCCTTGTTGATCTTCTTGATAGAAAATCTTTTGATAGCCGAATCTATTTTGATAACCTCCTGGTTGTTGCCGGGAGACCACCCCAAAAGCAGTAAATAGTTAACGAGCGCTTCCGGAAGAAAGCCCTGGACTTTGTAATCACTAACCGCAACCGCGCCGGTCCTTTTGGACAGCCTCCCTCCGTCCTCCCCCATAATCAGGGGAAGATGGGCAAACTTCGGAACCTTAAAACCCAATGCCTGATAAATCATAATTTGTTTGGGAGTATTGGAAATATGGTCTTCCCCTCGAATGACATGGGTTATCCCCATCAAGGCATCATCCACAACGCAAGCAAATCCATACGTAGGAGAGCCGTCCGACTTCATCAAAACCTCATCTTTCAGTGTCCCTGTGTCAAACTGGATTTCTCCCCGAATTAAATCGAAAATCTTTACTTCCTGGCCAGGCATTTTTAAAATAACGGCTTTCCCCTCTTTATATGCTTTCTCTTCTTTTAAAAGTTTCTCTGCATGTTCCCTGTAAATATCAAAGCGTTCGCTCTGTTTGTAGAGTTCATCCCAGTCAAGCCCCAGCCAGGTCATGCTTTCTAAAATCTCTTCTAAATACTCATTCTTTGATCTTTCTAAATCCGTATCTTCAATGCGCAGCACAAATTTGCCTTTTTGGGCCCTTGCATACATCCAATTAAAAAGTGCTGTGCGCGCTCCCCCAATATGCAAATATCCCGTCGGGCTAGGCGCAAATCTTACTTTTATCATGATATTGCCTTTTATTATTTGTTTTGAAAATTAGTTCTAGCGGCATGTTTAAATAAAAGAAGGAAAAAACAAAAAGCTTAAAATCATCTATCTTAGCGAACCCTTGCCAGTTTTGGCTGCAATCTTTTGAAGGACGTTTTCGATCCTCTTGGTGTCCCTTTCTGCAAAATCAACAAATTCAATCCCTGTATCATAAAAAAGAGGTTTTTTCTTGGCATCGCTTCTTCTTCTTACGGACCAAACAACTTTCCCTTGTCCTCTGATGTGGTCCTCCATGTCCAGGAGGTCTATTTCTATGTTCACCGGCGAAAACATCTTTAAATTTTTCTTTAATATAATACAAATCCCGCCGATACCAATGTTCTCTGTGTGCGTCAATATCGAATCCATCTCCTGGTTTTCCTTATAAACCGTCACCAGACAAGGATAGCTGACGCGTGGAAATTTTCTCCTGTTTAATCCCTCCCAAGGACTCATCGCTTTCCCCCTTTAATAATAAAATTTTTTAGATTGATTCCTGTATTCTTATGATTTTACAAGCCAGGCCGGTATTATCATCAATCTCAAGGACAGCCCCATTGATACGAGGATCTCCTTTGGCGACTTCAAATCTTTCCGGAATACTTGTTAAAAATCGCCTGATGATTTTATCTTTATTTTGTCCGATAACCGAATCAAACGGCCCGGTCATCCCAAGGTCTGTGATATAAGCTGTCCCTTTGGGAAGTATCGTTTCGTCTGCTGTTTGAACATGGGTATGCGAGCCGACAACCGCCGAAACCTGTCCGTCTGCATAATGACCGAATGCGATCTTTTCGCTTGTTGCCTCCGCATGAAAATCAACCACAATGATATTGGTTTCCTGCTTTAACTGAGAAACAAGATCCCTGAACGCAAGAAAAGGACAATTTATATTATATCTTATAAAAACTCGGCCTAAAAGATTTATTATCCCAACCTTTTTGCCTTCTTTTGTGGTAAAGATAAGACTCCCCTTCCCGGGATTCCCTTCTGGAAAATTAGCAGGCCTTAGAATATTTTCGGTTTCTTCTAAATAGCTGACTCCTTCCGTTCTGTCCCAAACATGATCGCCTAAGGTCAAAACATCGCATCCTAACCGAAAAAGCTGATTAGCTGTTCTGGGGGTTATGCCAGACCCGCCGGCAATATTTTCGGCATTGGCAATGGTGAGATCAATTTTATGTCTCTTTTTGATCTCCGGCAATTTATTCTCTAAAACCTCTCGTCCTGCCTTGCCAACGATATCTCCAATACAAAGGATATTCATAAAAATAGCTTTTGGTTGTTGGTGAATAGTCTCTGGTAAAATCTATTCAAACATCAGACGTTTTTAACTAGATACCAGATACCATTCACTAAATACTGGGTTATTATTTAGCAAATTCGACAGCCCTTGTTTCTCTGACAACAATAACTTTTATTTGTCCGGGATATTCCAGTTCTTGTTCGATTCGTTTTCGAATATCCCTGGCCATGACGATAGCCTCATCGTCATTAATCTTTGAGGGGCTGACCATGATGCGTATTTCACGGCCTGCCTGAAGAGCATACGCCTTATCCACTCCTTTAAAAGTGTTTGCAATCTTCTCTAAGCTTTCCAAGCGCTTGATATAAGTCTCCAGGGTCTCCGCTCTTGCACCAGGGCGTGCCGCACTAACAGCATCCGCTGCACAAAGCAAAACACCATAAATGCTATGGCATTCCACTTCTTCATGATGCGAAGCAATGGCATTGACAACGAGTTCGCTCTCTCCATATTTCTTGGCTAAATTAGCCCCCACAACAGCATGTGTCCCTTCCTGGGCTTCCTGGCTGATAACTTTCCCGATATCATGAAGAAGCCCGGCCCTTAGGGCAATCTTGGGATCAAGCCCCAGCTGTACTGCCATGATACTCATCAATTGAGCAACTTCCTTTGTATGAATGAGGGCATTCTGCCCGAAACTTGTCCTGTATTTCAACCGCCCAATGATTTTGATCAATTCCGGATGCATGCCCTGCACGCCCAAATCAAAAACGGTTTTATCTCCTTCTTCTTTAATCCTGTCCTCGATTTCCTGTTTTGCCTTTTCAACGACCTCTTCAATGCGCCCAGGATGAATTCTCCCGTCAGAAATCAAATTTTCAAGAGCAATACGGGCAATTTCACGTCTGACCATATCAAACCCTGATATCGTGACCGCCTCCGGAGTATCATCAATGATAATATCGACACCTGTGGCCATCTCAAGGGCCCGAATATTGCGGCCTTCTCGGCCAATGATTCGCCCTTTCATTTCATCGCTGGGAAGGCTGACAACGCTGAGCGTTGTCTCGGCCGTATGGTCGGAAGCGCATCTTTGAATAGCTGTACTGATAATTTGACGGGCAATTTTGTTGCTCTTTTCCTTTATTTCTTCTTCATTTTTCCTGATAACTACCGCTTTTTCCTGAGAAATCTCTTCGTCAAGCAAAGAAAGCAAAATCTTTTTCGCTTCTTCTTGTGATAAAGAAGAAATCTCCTGAAGCCTTTTCTTTTCCTGCTCAATAAGCTTTTTAAGCTCCTCATTTCTCTTTTGACAATCTTCCTCGTTTTTACGTAAATCTGTAACCCGATTATTGATGTCCTTTTCCTTTTTCTCCAGTAGATCTACTCTCTTTTCGAGATTCTCCTCTTTTTGAACCATTCTTTTTTCGGCGGTGAGGATTTCTTCCCTTCGTTCTTTTGTTTCCTTGTCAAAATCCTGGCGAAGTTTAAAAAGCAGATCTTTGCCGGCCAGTTCGGCTTCTTTTTTGCGGCTTTCGGCTTCTCTTGCCGCAAACTCGGCAAGCTTTTTGGCTTTATCTTCGGCTGCCTTGATTTGCATGCCGGAAAAATATTTCCTGAGCAAATATCCGGCGAGAATGCAGACAATGGCCCCCCCGCCCAATATAATACTTTGCATATAAATGCTTTGTTCTTCTAACATAATGTTTTGCTCCCCTCTATCGCATAAGAAACCCTGTTCCTTCTGGCATCAAAAAACTCTTGGCCAAACACAGATTCCTGGTTTGTTAAAATAAATCCTGATTAATTTTTCTGAAAGGAAAGCCTAGTTGGTGATAACGCAATCGACCGGAATGTCATTTTGCTCTTTCGGAAAGGTATCGATGATTTGAAAGTCGAAAGCAAGCCCTACGCGGAAAACAGAAGAAGGAACCGTTTCTAAAAAACGATCATAATACCCGGCTCCTCGCCCGAGACGGTTTCTGTTTGTGTCAAAAGCCACCCCCGGAACAACAATCATATCTATCTCGTTGTAGTCCGAGATCCTTTTCATTGTTTCTTTGGGTTGCTTTATACCGTATTTTCCTGGCTCGAGATCTTCTTGAAGATCATTAACCAGGGCCGGGACAATTGTTTTGTTTTCCCATAAAATAATAGGTAATGCTACTTTTTTTCCTAGTTTTTGTGCTTGTTTCATCATTTCAAAAGTTTCAACTTCTCCATCAAAAGATGCATAAAAAAGAATTCTATGTGCAGTTGCAAATTCCGGTAGTTTACATAGTCTTTCCAGAATAATCAGGCTGTTTTTACGCTTATCTTCCTCCTCTTGGCTTTTAAGCAAGTTTAATATTTTCTTTCGAATAACAGCTTTTGTTTCTTGAACCACTTTAAAAGGTTATCATCGTTATAAAAATTAAATTTATCCTATCGTCTTTGAATAGAAAACCCTGCTTTTCAAAGATGAATCATTTTATCACTTTTCGGCTCAAGTGACAACCCGTTTTTCGCTTTCTAAAAAGGCTTTTTGTTTTTTATGTATCTCTTTTATTTTTAACAGGTTGTGATAATTTCCGAGAAGCGGACAATTTATCGAGCCTGTCCTTTATTTTCTTTTCATACCCGATTTCTGTCGGAAAATAATATTGGATCTTCTCAAGCATATAATCCTGCTTGACAAAGTGGTCTTGATAGCTATGCGCATATTTATAGTCTTTGCCGTGTCCCAGCTTTTTGGCTCCCGAATAAGAAGCATCCTTTAAATAAACAGGAACCCCTTGTGTTTTCTTGGTTTTAACATCTTCAAGGGCTGTCTCTATGCCCATATAGGCCGCATTGGATTTGGGAGCACAAGCAACATAAACAGCCGCCTGCGCCAAAGGAATTCGCGCTTCCGGCATGCCAATAAATTCCGTTACCTGAAAAGCCGCATTGGCCAACACAAGCGCTTGAGGGTCCGCATTGCCCACGTCTTCAGCCGCACAAATACAAATCCTGCGCGCAATAAACCGCGGATCCTCCCCTGCATAAATCATCTTCGCAAGCCAATAAAGGGTTGCGTCCGGATCCGAGCCCCGCATGGATTTGATAAAAGCCGAAATGGTATCATAATGCCCGTCGCCATCTTTGTCATAATTGACTTGTTTTCTTTGAATAGACTCTTCGGCAACCTCTTTTGTAAAATAAATGGTTCCTGTTTTGTCTTTGATCGTTGTAAGGCATCCTATTTCAAGCGCATTGAGTGCGCGTCTGGCGTCTCCATCGCTTGCCTCACACAAAAAATCAAGGGCATCTTTTTCTGCCTTTATTTTCAATGCCCCCAACCCGCTTTCTTTATCTTTAAGGGCCCTGTCTAATATTTGAAGAATATCTTTTTTGCTGAGAGGTTCCAGCTCAAAAACAAGAGATCGCGATAAAAGAGGGCTTACCAGAGAAAAAAATGGATTAAAAACAGTCGCCCCAATCAAAATAACATTTCCTGCCTCCACGTCCGGCATCAGGACGTCCTGTTGGGCTTTATTAAACCGGTGAATTTCATCAATAAAAAGAATTGTTTTGCGTGCGGTGGCCAAACGCCTGTTTTGCGCCGCATTGATAATCTTGCGCAATTCTTCTGTATTGGAAGAAACCGCATTCACCGATTCAAAAACAGCCTTTGTCTTTTTGCTGATACATAAAGCCAGTGTCGTTTTCCCTGTTCCCGGGGGGCCGTAAAGAATCAGGGAGGTGACACGATCGGCTTCAATGGCACGTGTTAACAGCTTGCCTGGGCCTAAGATATGTTTTTGTCCCACATAATCTTTTAAGGAAACAGGGCGCATCCGGACGCTTAGAGGAGAGCTTTTGAGGAGTGCCTTTTCTTGTTCTGCCAAAAAAAGATCAGAAGAAGGGTCTGTTTTTTTCTTTTTGGTTGCGCGCATAAGACTAAAATTTTTGGCTTCAAGAGACCAAAGAGCCTCTTAATAAAGAGGCTCTTTTTGGTCCCCGCCATGCCGTTGGGCTATAGTATAATCTGAACCTGTCGCCAGGTGGGAACCGCCCTCAACGGTCCACAGACAGTTGAGAGGACCAGCATCCCTTTATACATTTGTTGGTTCATTATAAGAAGCCCTGACGCACACGGCAGGGAACCAACATCATTCTAACACTTTTAAAAAAAGAATCAAAGACAAAACCAGAATAGAGGATTTTTATCTGAGGGTAGCCCCCAAAGATTCCACGAGCGTTTTTAAGATTTTTTCGTGGACTTTGTTAACTTCTTCTTCGGTAAGGGTTCTTGTGGGAAGCTGATAGACCAAAGAAAAAACGAGCCCTCTTTTTCCTTCAGGGATTTTTTCTCCTAAATATTCTTCGATAAAATGAATTTCGCTTAAAATCTCCAACCCGATTCCCTTGACGACAGACTCAACCTCGCCAAAATTCACTTTGCTGTCCACGGCAATGCTGATGTCTCTTGTAACCGCCGGATATTCTGAAGGGGCCGCATAACGAACAACGGGTGTTTCTGTATGCAGTATTTTTTCAAGATCCAGCTCGGCAAAAAGAATACTTTTTTGTTTGATATCAAGATTCTCCAAAATTTCCCGGTCGATTTTGCCCATAACCCCGACGGTTTGACCACAAAAAATGATATCCGCTCGTTGCCCCTCCTCCATGCGAATATTTTGGCTTTCTTTCCACTCGCAGCCTTTTCCTGTGACTATTTGACAGGCTTGCTCGACGATTCCTTTTAAATCATAAAAATCAACTTCTTTGGTCTGTGTCCTCCAGTCAAAACGTATGCCCCCTGAAAGAATAATCCCTAAGGTTTCTTTTTCTCCGGACAAAGGATAAATTTTCCCAAGCTCGAAAAGACGAATGTCTTTTTGCCCTTTGTTAAAATTAGACCTAACCACTCCCAAAAGACTGGGCATTAATGTCGAACGCAGATACTCCTGGTCAATGGTCAGGGCATTGAGGACCTTCATGGCAGACAGATCCGTGCTCCTGGTTTTTTCGAACGCTTCCTTTCCTGCCATCGTATAGGTGATCGTCTCGTTTAGCCCCAAAGAAACAAGGGCATCTGCCATCATTTTTCTTTTTTCCATAGATTTGTCGACGGGAACGTTTGTCGCCTTAACCAGAGGAAGGCTCATGGGCAAATTATCGTAGCCGACAATCCTGGCAATCTCTTCAGCCAAATCAACGTCTTGTGTGATGTCCGCCCTTGTTGTTGGAGGCACAACCTTCAGGCCATCTTTGCCAAAAGAGGTCACGGCACAATTGAGCTTCTTTAAAATATTTTTACACCCAAGAGGCTTTAACGTTGCTCCCAAAAATTTATTAATTCGGCTTATGTTCGTTGTAATCGCCTGTCTTTTTGTCCTAGCCTTGAAAGCCTTCACATCTGCCCTTGCCGTAATTTTCCCTCCCGCTTCTTTGAGGATAAGAGAAATCGCCCGATCGCATCCCCAGCAAACCGTATCATAATCCACCCCCCGCTCGAAACGATAGCTCGAATCACTGGATAACCCCAGTTTCCTTGAAGCTCGACGGATAAGAATGGCATCAAAATAGGCGCTTTCCAAGAGGATGCTCTTTGTCTTGGACGTAACCTCGGTTTCTTTTCCTCCCATGACTCCAGCAATGGCCACTGGTCTTTTGGCATCAGCAATCACCAAGATGGATGGATCCAGTTCTCTTTCTTCCTCGTCGATCGTTATGATTTTTTCTCCTTTTTTTGCCCGACGCACAATAATCTTGCCTCCGATAAGCTTGTCATAATCAAATGCATGCAGAGGCTGTCCGTTTTCCATCAAGGTAAAATTGGTAATATCCACAACATTGTTTATCGAGCGGAGACCCAAAGCAGAAATTTTGGACTTGATATCTTGGGGGGAAGTCTTAATTTTCACGTTTTCGATCAATGTGCCGATATAGCGTGCGCATCCTTTTTTGTCTTCGATGGTGATATCACATTTCTTTTTGGGAAAATTGATTTTCTGCCGCCTGGGCAAAGAAAGCGGTTTGTTGCAAATAGCCGAAATTTCCCTGGCCACCCCGATCATGTTCAAACAATCCGGACGATTGGGGGTAATTTCCATCTCAAAAACAGTGTCCCCGTGCGACAGATGTGTTTTTTCCACCTCAAGGCCTGCCATGGTCAACTTATAAGCAAGCTTGTCGGCAGGAATCCCTGCTTTCACGTAATCTTTAATCCAATTCAAGCTAATTCTCATAATGAAATATACTGGTTCTGAAGATTAGGATTAAAGGATTATAGGATTATAGAATAAATAAACAATCTTCGTTTCAAATAATTTTTTAATCTTTTAGTCCTCTGCTCCTTTATCCCTTTATTCCTTTATCCCTTTATCCCTTTAATCCTCTATTCCTTTAATCCTTTAATCCTCTAATCCTTTAATCCTCTAATCCTTTAATCCTCTAATCCTTTAATCCTTTAATCCTTCTGTCCTGCCTTTAAAATTGTTTTAAAAATCGTATATCATTTTCAAAAAAGATGCGAATATCTTTAATGCCATACTTAAGCATGGCCAGGCGCTCAACCCCCAGGCCAAAGGCTAGTCCTGTGTATTTCCCTTGAGGGTAGCCGGCTGCCTTAAAAACTTGTGGATGCACCATGCCGCATCCCATAATCTCAAGCCATCCGTTTTGTTTGCAAACCGAACAGCCCTTGCCTTTGCAAATATAACAAGAAATATCCACTTCTGCCGATGGCTCCGTAAAAGGAAAAAAATGCGGACGAAACCGCATCTTGATATCATCCGAAAAAAGTCTCTTTAAAAATTCCGTTATCAGTCCTTTAAGGTCTGAAAATTTAACATCTGTATCCACCAAAAGCCCTTCAATTTGATGGAACATAAAAGAATGGCTGGCATCCACCGCATCCGGCCGATAAACTTTGCCCGGAACAACAACGGCCAAAGGCGGCTTGTTTTTTTGCATCACGCGAATCTGAACCGGCGATGTTTGGCTTCTTAGCAAAAGCTTGCGTTTTTTATCCGTAGGATCCGTTTTATCCACATAAAAGGTATCAAACCCGTCCCGGGAAGGATGATCCGCAGGGATATTCAATGCATCAAAATTGTTAAATTCCGTCTCTACCTCCGGGCCTTCCTCGACAACAAATCCTAATTTTTCAAAAAGGCCGCAAATTTCCTCCATCGTTTGCGTCAAGATATGCTTATGCCCCCTTTGGGGAGATACTCCAGGAAGGGTTATATCCAAAAATTTTTTTAAGGATCTTTTTTCTTCCCGTTGAAGCTGGCTCCTTTTTTCTTCTAACAAGCCCGTTGCCAGGTTCTTGATGATATTGGCATTTTTTCCTATGAGAGGCTTCTCTTCCTTTGGGGCGCTTGCCAAAGAAGCATACAAAGAAGAGACAAGGCCTTTTTTCCCCAGATACTTAATGCGAAAGTTTTCTAGTTCCTGGGTCGTCGAAACGCTTTTTATTTCATTTTGAATTTGTATTTTTATTTCTTCGTAATCAAAAGACATGGGAGTATTGCCTGATTTTTTTAAAGCTTGAAGGCATTATAACAAAAATTTTTGAACTTTCAAAGACGATTGCTTTCTCTTATTTTTTCCATGTTGCCGGAACGAAAAGAATCAAAATGGAATAAAGCTCAAGACGCCCGGCAATCATCAAAAAAACCAGCGTCCACTTCCCGGGGATAGAAACCCACGCATAATTCTGTGTCGCCCCCACTTTCGCAAGGCCGGGCCCGATATTGCTTAAAGAGGCGATGGCTGCCGAAAAAGCCGTCACCAAATCGCATCCTTCGGTTATGGTCAAAATGATTGTTCCGAAAAAAAACAGAATCATGTAGATGACAAAATACGAGAGCACCGACATGATCAGCTTGCTTGATAAGGGAACGCCATTAAATCGTATGGGTAAAACCGCATTGGGAAAAAGCGTTTGGACGACGGAACGAAAGGCAATTTTGACAGCCGAGAAAAAACGAATGATCTTCATGCCCCCTCCTGTTGACCCCCCGCAGCCTCCGATGAACATCAAAATAATCAACGAAAAACGCAAGACATGCGGCCACAAGTCAGAATTCGCTGTTGAATATCCAGTTGTCGTCAAAATCGAAACAACCTGAAATGCCCCTTCTCGCAGAGGACTGCTGGAGGCATTTTCCACTTTCAAAACAACAGAAAAGACCATAATCATGCCAAGAAGCAAGAAAAAATAACAACGAAATTCTTCGCTCTTGAAAAATGCCTTGATGTTCCCGCGCAATGCCTGATAATGCAACATGAAATTGGCACCCGCAAAAAACATAAACAGAATCACAACCCACTGAAGGTAGTTGTTGTAATATCCGATACTTGTGCTTTTTGTCGAAAAGCCTCCTGTGGCCATCGTTCCGAACGTATGACAAAGCGCATCAAAAAGCGGCATCCCGCCAAACATAAGAAGAATCGTTTCAGAAAAAGACAGAAGAAAATAAACCGTCCACAAAATTTTAGCTGTTTCTTTCACACGCGGCTGAATGCGTTCGGCCGTAAGCCCCGGGGCTTCGGCCTTATACATTTGAAAGCCTGTCTGTCCCAAGGCCGGAAGAAGCGCCAAAAAAAGAACAATGATTCCCATCCCCCCCAGCCAATGCGTTAAGCTGCGCCAAAAAAGGATTCCCCGAGGAAGGGCTTCGATATTTGTCATGATAGAGGCCCCTGTGGTTGTAAAACCGCTGGCTGTTTCAAAAAAAGCATCTGTGTAGGAAAAAACCGCGCCAGACAAAAAGAACGGCAGCGCCCCAAAGGCCGACATGCAAATCCAAGACAAGCCAACAATGGCAAGCCCGTCTTTTGTGTTCAGCGTGTCAAATTCCTCTTTTTTGGCTCTAAAAATTAAACGAAAAATCCCCGCCAAGGCAACTCCTATAAAGATCGTAATAATAAAAGCTTCTACCTCCAAACTTTGAGAGTCATCATAAACAGCCCATCCTAAAGGAATCAGCATGGAAAAACAAACGATTAAGAGAATCCGAGAAATGATATTGAGAACTAATCTTTTATGCACAAGGTAGCTTTCTTTTAGAAAATTTTCTTAGCCGTAAAAAGCGCTTGTATTTTTTTTGCAGCATTTTCCTGGCAAAAAACGATAACCGTCTCCCCTTCTTGGATACAGCTCTCGCCGTTGGCAAGAAAAACCTCTGAATCACGGCAAATAGCCCCAATGATGGCATTTTTAGGAATATTAATTTTTTTGATAGGTCCTTGGGTAATCGGAGAGTCTTTTTCGGCAACCAGTTCAAGGGCCTCAGCATCTCTTTCCATGAATTTCGTAATGGCGCTGATCCCTTTGCCTCTCACAAGTCGAAGAATCTGGTCCACCGCAAGAAAGCGCGGATTGATAATGACATCGATGTCCAGGGCTCTAACGATGGTTGCATAGTCCGGCTGCTGGGTTGTGATAATCGTTGTTTTGGCTCCCATTTTTTTAGCCAAAACCGCACTGACCAAGTTGGAATGGTCGTTTTCGGATACGGCAATAAAGGCATCGGCCGCCTCGATTCCCGCTTCTTTGAGAATGTCCGCTTCTGAGCCAGCCCCGTTGATCACGCGGACCGCTTCCAGCCGGCCAGCCACTTCTTCTGCCCACTGAATATCCTCTTCCAAAAGAACAACATCTTTAATATAGGCGGAAATCTCTTGCGCGACTTTTTCTCCGATTTTAGAGGCTCCATAGATGATTACTTTTTTGGGCTTTCGAATGGCAGGATCAACAAAGGTCAAAAATTCACTTACCGAGGTAGAAGGCAAAAGTACATAAATACGTTCCGACGGCTCAATGATGGTATTCCCCTTGGGAATCAAAACTTCACTGTTTCGAATAATGGCGACGATTAAAAATGGCCACGGAAAAGCTTCTTCCCGAAGTTCTCCAATTTTCTGTCCGCATAAAGGCGAGTTCAGGGGAATATCAAAAGCCCTCAAAAGAATCCTTCCGCTGGAAAAATCCGCGACCTCGCGCGCCCCCGGCGTTTCAACCGCCTTCAAAATCGAATACGCCGCGACCTCTTCAGGATTGATGGTTTCATTGATATGAAATTTGTCATAGCCAAAAACGCCTAAGGCCAAATTAAGAGAAGCATTTCTGACGCGTGCAATCATTTGCTTGGTCCCAAAAGCCGAGGCCAAAGAACAAACAACCAAATTCGTTTCATCCGAAAGCGTCACGGCAATCACCATATCTGCGCTCTCGGCCCCGGCCTCTTTTAATGTATCCGGATCTGCGCCATTGCCAACGACAACTTTGACATCAAGTTTTTCATCAACTTTTCTGGCGGTGGCTTCATCCCTCTCAATCAAGTAAACCTCATGGTTTTCTTCACTGAGAGTGCGTGCGAGATTAATCCCAATGACGCCAGCACCAACAATAATGATTTTCATAATGAAATCCCTCGTTCCCCTCGGGATGTTTTTGCCTAACGCTTGAGTTTTCTTTACATTTATAGAACACATTGAATATAAATGTTAGGAAAATTCACCCCAACTTCAGTTGGGGCAGGTTCTTTTCATTCCCCAAGTGTAAAGCAAAAACAGAAATTTGCCCCGATATTGCATCGGGGCAAATTTTTTAGCTAATCCTTAGAGGTCTCTGTTCCCTTTTCTCTTTCTCTTTTTTTTTTAAAAACATAAGAACTATTTTTTTGCCTCTTTCACTGCCGATTTCTTTGTCTATTTTGTCTCCAGCGTTTCTTTCGCAAGCTTGGCAAGCTTTTTGAAGGCAGAAGGAGAAGAGACGGCAACCTCTGCGAGCATCTTGCGATCGATTTCAACTTTTGCCTCAGCCAGCCCTTTGATCAGCCGGCTATAAGTGATCCCTTCGGCTTTGCTTGCCGCGTTTATGCGAGCAATCCACAGGTTTCGTGCCTGGCGCTTTTTAACTTTTCTGTCTCGATAGGCGTAGGCCAGCCCTTTATCCGTAGATCTCTTGGCTTGGCTATAACGCTTGCTTCTATGGCCAAATTGCCCCTTTGCCCGCTTTAAAACACGTTTCCTTCTTTTTTTGGTGGCCACTGCTGTTTTAATTCGTACCATAAGGCAACAACCTCCTTATTTTTTTCTCATCCGCTGATGAAACATAGCCGCCTTTACGCAACCTACGTTTGCGTTTACGAGACATTTTTCCCAAGATATGCCCTCGAGAAGCACTTCTTTTTTTGAGCTTTCCTGTTTTTGTGGTCTTAAACCGTTTTGCTGCAGACCGGTTTGTCTTCAATTTTGGCATCACAACTTCCTTTCTTGCTTCTTCTGTTGTGTATAATTACGAAAATTTGTCACATACCCTTTTCTTGAAAAAAAGAAAACAGCCGCCCCCGCCCCCATGTTCTTGGCAGAAAAATTACCCTTTTTTGTCCCGGTTATTTTTTTGTTGCCTTGGGAACAACCACCACTGACATGACCCTTCCTTCCATAAGAGGAGCCTTTTCGGCCTGGCCATAATCAGCAATATCTTTTATAAATCTCTCCAGAATCGCTTTTCCCTGCTCCTTGAACGCCATTTCTCTTCCGCGGAAAAACAAATTCATTTTGACTTTGTCTTTTTTCTCCAAAAAGGATTTTGCCTGCTTAAGCTTTGTCTGATAGTCGTGTTCGTCGATATGAGGCTTTACCCTGATCTGCTTTAAATGCGTAACCTTCTGGTTCTTTTTGATGCGTCGTTCCTTTTTCTCCTGGTCATATTTGTACTTGCTAAAATCCATGATGCGGCAAACGGGTGGTTTAGCCGTCGGGGCGATTTCAACCAGGTCAAGGTTGTTTTCTCTTGCCAGCTCTAAAGCACGCTTGAGCATGAGAATTCCCAACTGCTCTGAGTCGGGACCAATAACACGAACTTCCGGAACTCTTATGCGCTCATTAACACGAATAATCTTTTGAATAATGACACCTCCTGTTTGGGGTTTAAACGGTTATGCTTTTTTGTCCTTGGTTTCTTTTTTGATCTGCGCAATAAAATCTTTAATGGCCATGCTTCCCTGATCGCCATCAACACGCTTGCGGACAGAAACGTTTTTGCTTTGAACCTCCTTGTCCCCTATGATTAAAATATAAGGAATTTTGTTAACCGTTGCTTCGCGGATCCTTTTATTCAAGCTCTCGTTTCGATTATCAATTATAACGCGCAAATCCTCTTTCTGTAAATCTTCTTTTACCTGTTCTGCAAAGGCATGGTGTTGGTTCCTGATAGGAATAAGGACGACCTGTTTGGGGGCGAGCCACAGAGGAAAAGCGCCTGCATAATGTTCAACCAATGCGCCAAAAAACCGCTCAATGCTTCCCAAGAGGGCTCGATGAATCATGATCGGACGACTTTTGCCTCCCTCTTCGTTAATATACGTAAGATCAAATCGCTCTGGTAGAGAAAAATCGCATTGAATAGTGGCACACTGCCATTTGCGCCCAATGGCATCTTTCAGTTTTATGTCTATTTTTGGCCCATAAAAAGCGCCGTCTCCCTCATTGATTTGGTATGCAATTTTTTTCTCCCTTAAGGCCTCTTCCAGCGCAAGGGTGGCAGCGTCCCAGTCTTCCACTCTGCCGATAAATTTTTCTGGCCTTGTGCTTATTTCGATTTCTTTGTCTTCAAACCCGAAATCCCGCAGAATATCAAAGGCAAAATCCACAACGCCTTTGATTTCATCCTTAAGTTGAGACTCCCTGCAGAAGATATGCGCATCGTCCTGCGTAAAGCCTCTGACGCGCAGAAGCCCGTGCAAGACCCCTGCTTTTTCCTGGCGACAAACCGTTCCCAGCTCAAAGAAACGTATCGGAAAATCACGGTAGCTTCTTAATGCCGAATTGTAGATTAACATGTGCCCCGGGCAATTCATGGGCTTGACCGCATATTCTTCTTCCTCTACGTTAAAATAATACATGTTCTCCCGGTAATAGTCCGAATGTCCGCTTTGGTCCCAGAGTTTCCCTTTTAAAATATTCGGGGTTCTAACCAGTTCATAGCCCCGCTTGAGATGCTGTTCGTAAACATAATCCTCGATCAATTTTCTGACCATTGCCCCGTTGGGATGATAAAAAACCAATCCGGCGCCAGCGGAATCATGATAAATATGGAAAAGATCCAGCTGGGTTCCCAGCTTTCTGTGGTCTCTTTTTTCCGCTTCTGTTAAAACATGCAGATATTCTTTTAAATCCTTTTCGTCAAAAAAACACGTTCCGTAAATGCGCTGCAGCATTTCATTTTTTTCGTCGCCCCGCCAATAAGCGCCTGCAATGGAAAGGAGCTTAAAGGCCTTGATTTGCCCCGTGCTTTCAACGTGCGGGCCTTTGCAAAGATCGCAAAACCCATCGTCGCCGATTGTGTAAATGGAAACTTCCTTGTCTTCGATTGCGTTGATCAGCTCGACTTTGAATTTCTCTCCCCGTTTTTCAAAGAACGTAAGCGCCTCTTCTTTTTTCATCATGCTTTGCCGAAAAGGCAGGTTTTTATTAATAAGCTTTCTCATCTCCTTTTCGATTTTTTTCAGGTCTTGCGGAGAAAACGGCTCGTCCTTTTTAAAATCATAGTAAAAGCCTGTGTCAATGGCAGGACCAATGGCGACTTTCGTTCCCGGCCAAAGGGAAGTCACCGCGTGCGCCATGACGTGCGAGCAGCTGTGTCGTAATTTGTCTAAATCTTTTTGTGTGTGTGTCATTTTGTCTAAACGTTTTTTGGCAAACACGCCAGCCTCTCCGGCTGCGTTTGGCGTGTCTGCCCAAAGGTGTTCTGTAAATCTGGTGGGCCCAAGGGGGCTCGAACCTCTGACCTCTTCCATGTCAAGGAAGCACTCTAACCAACTGAGCTATGGGCCCATTTTAAGTTTAAAGTAGCAAGGGGTACGGGAC
>Ga0272441_10002472_pt1 | contig 37154 bp, 28 predicted proteins | sample SSMProp6N_FD_193582 | JGI IMG/M metagenome (GOLD analysis project Ga0272441, IMG submission 193582) | Marine sediment archaeal communities from Little Sippewissett salt marsh, Falmouth, MA, United States - SSM-Prop-6N | ecosystem: Environmental > Aquatic > Marine > Wetlands > Sediment ...
TGGGCTGGTGCCTCCTGCATACGTCGATTCGGTCGCCGATTTCATCCGAAGCCGGGGCATGGTCTGCAGCGTCTATGGCTCGCAATATCTCCTGGAGGCATTGTATGAAGCCGGTCAAGACGAGGTCGCCCTACAACTCATGACAGATCGCAATTCGGATCGGAGCTGGCCTCACATGATCTATGATGTGGGCACAACCATCACGCTCGAGGCATGGGACAACAAGTATAAACCCAACCAGGACTGGAACCATGCCTGGGGAGCCGCACCGGCCAACATTATCCCCCGCTGCCTGATGGGCGTGAAACCGATTGAGCCTGGGTTCGCCAAGGTGCAGATCAAACCGCAGGTCGGGACTCTCAAACATGGAAGCCTCGATCTGCCCACAGTTCGAGGACCCATCCACGTGGATTTCACATCAACAAGAAATGAATCCTTTGTGTTGAACGTTCGCCTGCCGGCGAATGTTAAGGCTACAGTCTTTTTGCCGAGGCTTGACGGCATAAACCCAAGTGTCCTGATGGACGCAAGGCAAGTGACAGGGACTCTTAAAGGTGAGTTTGTCGTACTCGACGATGTCGGCTCTGGAAATCACCGTTTCGAGAGGCGATAGCAGCGATCTTTCCTATCAGGCGAATTGATTCAAACGTTTCAGTTATTGTTGCTGAGTCCGACGCGTGCCGAATCCGGCAGATCGCGAGTGCGAGGACAGTTCTTTACTCCGCCTGATAAAAAAAGTAGCGTAGCATGCAATAGAAAGGAGCTTTCAATATGAATCGAAGGACTTTTTTGACAAACGCCGGTTTCGCCGCACTGGGGTATTCTTTAAGCCCCATGGTTTATCGCACTTTTGCCCGCTCGGCGAATTCACCTGCCAAGACAAAGCCCAATTTTGTCATCATCTTTACCGACGACCAGGGCTACGGCGACCTCGGTTGTTATGGATCGAAAACCATCCGGTCACCGCGGCTGGATCGGTTGGCGCGGGAAGGCACCCGGTTTACGGATTTTTATGCCCAGCCGGTGTGCGGTCCCTCCCGCTCGGCCCTGTTGACCGGACGCTACCCCGTTCGCAGCCAGGGATGGTCGATGCCGGAAAGTGAAATCACATTAGCCGAGCTTTTGAAAACCGTCGGTTATACGACGGGCTGCATCGGCAAATGGGATGTTTCCAACCGAAGGGATATCAAAGGTCGTATTCCCAACGACCAGGGCTTCGACGACTACTTCGGAACATTAGGCGCCAACGACAACGGCACCGTCACACTCTATGATAACCGTCAGCCTTTAGGCGTTGACCGTGATATGGCAAGCCTGACCCAACGCTATACCGACAAGGGGATCGAATTCCTGAAAGCAAACAAGGACAAACCCTTTTTGCTCTATCTCGCTCATACGATGGCGCACTCGATCGTCGATGCCACCGCAAAATTCAAGGGCAAATCCAAGGGTGGCCTTTACAGCGATGTGATTGAAGAGCTGGATTACCATACCGGCCGTCTGCTTGATGCCATCGATGAATTGGGATTGCGCAACAATACGTTGGTCATCTTCACAACGGACAACGGGCCCTGGAACAACATGCAGGAAAGACTAAGAGAGAGACATAGGGGCGCCATCGCCTGGGGATCGTCCGGACCGCTGAGGGAAGGCAAGGGATCGACGTGGGAAGGCGGCGTGCGCGTTCCTTGTATCGCACGCTGGCCGAGACACGTGCCGTCAGGCCGCGTCAGCAAGGCCATTTTCTCCACGATAGACTTCTTGCCGACGCTCGCCGGGCTGGCCGGATATGAGGTCCCGACAGACCGAGTCATTGACGGTGTGGATCAAACCGCATTGCTTCTTGGAAAGAGTGAATCGGGCGCTCGAGACCATATTTATTACCTTTGCAGAAACGAGCTGCACGGCGTGCGCAAGGGAAAATGGAAGTTGTTGCTCCCCAACCGGAAGAACTATTACGGCTACGTAAAGGACAGAGGCTCGGAGGGGATGGAACTCTATAATCTGGAAGCGGATATTGGCGAAAAGCACAACGTCGTGAAACAGCACCCGGAAATCGTCTCGGAATTGCTCGGGCGTATCAAAGCCTTCCAGTGGCCCGAAAAATTACCCGATACGACGATCGTTCCCAGGAAGAAAAGGTCATAAACGATCTCAGTTTGATCGTTTCAAAACTCAAACGAACTCCAACGGGTCCAGACTTTACGTCAAGATCGGGCCAATGACGGTTGCGTTTGGCCGTGTGGCCTTGTTTCTATATCATCATTCAACGGCAAACCGAGGCCGTACAGGCAACAGCCCCTTGATTTGCCCGGTCTCAAAAGGTATAATCATTATGATGGCTGAAAAATCAAAAGACCTATCCGTAATCGGCTGTACCTTAGAAAGTTCAGGTTCATTATGAAACGCGTGCAATGGCTTTTTTGCCTCCTCACGTGCATGGTCGTCGGGTGCGCGATTCACCCCGTCGATGAAGACGCTCAGCTCTTGCAGGTTGACGTCCCACCGCGTTTTTCCGAATCGGTCGCCGGAGCGGCCCTGCCGGCTGATTGGACGTCTTCCTGGTGGGAGATGTTCGACGATGAGGATTTGAACCGTCTCATCGAATCCGGATGCGCCGCAAATTTTGAGATCCGTCAATTCGTGGCACGCGTCGAGCAAGCCGCAGCCCTTGCCCGCCAGGCGGGCGCTCGCTTGTATCCCTCCCTGGATTTCGATACCGGTTACGCGTTGGAATGGGACGGCGAAACCGGCGCCGGCGAATCACGCGATGTGCAGGATACATCCAATTTAGGTTTTCCTCTCCGCTGGGAGCTGGATGTTTGGGGACGTCTCTCATCCCTGCGGCGGGCGGAAAAGCTGGAGGTCCAGGCGACGGTTGAAGACTGGCTGGGAGCCCGGCTCCTGTTGTCCACGGCCATTGCCGAAACCTATTTTGAAATTCAGGAACAACGTCGACAGCTCGACGTGATCCGTGAGCAAATTAAAACCAACGAAACACTGCTTAAATTGACGTCGCTTCGTTTCGGTCAGGGGCAATCGTCCATCGTCGATGTTCTACAACAGCGGGAACAATTAGAGGCGACCCTGGCGCGTGTTCCACTCACCGAAGCCCGCATCGGACAACTGGAGTATTCGTTGAACGTCCTGCTTGGCCGGCCGGCCGCCAAGGAAAATTACGTGACATCAAGTCAACTGGTCCGCCCATCACCCCTGCCTTCTGTGGGCATCCCGGCGTTGTTGCTGACCCGCCGGCCCGACCTGAGAGCGGCGCAGAAGCGAGTGTTGGCATTCGATTATGACGTGGGCGTAGCCGTGGCTGAGCAGTTACCCACTTTGACGCTGGGAGGATCCGTTGACTGGACAGGCGATCCCGGTTTCGGGGATGCGGTCACGACGATCTTTGCCGGATTGGCCGGACCGGTGTTCGATGCGGGTGAACGCCGAAGTGAAGTGGCCTTTCGTAAAGCCCGCCTGGAGGAAGCCCTTGCCGGTTACTCGGATCGGTTCCTTACAGCACTGTTCGAGGTGGAAGCGGCCTTGCTTGAAGAGCGAAAAAGCGTCGAGCAGCTCGTGTTGGTGGAGCAACAACTGGTGACCGCCCAAAGACTGCTCACGGAGGCCCGAAACCGTTTCAGCCAGGGGCTGACGGATTATTTACCAGTGGTGACTTCTCTGGCGATTGTGCAAAACCTGGAGCGATCCGTCGTCAGTTCCCGAAGAACGGTATTAAGCGCACGTGTCGGCTTGCATCGGGCGCTTGGCGGCCCTATAATTAACCCTGATTCTCCTGTTGTAGCGTCTTCATTCAAATGAATAAAAAATCTTTATTTGGCACGTTTATTGTTATTTTAATGATCCTCGCCTTTAGCGGTTGCGTGAGTCTCCTGCTGATATGGACGGGACCTGAAACAACCCCTGAGGACAAGATCAGCTCGGCCAAGATTGTGCAAACGATTCCGCTGGCACCGCAAACACGCTCGATCACGGTGAGCGCTTTCGGCAGTGTTGTCCCGGCCAGAAAGGTCGTCATTAGACCCCAGGTGACGGGGCAGGTGGTTTGGCAAAGCGAATCGATTACCATCGGAGGGCACGTGAAGGAGGGCGAGGAGCTTATTCGTATCGATCCGAATGATTACGAATTGGCGCTGGCCGAAGTACAATCCAATTTCGAACAGGCCCGGTTCGAGCGGGAGGTGGAAAGCGGGCGTCAGGTCATTGCCGAACGCGAATGGAATGAGCTTCAGCCGGATCTCGACGTGGAAGAGGTCAACAAGTCGCTAGTCTTACGCAAGCCCCATCTCAGGCGCGCCGAGGCGCTTATGGAAAAGGCCAAAAACGATATTAAGATCGCTGAGTTGCAACGCTCCCGCACGGTCATCACAACCCCCTTCAATGCTATGGTGGTCGAAGAATCGGTTGAGGTGGGGCAATTGCTCAATCCCGGCTCGGACATTTGCGAACTGGTGGGCACGGATGAATTTTGGATCCAGGTGACGATTCCTTTTTCTCAACTCAAATGGGTCCAGTTTCCGGAAAATGGCCAACCGGGAGCGGAAGCAAAGGTGATCTTAGATACGGGAAACGGAGCATCCGCGATGTGGAAGGGCAGCGTCTTACGCCTCTTGGGCGACCTGGACCCGCTCGGCCGGATGGCAAGACTGGTGGTGTCGGTAACAGATCCGTTAAATCTTTCTCAAAAGACCGGCAGTTCATTCCCCCTGCTTCTGGGTAGTTATGTCGAAGCGAGAATCGATGCCGGCCAGTTGGAGGATACCCTGAGGATTCCTCGAGCGGCGCTAAGAGAAGGCAACCAGATTTGGGTGGTCGGTGACGATCATTCGTTAAAAATTCTCCCGGCCACCGTCCTCTGGCCCGAGAAGGAAACGGTGCTCATTTCCAACAACGTAGCAGAAGGAGATCAACTTATCGTGAGCGATTTGCAGGTGGCGCTTCCGGGAATGGAAGTGGACCCTCAACCCGCGACGACGTTTACGGAACCGGTAGCAGACACAGCACGGGAGAATCGAAATGGAACGTAATCCGTTTGATGATACATCTTCCGCGACCGGGCTGTTGGCCTGGTTTGCCCGCAACCATGTCGCAGCGAATTTGTTGATGTTGGCTGTGATCGTGGTGGGTGTGGTCGTCGCCCTCAATATTCGTCAGGAAATCTATCCGGTTTACGAGCTGGATACGATCGAGATCGATATGCAATATCGCGGCGCCAGCCCGGAAGAAGTGGAACAATCGATCCTGTTCCCTATTGAGGCGGAGGTTCGCGGTCTGGAACTCACCCGGCGGATCGAATCAACCGCCTCTGAAGGGCGAGCCTCGGTAACGGTCGAAATCATGCCGGGCTTTGATCGCAACCGGGCGCTGCAGGAAGTGACGGCGGCCGTGCAACGCATCAGCATGTTTCCGGACGAGATCGAGCCGCCGGTGATTTCTCTGGGAACGGGTCGCCGGAGAGGTGTGGTTTATGTGTCGGTGTTCGGCGATCTGGATCAACGTACGCTGATCCAATTTGCCCACCAGGTGGAAGACGGCCTGTTGGCTCAGCCGGATATTTCCCTCGTGGCTTTACGCGGCGTGCGTCGTCCCGAAATTCTGGTGGAGGTGCCTCAGACGCAACTCCGCGCTCTTAATCTAACGCTCGGGGAAATCGCCGATGCCATCGACCGCGCCGCCCTGGATGTACCCGCCGGTACCATGAAAACGAAGGGCGGAGACATTCTGTTAAAGACCACCGAGCGTCGCTATTTCGGGAGTGAGTTTTTTGAGGTGCCGATCAAGAGCAGCAATACCGGCGCTGAAATCAAGTTGGGAGATATAGCCACGATCGAGGATGGTTTCGAGGAAACCGAGCGGGAGTCGTATTATAACGGCAAGCCGGCGGTTTGGATTGGAACGTACGCTTCCGAGTCCCAGCCGCCTTTGAAGGTGGCGGCAGCGGTACACCGGTATGTCAAACAAATCAATAAGACGTTGCCGCCCTCGATTGAGGTGAAGGTGTCCTATGACCGGACGGAAGATTACATGGAGCGCATCAATCTACTCAGGTTTAACGGGGTGGTCGGTTTGACCCTGGTGCTTGTCGCGCTGGGATTGTTTTTGGAATTGCGCGTTGCCTTTTGGGTCGCCGTCGGTATTCCGGTCTCGATTCTCGGCTCGCTCATCCTGCTGCCCGTCATGGACGCCAGCGTCAACATGATCTCTCTATTCGGTTTTATTGTCACTCTCGGCATCGTTGTTGACGACGCGGTGGTCGTCGGAGAGGATATCTTCCACAAGATTTCAGAAGGCATGTCACGTCTGGACGCCGCTGTAGCCGGCGTGAGGGAAATGTCCATACCGGTGATTTTTGCGGTCAGTACGAATATCATTGCCTTTTTACCATTGCTCTTCGTGCCGGGGGAGAGCGGCCGCTTTTTTAACATTCTTCCTTCTGTGATTATCGCGGTCTTTACCGTCTCCCTGGTCGAAGCGCTTCTTATTTTGCCTTCGCACCTGGCGTACTCGCGGAAGAACCCTCATCTGGACTCGATCTTTTCCCAATTCGACAGGGCCCAGACTAAAGTTCGTCTTAGAATCGATGCGGCGATGGAGCGGTTCTACCATCCGATTCTGGCGGCGGCCCTTCGATTTCGTTATATCACCCTGGTGGTTTTCGTGTCTTCATTTGCCATCGTCGTCGCATATCTGTTCAGCGGCCGGGTCGATTTTACCTTTAGCCCCGCCATTGAAAACGACTACATTCAGGCGGAGATCGAAATGCCGACCGGCACGCCGGTGGCGCGAACGCGGGACGTTGCCTTTCAGATCGAGGCCGCCGTGAAGAGGGCGATAGCGAAAAACGGCGAGGAGGGTATTGTGCGCGGGATCACGATTTCGGTCGCGTCCCGCAGCAGCAATCGAGCGAGCGTATCCTGCAAATTAGTGCCGCAAAGCCAACGCAAAGTCACCGGCTCCGGTTTTGTTGAACTGTGGCGAAAGGAAGTGCCGGACATCCCCGACATCGAATCCCTCTTTTACGATTACCTCGTCGGGCCCGGCGGCGAAGCGGCGATTAATATTCAACTGGCCCATACGGAAGTCGATACCTTGCGTCATGCGGCTGAAGAGCTCGGCGATATGGTGGCACGTTATCCCGGCGTGACCGATATCCGTAAAGGTTTCGGCAAGGAAATGCCGCAAATCAGTTTTGAGATCAAGCCGGCCGGACAAGCGCTGGGGATCACCGCTCGCGATCTGGGTCAACAAATCCGCCACGCGTTTTATGGCGCCGAAGCCCTGCGACAACCGCGAGATCGTGAGGAGCTGCGGGTGATGGTCCGGCTGCCGGAAGCGGACCGAAAGTCCTTAAGCGGGTTGGAAGGGCTTTTGATCAAAGCCCCCAACGGCGCCGAGATTCCAATTAATCAGGCCGCGGAAATCATCGAAACGACCGCACCGGTGCGTATCGACCGCGTGGACGGGGGTCGGGTCTTGAATGTCACCGCCAACGTGCTCCGTAACATGACCAATGAAAACAAAGTGTTGGCCGCCCTGGAAAGAAAAGAGTTGCCAGATCTGTTGAAACGTTTTCCCGGCCTGCGTTACTCCTTTGAAGGATCACAGCGAGAGCAGCGTGAAGCCACGAAGAATTTGAGCATCGGTCTCACCGCCTCCTTGTTCGCCATTTTCGCTATCATGGCGTCGTTTCTGAGAAGTTATATCCAATCGATTATCGTGCTGCTCACCATTCCCTGGGGATTGGCCGGGGCGGTCCTGGGCCATATTGTGTTGGGTTTTGAGCTCAGCATTTTCAGCGTATTGGGCATGATCGCCCTGTGTGGAATGGTCGTTAATGGCGGCTTTGTTTTGGCTATGACCCGCCGTCGTTATTTGGCTCGGGGAATTCCTCTCAAAGAAGCGACCATCCGAGCGGCTGAGCGTCGTTTCCGCCCCATCTTCTTGACGGCCATAACTACGTTTCTGGGACTGGGGCCCATGATCTTTGAAACGAACGAACAGGCCCTCTTTCTGGTCCCTATGGCGATTTCACTGGGCGTGGGAACCCTGGCGTCATCTTTGGTGGTGCTGATTCTGGTACCGGTCAGTTTTGTCATTGGTGAGGAGCTTGGATCGCTGAAATACCAAGAGGAACGCCCTGTGAAAGATCCCGTCTTACTTTCAGGGGCCGGGTAAGTATTTTGTGCCCCAAATCAAGACGGCCAGAATTCTCAAGAAATGGGCGATTGCAAGCAACATCAGCACGAAAGCCCTTTAGGCTGTGAAAATGAATACGCCTGGAGGGATTCGGACCCCCAACCTTCGGTTCCGTAGACCGGAAGTGGGGACTTGTAAGTATTTGAGTTAAAAGCGCTTATAGTTGTCAATAAAAGACTTATGAAATCAAGCGTAGATCAGCCGAAGGTCAGCCGAAGACCAGACGTACATCTTTGGCACGCACTTTGGCACGCACTTAGTGACATTACTGGCAAGATCGGTCCAATAATTGACTGTAATGAAGAGACGAAAATGAGTGATCACGTGCTGCTGATAACATCTTCATGCGAAACCGAGTAACGAACCTGTTTCCTACACAGATTTAATGACAGACTTCAATCAACGGTTCCCAAATATTTGTCCAACCAGGCGAGAATATCTTTTTGCATCTTCACACGTGAAGAACCAATTAATCCATGTCCTCCAGTATATGTGAAGTATTTCTTGTCTTGTTCTGTTAATCCCACCGCCATTTTCGGACCACTACATATAAGGTGAGAATGGAACAGACAGTTTCATGCAAATATTTGAGGTATTTGAAATTAACGAACTGTGTTCAGAAGGCAATAATTATGTATGACAGGTCAGCCCCAATGACTAATCCCAAGTACCGAACCGGTTGGTTTGATGGTTTATATGGACATCGTGATCTTCCCGAGCACAGCATCTTCATTAATCTGGAACCGGATTCGATGACATCAGATCCCATGTATCAAGCTGGTCACAACGATGCATCAAGGGCTACCGGAAGACGCCCCATCTGGTGATCTGGCTTTTCATTGCTACTTCTTTCCATAACGACCAATTGAGATATCTGCTGATCTTACATTAGGCCAAGTAGGAGGAGCCGTCCCTTTTTCATCTTGCATCCGATTAGTCCAAGCGGAAAAAAAAGAGGTTAAACAGCTTGTGAAGCTGATATCGAGTTCTTCCTACAACGCTAACTCCTGAGTGCCGGTCTGCCGTATTGCTGATTATTTTTTACGTCTGGATCGAAAAAAACTTCAGCGAAGCGGAACATGACCTCATTTCCTGGTACTACATATCCTATAGATAATGTGAAAGAGTCAAATGTCAACACGGTAGTATATGGTATTCAAAGTAAAAAGGATGTACGTACATCTAGTGTCAGTGTGTCGCTAGAGCTTTTGCAATATGAACATAGAAATTTGGAGGTAAAAACCATGAGTTACGGACTTAGATGGGATGGATTGCCTGCTGGCCCTGGTACATCGTACCACGATCTTAGGATCGCGGATCAAATAGTCCGGGGACCAGAATTCTTTCCGGATCTTTATAAGAAATATGAAAAATTATCGCCTACTTTGCCGTTCGATGTTCCTCAGGATCGTGCACTTCCCAATCTCTATCCGAAAAGAGATTGGTAATAGGCGACATTCGCCTTATTACCTATAGCATGCGGGCAAATAATAGCTAGGCCAACTTTGAACTAGTATTTCGAAGGCCCATTGTGCGGGCCCATCCTATGGGCCCGCTTTCGTTTGTTGGATTTCGTGGAAACCTCCATCGTGATTTGGCTTTTGTGGTGGACAGCCCTTATTTGAGGCCTTATTTTCGATGGATCAAACGGGCTCGCGGCAGCGCTAGCGCCATCATTGCAACAACTCGGAAATTCTTTGGCATTATCTACAAGTCACTGACAAACAATTGGATCTTCAATAGTTTCCCAAGTTTTGTGATAACAAACCTTCCAATAAAAATAAATTGAAAATTGGAGTAAACTTTTATCAGAGGAGAATGAAATGGGATGGCACGGATCTGAATTTGAACGTATGGCTGAGTTGAACGCCGAGCGTAACTATATCGATGCAGTCAATAGGGCCCAAGAGTCTCTGAAACGGACCGGACATTATGATGGTTTGGGGCCTGCACTAGCACAGCAGGAGTTGACCAAATACAAGAATATAGGAGAAATTGCAAGCTTTACGCACAGTTTGTGGATGCATGGGGCAAACCACCATTATTGTTATAGAAATTGACTAATAAAGTCATGATCTTCAGTCTATGAGAATCTTAGGTTTATCCAGAAGTTGTCTGCCCTCTGCTGACAAACCATGACCAGTGAAGCCGAATCCCGCGAATTGCCCGTCTGTGGGATTCGCAAAGCCTCCTGAGTTTGAAGCCAAGCTTCCTACCCACACTTACTCTCACCGCAATAGTCGCACACAGCACAGTTCGCCTCCCGCCGAAGGGGCCGACCACAACCCTCACATCGCTCACGGAACCATGATACAGGCTCACTAACAGGAGTCCCTATCGCTTCCTTGATCGCTCGGGCGATCGCATCCGGACAGGATCGAACATTCACTTCCTTGTTCGTCTTTCGGGCCACGGCAGCAGACAGACACCTAATGCCGGAAAGCTGGTCGATCATTACGTTCGGATCCACACCAGATCGAAGCGCCGCCGAGACTGCTCTACAGGTGGCTTCCGATTGGCTCGGGCACCCCCCGGCCTTACCCAGATTGGCGAACACCTCGCATACTCCCTTCTCGTCCTTGTTGACCGTGACAAATAGTGTACCGCATCCCATGCGAAATTTGCTCGTCGTGCCAGTAGTAACACGCGGTCGTGGCCGTGGGCCTGACTTTACTTCATCGGAGGCCGGTGATCCGCCATATGCTGACAAGACCTGATCTGGCCGACTGGTATCTCTATAGACGGTCGTGCCCTTACAGCCCCTCTCATAGGCAAGTCGAAAAATCCTATCTACGTCTTCCACCGTTGCATCAGCCGGAAGATTAACCGTCTTCGACACGGCATTGTCAATGTTGGCCTGCAGGGCAGCCTGCATGTGTATGTGCCATTCCGGCGCGACGTCATGCGCCGTGACCAAAACATCGGTCAGTCTGCGAGGGATTTGATGGATATCCTTCGGATCGACACCATTCATTAGTTTGGCCCGTACTTTTTCAGTTAGCCATCCCTGCTCTGTACCCAAACGTTCCAGCAGGGGGTGCAATTGGATGAACTCGGAATTGTCTAGGGCCCGTCGTTTATAGGCATAGTTGAAGATCGGTTCAATGCCGGAGCTGCATTTGGCAATGATACTGATGCTGCCGGTAGGAGCAATAGTGGTGCAAGTTGCATTGCGCATTGGTTTATTGTGTTCGGTCTGCCAAAGGGATCCTGCCCAGTTCGGAAAGCTTCCCTTTTCCTCGGCCAATTCCTGGCTTGCACGATGAGCATGATTTTGAATGAACTCACCTAAGCGGCGAGCGAATGCAATGGCCTCGTCACTGTCATAACGGATACCTAATAGGACAAGTGCATCGGCAAGCCCCATAATACCCAAACCGATTTTTCGGTTACCACAACTGATCTGCTTAACATGATCAAGCGGCCAGGCGTTCGCATCAATCACATTATCGAGGAATCGAACAGCTTGGTTTATTGCCTGTTGCAACTTCGGCCAATCAAGGTCACTTCCATCCGGTAGTATATATTTGGAGATGTTGAGCGATCCCAGATTGCAGCCTTCACCGTTGAGCAATGGTTGCTCGCCGCAGGGATTTGTCGCATTGATTCTGCCTATATGCGGAGTTGGATTGCCCCGGTTGATCCGGTCAATAAAGCTTAATCCCGGTTCGCCGGTCTCATGAGCATTCGTGACGATCATGTCCCAGACATCGCCGATCGTATAACAGCCTTCTATACCAGCCTCGATAGATCTGAGATCCTGGAGCCGATAGGAAGTGGGCGACACGGTCCTGGGGATGACGTATCGCTTTTTATCCCGTGGATTCTCAACGACGTGCGGAACGTTTCTATTGCTCATCAGTTTTTTCATAAAGTCGTCGTTTGCTTTCACGGAGATGTTGAAGTTGTTCAGCAAACGCGTATTGCGCTTGGCATTGATAAACATCAGGAGATCCGGGTGGGAAATATCCATAAGGGCCATATTCGCTCCTCGCCGGTGAGAGCCCTGCTGGATGGCGCCGGTGGCGACATCAAACACTCCCATGAAGACCAGAGGCCCAGTCGTTGTGCCTCCACTGGACGCCACGATATCCCCACTGGGACGAAGTTCATCGAACGCGAATCCCGTGCCGCCTCCAGACTTCTGGATAATAGCCATGTGGGCGAGAGCTTCGTGAATCTCGACAATGCTATCTCCAATGTGAAGGACGAAGCAGGCACTCAACTGCCCGCCGGGTTTTCCGGCATTGACCAGTGTAGGTGTGTTCGGCAGGAATTTGCCAGTAACCATCAGATCGTACCATATCAGGGTCTTCTGCTGGATATCCTTTTTTGATGCTCCGTACTTTGATTCAACCGCGGCGATGGTTTTTGCGACACGTCGATACATCTGTTCAGGACTTTCCACGATTCGACCATTTCGGTCTTTGTGCAGATATCGTTTGTTGAGCAGCACATTCGTAATATCATTGCCAACGATTTTGTTTTGAAGAATCATTTTGATACCTCCTATCGATTGATGACGAATCAGTTAATAAACTCACTGAGACAAAGGTTGCCGGGTTGAACGAGCATAGAGTGGACAGTTCGTGTCGCAGTACGGCGCGACGGCGGGATCTTCGCATCCACAACTGCGATACTGCTTTTCATAAGCGTCCCTGACCTGATTTCGGATCTCCACCTCGGTGATGATTCGTTTGCCGTCCTGTGGTCTATTCTTGCGGGCCCATGCTCGAAGCATTATGACAGTCAAATCAGAAGGAATGCCGGCCCGGCGCAGGTTGACCGCCAGGCGAAAACATGACACACGCTGTTCACTAGTCACACCGTTGGCCAACATTCTCTGTGCGCAAATAGGAAGACCGAAGGCCTGTACAGCAGCTTTCGTATTTTTGGGCGAATCGGTCGGGTGATCGAGGTCTTTAGCCTGTTGCTTACCGTTCAGATCATAGTTTCGGATGACATTGTCGAGGATACATTCCTCAATCCGCTGCACACCGTCGAGAAGCTCCCACTGATTGGGATAAATTTCGCTCGGCCTGGCCGGATGTACGAAAACCGTCCTGCCCTTAGGTACCAGGGCCCCAAATAGCGGCGCGTTGATGAAGTTGCCATAGGAAATGTTTTCATCCAGAACATCCTGTTTCGGGAATATCTCGATATTCGGGTGTCCGATTTTCGTGAGGATATAGCCGGCAACCAGCCTGGCCTTGCGGGCAAGAACACCTTTTTCCGCAAAGAACATCCAGACGTGGTATCCTTTGGACTTGCTCCGCTCGATATAGGTGTGGATTTCGAGGCTCTGCGCCTCAGCCCGAAATGCAAGCGGATGGTCCAATTGGTCGTTGTCAAAATCCACGGCCAGGGCTCGGATGGTATCCTTGACCAATAGATAGACGCCGTAAGGCTGCTTACCCTTCAGGTGAGCCAGGAGCACTTCGTCGGTCACCGGCTCTTTAACCTGTCGAACCCTGCCCGTGCGAGGGTTATATGTTCCATAGACATCCGGCAGACCCGTAAATAGGCTTCTATAGATCGCCAGCTTCTCAGATGTTGTTCGGGCTTTCATACAAAGGTACCGTCACACTATGCAGCAGGATTAGACATCTGCTGCGCTACATAATTTAAACTTCCTTTGTAATCCAAGCGGTTTGGCAGGCGGAACTGTTTCAGTAAATCAGAGTGGCTCTAAATCATGTGGTGATTTTGTGTGCGGTGTTGCGACTGCTGATAATGGCAGTGGTTAGGGCTGGGATTTCGTCGACCAGTTGTGAAGGTGGGCATTCCTTTAGCATCGATGAAAATAATGGGTCATATCGATCAAGCAGGATCCTTACAATTTCGCATCGCAAGGGCCAATCCGATGGATTGATCTGACGAGCGAAGACAGCCTGGACATACTCCTGCCGTTCCGTGTTCTTTACGATCTCGGCTAACTGTGCCAGTACAAAGCACACGCCCCCCATAGCGGAGTTCGCCGCATCCAGAACCGCGGCACAGTACCCGTCAGACCACAGGCCCTGGTAATGGTTTTCCAGAAGTCGCAGACTCGTCGCTCCCGCATTGACAACGTGCCAGCCGGCTTTGAGACCATCTGTATACACACGCCGGATGAATTCGGTAAAAACCTCCGACGGATGGTTCTCCTCACCCATTTTCTCCAGGCGTTTAGTGAAATCTTCAAAAACAGCATCAATCGGCTCATCGATTTGTTTGTGGATGTCATCCTCGTTCAACTGTCTGAAGATTTCATCAAGGGCCTTCTCGGCTCGGCGCATATTTTCAGAACTCATCGAACTTCCTCTTTGCGGATGATAGGTCACCGGAGGTCTCTACGGAATCCGGCACCAAAGGGCTGAATGTCTGGCCGCAGCCTCGGTGGCGATGGCGTATCATCTCCTGTACCTTCTCCACCGGCAGACAATACTTTCGATGGGACTGCTCGATGATTTCGTCTCTGAAATTGACTTCTTTGACAACTGGGCGATTCCTGGTTTTGATTTTTGTCATGACGGTGCCGATGCGCACTAATGCCTCTCGCAAGTCAAGAGCAGAGAAATCGTCAGCCTTTACTGTTTTTTGGAACTGTTTGGACAGATATTCGGCATCCTGCCTGGACACGTTGAATCCCACAATCGAGCCCGTGCTGGCCAAGGCATCTGCCTGATCCCGGGTAAACTGCCGCATATGCTGGTGCGCAAGCGTCAGGCTCACTCCAAACTTGCGTGTCTCAACCAGCATATCCTCAAGACAATCGTTCACAAAACGATGTGCTTCATCCAGATAGACATGAAAAGTTCTGCGGTCCTCGGGTGCCGTATCGCTGCGACTCAGGGCCGTAGAGTGTATGATTGCAAGCATGAATCCTCCCAGGATATCGCGAATATCGCTGCCAAGATTTGAGGACAGATCGGCTAAGAATATCATGCCATCGTCCATAATGTTTCTAAATGTGAACTTGCTGTATGGCTGGGATAGCATTAGTGCGTAAGTGCCTCCTACCAACAGCTTGCTTATTCGGTGCCTGGGTGGGCCGAACTCATCGGATCTGTAGGTTTCGTAGTCGTAACGCCAGAACTGCTGCGCGACTTCGTTTTGGACGACCTGAAGAAGCAATTTTCGCATCTCTTTACTTTCTTTAGTGCCGGTCCGCAACAGGTCCGATAGGTTCAGGAACGTTGTGTGTTCGAGATGCTTGAGTCCGAAGATACAGTGCCGCAGGAGGTGCTCCATCCGGTCTCCCCAGTTCTCAACGAAACTCTTGAGCACCGCAATCATATCATCAGACATACGACCGATATCCTGGCCGGGGATCCGGCTCATAGGATTCCATAGTGGGACCCAATCCGGATCTCCGGGATTGAAGTAAATCGTTCTGGCCACGGCCTCCTGCGGGATCAAACGCAACAGTCTGGCTATTAGGTCGCCGTGCGGATCGAGAACCGCCACACCGTGACCTTGCTTGATATCGTGGAGGATCATGGATTCGAGCAGACATGATTTGCCCATATCGGGCCGCCCTATGACGTGGATGTGCCGACGCCTCACACGGGGCGGAACGCATACGAGCTGTTTGTCGTCTGCAATGGTCGCTTCGCCAACGGGTATTCCTTCCGAAAGATCCAGATCGGCCCCGGCCAATGGCTCTAAGAAATCAAGGGCCATATCCCATCTTTCGAGTAGACTGGCCGGTGGAACATGCACCAGTCCCGCCAGTTCGTCGGAGTTCAATAAAAAACCGGGGCGATAGACAATGCCCTTTGACAGCATTGGATGGATCCGTTCGGGTGGGAGGACCTGAGTATAGTCTTTCTCTGTCAGAAACCGCAGCGGCCTGCCACCGTGCTGGAAGAGACTTATAGGCGTTGCCAGCGATTGAATGTCGGCTACAGGTTTGTCGCTGCCAGCCACAGCGACTCGCAGCGCCGTGAAAAAGAACGGCTTATCGTTGTGGGCCTTGCTCTCTAACTTACCCGCCGTATGACGCAGGTCTCCGGAGGGAATCTGCTGGGCGTAACGCTGTATGATGCCGAGATTGCCGATCTGCTTGCTCAGGTACTCCATATCGGTCAGAAACTGAACGTTCTGATGCCAGTCATGGGCGGGCCGGACCGGCTGAAACACGACCTGGTACACACCCACCGCTGGAGGCAGTATTTGGACAAGGGCTGCGATGATACCTTCCAGAGGGGAATCCTGGAGCTCGTCCGGGCGTGTCAGAAGATGATGATACGGAGGCTCAGGCAGGTAATCCCGCAGCATGGCCCCGGTCCATACGATATCCGATGAAAGATCGAAGACCGCCTTTCTTTGAGATGTGATCATGCAGTGCTCGATCTTCGCTTCGAATGCTATTTTAGTATTTGGCAAATCCGTTGGATGACAACCCAGACTCAGAGAGATGCAATCTCGATTGCCTGCAACTTCGAAGAGCATACGATGAGAAACCGAAGAAAGCTGTTTGAGGAACGATTCGCAACGTGCCCATTGAAACGCCCGTTCCGGCGATATCCAGATGCGCCACCGAACTATATCTTGCTCACTTATTGAATCTTCGAGCACAGCACCGGATCGTTTGGATATATCCGCCTTGTCTTGCCCAAGACCCAATGGCATGTAGGTCGGTTCCAGGGCAACCGTCTGCGGTAGGAGTGTCGGCTCGCAGCCTTTGGTAATCTCAGTTGCCTGTACAGCTTTGAGCCTGGCGGCCAATGCGTGTGCAGGCACCTGGGCGACAAGTGCGGTCTCTCGAGACCTGATCATGGAGCGGATTCCTTATAAATACTCAACTTCTGAACCTATAGCGGCGGTTCTATCCATTTGGTTTCACAGCAGACGATTTTTTTCCGAGGTCATCGAAATTTTCTCATCGACCCACCCGGCGCAACCGCTGGACAAACTCAGGATGATTCTCCAGGACCTTCAGGAAATTCGCCCGTAAACGCCCACCACTGCCCTCGGTCAACTCGGAGGCGAGCAGATGGCCGTACTTGTCCAGGTATTCCTGCGACGCTGCCAGGACTTCGGCGGGCGTATGGTTCTGCCAGAAGGCACTTACCCGCGAGGCGATTTCATTCTTGCTGATGTCCTCAGCCAGACGCATGGCGACAGCTTTGAGCACCCTGTAGAGACCGCCTTCGTTGCCGGTTCGGGCCATCTCGAATGCCGCTTTCTCTCCATTGCGGCCGTAGATCTTGACCAAAACGCCGGTGGCGCGGTCCCACTCGAAATCAATGGGACTTCGAACAGGCCGGCGCAGCCGCAGTACATAAGACTCGACGTGTGCGACGAATCTCACCATGCAATCTCTGAATCTGTCCCATTCTGTAATCTGGACTCTATCTACCCTAAAACTGTTGACCGCTTCATCGGCTCGGCGGAACGCCGGCTCTATTGTCTGGTCCGGATCGAGTTCGGCCAGTAATCGTTCCAAATCAGTACTCATGATAATCCTCCTTACAATCTTCTGAATATTGATGATGTTCGACGCAAGCCCTCTACGTAGGACTTGATCAGATCGCTATAGTCCCGGGCATAGCGCTCCGGCTGGTCATGTACGATGGAGCCGACCAGCATCGGACCGCAACATGCAATGAACTGACGGATGATCTCTACCTTCTGCTCCCACGAATTCGGGGCTACATGCCTGTCGAATACGGCCGTCGTGTAGCGCTCCACGGCTTCAGCTTTGAGACTATCGGCGATGGTATCGAGCACTACCCTCAGTCCCCCGTTGGTCCCATCATGAGCGTCATTGAAAACGCTGACAATATCGCCGCCTCGCTTGCGGTGTTCTCGCTCCAATACATCCTTAGCCTCAACATAGGCATCTGTATTCGACAGGCTTCCTCCGCGTGATACGCAACGTGTGTAGTGATGGTTGTAGTAGTCGGTAATGACGGTACTGAACTGTTCAAAATCCCTTACCGTATTGGACGACAGATGATACTGCATCCGCGCCTCATCGTGTGCCATCGTTACTCGCCTTGCCATTTCCCGCTCATCGAGAGCGGCCAACATACTGTGAATCGTTCCCATGACTTTTCCTTTCTACATCGTGCCTAATAACTGTTGCATATTGCTGATGGATCTGACGTACGCCCTGGCGATTTCGTCGACGTGCTTGGCGAAACGCTCGGGCGGTTCACTGCGTATCTCAGGCGGTAAAAAGGGCCCCAGCCGCTTCATGGCGCCCTTCGTGAAGTTTATCCGATCCGACCAGTCCATATCAGCCAGGGCTTTTTCGAGGACTACATTGACTTGTTCGATCTGATTCTTCTTTTTACAATGTTCGGTCATTGCATCCAGAACAACTCGAATTCCACCGTCCGTACCGTCTCTCGCCCGGGCGAATGCTGCTTTGGAGCCGCCATACTCTCGGAAGGTCTCCTCAAGCAAAGCCATTGCCTTGCTGCCGGCCTGCTGGAGATTGAAAACAGCGAGCACATCGACACTCGAGTACTTCTGCAGGTGCACAAAAAAAGCCTCGACGATCTCGATGAATTCATCGTACGAGCTTACAGTAGACGAGGCCAGGACGAAAGACGCTCTCGCAGAATCTATCGGAATACCGAACTTTTTCGTCAGCGCCAACTCACTGATCTCAGCCGTGACGGTGTCGAAGAGACTGCGCTCTGACTGTGTTGACGATGGTAAACTCGTTTGAATGTTACTGGATTCACTGCCGCCCGGGACTTTTGTCCGTACTGCATCGAAGAGCAGAGGCACGTCGGCCATATCATTGTCTCCGGCGAACCTGGCGAGTTGAATGCAATGGGCAAAAGGTAGTAGAGGGCATGTCAGTTTCAGCCGACGTATCGCAGGAGGTAGAGCGCAGACCAATTGAAGCAAGGATCCACCGAAGCCCGATGGGTATCGGCGTTTCCGCTGGAAAGACCGTGCATAGGCCTCAAGCATACGCATGGCGTCTTCACATTGTCCCGTCGAGAAGTGCTGCTGGAGCAGCCGCCAGAATCTCTGATCGTTGCAATCTGTGAGGAATTCCAATGCTCGTTCGATGGGATTTCCGCTATTACTAAACTTTCGGTTAATGTGGAAAAAACCTGTATCGAGGCTGCTCAGAACGATCTCTTCTTGGCCGAAGACCTCGCCGATTAGCTCGTCTATGCTGCGCACCGCCCGTGTGGTCATGCTATCACCGGCCTGAAGAACAGCCGTCAGACCGGCCTCTTTTTCTTTCGGCGATAGCGTATCGAAGGAACGGTCGTTCCGGAGATCACCGTAGATGAAGCGCTTCACCGATGGATCGGTCGCAGCGGCCTCAACTTTGGCGGGTATCGCTTTGACGGCCGATATATCTCCGTGCCTCGAAGCGATATGGCCGGTGGCCACGAAGTCGTCATCCAAGGGCATATTCAATCCCGCGGACAGCATTGCCAGCAGGACCGGCACATCGGCCGAAGAGCCCGAGATTGCCATGCCCAGGTTGTGACAGGAAGCGGCCCCTATGTTCACTACGGATATTTCGAATATTTTGCGTGAGATTTGCAACTCGTCGAGGATCTCGTCTACAATGGGTAGAATAACGTTTCTGATGTGAACGGCGCCGGCTTCGGAGAACTTGACTTTGCCGGTAAAGATCAGTCGCCGGCCCTTTTTCCGATTCTTTATATGGACTGTCACTGTGGATAGGATGGCTCTCCTACAGTCATCGCTGCCCGAAACCAGCACGATTCTGGTCCTGCCAATCGTTCGTTTTGTTGTGTCCATAGTCATACCTTAGTGTGTCAGTTCAATCTCCAGCGATCCGGCCTCGAGGGCGGCAAAGGTCCGCAAAATCATCGCTGCTTCAGGTACCTGTATCTCGCGAACCGGCCGGCTGCGGATCTCTATTGTTTCCGCCGCCAGCTCCAGGTCTCTTTCTCCCAAAGCCTGCGTCCATACCAAGTCAGGGGCATTTAGTCGCCCGTCCCAGATGACCAGACCGGAATCGAGCTTGAGGACGTAATGGCCTGGGCTGATTCCGTCTACAGTCCGACGCCCTGGCTGTGTCGGGAAGCTCACTTGTTCCAGTTCTCGCCCGTTACAAATAACCTGTATCGTGGGAATCCGCGTCCTTTGGGTGCAAAGGTCAAATTCCCGGCAAAGAGCCTCATGTTCCTCCTTGAACCTGAGGCTCTTATCCTTTTGAATTTGGTCGAGGAAATCCCGTACCTTCGTCTCTGCGGCAGTGCTTTCGATATGGCTCAACATTGCAGCCCGAACGGCCTGTTCATCCAGCAGTTGTCGGTATTTGAATGATTCCGACATGAATTGACGGAAGTTTCGATAGCCCTCTGCGTAGAGCTCCTGATGCCCCAACCGCTCGATCAAAGCAAAGGCGTTATCGAGTGACTTTCGCGCATCGGCTTGTGTCAGCGCTTTGGCGAGAATAGGTATGAAGTATAGGTTATGACTCATTCTATTGTCTCCTTTTCCATATCTTCGATGCCGACCACTCGACGTACCCGTTCCCAGACACCGGCCTGTTTTGCAACGTCGACGAAGTCATCGTGGCTTGCCAGGACGTGAGCCGTGTTTCGCCATAGGTCGGGTATATCACTGACGCCAAGAGTATCGTCGTCACTTGCCCACCGGGAGCCGGCGAACCGGCTGAACGTCGCTTTGCTCAAATCATAGTCTTCGGCAATCCGTTCGGCGTGGTATCGTTCTTCGGCGATTGATTCGAAAACTGTTGTGACGAGCTTTCTCAATCGGTTCGAGCCCAGCGCGCGGATGGTCGGTCTTTGATCGGCGCTATTGTCGGCCTTTTCTTGTGCCACAAAGCTTGCCAGACCCTGGACAGATATTTCTTCTTCGTTAAAAGACCGCCTAAAATCGGCATCGGCACTGACAGCTTGTTCTTGCTGCGACAGCCGATCCAGCGAGAGGATCCTTCGCCTGGACCAAAGCCGGTCGATGACAGACTGTATCCGTTCCCGTTCGCCGGGGCGGGAAGGATCGACATCGCCAACATTCGACTCCAGCCAGGTTCGGCATCTTTGGCCGGATATTTCGATAGGCAACCATACGGTCAGCGAATGACCGTTGATCCGCCAGTGGTATCGTCTGACCAATTTCATACTTCGTCTTCTGCATTCGAGGCAGGAAAGATAGAAGTGTCTTGTGACCATTCCCTGCAGGACTTCGGCTGCTTTGAACTCGAGTTCGATTACTGTAGCTGCTGGCTGTTCTTGGAGGGATGTATTCATGTGATCATGAAAGGCCTTATAGTAGTGACGGCAATCCGGCCTATCATCTGCAGGGTCCTGCAATCCGTTCTTTTTATCCGAAGGCAGGTTCAGGAATTTCGCCAGAGTCAGATCGTAGGCGCGATCGACGGCTACCGAATCACGGCCACACCACTGGAAGGCGAGGTCTCTGCTTTTCAGCTCCAGTAGGAACTCGGCCATCACAACACGCCCGTTGATGGTGCTATTGAACAGTGTCCGGTTATCGTGCAACTCCCGAAGGGCGTTTCGGTCGGCCTTATTGTAAATAGCCCAGGCGAGATCGACGAGGGTGGCCTTTTTGTAATCGCCATATCCTGTTCGACCGTGGCGTAAGTCGGTCATAGTTCTATTCGGGGTCGTCATAGGTTCTGTCTTCCTGATACTGCTAACTGAGTTATTGCTGTCACTTGATTCATGTCTGGTGTCGCTCAATGAGGGTCAAAATCTCATTTTTTCTGTCTTCTTTGTATTGATCCAGAGCATCGGCCAGCTCCAAAGCGCGGTCGAATGCCTCAACTTGAACAGCAGCATCGATAAAGCCCCGCGTTTCCGCGATCTGCTCCAGGATGGCGGCGGCGAAATGTATTGCCCTTTCCACTTCAACAGCGCCGGGATTGTATGTGCGGGCCTTCTCGAACATGGCCTGGGCGTGCTCCCAGTTGCCTTGTCGAAGAGCGGTCAGCCCCTCCTCCATGGAGAGGAGATACTGCTGACTCCTGGCCTCAAGCTGGATCTGGACTGAAGCGCCCTTCGGATGGTTGGGGTATATTTCAACCGCTGCCGTCACGAGTTCTACGAGTTCATCGAGACTCCGACAGCTCATCCCCAATTCGATGGTATGGTAAAGGCCGCCAACCTCTTCGAATCGAGCATTGAGTTGGGCGAGCATTTCAACGGCCTCCTCATCATCAGGAGAGAGCTCCAGCAACTGTCTGCAAAACCGGCGTGAATCCTCGGGCCGATTCTCTTCCAGACTCGAACAGGCTCTGTTCCAGAGATAATCTATACGCGTTTGATTATCAGGCCCAGGCTCAATGATAACCGTTGGGCTATCCTCAAGATCATCGAGTAGTTCTTTGACTGTCTGGTATCGTCTGGAAGGATCCTTTTCGAGACAGCGATAGACCACTCGGGCCTGTACTTCACTTGCTCCCTCCAGGAGCGGTAGTGTCACCGACGTGTGCAGGTCGCGCAGACGTTCATAGTCTCCCTGAAAAGGCGGTCGACCCTTGGGACTTAATATCTCATAGAGTATTATACCGAGACTATAGATGTCGCAGCGACAGTCCAAATCCGACCGGAGCGACGTGAAGTGCTCCGGGCTCATGTAGCAAGGAGTTCCGACACTGGTCTCGATGTTGAGGTCCCGAAACTCACCTTCTGGTGAAGGGCCTTTTTGTTCCCACAAAGCAGATGTTCCAAGATCGGACACCTTCAGCACACCATCCTTGAAAAGGAAGTTTTCAGGCTTGGGATCCAGATGCGATAGGCCAACCTCGTGAAGCGCATCCACGCCTCTGCAAAGTTGTTTGAAATATACCAGTCCTTCGGTCCGGCGTGTCGGCCAATCGGCAATACGCTCGCTGAGCCACTGCCTCAGTGAGCCACCCTCAGCGTATTCCAGCGACAACAACAGTAGCTTAGCTCCTCTGTAACGCACGCAGTGGATATCATTGACCTTGAGCACGTGACGATGGTCCTGGACCTTATCGTACATGCTCTTTTCGTACCGAAGCAGTGCTGCAATCTCATCTGACTGTTCCGACCCGAGACAGACTATTTTGACGGCCACGTCCTGTTCGCTGAACTGATCGTGAGCCAGGTAGACCTGCCCGAGGCTTCCCCGGCCGAGTTTGCGAACGATGTGAAATCGGTCGAGTTCGGTCCCTGGTTCTAACTCGGGTGCAGCGGCCCGCATCGGCGCCAATGAAAGGAACGGATTAGTATCGATTGCATCCGGAGCATCAGACCTGTGCAAAGTTGAGCCCCTGTTAGTGCTGCATTTACTCATTAGCTATCTCCTTTCCTCCCTGGCGACGCCATTCAGATTCTGTCCATAGACGCCTGACAGCTAGGGTCACCAGTCGCTGAAGGTCCCATCGCTCGGTATTGGTAAAGCCGTCCCTTTCAGCTTGTTCAAGCAGATAGAGCACCTTTTGATTGTGTTCCTGCCCCGATTGAGCAGTGCTGTCGACCTTCAGAAGCAGAACGGGTGCTAACGTGCTTACGGTGCCATGAAGATCGAAACGCAGAGCACTTTCGATGTGACCGTGCGATACGGACGGTTCGGAGTCGAATTCGATAAGTATTGTTTCTTTGATATTCTTCCGGGATATCCACCAGACCGTTCGGCTCGTAGCGATCGGGGCCGCTTCATGACCTGGCTCCTGCCTTAGCAGCTCGTATTTGCCCAGAAATTCCTCGGCAGTGGAAACTTCAGGCGGCAAGGTCATCGTCTTGGAGCAGGCAAGGACCCAAATCCCCGAAAAGGTGGTTTCGAGCAGACAGGTGGCACGAAAGGTATCCAATAGTAGCACATCCGAATCGATAATATGCGATTCGTCTTTGATAACCTTTGCCGCCTTCTCCAGCCACCGATATCTACTGTTATCACAAGTGTCTTCGCCCAGCTTACGGTAGACTGACCAGGCCTGTTGAAGCTGCCAGAACTGCTCCAACAGAAACGCATAACGTCTCATCGTGTCTTTGCCGGCATCGTTATCACCAACCATGATTTGCGCCAGCTGCCTGCGAATCTCCAGCTCCCCAAGATGGTCGTTTTGTAGTCGGGCCCGTTGAGCGCGGATTCCAAGGGCGGACCTGGTAAAACCCAACGATTCTAAATTGCCAGCAAGGCCGTCCAATTGTTCAGGCCGGCCTAGCCCGATCAATTCTGTGGCCTGAGCGATCAGCTTGCGAGCCTCCGTTTCATCCGACGCCATCCTGCGACGTGCCAATTCAGCAGGAGACATTCCCATTACAGCTCGAAAGCTTTCTCCTATGAGTTGACCAGTTAATTGCGCCGATGTCTCCGTCAGGTCAAAAACGCCGGCGTTTCCTTCATCGTCGATCAGAAGAACCGACTGAGCTTCCGGCTTCACGGCCCAGCCGGCAATAAAGCCTCGGGACCATAGAACCTCCATTTCGCAGACCGGACCGGTGTCAAGGTCATACCAGACCTTAATCAGCCCGTCTTCTTTTCCAACGGTGATTAAACTTTTTACAGCCGGGATCACGACATAGAAGGCCCCTTTGTGGGCTTTTATGCACTGGACCTCGGTGGCGTCGAGCTGATACCAGCACAGATGGCCATCCTCTGTCGGGTAAAGAAGAACATCGTATCTGGACCAGTATCTCAGATTGACCAGGCCAAGCTTCGAGGCAGGCCGCGGCCCTTCGATACATCTGACAAGATCGCCTTCTTGAATCGACCAGAACAGCAAATAACCTTCACTTGCCAGACCCACGAGTTCCCCGTGATGCGTCCTGGTCAAAGCGCAAATAACGCACCCATTGGTTTCCAGGAGGCTGGACTGCTCAGGAGCAGTTGTTGCCCATAACAAGCACTGTCCCGAACTATCTGAACTGCACAACAGGGAATAATCCAGCCAGCAAACCGACAGGACCGGCGCCCCTTGAAACCACTCTTGACAAGTAGTCCGGTTATCATTATGGCCGTCGTTTAATAACTGTTTGACATAGACTTTCCCTGCCCGAGTTCCGAAAGCCAAAAGTTTGGCCTCGATATTCATGTCCAACGCATAGACGCTTTCACCTGTAGGCAGCTCCGCGAACCATTCGATGCGGCCGATATCATCCTGTGTTACCATGACACCGGGCCGGTCACCCCCACGACCGAAAAAGATCTGATCTTTAACGTCAGTGTATACCATCATCATATTAGCATCTGCTTGCATCTGATTATTTACCCTGCCTGCTACGATCCATTTCGAACAGTTCCGCCAGTTCACGGTCGGCGCCGGACTTACCGTCACCTACGGGATTGGGATCACCCCGTCCGATCACAGGTCCACCTGACTGTTGCCGATCGCGTGGAAGCCTACCTGGAAACCGCTTCGTGGCCGCCTGTTGAAGCACCTCATCCACGAAACGGATCGCCTCTTCGACTTGCCCTCGTACTTGAAGGCAGCGTTTGTAAAGAGTCGCCAGTTGGACCTCCGCCTCGCTGAAATGATCCCTCGGCCTGTCACGATTGAGCCGGTCCTTGTGCGCCGACACCACGGCAAGATCATGACCGTATTTTCTGATTTGATCGTCGACTACCGCGAGGCAGTCATGCAGCTTTGCAAGATGCCATTGTACCTTCTTACGAAGTTCCTCGTGTTTGGCGTACAGTTGTTCGGCGAACGGGCACTCCGAGTTGCCCTCCTGATCGACATTGGGAAGCGATCCGGTCGACTGCTGCAGTTTCTGGGCATCCATGACGGCAACGCCAATGATACTCTCAATCTCCTTGATCGTAATAGCCTGCTTGTCATTCTTTCTGCCGGTCATCTTTCATCTACCTCTGGCGGCCGAAATCCGCCTTTGCTGCTCTTCGTGCATCCGTTGGCTCTCTTCGCGCGCTTCCTGGGCACGCTGTTCATGGTCATTGAGAAACTCGATATCATTTTGTATAGAGTCACGGGCTTGTTCGAGTTGTGCCTTGGGTGAGTCGCTATTTAACCGGCCAAGTCCGTCTTCGACCTTGTCGGCATCTGCTCCGGCAGAGTCGGAACGTTCGTGCATTTCGCCCTCGTACTCCTGGGTCTGGTCGTGAACTTCCTCCAACTCGCCACTGCCTTCGTCGAACTCGCTCTGGCTCGCGTCCTGGGCCTGCTCAATGTTCTGCTCCACTTGCTCGGCTCCCTCCTCCGTTCCGCCCAGTTCCACGCTTTCCAGAACATCCCGTTCGGTTTCGCTGTCACAGACCGTCTCCTCGATCTGCTCGGCCTTTTCCTTGGCGTCCTCCTGATGTTTATCCAGTCTCTCTGTGGCCTCGGAACGTCCGATGGCTCTGCCGCTGCGTCTCATTTATTGTCTCCTTGAACTTTGTATATTGGATGACTTGCATCGATGAGGCTGTCCAGAATGCGGAAACAACCGGCGATGGCAGGCGCGAGCGTCGAGTCGAACCGTGCCATAAGCTGCTCGCGCAGGCGAAGCAAACCCTTGTCTTTGAGCGGGCAAGGATGATCGTTCTCAGTGAGAGTGCGGAAGGCGCCGCGTTTGAACGCCACAAGGGCTGTAGACAATCGATTCCGAAGCCCTCTCGCATCGTTGGCGATCTGGGTTAGATTCTTGGCATCCCGATAGCCGGGCTGTTGGGTAGCCCGCTTGCATTTTGTCAGAAGCCTTTTGATCTGTTTCGATACCATAGCATATTGCCTATCCAAAGCGTCTATATCTATATGTAGTAGCTTGAGATCTTCGGCCAGACGGGTAGCTGATATTTTTTGGAACCATTTATCATCTTGAAGATAGGGTAGAATCGCTTTGCCCACAGGCGGTGATGGAATGTTCAGTTCGTCTTTTAGGTTTCGGGTCCGAACGAGCCTAGCTCGATGGTAGCCCTCCGTGTGAAAATAGCCGAGCCCCGGAGTCAATCTGGCGATCTCCTCGCTCTCAAGCGGGCCGAACAGCATGGAGGCGGCGAGCGTCTCTCGATCTTCGGCGTCCACCTGGCGAAACGCCATCTTGGTGGCGGTGTTTTTAACCACTTCAGGAGCCACTGCAGAAGGCAGTTGATCGACGATCAGCACCGGTACACGCAGAGCACGGAACTCGGCCAGCATACGACATACGAATTCGGATGCATGGGCCTTGGGATCTACGTGCTCGTCGTCCGTAGCCGCCACGTCGTGACTTCGGCCCACGATATTGTGTGCTTCTTCAATGACGACCACCAGACGGATGTCACCTTCGCGGCCTTCTGTCGTCTGAATATGTGCGCCTATATAGGTTAGCAGGAAAAGCGCTAACAGACATCCATGCTCTCTGCTGAGACTGGCCAATTCGATCACACTGAAGCTGGTTATCAAATCGTCTATCTTCGGGATATTGTGCTCGCAGGCAAAGATCCGCCCGATTGACCGGCAGGTCAATTCCCCCAGCCTGACCTCCAGCGCCGCTCTGAGGTTCGATTCCACTTCGGGCGAATATCCTTTCTGCGCCAGCGTTTTTCGCGCTGCCCGGTACAAGTCCACCATCGTTGGGATCTTGCCGGTCTCGGCGCAATCCTCATAGACCTGCTCCAGACTCTCGGCCAGCAGAACCGGCAAAGGCTCGAACATAGCCATCGAAGCCTTGAAGCAGGCAACGATGGCACCAATCCACTCATCCCGGGAGATTCCCTCCGGTATCTCAAGAGGATTGAACCGCAAAGGGCAAATGGCCTCATTGCCGGGTGTAAATACCCGTAGCTTCCTTGCCAGGCAACGAAGACGCTTGTCCGAAGAATTCTTCAGACATTTCAGGGCCCGGTACTCTCGTTTGCTACCACTCTCGAAGACAAGGAAAGGAATGTTTCGCTCGGCGAACTGGGTGAGTAGGTCGAAAGACAGCGTTGTCTTGCCGCTACCCGGCATGCCGGTCAGGAATCCATGTTTGGCCAGAGCTGAGATCTTTATGCCCCTGGCAATACCCTCCATATCATCTCGATAGAACTGGGTACCGGACGTCTCACCATGTCCGAATACAATAGATTCCCGCGGATCGACACTCGGCGGATCTGTGACCGTTGCGATGCAACGGGCCGTTCCGCTGGATGCATAAGGAAAACGAAATACCCCGAGAAGCTCGTCTGCCGGAGCTACTGTGCCCAGATCCGACAGACCGGCGAATCGCCTATCTCGCCATTGTTCGACCAATCGCTCCCGGCCTGATAACGGTTCGACGAGCGAGCCGTTGCCTCCGGATCGTTTGGCCTCCGAGGCCGCATCGACGCCGACAGTGTCGAACAACTCGTAACTTCCCTTTTCAAATGCCGATTCGGCCAATACCGAAGCGAGCAATCGAGCAGTATCCGCCTGGCCGGCAAAAACCCGAATATGAAATCTCAGATGGCCCAATCCGAGCGTCTCGTGATTCTTCTGCTCGGTCCGGAGGACAAGATCGACCAAAGGCTCTCGCCTGCGTAGCGGTTTGACGTCCGATGCGGGCGTCCCGGAATCGAACCAACGCTCTGCAACCATTTCGTCGTCTGTATCCCAGGAACGATTGATGGATTGGAGCGTCGCGAGGTAACGGGTGTGTTCTGTGCGCAATGAGGCGATATCCACCGGTGCAACGCCTATCTCAATGACAGCAGGGTCCTCCAACCGGTCCAACACACTGTCGAGACGCAGATAGTCGTTGTCTCTTCTGGGCTGAAAGGCGGTGAGAGTATAGTACGCCGATAGCACCCTGGGATTGAATTCGCCTGTGACTGTGGGCGTCAGGATCGTCTGACGTCTCACAACGTCACAGGTCGCACCGAATCGAGACCAGTCTATGGGACACGATTCAGTAGGAACCAGTTCGTAGAACCTGGTGAAGGGCCCTCGCTCCAACAGTAGCCGTAAAGCACCCTGATAAGATTTGTCGGCCTGTCCCATGATATACATTTCGAGACGGTCGTGTCTGCCGATACGGTCACCTGAAGGCCGGTAGTAGAATCTAAGGGCCAGTGAAACGGACTTGTCCGGGAACTCCACCAGGGTGCGAAGAATATGTTCGGCATCTGCATTGATCGCCGATGGTACGTCTCCTCCGGCTCCGAGCCGGTAGGGTCCATACTCCGGATCGGGGAGCTTGGCCACTTTATATAAAATAGGTTTCTGACTCATGATTTAATTTCCGCGGTCATAAAGGCCGAAGTGTCTTGTTCGGCGAGTTCAATGTTTTCGTTGTCCATCATCGCTTTGACAAAATCTCCGCAGCAGGGACATGCCGGCTCAGCTTCTCTGGGTATTCCATACCAGCGGCAGATGCGCATGCCGTCCATTCCACCCGTCAGCGGTAATAGATTCTCATATTGAGTCTTCGCCTCGCGACGGTTCAGCCATAAATACCAGGGCGCTGCCAGATCCTCATCGAGAGAATGTAGCGTCGAAGATTTATCCGCAAGCAGGAACTGAATGGCCAGCTTGACGACCATTTGGCTGATCGGTGCGATGTCATTGGACAGACCTGGCTCAATGGCCACCGGTCGATCCGAGTAGGCATGCCGCCGGGCCTGCGCAGCACTCGAAATCTCCCTGTCACGTGTCACTTCAGGAAGGCCCATCCGAAAACACTGGTAACACGGTGTCTTTCCGGGCCGCACAAACAACACCTGTCCTCCGTATGCTCGACGGAAGGCCGCCGCCATGATGTAAGATTTGTTCTCCTCAACGAAGATCCTGTTCCAGATGAGTCTGGCATCGGGATCGTCTACGGCACATACTCCGAGGTCGCACTTTCGCACCAGCTCGCGAAGTAATTCTTCGGTCTCTTTGCAGATCTTAACTTCGTGTGTTTCGACGTTGGTGTATGGGTTTTTATCCCGTATTTTTTCGGCCATGACCTTGGTCTTGTGACGACCGACGTCGGACAGACCCGCCACGTGGCGGACGACGTTAGCCACCTCGATCCGGTCATGGTCCATCAGAATCTGGGATATTCCGAGCTTGGCGAATTCCAAACAGATCGGAGCGCCGCCTGATCCCAGGCCCCCGGTCAGAACGCATACGTCAGCCACGGCGTCGGTTTCAAGAAGGCCGCGGGTTCGCGAATAAAGATCCTCCTTGAGCGGGATCACCTGAACCTCTGTCGGGTACCAGTTGTCGTTGCTTTTTACGTAACCGCTAATGCGCCACCAGCGGTCTTTGGCCTCGACCTTGATCTCGGATTCTTCAGGGTCGGAGTCGGGGACAGCCACGATTCGAATCCGGTCGTCGGCCATGCCTAATGAATCGATCTTACAATTCGAGTCCGACGTGTAAATGGTGAGAGAACCCGGGATACACCCGGATTCTCTACCTTCCAGCGCTTCGGTATAAGCATCGCCACCGTCCCATTGATAAAAGCGATATGAAACGACGGGCCCCTGAGAGATCTTGCTCTTCAGTGTCTCCGCATAAGTCGTGACCATCGCCGTTCTTGGCTTCAAACAGAAGTGCTCCATGTCTGATGGAGTAATTTCGAGGGTCGACCGGTCCGGATCGGAGTAACTGGTGGCCCTGAGCTTTTTGGCCCTCGGATCCCATACCAGTTGTTGCCCCGTGCTGTTGCCGTTGGCGGTGTTCAGCATAGCCTGATGCACTCTGTCGCGTTCTGATGTTGACATTTTTTTCTCCTTTCACATTAACTTGGTTTATCTCATCAGTTAGGTAGGTTAGTCTACATGCATGTCCGAACAAGTAATCTTCGGATGTGTCTGATCCGGGTCGCAAGGATCGGCTAGTCGAATACATTTGGCTACGGGATCGTATACAAGTCTCGATACCATACCCCTATTTTTACTCACACTCTGAATAGATCGCCGGGTGGGATCTCTCCTGACAGGTTTGGTATCTGAAAGGGAGGTTTCGACACCCATTTGATCAGACTTTGTACATTCCGCGCCCTTCGCAGGCACTATTGCGGCGCTCTCACTGGAGACCTCAGCGCCCATGAGTCTTCTCACTAGTCTACGAATTTTGTTTGATTTTGATTGCGACATATTGTTGCTCCTTTTGCTTGTTGATGTTTTTCAATATAGCGATGTAACTAAATTCAGATCTCAGCAGAGAAAATCGGCAATATCGTCACCACTATCCAGGTGTGCCTCATAGGCCTCAAGCCACATAACACCCATGATCAGCAGCTTCACACATGTCAGTGAAGCGTCCCAGTCACCTACCGTGCAAATCTCGACACATCCGTTATGTCCCGTTCCAAGCGTGTGGAAGCTGTGCGAGACGCCCTCATCGTTGATTGTGTCATAACCATCGTATTTCCGCAGGGTCACCGGAGACGACACGTAGAGTTGAGGCTTCTCGTTCGGGTATTCCGTCGGTACGTCCAGTCGCAGCCTGTAGCGCTTCGAGGTGCCGTTCGGCGTCACCCAACCCTCCACATACGTGTCTCCCGTCTTGTTATAGAAGCGAAAGTCCGGCATGTATTTTTTTAGAAGCTTCTCTTCCATCGCCAGACGTCTACATTGCTCTTGTGTACGCATCTTTTGTCTCCTAACATGAGGTTATCGTGTTTGTACCGGTCGGCGGATTCTCCCAGCCTCGGACGATGGGGCTAGGATAGTTGTTTATTCCGCCAGGCACCTGTTACCTGCTTTAACAATCGATTTTTCGGCAAATTCGCATAGTTCTCGCAAGGTCAGCCTCCTGCTCAGTTCATTGATGACTCGCGTGAGATCTCGTGTTCTACCTGTTTTGCCCTCTTCGAGTGAAACGGCTTCCAGTTTCAAAGGAATCGTTCGAGCATAACGGGCGACCAAGACCGATCCCCGTGGTAGCCGTACCGAGACCGACAACGTTTGGTCTTCGACATTGAACTGTATGCTCTCCTGCACTTTCTCTGGAAGTTCTGCGCACTGACGCGATAACGCCTCCAGAGATTCGTCCGATTCAGTGCAGGTCGTGTCTTCTTCATATGGATCGAAAAGAATATGAGATAAGGGAAACAAGATTCCCTCCTCGGCGAGCGCTTGCTGACCGACCGTACGAGTGTGAAGAAGGGCAAGACGCAGCGGACTGATTCCCGGTAAAACTCGGAGTTTGGCATTGACTAATTGACCTTCTTGAGGGTCAGGGTAATCGTATGCGTCGATACGAATCCGGTTGGTATGATGCGTCGGCAACGACCGACCGTAATGATAGGCCAACGGCGTGCGAATTTCGTCGGAATCAAATGTCGTTATAAACTCGCACCAGCGATCTAATCTATTTCGCTTTGTAACGGCCATGACCTGATGAACATCTCCTGTGCTTGGCGCCCGTAAGCCGAGGTTGTGATGGCAATGCCACGTCCCGAGCCACTGACAACCGAATTTCTTCGAAAGCTGCTGTTGAAGATCTTTAAAGAAAGTTAAATCCTGGGCGTAGTGCGCCGACTCGTGAGCGGCATTGGGCCCGGGGCCTGTTATCAACTGGATTGATGCGCGGCCGGCACGCGTGTACCAACCCCAGAGGTCACCTCCCGTCTCGCAAGCACCTGCACGGTAGGACAGGCCGGCCGGTATGCGAATCTCTGATTCAAAGACTGTAAGATATGAATTGGCGAGTTGGGCTGTCTGATTTGTGCGTGACGTTCTTTGTTCACGATGCGTAATAGTATTCGTGATGTTTTCTGACTGACGTGCTGGATTTTTAGTTTTTGGGATTTCTCTATTTCTCATTTTAAGACTCCTCTTCATAGGACGTATAATTTTTGACATTTCCTTTTTCCATTTTCGCGTTTGTCCTGCCACTGACTTCTTCTCTTGACCATTAGTTGTTTCTATTAAATTCTTAGCCACCGGAATCGAAGACCTGGATAATTTTTTTGGAGATTGGAGATGCTTGGAAGTATTCTTGGGGGATTCTTGAAGAGTATGGAAAGCCGCAACCGGTTTTAGGGATTGAGCAAAATACCAGGCCGGAGCAAATTCAGTGCGAATGTGTCAACACACGCCTAAGAACGGTTAGGCACTCAACATAGAGCAGACAATATGCAAACTTAGATCAGAAACTTATACGTTGCCGTTGAAACCCGTGTAAATATCTTAAAGGCTCAAAATGGCTCACTCGCCTGTTTTAGTCACGACTCTTATTTGAGGTAAACACCCTTTTATCGAATTAAAAGACTGTGTGAGCTGCTGCGATGCTATGCAGTAAGATCCTGATTCGATTGGTTTGAGAATTAAGCTCCCAGATTCGGCTCTGATCTTGAAGAAGATGAGAGCATTTTCATACTTGGTGTCGTTCGCCCTCACCGAGAGAATCGCCTTGCCATCATCTCCAGCAAGTAAGCGAATATAAAGGTTCTGGTCATCAACAAATATCGTTACGATACGATTCTCATCTTCGGCAGCAGCCATTTTTTCTGTTCGCTCAGAAACAGTAAGAAGCTCCAACAACTCACTAATGTCCGTACCAGCTCGAAACAAGCAAAGCGGCACATCTTTGAACCACACGTCCCCGCAAGGCTCCGTCACGCCTCGGCTCAACCACAGGCTCCCTTCGTCACTCTGAAGAACCATAGATAGACCCTCTGCAAGAACCTGCTTGTCTGGATCTCTAGTACGGACAGATAAACGTACGTTCATACGGTCCACGTCGCTGCCTGGAAAAGTATCGGCACTGACAGTCCAGAATTTCCCGTATTTCATATCTGGGACGTAATTGCTTATGTGAAGCGATTGCAGAAGACTTTGCAATTCATACAGATCCGATTCAAAAAAGTCTACCTTTCGCTTCTCAATTAATGGATCTGTTTCACGTATCGTCTTAAGCAGCTTATTAAGTCCTTCGGGACGCATGATTCAACTTGCCTTTCCATGTTTTGTCCTATTTGAAAGTCTAATGCCAATTATCGATCCTTCAGATCATGGCAGCCAGATGATGTCTGAGTATCACGAGAGCGTCCGCTAGATGTCTTTTTACTTGGTCTTCGCTCTCATCCAGCCACTCTGCGATGGTACTTATCTCCCGTCCGTTATCATAAAGCTCCTCAATGATCATCTTAGATCTGGCTGGGAGCTTGTCGACTTCTTGTTGTAATTCGCTGAGCACCTCTTTATCCGTCAGAATTTGAAGTGGATCGGGTTCGTTTGAGTCGTAGACATCTGAAACTCCCATTCCTTCCTCGGGCCCTCTACAATCACTGACAGGGATCTTGGATTTGTCTCGGGGAGGCTTTTCCTCCGATTTGATCCACAAGTGCGCTGCCCTGGAATTCACAGTTGACGCCTCATATGGACATTCACCTAAAGCATCATCATAGTAGAGTTCGCCGCGCCAATTCTGAATAGCCTCAGGCCACATCTTGGGAACAAATTTTCGGAAAGCTCTCGGACAGTAAATTCCAGGAATCAGGAGGATCTCTTTGTGTATAACAAATGAATTGGTCGTATGAAGGGGAAGCCCACAAGACAAGCAGGGACTTTCTCCGTATTCACGTTTTCGAGATTCACAGCCGTGGCACAGCAGGAATGCGGCTCTTTTATTGAGGACATGTCCACTTCCATTTTCGTCCGCCATGAAACGAAACAAGAGCCCTTGCCTGAACCTTCCTGTCTGCAAAATAAATGGCCTGCCCGGTTTCATCGCCATTTTCACAAGCTCAGGCTGGCCCAGTACTCCCAGAGCAAACCAATGTGATAGAGACATACTCGTTCGTTCAGGTTCCCAAGTACACAGGTACCGAGGACGGGCAGTCTCAACTATTTCTTCCTCCGGGATAGTGAGGAAGCGTTTTACACTCTCTGCGGCCCAATGACATGTTTGATCGAAACCTGGATGCCTGAAACCGCGTGGAGATCCAAGGATTTGCATCTTCTTTCTCGTCCCCATTTCGGAGCCGGATGAGGCATCTTTTAGATTATCATATTCGAGACCTGAAAGAGTCACATCTATTGCAGTCCGGGCAACACCTTCTAAGTAACGGATCGCCATTTTCCACGGCTCATTCCAGGTGCTCCGACCGGTTCGAACCTTTCTTCGCCAGCCGGCTGCCATTGCAATGGCGACATCAATCAACAATTTGTCGTCATTGCGAATGATGTCGAGGGGTGCAGAAATCTCCAGACAATCCTCGATAATTTCTATGGGTATATTACGTTCATCAACGGGGGTGAGATAATTTAGTACAGCGGCGAGCTTAATATCACTGCGGTCTTGCTGCTCGCTCCTGCTTAGTACCTGGGGGAATACCTCATTCAAGAGGATTTCATGTAGTGTAAAAGAATCCGCCAGAGTGTGCATATATGGAATGGCAGGGACTTGACGATCTCGCACCGGAATCACAATCTCGGACAGATCTTGAAACAACTTACCTGTCATGCGTATCTCCTACCTAAGATCCAACTGTGTATTTGCCATTGAGAGAGTCATAATATAAGAGATATTAGTCGTATGAAATGGAATTTTCTAAAAAGAAGTCACCTTTTTCACAATATTTTCCAAGAGTTCTGACTATATCATTACTTGTTATTTGCGATCCAATCACATTTGCCACTATTTTATCCTGCTTTACCGTCATTTATGGTCACGGGAAGTGTATTCAGGCAAAACCGTTTGCCGTCCTACAAATTACTTGCCACAAGGTAGTCAATCTTATAGAATATGGTTGCAGGATGGATATTTAACCTTAGCAGTTTCAATTGTGGAAGATTTTGCAGCGATAATGGTGAACTTCGAGACAATAGTCAACAGTCATTTCTTCTTTGATAGAGCCGGTGGTATTGTTAAGGAACGTCAGGCCAGGCTGTTTTCTCCGCAGCAGAACCTCTGGCTTCAAGCCTGTGCTAATTGGGTGCAACAGAAAAAAGAAGAAGATCCCTGCAGTGTTTATCCCCAGCTAGCCGAACTGGACAAAGCCCTGGAAGGACCCAAGACTGCCAAATACCTCTCAGACGTGGCTGCGATACATCTGCAGTGTATCCGGATGATCCAGGCAGCTAGGGCGATGCATGATCAGGGCTGCACAAGCGATAAGATCGCCGGACTCGTTAAGATTGGCCGGGACCTGCTGGAGATTGGTTCTCTATCTGAAGAGTTCCATCACGATTTAAAGCAATCTCTTCAGAGTTCGGTAGCCAAGCCTCTGGATCCTCTTTCCATCTGCCGAGAAGTCCTGGACCATATCTCAGCCTATTCCAAGCCTAATGCTGAGACAGACACGAGCAAGAAACATCAGCTTGCTTGGCACCTCCGACGTCCCTGCTGGCTAGGTGATCTCATCAGTCACTTGATAACTGGGGATTGGTCCGCTGGAATCCACCGGGTTCGAGTGCCGTTCTTCCTTATCGATACGATCCGTGAAGGAGAGGGCCAATTAGCCGAGCTTGACTTGCAAGCTTTATCCAAAGGCAGTGGGCAAGTCTTTATCGATCCCAGACAGAGCTTCATTCTTTTTGAAGACGGCTTCGAGAACATTTTCGATCAAACTTTGGAAGCGGCGAAGTGTCTCATAGACGAGGAGGATATCAAGAGAGATATCCGTATAACTATTAATTTCCTACATGTTGATGAAGGTAAAAGCCGCTGCAGCTACGAAGAACTGCATCGTGTTTTGGCCAGCCCGACCGGACATTCGATTGTCTTGGCTGGCCGTTCCGCCACGGCAGCAACAGGTCTGGGCCTGTATTGTGCCATGACGGGAAAGACGGCCGATACGCGTGTCATCGCCCTGGCCCAGACGGATAGACATGGTCGTCTGCATGAGGTGGGCTTTATACCCCGCAAAGTCCACGCAGCGGTCAATAGCGGTCTGTTTGACACAATTGTGGTGACACATCGACAAGACCAGGAGAAGGTTTACGATGTTCTTGAAGGATCGGATTTTTCGGTTAGAGTGGCTTCTACGCTGCAAGAGCTTGTGAATGCTTCCGTGATCTTCGGTGAGTTGCCATATCCATTGGCAAGACTCTATGGCGACATAACGAAAGCTAACGATCCTAAAGTCAGACTACGCGCGCTAGTGCCATTTCCAGTTAGTGAGTTTCGTAGATTTCATGTTTTTAGGCCACTTTCTTTCGAGAGCGACGATACG
>Ga0272441_10002473_pt1 | contig 37150 bp, 30 predicted proteins | sample SSMProp6N_FD_193582 | JGI IMG/M metagenome (GOLD analysis project Ga0272441, IMG submission 193582) | Marine sediment archaeal communities from Little Sippewissett salt marsh, Falmouth, MA, United States - SSM-Prop-6N | ecosystem: Environmental > Aquatic > Marine > Wetlands > Sediment ...
GATCGTCTCCTCGAGCCCCCTGTCCATGATGTTCCGTTCCTCCTCGGGGTGGCCACGGAACGGGTTCAGAATCAACGGCCTTGACATTGAGAGTACACGGCTTGCATCCCCTACCACGAAGATCGCTCCCACCGGCTTTCCTTCCCGGCCTTCGTTGCCCAGGGTTGTCGCCACCTCTAGGACTCGTTCGATCACCTCGGGCCCGGAGTCCAGGGGCGGTTCCTCCTCAGGTTCCAGAGGCGCGAGCATCTCGAACTCACTGCCGACCTCGGTCACGACCAGAGTGTCCAGCGTGCCGCTCGCGGCGAAACCAGAGAGACACACGACGAGATCCCCTCGGGACACCAAACCCTTCGTCAAGGCCATGAAGACGGCGATCTTCACCTGTCCGAGGCGGGACAGGGGAACGTCCGGCACGTGGATGAAGTGCGTTCTTTTCTTCTCCCGCTGTTTCTCCTGCCGCGGCATCTTGGTTACGCAGAACACCTCGCAGCCGAATCCCTCAAATAGCGAGAGTTCCTCTTCCCCTAGCGCATCCGCATAGACAAGAACCGCCCGGGCACCACAGGCCGCGACGATTGAGCCGACATGCGCTACCAGGCTCTTCGTTATGGTGCCCGCTGCCCGGGGCACAAGCGCGGCCTCGACAGCCTCGTTCACCCGAGGAGGTTGCTTGGGCCGGCCAATGTCGGCCTCCGCCCCGCGGTCCCGGGAAGATGCCGGATCCGAACCACCCCGCCTCTTGTGTGCCGCATCAGACATTACCCGGGATTTCCTCGATGACCCGCCCCGAGCCGCTCCGGCGACTCCCGATGATCCCATTCTCTCCATCTCGACCCTCCGTGCAAGAGCAATCTCGCATTCCTGACCGTGCCGGCACTCTCGCTTGGCTCGATTCGGGGGCTTCGGCGTGCTGAATCCGCCGTCGGGGTGCGATCAGGATATAGCGTCCCTTCGGTCCTTCTGCGATTTCCGCTGCTGCCTGGGATGATCGTCACGCAGGGGCTTCCCGCAGCCGCGCGATCCGGGCCAGGATCGCGGCCAGGAGCTCTCTCGGCACCGCCACCTCCGCCATCTGGAACACGACGCACCGCGCGTGCCTCACCACCTTCGCCCCGATCTTCACCAGCTTCTCCCGCAGCGTCGTCAGCGTCCACTTGCCGACCCGCCCCGGCAGCACCAGCTGCCTCAGGAAATTCGCCATGTTGTACGCCAGCACGAACAGCTGCAGCCGAACCTCGTTGTCCTTGAAATCGTGGCACGAGAGCCGCGTCCAGTTGATCGCGTACTTCCCCTCCTTGATCCACTGCTCCGCCGTGCCCCGCTTGTTGTAGAACTTCACCACCTTCTTCGACCGCCACCGAAGATTCGTCACGATGAACCCGACCTTGGGAAAGAGCTCGTCCATGTGCCATTCGATCTTGGCGATCACGCGGCGGGCCTTCTTCCAGCTGCCCGCCTGATACCGGAAGCTGTGGTAGAACACCTTTGGCCTCTTCGACGGCCGCGCCACCGGGCGCCTCAAGAGATGCTGAATCGACTCCTCCAACACCGCGTTGCTCTTGATCCGCATCACATACCACCAGCCCCGGCCCTCCAACTCGCGGAAGAGCTCGGGCTCGGCGAACGCCGCATCCGCCCGGAAGAACCTCTCGATGTCGAGCGGACCGTACCGGTCCAGCACCGGCCGGAAGACCTGCTCCCAGTCCGTCGCGCTGTGCACGTTGCCCGGCCGCAGCATCGCCCGTTCTACATCGCCGAACTGGTTGAACACGAATAGCGGATGGTAGCACCGGCACCCGAAGTAGCCGTTGTACGCGCTCCCCTCCTGCTCCCCGTGCACCGGGCTCTCGGAGCTGTCCGCGTCCAGAACGACCTCGCGAAGCTCCCGGTGCTCGTTCGCGCGCTCCACCCAGGCACCGGGCGCGGCGACCAGCATCGGCAGGTTTCTCCCGTGCGCCAGCGCGTCGGTCTCGAACCAGCCCATTTTGCTCGTCGAGGCAGCCTTCTTGTCCCGCGCGCGGCCGCCCACCACCTGGCGCATCGCCGGATCGACGCGCAGGCGCTCCGCGTCGTTGGTGTCCTCGTACCCGGCCAGGCGTCCGAAGACGGCCTGGCGCAATAGCGCGGTCATCGGATGCCGCAGGTTCTCGCCCGTTCGGGGATCGACCAGCTTCCGGCCGAGCTTTTCCGTCAGGCCGAGCGCCTCGTCAAGCTCGCGGTAGGCCAGTAGCCCCGCGTCGCTCGTCACCGTCGCGCCGTGGAAGCTCAGGCGCAGTTTCGGGTCGAATTCCAGCCGAAGACATGCATTTTCGGTCTCACCCACAGCCTTGCCCCGCCTCTCCACCCCCCAACCGCCGAATCCGGCCGCCTATCCACCGATCGGACGCATTCTACCCCGAAATCTCCGACCCGCATCCAGGAAATCCGGGTCAAGATCAGGACATTCAAGGGCGGCGGGACCGATCCGGAGAGCACCGTCAGCGTGCCCCTCGGGGTCATCAAGATCGCCTCGAAGCTGATACCCAGGCAGGCCTCGGCCGCGCTTCAGGAGAAGGGCATCGACCTCGATGGGATCCTCGAGCTGTCCAGGAACGAGGAGTGCCAGGGCACGCTGGTCGAGGTCGAGGAGCACGCGAAGAACGAGCGGATCGTCATCTCGATCGAGTAAGGAAGCGCTCCTCTCTAACAGGGGAGAGGCCGTGACACGCACCGTCACTTTGAGGCTGGCATAGGATGGTAAGCTTCTCTCGTAAGCACAAAGAGGCGGAAGCAAGTGGCCTTTCAACACGCGGTGCCGTGCTGGCTATTGCGGGGATACTCGCCATCCTAGCGCTTGCGGTCACAGTAGTGGCCCTGTGGCCGGAGATCGAGTTTCGCTACCAACGCCACCGTTTTCAAAAGGGTACAGCTGAAGAACAGCTGGAGGCGCTGGAGTGGATATGCCTTCATCGCCTTGACACAGGGATGACCCGGGAGGAGGTTGAGCGGATTCTTGGTGAACCATTGTGGAAACGATTTCAAATATGGGAGGTGGAGGAAAAGAGGAGTTCATATTCTTTCCCTAAGGAGCATTGTGGGCCAGATTATCGTACGTTGGTATTTGAGGATGGGCGATACTTCGCGGTCCTCGTGCCAGTCTTGGATGACTAACCGGTCCCCGGCGAGGACCGCGCGCGCCTCGACGAGGAGTCGCCAGGGGAGCATGCCGCCGGCGGCCAGTCAGGGACCAGCCTTCGCATCACCGCAGAGATTTCTCACTGTCTTCATGTCGCCCTTCTGGATCGCGAGGACCGCGTCATTGAAGAGCGCGAAGTTCCGTTCGAGCTTTTCGCAGATGCGCTCCCGATTCATCTCCAGCACGCGTTCCAGCTGCTCGGGCGGGAAGCCGTCCACGACCATCTGCAAGGCGTATTTCATGTAGTCGTCACCCACTTGGCCGTATTCGTCAGGCAGGGCCAGCACGCTCCTGGCCCTTGCCGTCTCGGCCAGGCCGAGCAGCAGCTTCTTCACTTCGTGCTCGGGCGAGAGAAGGTTGACCGACATGGGGTTTCTCCTTTCTTCAGACTGGCGACGGGACTATCCGCGTCCCGATTCGAAGGGCGCGAGCGTGGATCCTTGATCTTCGGCGAGGACCGCGCGGGCCTCGGCCGCGTCGAGCGCGATGCGTTTGATGAGCGCTGCGTCCGAGTCGAAGCGCTCGCGCGGGCGCAGGAAGCGCACGAACTCGACTTCGATCGCGAGATCGTAAAGGTCGTCCGCGCCGTCGAGGAGATGCACCTCGAGAAGCGGCGCCGCCGCGTCCCGCGCGTCCACGAACGCGACCGAGGCGAGGCACCGCCCGCCCGCGCAGGTCCAGGCCGCGTAGGCGCCCCCGGGCGGGTGGGCGAGGCCCCCGAGCGATACGTTCGCCGTCGGGAAGCCGAGCGTGCGCCCCCGGCCGCGGCCGGGCACGACGACGCCGAGGGTCGAGTGGCGTCGGCCGAGGAGCGCGGCGGCTTCGTCGAGTCGCCCCGCGGCCACGGCCTCGCGCGCGGCCGTACTCGAGGCGACCGCGCCCGCGGCGAGCGTCGGCGGCATCACGCGCACGGTGAGGCCCTCCTGCTCGGCCTCGCGCGCGACCGCGTCCGGCCCGCCGCCGCCGCCGCGGCCGAGACGCGCGTCCGGGCCGAGCACAAGCGCGCGCGCCGAGAGCGCCTTGACGAGATACCGCCGGAAGAAGTCCCCGGCCGTGAGGCGCGCGAGCGATTCATCAAAATCAAGAAGCAGCACGAGGTCGAGGCCGAGCCGCTCGAGAATGGCCAGCCGCTGCTCAGGGGCCGTCAGGAGCGCGAGCGGCGCGGAGGGCGCCAAGCGCAGGCGCGGCGGCTCGCGGAAGACCACGGCCGCGGCTTCGCCTTTCATCTCGCGCGCGAGGCGGACGACCTCGGCCAGGACCGCCCGGTGGCCGAGGTGCACACCGTCGAACGTGCCGACCGCGGCCGCGCGCGGCGGCGGGAGCGCGGCGCATTCGTCGAGGGTGCGAGCGACCCGCATCCGTGCCTCCTCAGGCACGCGCGAACTCCAGGAAGTTGCCGGAGAGGAGCCGCGCGACGTCGCGCCGGATGTCCGCGGTCTCGACCGGCCAGCCCGCGGCGGCGAGGTCGGCGTACTTCGCGCCGAGCACCTCGGCCACGACCGCGCGCGCGTGCCGCCACTTGTAGACGAGCTGGTCGAGGACCCGCGCGTCGGAGTGCTGCGGCACGAAGGAGAGGCCCAGGAGCTCCAGGCGCTCGGCCGTCATCTCGCGGATGATGGAGGGGTCGTTGAGGAACCACCAGCAGCCGAACGGCATCAGGTTCTTGAACTTCCGCGCCGCGACGCAGAGCGCGTGCTGGTTCTCGCGCGCGAGCATCGTGACGAAGAAGCACACGCCCGGCCATTCGCGCGAGAGCGCCTCGACCGCCTCGACGCGCGCGAGGCCCAGGCTGTCGCCGGCGAGCCGCAGCTCGGGATTGACGAGCTTGCGCACGCCGATCATGAGCGCGACCGGGAACTTCCGCTCCTCGGCGAAGGGGAGGACGCACTCGCGGAGCACCTTCGCGCCCGCGCCCTTTCCTGGATAATCAAAATCCGGCGGGAGCGAGGCGGCGAGGTACACCGGCCGCATGCGGTCGGCCCAGTCGGCGAGGAACTTTCGCACGGCCTTGACGCCCGCGGCGTCGGGCCCGGCCGCGCCGCCTTTGATCTTGCACTTCATCGCGCGCAGCTTCTTCGCCGCGCCGGGCCAGTCGACGAGGAGAGAGTCGATGCGCAGCGCGGGGAGGAAGCGCGGGTCTGGCTCGCCCCTGTCCTTGCTCAGCCAGACCGCGCGCTCGGCGTCGTCGAACGGGTCGTTCGTCATGACGACGCGCTCGACGCCCGCGAGCTTGAAGACGCGGTCGGTGTACGCGCCGATCTCGGCGGTCTTGAAGTAGGCGCGCGCCCTCTCGAGCGCCTCCGGCCCCGGCCGGATCGCGAGCGCCGCCAGGCAGGTGACCACCCCGCGACAGGCCTCGCTCACGGGCGAGCGCTTCACGAAGAGCTCGCCCCAGACGAGGTCGGCCTGCACGCGCTTGGGGAGCTTCCAGAAGCCTTCATACGTCAGGTCCGGCCGCGCGCGGAAGAGCTCGGCCACGAGGTAGTGGTAGGTGAGGAGCTCGTCCACGCCCCACAGGAGGAGCCCGCCGAAGCGCGCGTCATAGAGGTGCGTGTGCATGTCGACGACGCGCGCCTCGGCAACCTCGCGCGCGACGATGCGGCGGACGGCATCCGCGGTCGTGGGCTCGGGCATAGCGCTCTCCTCCCCTCGGGCGAGAGGATACGCGATGCCGGGCGGGTGTCAACGGAAAGGCTAGAAGAAGTGCGCGTTCCCGAACTGCACGAAGCACTTGTAGCACGCGAACCCCACGGCGAGGCACGCCTGGAACGCGAGCCAGGCGTAGAGCACGGGCCGGCGCCGCTCGACATGCGCGAGGAGAGCAAGAATGAGGAAGGGCACGATCTCGACCATGTACCGCTCCCAGAGGCGTCCTGCAACGGCGTTGGCCGCCACGAAGAAGACCATCGCCCAGAGGAGCACGCCCCTCCCGCCAGCGACCGGGCCGCCCGCCTCGGCCGCATGGCCGCCCGCCTCGGCCGCGGGGCCGCCCTTCACGGGCGGCGCGGCCGGCCGCTCGAGAAACGCGCGCGCGAGGGCGAGCGCGCCCAGGCCCCACAGGGCGAGGAGGAAGAGGTCGGCGGCCAGGGCGAAGGTCCTCCCCGCCAGGGCGTCCGAGAGGCGCAGGAGGATCCCCCCGCCGAAGACGAAGCGCACCGGAAAGATGAAGAAGAGCGGAAGGAGCGCGGAGGCTGCGAGCGTCGCCCGGCGCCACGGCGCAGGGCGCAGGAGCACAGAGACGCCGAAGTAGGCCCCCGTGAAGACGAGGAAGAAGTTCAGGAACTCCGGCCGCAGCCGGAGCTCGGTCACGTTCGCGTCGAGCCTCGCGTTCGCGCAGATCTGCGCGAACCGCGTGAGCCGGGCCGCGTTCGTGAAGCCGCCCCAGTAGAGGAAGAGCGCGCCCATGACGAGAAAGGGTGCGGCCAGCGCGGGTGCATCGGCGAGGCCCCGGCGGGGGTCGAAGCGCCGCCCGGCGCGCTCCGGCCGGAGGATCTCCCGGCCGCGTTCCCACGCCCAAGCGGTCGCGACCGCCGCGGGCAGGAAGAGCCATGTCTGCCGGCAGAGCGATGCGAGCGTGCTGAAGAGCATCGCGAGCCACAGGTTTCGCCCTCCCCGCTCGGCGCCCCGCAGCGCGTAGGTGAGCGCCAGGAGTCCGAAGATCATGGAGGGGTTGTGGGGCAGGGCCATGAAGCTCATCAGAAAAAAGTACGGCGAGAAGAGGAGGAGGAACGCCGCCGCGAGCGGGCAGGCCGCGCGCCGCTCGCGGAGGAGACGGTAGAAGAGGACGACGGTGAGCCAGCTCGCGGCCAGCATCAGCAGCCGCATCGCCACCGGGCTAAACCCGGTCAGCCCGCCCCACAGGCCGAGCAGGAGGAAGAGGAGCGGCCCGGACGTGGAGTCGTAGTCCTTCAGAACGGCGGGGAAGGTGCTCGGGCGCGCCACGGCGCCGAAGAACTGCCGCGCCGCGGACATGTGGCCCCGCTCGTCGAAGCCGAGCCCGTGGCCCCCGAGCACGTAGGGCGCCAGGAGCAGGAAGGGCACGGCCAGGAGGAGGTACGGGCGCGCCCTCTTGAACCGGGCTTCTTTTTCGTTCGCGGGTTCCGGCATGACGATTGCCTTTTGTCTGGCCCCCGGTTATTGTACCGCTTCTACCTGTGGCCGCTAGATAAAAGATCGGAGGCGGCCGGGTTACTCCGCCGCCGCGAGCGCGTCGCGCTCGAGCGAGACGCCCACACCGAGAAGTTTTTGCAGGTTGAGGACGTCCTCGCGGTTGTACGAGATCAAGGTCTCGAGCGAGGCGGCGTCGCCGCGCTCGTACGCGCGCCAGAGGCGCACCGCGTCGAATCCGGTGAGCCCCTCCACCCCCTCCGGCCGCGACCAGCCGAGCGCGTGCTCGATGGCCTTGAGGCCGCCTTTATATCCGTTATGAGCGAGGAGGTAGCGCAGGTCGAGATGCGCCGCGCGCGGGGCGAGGCGTCCGCGGAATGCGTGCTCGAGGTACGGCAGGTCGAAGGAGATGCCGTTGAACGAGACAAGGAGCCCCGCCCCCTCGAGCGCGGCCGGCACCCTCTCGAGGTCGAAGCCGCTCACGTAGGCGTGATATTTCCCGCGCCGCGCGAGGCCCACGACCGTGACCTCGCTCCACGCGGGCGAGAGGCCCGTCGTCTCGATGTCGAGGTAGACCGCGCGAGACTCGAACTCGGGCCAGAGCCGCCAGAGCGCGGCGGACGGCAGGCGCCGCGCGAACCACGCGCCGTCGCCCGAGGCGAGCGCCGCCTCGGCCGCGTCGATCGTGCGCTGCCACCCGGCGAGGCGACCGTCGTTTGCGGCGACGCGCGGGAGGTCGCGCCAGTCGGCGGCGCCGGCGGCCCAGAGGCGCGCTTCGGTCTTGGGTCCCACGTTTCGAAGGAAGAGGAAGGTGCGGCGCAGCACGGAGGGCTAGAACCAGCCCTTGCGGCGGAAGAAGAGGATCATACCGAGCGCGATCGCGACCATCACGGCAAGCAGCGCCGGGTAGGCGTAGGGTGAGCTCTCTCCCACGAAGAGCTCGACGTTCATGCCGTAGATTCCCGTGACGAGCGTGAGCGGCATCATGATCGTGGCGATGATGGTGAGGACCTTCATGATCTCGTTCGCGCGGCGCGCGGTGACCGAGTCGTAGAGCTCCATCACGCCCGAGACGAGCGCGCCGCAGCGGTCGATCTCGTCGCCGGCCTGGCGCAGGTGGTCGTAGACGTCGCGGAAGTAGAGTCGCGTGCGCGGCCGGACCACGTCGTAGGGGTGGCGCGAGAGGAGCGAGAGCGTCGCCTGCTGCGGACCGAGGTACCGCCGCAGGTTGAGCACGCTCTTTCGCACGCCGATGATCTCGTTGAACGCGGTCTCGACGCCCCGCCCGGCCATGAGCTCGTCCTCGACCCGCTCGCTCATGCCCTCGATGCGCTTGAGGATCGTGAAGTAGCCGTCGGTGAGGCCGTCCACGAGCCGGTGGAGGAGCATGTCCGCGCCGCGTCCGAGCGCCTGGGCCGGGCTACTCTCCACGAGCGACGCCGTGGCCGCGAGGCCCCGGATCTCGCCCCGGTGGAAGGTCACGACATAGCGGGGCCCCAGGAAGGCGTCGAGCTCGACCGTCTCGATCTCGCTCGCCTCGGGCGAGCGCAGATCCGGCCCCAGGAAGACGCAGAAGAGGTACTCCCCGTAGTCGTCGATCTTCGGCGACTCGCTCCGCTCGCGGCAGTCCTCGACCGCGAGCGGGTGAAAGCCGAAGACCTCGTCAAGGAGGAAAACCTCCTCGTCGGTGGGGTCGGCGAGGTCGAGCCAGAGGACGCCCTCGCCGCGATCGCCGCGCGCGGCCGCGCGCAGGGCCTCGGCGTCGAGGCCGCGCTCGACCGGCTCGCCCTTCACGTAGAAGAAGCTCGTGACCGCCACGGCCGTTTCCTCCGAGCCCTCTATAGCTCGCGCCCCGGCCAAAAGCAACCGAAAACCGGACGGCGCCCGGACGCGGGCCGCGGGTGCTGGCGCCCGGGCGCGCGCGCTGTACAATGGCGACAGAAAGGAGATCTCCATGCCCGCCCCCGCGCGCAGCAACGTGCTCTTCCTCTACGTGGACCAGATGACCTACGACACCCTCGGCTCGAACGGAAACCCCGTCTGCCGCACGCCGGGGCTCGACAGGCTCGCGGCGAGCGGCGTCGTCTTCGACCGCGCGTACACGTCGTTCCCCGTCTGCTCGCCCGCGCGCGCCACGCTCATGACCGGCCAGTTCCCGCACACGCACGGGATCGAGAACAACGTCTACGACGGCTGCACCAAGGACGAGCTGCCCGAGGGCGGGAACACCCTCGGCGAGGTGCTCGCGCGCAATGACGTCAACATCGGCTACGCGGGCAAGTGGCACGTGGGCGACCGGCTGCCGAAGCACTACGGCTACGAGGGCAACAACGTGCCCGGCCACGGCTCGGGTGGGTTCAAGAGCGAGGACTACCACGCCTATCTCGAACGCCACGGCCTCGACATGGGCAAGCTCGCCGAGCCCTTCAGTTTTGGGCGGCCCGGCGGCCGGCCCGTCGCCGCGTGCGTGACCGGGCCCGTCGAGAGCTCGGTGCCCTACTGGCTCGCGCAGGACTCGATCGACATGATGGACAAGTTCGCGGGCGAGTACAAGGCGTCGGGAAAACCCTTCTTCGTGACCTGCTCCTTCTGGGGCCCGCACCCGCCGTGCTTCGCGAAGAAGGAATTCCTCGACCTCTACCGCGACGCGCGGCTCCCCGAGTGGGCGAACTTCCGCCACCCGTTCGAGGGCCGGCCGAACATCCTCAAGTACAAGGCCTCGCGCGCGGAAGCGACGTGGGACCAGTTTGAAAAATATCTGCGCTACTACTACGCCTTCACGACGCAGATCGATTCGCAGATCGGCCGACTGCTGGATCATCTCGAAGCGCTCGGCCTCGCGGAGGACACGCTCGTCCTCTTCACCGCCGATCACGGCGCATTTCAAGGCCACCACAACGGCTGCTGGGACAAGGGGCTTTACTTGGCAGAAGAGACGAACCACATCCCCTTCATCGCGCGCGCGCCCGGCGCGGCCGGGAGCGAGGGGGGCACGCGGCGGACGCAGTTCGCCTCGGCGATCGACCTCATGCCGACGATTCTGGATTATGCCGGATGCGACGCGCCCGAGGGCGTCCAGGGCACGAGCCTGCGCCCGGTGATCGAGGGCGACGCGGCGACGCCCTGGCGCGACCACGCGGTGACCGAGTTCTCCGGCCTCTCGCGCTGGATCGCGAGCGCGCGCGCCGTTCGATGGGGCGACCTCAAGTTCGTCTTCAACGTGACCGACACGGACGAGTTTTATGATCTGGCCGCCGACCCGCACGAGATCACGAACCTGATTAGCGAACCGTCGCGCAAGGACGACGTGCGCATGATGGCGGAGAAGCTCCTCGCCTGGGCGAAGGAGACCGGCGACGACATCCACGTGCAGCTCAAGGGCCGCTACGGCCTCGGGGCCAAGCCGGCCGGGCCGGCGAAGCCCCAGACCTGGCCGCCGTTCGAGCTGGCGTAGGTCTTTCCAAACACGGAGACACGGAGCGCACGGAGAAAGACAAGGATAGAGGTTAAAGGATGAAGGCAGAAAGAAAAAGGCAAAAGGGAAAAGGGAAAAGTATGAAGGATGAAGTATGAAGGATGAAAGTTCGCCATCGAGCGGCGCGCCTCCGGCGTCCCGGCCGCGGCCCTCACCGCCCGACCGCCGCGCCACGCGCGCGGCCGTGTGGGCGACGGTGGGGATTGTGGTTATCCTCGGAGCGGCGCTGTTTATCGGGACGGTCCTCGGGCCGTTTCTCCAGACGCGGGCGGTCATCAAGCGCTCCTGCGTTTCGCAAGGGGGCTCGCCTCCGGTAAATTATTATTACCTGTATCAACCCTCGGACGAGGCGACGCCCTTGCGTTCCAAGGCGTGGGTCATCGAGCACCTCGGGGGGCGCAAGCAGGCCTTTCGGCAATTGCGGCTGTATCTGCGCCTGCCCGACTGGGCGGCGCCGGACAAGTCGATAGCTCTTTATTTAGTCGGTTCCTGCGGGCCGGAGGCCGTGCCCCTGCTGGTCGAGGCGCTGGACGACCCCGCTCCTGGAGTCCGGAGGATCGCTGTGCTCTGTTTGGGCCAGCTCGCCCCGGACGTGGCCGAGGCACTTCCCTACCTCGAGAAGGCGACCCGGGACGAGGATCAAGAGGTCCGAAGCATCGCCGAGTGGGCCCTCAAGAAAATCCGCGGCGGCGAGTAATCCCCAATCTCCGGTCCTTCTCTGTGATCTCCGTGTCTCCGTGTTTGGATGTTCCCCGCGCCTTGACTTCGCGCCGCCCCGCGGCTAGAGTGCGCGCATGATCGCCGTCTTGTCGGACGTCCACGCGAACCTCGAGGCGCTCACCGCCGTGATGCGGGACCTCGCCGCGCGCGGCGTGGACAAGATCGCCTTCCTCGGCGACATGATCGGGTACGGGCCCAACCCGCGCGAGGTGCTGAACTTCCTCAAGCGCTTTCAATTCTGTTTGCTCGGCAACCACGACCTCGCCGTTCTCGAGGGGCCGCCGTCGAACTTCAACCCGGCCGCGCAGGAGGCCGTGCGCTGGACGAGGCGGCAGATCTCGCCCTTCGAGATGGGAGGCATGTCGAAGGTGCTCAAACCCGGCGAGCACGCGGCGCGGCGCGAGCACTGGAAGTTTCTCGCGTCACTCAAGCCGCTGCGCCACTGGGAGGACTTTACGTTCGTGCACGACACGCCGCTCGCGGCGGGCTCGGCGCAGTACCTGATGAAGGCGGAGGAGGCGCAGGAGGCCTTCAGCAGGTATCCGAAGGTGCGCGCCTTTTTCATCGGGCACTCGCACGTGCCCAAGATCATCACCGAGAGCGAGGTCTGGACGCCCGAGCCGGGCAAGCGCTTCGCGCTCGACCGGCGCATGGTCGTGAACGTGGGCTCGGTCGGCCAACCGCGCGACGGGGACCCGCGCGCGTCGTACGTCCTGCTCGACGGCGACGCGTTTCGTTACTATCGCGTGCCCTACGATATCGAGAAGACTGCGGCCAAGATCAGGAAAATCAGCGTGCTCGACCCCATCCTCGCCGACCGGCTCTTCCAGGGGATGTAGCGGGCGGGGGCAACGCCCCCTACCGCTGGAAGAAGCGGCTCGCGTCGACGAGCTCGCGGCGCTCGGCGTCGGTGAGGCTGGTCATCCCCTCGCGCGAGACCTTGTCGAGGAGCACCTCGACGCGTTCTTGAATCTTTCGGCGTTCGGCCGCGTCGGCGAGGAAACGCTTCTCGGCGCGGCGCGCGGTGCGCTCACGCCATCGGGCCTTCAGGCGCGCGAACACGCCCGGCTTTACCTCGCGCGCGTAGGAACTCTCGGCCGGCTGCGCGTCGGCGTATCCGTGCCCCGGGTCGTAGGCCGAGCCGTAGTTGCCGCCCCCGCCGCTCGCGTCGTAGGTCGGCCCGCGAGCGCCCCCGCCGACGTAGGCGCCGCCCTGAGCGCGCACGCGCCAGAGCTCGACCCCGCTCATCAGCCAGACGAAGCCGCCGATGAGGGGCAGCATGATGCCCCCGCGGCCGGAGAAGAGGAGCGCGAGCCCGCCCACGATCATGATGAGCGCGACCACGCGCGCGACCTTCACCGCCAGGTGCGTGCCGCGCAGGCTCCCGTAGAAGTGCGAGAGGGCCGAGCGCAGCACCCGCCCGCCGTCCATGGGAAAGGCCGGCAACAGGTTGAAGACCCCGAGCACCACGTTGATGAGAAGGAAGTACCGCGCGAACCACTCGAGCAGGCCTCCCTCCGTGCCGGCGCCCGGGCCGCGGAAGAGCTCCCCCATGTCTCTCGCCCCGCCCCAGAGAAGGAGGGCGGCCGCGGTCAATCCCACAAAGACGAAGTTCACCATGGGCCCGGCGAGCGAGATGACGAACTCGCTGAAGGGCGTACGCGCCGGCTCGGTCCACGCGATCCCGCCCAGCGGCCAGATGGTGATCCGCTGGACGCGCAGGCCGAAGCCCTTGGCCGTGAGCGCGTGGCCGAACTCGTGCAGGACCACGAGGCCGAAGACGAGCAGCGTCAGCACGAGGGCGAAGATCACGCCCACCGGGCCGAGGTTCCAGTTCATGAGCGCGAGGAAGGCGAGGAGGAGCAGGAAGGTCGCGTGGACGTAGACGTCGATGCCGAAGGCGCGGCCGATGCGGAAGCTCTTTCGGAAAAACGCGAACACGTCAGTCGTCCTTCTTCTTGCGACGCAGGAGGCCCTCGAGGAGGTCCAGCGGGTCGATGTGGTCCTTCGCGCCCTTGTCCCTCTCCATTTCGATCACCTTCTTCAGGATATCGACGCCGATCTCCAGGCCGTGCTTCTTCGCGTAGTCCTTGAGGACGAACTTCCCGAAGTCGCCGATGAAGCGGGGGGCGATCCGGGCCGCGCTCTCGCCCAGGCGCGGGGCGTCGAGCGGGCCGGCGAGGTCGAAGCGGATGCCCTTCTCGCGAAGGAACTCCTCGAGCGCGGCCTAGAGGTGCTTGCCCGCGACCCGGTCGCCGATGCTGGCCGGCAGCTTCTCGAGGACCGCCTCCTCGGCGCGGCGGGGCAGGCCCACCACGCGGACCACGAGGTCCTGGTTCAGGCGGCCGCCCGCCTCGACTGAGCCCGCGACGACGCCCGAGGGCGCGCGGCCGTCCGCGCTCGTGAAGCGGAACGCGCCCTTCGGGTCGAGGCGTGCGGCGGACCACAACTCGAACGGCGCTTTCTCTGCCTCGGCGCGCGCGAGCACTTCCTCTCCTTCGCCGACGGCGCTGCTCCGCCAGCCGACGAGGCGCAGCTTGCCACGGGCGAGCGCGGTCGCGAAGACGGCGTCCTTGTAGGGATAGGTGTGGCCCTCGAGGACCCCGGGGCCGGCGATCATGACGAGCGGCCCCAACAGGACCTTGAGGTCCGGGAAGCGCTCGATCCGGTTGAGGACGAGGCCCTGTGTCGCGAGCGCGAGGCCGCCGCTCCAGCCGGCGGCGTCCGCGGGCGCGAGGCCCGTGCCCCGGGTGCGCACGACGAGCGACGCCTTCCCGAGGAAGATGTCGCCGTAGCGCGTGTCGAGGCCGGTCACGAGGCGGTCGAGGTCGAGCCCCGCAAGGTGGAGGTCGAGCGCGTGCACGAGCTTTTTCGCGTTGCGGTAGTCGAGCGCCGCGCGCGCCCAGAGCGCGCCCCCGCAGCCGGTGCCCTCGATGGTCGATGCAAAGCGTCCGCTGGCGAACGAGCCCGACACCTTCATGCGATCGACGAGCACGCGCTCGGGATGCGCGAGGTTGCGCAGCCCGCCCGCGTCGGTGCTGAACGAGAGCGCGCCCTTCCACGCGCGCGCGTCCGCGAGGGCGCCGGTCTTGTTCCCGGCGCTCGCGCGCAGCTTGAACTTCCCGTAGAGCATCTTGCCGTATTGACCCTCTCCGCCCGAGACCTGCTCGGCGAGAGTCACGAGCGGCGCGAGCTCGAGCGCGCCCGCCGAGACGGTGAGCTCGCAGCGGGGCGCCTCGCCGGCGAGGTCGGCCGTGACCTTCGCCTCGACCTCGCCGCCCTCGGTCTTCCCCGAGAGCGTCGCCGAGCCGCGGCCCGCCTTGAACCTTGGCGCGATCTCGAGGTCCGTGACCGAGAACGCGTCGTAGTAGCATCGCTTGACGCGCACCGAGCCGGTGACCGACGCGGTCGCCAGCTGCGTCCACCATCTCTTCGCGACCCCGGCCGGCGCGGCGGCTGGCGGGGCGGCCGGCGGGGCGGCCGCGGCGGGCCTCGGCTTCGGCGGAGCGAAGGCGTCGAGAAGCGGGCGCAGGTGCAGCTCGCTGGCCGAGGCGTCGATCTCGAGCGCGAGCGCGTCGGGTACCTCAGTGAGACGGCGGCCTTCGGGCACCGCGGCCGAGAACCTGTGCACCACGAGGACCGCCTCGCGCTTGGCCTTCCGGTTCGTGACCGCGAGCGTGAGGTCCTTCGCCGAGGCGGCGCGCTCGCTGAACGTCAAGCTCCCGTTCGCGGTAAGCGCGAGGTCCGGCCGGCCCGAGAGCTCGCACGCGACGCGGTCGAGCGCGGCGCGGCCCGAGAGCGTCGCGCCCTTCAGGCTTCCATCCGCGAGCGCGCCGAGCGTGCCGTCGTAGGCGATGCGGAAGGCCGCTCCTCCCGAGGCCTTCACCTCGCCGAGGTCGCGCGCCAGCTCGACCCGGATCACCTTGCCGAGTTCCGCGAGGTCGCACGGCTTCCCGGCCTCGGCCGTGAACGCGAGGCGGACGGGCGCGGCCTCGCCGTCCGGCTTCCCGCCCTCCTTCGGAAGCGGTATCGCGACCCGGCCGCCCAGCGCGAGATCGAGCGAGGGCGCGGCGAGCTGCGCCGCGGTAAGCTCCAGCTCGAGGCGCTCCCCCTTCGTCCCGGGCGCGGCCCCCTTGGCATCCCCCGGCCCGACCCGGCGCAGCGCACCCGAGAGCTTGAGGCCCGCGCGGCCGGGCTTCTTGCGGAGCGCGAGCGCGGGAAGACCGACGGAGAACCCGGCGCGCTCGAGGTCCAGCGCCGCCGACCAGGTGACCGCCTCCCGACCGCGCGCCTTCGAGACCGAGAGCGCGAGGGCGGCCGTTCCCTCGGCGGCCACGCGCACCGTCGGGGGAAGGCGCGGCCCGGCGAGGGCCGCGAAGCGCGCGAGGTCCACCTCCGCGTCGCCCACGCGAAGCTCGGCCTCGGCGTCCTGGAGCGCGGCGAGGACCTTTTCGCGCGCACTCTCTTTTCCGGCCAGGCGCGCGAGCGTCTCGAGCGGCAGGTTCCGCACGTGTCCCGTGACCGAGCCGCGGAAGAGGTCCGTGTCCGAGCGCAGGCGCTTGAGCTCGAAGGCACCCCCGACCGTGTCGAGCGCGAGGTCCACCTCGAGACGGCCCTTCACCGGCGCGAGCCCCGCCGGCAGGAGGCCCGCCCTCTCGAGAAAGGCGTGCGTGTTCTCCACGTTCATGCTCTTCACGCTCACGTGGCAGGTGCCGAGCTTCCGCTCCCAGTCGGAGATGTCGGCCCTGACCGACGCGTCCGGGCCGGACGTGTCGATCGTCACCGTGCCGCTCAGCGCGAGCCTGGGCAGCCCGTCCTCGCCGGGCGTGCGGTCGACGACCGCCTCGGCGACCGTGATCGAGAGCTTCTCCTCCTCGACGGTGCGCCCCGCGCCCTCCGGCCCCGGCGCGAGGAGGCGCAGCCGGTCGACCTTGACGCGCGCGCTCGACTTGAACTTCGCCTCGCCCCCCTCGAAGCGGCCGTCCTCGATCCGGACGCGGCCGGCGAGGAGCCGGTCGACCGGGCGCAGGCGTTTCTTCCCCTCGCCGCCCTCCGGCCGGGGGAGGAGCGCGTCGAACGCGCCGGCGAGGCGCTTCTTCGCGAGCGCGAGGTCCATCGAGCCGCCGAACGTGAAGTCGAGCTTCCGCTCCTTCGAGAAGACCTTCTCTCCCGTTCCCTCGGCTTTGAGATCAAGCGCCCGCCCGCCCTCGGAACGCAGCGTGAGTTTGAACGGCTGCGCCCCGCCGGGGGCGCCGCCCTCGCCGGGCGCGCCGCCCCCGCCCCCGCCCTCGAGCGTGATCGTGATCGGCTCGGCCGGGCCGCGGGTGCGCTCCAGCGTGGCGGCGAGGAGCCGGCCCTTCCGGACCCGGCCGTCCTCGGCCGTCAGATCGAACGCGACCGAGAGCCTCTCGGATATCTCGGGGGCCTCGAAGCCGCGGCCGATGCGGCGGTGGAAGGCCGAGCCGTCGAGCGCGGCCGAGATCTCAACCCGCGCGCGCAGGTGCTTGGGGTTCGCGAGGTTCCCGGCCTCGGCACGCTTGAGATCGAGCGCGAGGAACGCGCCCGCCGCGCGCGTGGCGCGGAGGCTCTCGACGCGCAGCCGGTCGGGCTGGAACTTTTCCGTGAGGCCCAGCTCGCCGCGGAAGGCGACGCCCACGTCCTCGGGCGCGGCCGTGCGGCCGTCGGTCACGGACGGATCGAGCCGGAGGCCGCGCGCGAGGACCTCGCCCTCGAAAGCGACCTTGCCCGGCGGGCCCTCGGCCACCAGCGCGAGGCACACCGTGCCCTTCACCGGTTTTTTCGCGCGCGTGACGCTCGCGAGCTCGCCGCTCGTGAGGGGCGCGAGGTCCGCGCGGAAGTCGAGCGCCGCGGTAACCGTCTCGGGCGAGAGGCTCCCCTCGAGCGTGCACGCCTGCCACAGCCCGCTCGTGGCCTCGCCCCCGAACTCGACCGACCTGAACTCGGGCGCGGCGAAGGAACCGAGATCGACCGTCGCGGTCAGCTTTGCCTGTGCGTTGTGCCCGGGCACGGCGGTCTCCGCGAGGCCCAAGCCCTGGAAGTCCACGTCCTTGGCGAGCGCCTTCACGAGCTTGATCGTGACGCGGCCGTCCCCGGCGGCCGAGACCGTGACCTCGGCGTCGAGGCGCTCGGCGAAGGACTTCGAGAACTCGTGCAAGGCCAAGAAGTTAGGAGATAAGTCCTCGACCGTGATCCTGACGACCTCGCCCGAGATCGCCTTCGGGTCAAAGGCGCCGTTGCGGGTGATTCGGGTCGAGCCTTCGAGCCGGACCGCGCCCGGATGCTTCCCCTCGGGCGCGGCGAGGGCGAGCGCGTAGGTGAGCTTCTCCTCGAGCGAGGGAAGCTTCGCCTCGAGCGTGATGCCCTCCACGAGGGTCTCCGCGTCGTGAAGCCGGTCGAGGAAGCGGAGCGAGCCGCCTTCGAGGATAAGCGCGGCCTCGAGCCGGTCGAAGGTCATCGGCTCGGCCGCCGCCGCGTCCTCCTCCGCCGCCGGCGGGTCGGCGGCCCCCGCCCGTTTCTTGAGAAGGTCGTCGATGTTGAGCGCGCGCGCCCGGCTGCGCTCGATGAGCACCGCCGGGTTGCGGATCGCGACCGCGACCCGGACGTCCCGCCCCAGGCTGCGCAGGAGCGGCCAGACCTCGACGCGGACGTCCACCTCGTCCGCGGTGAGGAAGGGCTCCTCGCTGAAGCCCGCGCGGTTCCGGATCACGAGCCCGCGAATCGTCACGCCGTGCAGTCGGTCGAGGTCGATCCCGGCGATGGTCGCATCGCGGCCCAACTCCCGCTCGATGGCGGCGACGATCTCGCGCTTCACGCGGCCGGGGCTCACGAAGACGAGGACAAAGACGACGAGCGCGACCGCGAGGCCAAGGAGGATCCCCGCGGCCCAGAGGCCCGCGCGCAGGAGCCGCCGGCCGATCGATCGCTTGCGTTTTTGAACGGTCGTCCCGGCCACGAGGCGCACCTCGACCGAGCCGAGGCGCAGCACGTCACCGCTGGTGACCTCGCCCGAGCGGGCCACCGGCCGGCCCGAGACCGAGAGGAGCGACGCGTCGCCGGTCAGGTTCTCGACGCGCACGCCCGACGCGCTCACGACGAGCCGCGCGTGGTCGGCCGCGACGTCCCCGCCGGTCACGACGACGGCCGTGCCGCTCGCGGCCGCGGGCGCGGTGCCGAGGACGTACTCGCCGAGCTCGAGCCGGACCTCGCCGTCCGGGGTGATGAGCTTCTGGCCGGCCATGCGTCTCCTCTTTCCTCTCGCCATTATAGTGAACCGGCGATGGGGCGAAAGCGAATCCCCATCCGCGCATTAGACGAGCGGGACGCGCGCTCCGTCGCGAATATTGCAGGAATAGTCGCCGGACTTGACCAGCCCGGCCGGGGCCGCTAGCCTGTGGGCATGAAGGACGAAAAGGAAACGAAGACCGGCGGCGTCTCGACGCGCGCGGCGCTGATCGCGGCCCTTGTTATCCTCGTGGGCCTGCCCATTTCGGTCTGGGCCGCGATCTTCGCGAGCGACGTGCGTCGGACGCATGGGGTGCTGCGGGAGCATGGCGTTACCCAGGGTGGAGCACTGACAGGAAGTGGTGAGCCATTTGATCCAACGCCAGTGGCCGTAGGTGAGGGCCGTCCGTATTCTGCGTTCGGATGGAGGATCGACCGTCTCGGCGGGCCGGAGCGCGCGGCGCGGCGGCTGCGCACGTACCTGCGGCTCCCGGAGTGGGTCGCGCCCCATCAAAGCGAGGCGGCGGCGCTGCTCGAAGAAGTGGAGAAGCTGCCCCCTCCGGAGGACCGCGACTGATCATGCAGGGCTTCATCGTCCTCGACAAGCCGACCGGGATGACGAGCCATACCGCGGTCACGCGCGTGCGGCGGTGCTTCGGCAAAGGCAAGAGCGCGCCGCGCGCGGGGCACGCGGGCACGCTCGACCCGGACGCGAGCGGCGTGCTCGTCGTACTCGTGGGCTCGGCGCGGCGCCTTGCCGGGTATCTCGCCGGTCACGACAAGGACTATCGCGCGCGCGTGCGGCTCGGCGCGCGAACCTCGACCGACGACGCCGCGGGCGAGGTGATCGAGACGAGGCCGCTCCCCGCCGAACTCGACCGCGCGCAGGTCGAAGCCGCGCTGGCGCGCTTCATCGGCGAGATCGACCAGGTGCCGCCCGCGGTCTCGGCCGTGCACGTGAACGGAGAGCGCGCCTACCGGCTCGCGCGGAGGGGCGAGACTCCGCACCTCGCGCCCCGGCGCGTCCGGTTTGATCGTATCGACCTCGCCGCCTTCGAGCCGCCGGAGCTCGAGCTCGAGATCGCGTGCGGCGCGGGCGCGTACGTGCGCGCGCTCGCGCGCGACCTGGGCGAGGCGCTCTCGTGCGGGGCGCACCTGGCGCGCCTCGTGCGCGCGCGGAGCGGGAGCTTCACCCTGGACGAAGCGATCGGGCTCGGCCGCCTCGAAGCCCTGGCCGCCGCCGGATCCGCGTCAGAGGCGCTTCGCCCCGCGCGCGAGGCGCTGCCGGACTGGCCGGCCTTCACGCCGGAGGCCGATGCGGCCGCGCGCCTCGCGCACGGGAACGCGGTCGAGCTCGAGGAGGCGGTCGCGGAGGGACCGGCGCTCGCGCTCGCGTCCTCGGGCGAAGTGCTCGCCATCGTGGAGATCGAGAGGGGCGGGGACGGACGCCTCGCGCGGCCGAGGAAGGTGCTCGCCGGCTGACGGGGGCACACCCGACGGCTACGCGCGGCGGATCGCGCTCTCGAGGCGCACGACGAACTCGTTCATCCCGAAGGGCTTGAGGATGAAGTCGCGCGCGCCGAGCTCAACGGCCCGGACCGCCTCGGTCGCATCGCGTCGCGCCGTGAGGATCACGACCGGGATGCTCGCGGTCAGGCGGTCCGACTTGAGCCGGCGGAGGATCTCGCGGCCGCGCGCCTCGCCCGGGAGGATCTCGATCAGGATGGCGTCCGGCCGCTCCCGGCGGGCGAGGGCGACCGTCTCGCTCAGGCGCGCACCCTCGAGCACGCGATACCTCTCACCGAAGGCGGCGCGGAGCACCTCGCGCAGGCCGTCCCCGTCCCCGCCGCCGGCGACGAGCACGGTCCGCTCCGCGGAGGGGCGTGCCTCACGGCGGTAGACATCGAACCGGTGGAGGAACGCGTCGAGGTCCCCCTTGCGGACGCGAAAATATCCGTTCGGCAGGCGCTGCGCCTTCAGGCCCCGCCGCCGGATCCAGTTCGTGATCGTGGTCCGGTTGACCCCGCAGTACTCGCCCGCCTCGCGCGGCGTCAGGACCCCGTCGTCCATCGTCCCGGCCATTCGATTCATTACCCCCGGAGGATATCCTAGCCGTCGGGCGCGGCGGCGTCAAGGTTCCTTCGGAAACGCCGCCGGTCGGGCGGGAGGGCGCAAACCGCGGGGCCGTCCATGTCGCGGGGAACGGCGCGGAGCTACTCGCACCCGTCCCAGCAGTAGGTGCAGAGCTTCTCCTTCGCCAGGCCGATCGCCTCGACCAGATCGTCGAGCCGCTGGTACCGGAGCGTCGTGAGGTCGAGGCGCTTGCGGATCGCGTCGACCATGGCCGCGTGCTTCGAGGAGGCCGGGTCGGCGTAGGGCGCCAGGTCCGCCGGCCGCCCGCCCTCGAGCTCCTGGATGGCCCAGCGGCCGACGAGGTCGAGCTCCGAGCGCGAGCGCGAGAAGTTCAGGTACTTGCAGCCGTAGACGAGCGGCGGGCAGGCCGGCCGCATGTGGACCTCGCGCGCGCCGGCCTCGTAGAGACGCCGGATCGTGTCCTTCAGCTGCGTCCCGCGCACGATCGAGTCCTCGCAGAAGAGGAGCCTCTTGTCGCGGATGAGCTCGTCGACCGGGATGAGCTTCATGCGCGCGACGAGGTCGCGCACGGTCTGGTCCTGGGGCATGAAGCTCCGCGGCCAGGTGGGCGTGTACTTCACGAACGGCCGGCGGTAGGGCACGCCCGCCTCGTTCGCGTAGCCGATCGCGTGCGCCGTGCCCGAGTCGGGGATGCCCGCGACCGTGTCGATCTCCACCGAGTCGCGGCGCGCGAGCATCGCGCCGCACCGGTTGCGCGTGGCCTCGACGCTGATCCCCTCGTAGCTCGAGGCCGGGTAGCCGTAGTAGACCCAGAGGAAGGCGCATATCTGCGAGCGCCCGAGCGCGGGCCGGAGCGTCTCGGCGCCCTCGGGCGTGAGGCGCACGATCTCGCCGGGGCCCAGGTCGCGATCGACCTCGTAGCCGAGATTGGGAAAGGCGCAGGTCTCGAGCGCCGCCGCGCGCGCGCCCTTCTTCCGGCCGAGCACGACCGGCGTGCGGCCCAACCGGTCGCGCGCGACGTAGAGTCCCTCCCCCGTCAGGAGCAGCATGGACGAGGAGCCCTCGACCGCCTCCTGCGCGCGCCGGATGCCGTCCTCGAAGGTGGCCTCCTGGTTGATGAGCGTGGCGACGAGCTCGGTCGGGTTGACCGCGCCGCCGGACATCTCCGAGAAGTGCGTCGCGCGCTTGCCGAAGGCCTCGCTCGCGAGCGCCTCGAGGTTCTGCACCACGCCCACGGTCACGATCGCGTAGGTGCCCAGGTGCGAGCCGATGATGAGCGGCTGGTCCTCGTAGTCGCTGATGACCCCGATGCCCCGCGTCCCGTGCATGCGGGGGAGGTCGTCCTCGAACTTCGAGCGGAACTGCGCGTTCCGGATGTCGTGGATGAAGCGCGTGATGCTGTTCGCGTTCGCGACCGCGAGCCCGCCGCGCACCGTGCCCAGGTGCGAGTGGTAGTCGGTTCCGAAGAAGAGGTCCGTGACGCAGTCTCCCGCTCCGGTGACGCCGAAGAACCCACCCATGCTCGCCCCCTTCGTCCCCGTGCGCGGGATGCCCCGCGCCGGGAGCGAGTCTAGCGCCCCGGATATTTTTTGGCAAGTCCCCTCGCGGCAGCGGTGCGCTACCGCCGCCGGCTGAGGAGATAGAGCAGGGTCAGCAGCGTCTGGAGGAGCGCGGCCACGTACGTCAGCGCCGCGGCCGTGAGCACCTTCCGCGCGCCCGGGAGCTCGTCGTCCGCGAGCGCGCCCGTCGTGGCGAGCGCGCGCAGCGCGCGGCGGCTCGCGTTGATCTCGACCGGCAGCGTCACGAGCTGGAAGAGCGCGACGCCCGCGAAGAGGAAGATGCCCGCGAGCTGGAGCGGGGCGCTGTGAAAGAAGAAGCCGATGAAGAAGACGGGCAGCGCGGCGCCGCTGCCCAGGCTCGCGATCGGCACGATCGCGCTGCGCGCGACCGCGGGCAGGTACCCGCGCGCGTGCTGGACCGCGTGGCCCGCCTCGTGCGCGGCGACGCCCAGCGCCGCGAGCGAGCCGGAGGCGTACACCGGCTCGGAGAGGCGGATGACCTTGCTCCGCGGGTCGAAGTGGTCGGTGAGCTTGCCGCCGACCGGCTCGATCGCGACGTCCGAGAGGCCTGCGCTCTCGAGCACGACGCGCGCCGCGTCGCGGCCGTGCAGGCCACCCCGCGAGGCCACGCGCGCGTAGCGCTTGAAGCTCGAGGAGACGTACGCCTGCGCCCAGAGCGCGATGAGCAGCCCCGGCAGGGCGAAGAGAAGATACATCGGGTCGATCAAAAACATGCGCCCTCCTTCAGGTCACTTCTTCCGCCGCGCGCGGTAGTCCTTGATGGCCTTGTGCAGGCCGTCGGCGGCCAGGTTCGAGCAGTGCAGTTTCTGCGGCGGCAGGCCGTCGAGCTCTGCGGCGACCCTGTCGCGCGTGATGGCCATGGCCTCCTCGAGCGTCTTGCCCTTGGCCATCTCGGTCGTGACCGAGCTCGTGGCCACGGCCGCACCGCAGCCTAATGTTTTAAATCGGCAGTCGGCGATGCGCCCGTCCTCGACCTTGATCGTGATCTTCATCACGTCGCCGCAGACCGGGTTGCCGACCTCGCCGACCCCGTCGGGATCCTCGACCTCGCCCGCGTTGCGCGGGTTGCGGAAGTGATCGAGGACCTTCTCGCTGTATTCCATGGCCTCCGTCTCCCGAGATAAAAACGCGTCGGCTGTCACGCGTATTCTCGCCGGAGGAGAGAAAAAGTCAAGGCGAAGGAGCAGCGCGCGCCTCGCCGCGAATCTGCCGGAGGGCCCAGGCAACTGCCTCTCGAACTTCTTTATCTTCGTCGTCGAGCATCTTTTCAAGGGCAGGCACGGCTTCCCTCGCTGCTGGACCGATCCCGCCCAGGACGTTGGCCGCCACCGTGCGGACCCCCGGATTCGGGCTCCCGAGATGTTTCATCACCTCGGGCACTGCCTCTCTCGTTCCCAGCCCCATCTTCTGGAACCACGTGCCCGCTCCACTCCGTATACCTGGGTCGCGGTCGCCCATCAGTTCGATCAAACCGGGACCGGCAGGTTTGCCGCAGCAGAGCAGAAGCGTAAGGGCATGGGACCTGTCCGGCGCCGCCCAGCCCGGCAGGCGCAGATAGGCCATGAGTCGCGGGACAGCCCGGTTCGGTCCCCCGAGGCGGGCAAGGGTGTCTTGATTGGAGGCCGTGAGCGAATGCTCGGCGTATTCCCGCACAATCTTACGCGTGTGAAGAACAGGTGCAACAAAGGCCGCGAAGAGGAAGGCGATCAAAAAAAGGACCACCACCCCCACCCCCGCGAACACAGCCGTGCGCGTGGTGGAGGTGGCCGACCTTTCCGGGTCGCTGTCCCCTTGCGCGTTCACGCCCTACCCCCACAGTTCCCGCGCCTGCGAGTAGCAGTAGAGGCTCACGCCGACGCGGTTGTGCGCGCGCGCGATGGCCTCCTGCTTCTCGAGTTTCGCATTCGCCTCGGCGGGCGAGAGGTGTTTGTACGTCGCGAAAATCCCGATGCCCGAGATCGTCGGCGTCGCAGGCTTCGGTTTGACGTGCATGTGCGAGTGCTGGTTCTCGAGGTGCGCGGCGTACTCATCGAGTTCGACGCCGTAGTCCATGGGCACCGCGAGGTCGAGGAGCTTCTCGTCCACCCACGCGGGCCAGCGCTGCGCGACCTCCTGGCCGCACCAGGGATAGCCGCTGAAGACGGCAGCGCTCAAGTCGCGCCCGCGCCCGCGCGTTGCCTTGGCGAGCTGCCGAACGAGCGTCGTCACCTGCGACGCCTTCCACGCGTACCAGGCCTCGCGGCGCGCCTCGTCCGCGTAGAGCCACGCGACGCGCGCGGCGAGGTCGTCGCCCGCGGCGAAGAGGCCGATACCGCTCTCCTCGTCGAAGGCGCGCAGCGTCGCTTCATCGAAGCTCAGCCGCTCGGAGCCGGCGAGATCCACGACCGGTGGCTCGTCCCCGCCGGCGTATGCCTCCTTCTTTCGACCGAGCTCTTTCGTGGTCTTGAAATGGTAGCGGATGTAATCGAGGTGGTAACCCTCGAACGCGTAACGGTCGAGTATCTCCCCACAGAGTTTCACGTGAAACGCGCGCACGTCCTCGCGCGCGGGGTTCACGAAGGCGTACTTGGAGTCGCCGTCGAGCATCGACGCGCTGTTCTGGTCCGTGCAGAACCAGTCCGGGTGCGCCTCGTGGAGCGTGCGCGGCCCCTTCGCGCTCAGATCGGCCGGATCGATCTTCGGCCCGCCCCAGTTCCCGATGCAGACCCAGACGTGGCTCTCGATGCCTGCGTCTTTGCATCGCGCGAGGGTCTCAGCCGTGGGGTCCCATGCGTCGGTCGCAATCGACCGGGGCGCGAGGTCGCTCGGATAGGTCATGAAGCCGGTACAGTGGTTGACGCAGGGGAAGGCGAGAGTGATTTCGTGGCGGCCGCACCAGTCGACGAAGGCGACCGCGTCCTCGGGCCTCCGGATGTCGCGGTGGATGTCCATCCAGACGGCGCGGCGGAAGGAACGGGTCATCGCTTACTCCTCGGGGCGGGCTGCGGCGGGAGCGGACGCGCGCGCGTCATTCATCCCGCTGCGTAAGGTTGGAGGCTAACGTCCCGGCGGCGGCGCGTCAAGGGGGACCGCGGGCGCGGGGAACGCGAGGAACGCGGGCGCCTGCGCTGGCGCGCACGGGCCGGATGCGCATAATGTCTCCGGATCGGGAGGACGCACGATGGCGCTCACGCCGCGCGAGAACTACCTGCGCAACGCGCGCATGGAGGGGCCCGAGTGGACCCCGATGAAGGTCCACATCTCCGGCGCCTCGCGCCGCGAGCTCGGGGCCGAGCTCGAAGCGGTCATGGAAAAGCACCCGCGCTTCTTCAGGAACTTCAAGCGCGGCGGCTGGAAGGACCGCGCGCCCGAAGGCCGGCGCCCGGGCGATCGCCGTGCGGACGAGTGGGGCTGCGTCTGGGAGTACGCGATCGAAGGGCTCGCGGGCGCGGTCGTCGAGAGCCCGCTCGCCGACTGGGCCGCGCTCGAGGGGTACGTCCCGCCCGAGCCGGAACTCGACGAGGCAAAAGAGTGTAAACGCTTCGAGCGCGCGCGCGCGGCCGAGGACGTCTGCATCGGCTTCGTGCCGCACAGTTTTTTTCTGCTGCGCCTGACGGAATTGCGCGGCTTCGAGAACTGCATGATCGACATGGCCACGGACGAGCCGCAACTCGAGCGCGTCAAGGAGATGGTCGTCGCGCATCACGCCAAGCGCGTCGAGTTGTGGCTGCGCCTCGGCGCGGACGCGGTCCACTACGGCGAGGACCTTGGCACGCAGACCGCGCCCATCATCGGGCCCGAGATGTTCCGCCGGCACGTCGTGCCCGCGTACAAGACACTGATGAAGCCGGTGCAGGAGGCGGGCGCGCTCGTCCACCTGCACTCCGACGGGGCGATCCTGCCGCTCGCGGACGACCTCATCGACTGCGGGGTCGAGATCCTCAACCCGCAGGACCTCGTCAACGGCGTCGACGAGATCGCGCGCGCGCTCAAGGGCCGCGTCTGCATCGAGCTCGACATCGACCGGCAGAAGATCGTGCCCTTCGGCTCGCGCGCGGAGATCCGCGAGCTCGTCGAGATGGAGGTGCGCACGCTCGGCTCGCCCTCCGGCGGGCTCATGTTCATCGCGGGCATCTACCCGCCCACCCCGCCCGAGAACGTGGACGCGCTCTGCGACGCGCTCGAGGAGTTCCGGACCTACTGGTCGGACGGTCGGGGGAGGGGGTGAGGGATCGCGGCGGCGAAGCCCGGGGGAATCGGAGCAAGACATTAGGTGATGGAGGACAAGAATTGTGAATAGACGGCAATTGGCGGCTCTTTGGAGCGGCATTCTTATTGTAGCACTTATGGGGTTTTTTCCGCCGTGGAAATCGACCTTTAGATATGAATCGCTATCATCAGAGAGGCCCATGGGCTACCACTGTATCCTTTCGCCTCCTCACTCCCCTGGTACCTCCCGTTCGTTCGGTGTGCGTATTGATGTTGTGCGCCTGCTCATCCAGTGGGGGGTAGTGCTCCTACTTGCTGGAGCCGGAACTGTATCTTTGCGAAAGAAGGATCGTTCGTGATGGTCGGGACCAAGAAGGAGCGGAGATAAACTATGCCTAGGGTAAAACGAATGCCGAAAGAAATTGAGCGCTTCTTGATTCGGGAATTTGTCGGCCATTTGGGCCTCCGAATTTCAAGCCCCGTATGGCAAGATAGACCGGATGCCGTAATAACATTGAGCAGGGGAAAAATAGGAAACGGGTGGCAATTGAGCTTACGGATTACTTTAACGATTCTGTGGCAGGAACACGTTCACCTCTTACTCCAATAGCCGAGTTCTGGGAAATTGTGCAAGCCAGCCTTATTCGGCGAATCAGCCATAAAAAACACCTGACGGGCGTCCAAGCGAGCGTGGATTTCAAGAAAGGTCTACAAAAACCTGAAAATTGTAACGTGTTGGCCAAGCAACTTGCAAAAGAGATAGTTACTTTTGTTGAGACTCATCCAGTAATGACATCCCAACATCTTCAGTTCCGCCACCGCCACGGCCACTTTAATGGATACGATACGCTGGAACGGTTGCTCTCTTACATGTTTCTGACACGCAGGACAGATAAGGCGGTTTTTGCCTCTCGTTGTTCTTGGTCGTGCGTTAACATCAGTTGCGGGATGATCGGTCTCAATCTGAACTATATCAGGACTTCCATCGCCAACAAAAACAAAAAAGCCCAAAGATACAACTGCTGGAACGACGCTGGCGAAAAATGGCTGCTAATTACAGCGAGTGGCCGCAACCTCAGTAATCACGCTGGGCCACCTACACAGAAGAAAAACGAGAATTGGGGTGATCCTGAATTGCAGCGGTTGTGTCGAGAATCGCTGTTCGACAAAATCGTTTTTTGGGAGATATCTCGTGACTGGCACAAGTGGCTAAAACCAGTGAAGGGGTAGCCGTGATACGTTACCCCACAGATGAGTGGGGCCCGCGCTGGGGCCGGGCCTGACCTTGACCTTTCCCCCCCGTCGCGCTACCCTAGAAGCGCTATGGCGAAGAAGCCGAAGAAGGTGACGGTCCCCGCCCCGAGCGGGATGCGCCTCCTGGTCACGAGCCCGGTCGTGGTCCTCACGACCGTGGACGAGGCCGGCCGCGTCAACGCGGGCGCGTTCGGCGCGTACTTCCGCGCGGGCCGCTCGATGTACGCGGCGATCCACCCGGGCAGCCACACTTATGACAACCTCAAGGCCACGGGCGAGGCGGTCGTGAACCTGCCGGGGCTCGACCAGCTCGAGAGTATCATGGTCTTCGGCCGCGACTACCCCGACGGCGTGAACGAGATCGAGCGCGCGGGCCTCACGGAGCTCGCCGCGCTCAAGGTGAAGCCCCCGCGCATCGCCGAGTACAAGGCGCACGTCGAGGTCGTGCTGCGCGAGGAGATGGACGCGGGCTCGCACGCGCTGCTCGTCCTGGAATCGGTGGCCGCCAGCTGCGACGAGGGCCTCTGGGACGGCTCGGCTTTTGATGTTACGGCCGCGGGCGTGGTTCACATCGCCCGCTACCCGGAGCCGGTCTACATCGCCGCAGAGCGCTACGTCACCGGGACCGAACGCATGGACGGAGACTGGTCGTGACGGGCGCGGGCGGCGCCCCGGGCGCGGGCAGCGGCCCGGACGCGGGCAGCGAGGCGCGCGCGCGGGCCGAGGATCTCTTCGCCAAGGGACTCGACGCGCACGACCGGGGCGAGCTCGCCACGGCCGAGTCCTACTACCGCCGCGCGATCGAGGCCGATCCCTCCTTCGCCATCGCGCACAACAACCTCGGCATGATCTGCATCGACATGGGCCGCCACGAGGACGCGGTCCGCGAGTTCCAGGCCGCGCTCGAACTCGACCCGACCCACGCCGAGGCGCACAACAACCTCGGCTACCTCTACCGCCGCCTGGCCGACCATGGGCAGGCCGCGCTCCACTACGCCCGCTTCCTCACGCTCAGCCCGCAGGTCGAGGACGGGCCCAAGATGCGCGAGTGGATCAAAACGGTCACCGGCCGGAGCCCGGAGGACCTCCTCGCCGCAAGCACGGCCCCCGCCGCCGGCGGGGAGCCGCCCGCCGCGACGGAACCGGCCCCATCCGAGGCCCCCCCGACCTCCGCTCCTCCCCCCTCGCCGGCGGCGCCGGACTTCGATCTGAGCGGCCTCGCCGGGGCCGAGGCCCTCGAGGGCACGGGAAGGGGCGCCGAGGCTACCCCATCCGTGGAGACGACGCCGCCGTTTCTGCCCGGGGAAACGCCGCCCCCTGGCGCGGGGGACGAGGCCCCGGACGCGGGGGGCGCCGCCCCGGACGCGGGGGACGAAGCTCCGGACCTCGGCTGGCTCGGGGACGTCGGCTCGCAGCCGGCGACGGCCGGTCCGCAACCGGCGGGGCCGGGCGCGGAGACCCCCGAGGCCACGATCCAGACGGGCCCGCCCGCGACGAGCCTGGAGGAAGCGGTCTCCCTCTTCCGGGACGGGGAGGTGGAGACCGCGCTCGCCGCGTGCACCGCGCTCCTCGCCGCGGACGCGGGGGACGCGGGCGCGAACCTCCTCGCCGGCCGCTGCCAGATGCGCCTGGGCAACTACCCGCAGGCTGTGGTCTTCTGCCTGCGCGCGACGCAGGCCGCGCCCTCGGACAGCGAGGCCTTCTACTTCCTCGGCCAGGCCTACGAGAAGCGGGGGATCCTCGACGAGGCGCGCGAGGCCTACACTCGCTGCGTGGAGGTCGCGCCCGAGGGCGCGCGCGCGAAAAAGCTCCGGGAGTGGATGGACCGCGTCCAGGCCCGCTCAATGACCGGGAGCATCAAGCCCGGCGCGGGCGCCCGCTGCGACTACTGCCTCCAGGTCTTCCCGCCCGACGAGCTCCAGTCGCACCAGGGCAAGCGCGCGTGTGCGAGATGCCTGGCCACCCTCCAGCCGGACCAGGCCCCGCCGGACGCCGCGGAGGCGAAGGCGCCCGAGAGGGGGAAGTCCAAGCGCGTGCCGGCACACCTGGCCGGCCGGCCAAAGAGGGGACGCAGGGCCCTCCTTACGGTGCTCCTCGTGCTCGCGCTCCTCGCCGGAGGCGTGTACGCCCTCTACCGGCAGGGGCTCCTGCCGGAGGAGGTCGAGGAGGGCGTCCGGAATTTCCTTCTGGACGTGGGCCTCGGAAAAACCGAGCCCAAGCCGAGATCGGTCCCGACGCCCGCGCCCGTGGGCCCGACACCCACGCCCGTGGGACCCACGCCCACGCCTGTCGGCCCGACCTTCATTCCTTCGGGCCTTGCCACGCTCGCGTTCGTGGGCTCGCCGCCCGGGCGCGCGCAGCCCCTGGCGCCCTACGGGTACCTCCCGAAGGTCGAGGGCCGGAACGTGAAGGCCGAGCCCGTGCCCGCGGGCCGGGTCGAGTTCAAGCTCCTGGAGGGGCCCGAAGGGCTATCCGTGGATCCAGCCACGGGCTATGTCGCCTGGACACCGGGCCTCGGGGAGGGGCGGGCGCGCTCCGCACCGCCGGCCGAGGTCGAGGTGGCGATATCCGCGCGCACGGGCCGGGCGAAGGCCTCGCAGCGCTGGACCGTGCGACTCGCCTTTCCGGTCGAGCGTCTCTCCACGCTCGAGGGCGCGGCCGGGCTCCACGAGCGCGTTGCGCTATGCGCGAGCGACCTCAACGGCGACGGACGCGCGGACCTTGTCCTCGGCGGCGGCGAGGTGCGCGCCGGCCGCGTGCGCGTTCGCTACTCGACCGACGAGAAGGGATCGTTCTCGAGCCCGGAGACTCTCGAGCTCGTCGGCCGCGCGCGCGCGGACCTCGCCGGCAACAAACAGACGGGCCTCGCCGCCTTCGACTGGATGCGGGAGGCTCTTGAATCCGCCGGCCGCTGCGGCGCGCTCGCCTGCGCGGACTTCACCGGCGACGGCAGGGCCGATCTCGCCGCCTTCGACTGGGCGCGCGGGAGGCTCCACATCTACGCGCAGAAAAAAGGCGGCGGCCTCGACCCGACGCCCGTCCAGACGCTCGAGGCGCCGCGCGGGGTGGATGAGTGCCTCGCAGCGGAGGGGGCACTCAGCGCCGTCTCCTCGCTCAATGGCGAGTACGTCTACTACACCGTGGAAAAGGATGGCCTCGAGAGAGCCTGGGGATACTCGCTCACCTGCAGCGCCAAGGTGCCCCTCTATCTCCGATGGATCGGCACGACCCATTATGTGTTCGCCCCCCAGCCGGACGGGTTCGAGACGGCGCGGTTGTGCGAGACCTGCAGCAGCCTCAAGCCCTACAGCCCCACCTGGGACCTCGGCTTCCCGGTGGCGATGGAAGGAGGAGACTTCGACGGCGACGGCGACCCAAAACTTGCACTCCTGAACCGGGCGGGAAGACTGTACCGGATCCCCTTCCTCCGCGATGTGGAGGCCGCGCAGCCCGTGCCCATGGCCGTCGCCGAGGGCCTGCCCGCACCCGCCGCCCTCGCGGCCGCGGACCTCAACGGCGACAAGCTGGACGACCTCGTCGTCGCGGGCGGCGACAAGCTGATCGTCCTCCTCTCATGCGGAAACGGCAAGTTCCTGCGCGCGGCCGAGGCACCCTTCAAGGGCGCGACCGATCGCTTCGTCCTCGCGGATTTCACCGGCGACGGACGCGTCGAGGCGGCCGCGCTCGACGCCGCGGGCGCGCTCGGCGTCTTCAAGCTCGGCGAGAAGCCGATCCCCCCGCCCGCGCGGCCCGAGCCGGTGAAGCCGCCGGAACCCGAAGCGAAGCCGGCGCCGAAGGCGCCCGCCGCGCCCCCGCCGCCCGTCTCGCCGCCGGCCGAAGGAGACGGGCCATGACGCGCCGCGCCGGGCTCCTCGCGACCTGCACGCTGCTCGCTGCGGCCGCGCTCGCGGGCGAGGAGAAGCTCCGGCGGACCGAGATCATCGTCGGCGGCGTGCCCGTGACCATGGTCGAGTACGAGGGCCGGACGTATCGCACGATCTCGGCCGCGGACCTCGCGGGGAAGCGACTGGCGGGCCAGCCGTGCTGCGTCGAAGGGAAGTACAAGGAATACGTGGGCGACCGGCTCTACCTCTTCGACGTGGACGCATCGTTCCCGGTGGCCTCGGCTCTCGTTCGGGACATCCGGCCGGGCGACAACGTGTTCCTCGCGGGCCGCGTGCGCGCGCGCGGGCGGGGCGCCGTGCTCACGGTCTCGGTCGTGATCAAGCTCGGCAGCGACACGGAGGTCTTCGAGCGCCGCTTCGCCCGCTGTCGGGCGGAGGGCCGGGCCGAGGCGCTCATCGAGCTCGGCCGGTGGATCAAGCGCGCGAAGGAGCGGAGCACGCGCCTGGACTTTCGCGAGTTCGAGCGCTACGACGCGATGCGCGCGCGGGCCCTGCGCGGGGGGCTCGCGCTCCTCGAGGCGAAGCTCGACGGGAAGGATGCGGAGGGCTTCTACCGGCTGGGCCTGCGGACGCTGGAGCTGGTGAACGACGAGGCGGCCGCGACGCGCCTGTTCCTGCGCGCGACCGCGGCGGACCCCGAGCACGGGAGCTCGACGCAGCGCCTCGCCGCAGCCGGATACGTCCGCCACGGCGACGCGTGGGTCACGGCCGCCGAGCGCGACCGTCTCGTCGAGGAGGAGAAAGAGCGGCGCGAGGCCGCGCGTCTCGCGGCCGGGAAGGCGCACCAGGCCGCGCTCGAGAGCGCGCGCAGGATGGCGTCCAACAACGCCGCCCAGCGTATGTGGATCGAGCTGGAGCTCGCCAAGGCAGAGAAGCCCGAGGAGTCCCTCCTCTCCTCGCTCGGCGGGAACAAGGTTCTCACAGAAAATCGGCTGCACGTCCTGGAGCTCGCCGCGCGCCTTCCCGGCAAGGACGCGGTCGGAGTCCTCGTCGCGGGAAGTCGGGACGCCGAGAGAGTCGTCCGCGCGCGCGCGGTGGACCTCCTCGCCGTCCGACCCGAACCCGAGGCGCGCGCGGCGCTCGGAGCGGCCGCGCGGGAGAACGAGGACGAGGTGACCGCCCTGCGCGCGGTCGAGGCACTCGCCTGGGCGAACGACCGCCCCGCCCGGATGGCGCTGGCGGAACTTCTCAAGACGAAGAAGAAACCCGTGGCCGCGGCCGCGCGCGCGGCGCTCGTGAAGTTGCGGGGCGGCCCCCTCGAGGGCGTCGAGGCTTGGCGCGCGTGGGCCGGGACGGGCGGCGGGGAGTGACCGCCTCGGAGTGCGGCACGTTTAAGGCGAAGGATACAGTCCACAGAGGACCGGGAGGCCAGGCGTGAGAAATCTGAGACTCACGGGCGTGCTCCTCGCGCTATTCGCGTGCGGCGGCTGCGGCGAGAGGGAACGGCTCTTCGAGACGATCGGCGTCGCGCCCGCGCACCTGGGCCAGGTGGCCCGGAACGTGGGCGAGGTCCGGCTCCGGTACAAGCGCGCCGACGGGCAGCGGCTGCGCTACGACACCTTCTTCCGCTTCACCTCGCGCGGCGCGCACCGGGTCTCGGACGACGTGCGCGTGGTGGTTTACCAGGAATGCCTCGGCCGCACCGGCCAGGACCCGGAGCGGGACTTCGACAAGGTCGTCCTGCTCTGGCGCGAGATCGAGCGCCGCCGCCGGGAGATCCTCAAGAACGGCCGCGCGCGGTTCGTCACCGCCGTGAGCCGGGGCTACCCGCCCATCAGCGAGGCCTTCCAGATCGAGCGGCGGGAGGGGCGGGAGCTCCAGTACTTCGCCATGGACGACCGGGGCCTCTTCGCGATCACGCCGAAGGCCCGCCGCTACACGATCTCGGCCAACACCCTCCCCTTCCTCCTGCCCGTGCTGCCGAAGGGGCCCGTGCGCGTGGGCGAGACGTGGGAGATCCGCCTTCCGGCCTACGTCGGGCCGCAGGCCTACATGCTCAACCACGAGAAGCTGACCGCGTCGATGCGCCTCTCGGGCCTGTACCGCCACGAGGGGCGCCTCCTGGCCTTCATCGACTTCAAGCATGCCTTCCGCTTCGACAGCACCGAGAACGCCGACCGCTTCAACGACGCGTACAACTCGCACAACCGCCTCTTCCAGACCGTGACCGGCTCGGGCCGCGCGGTCTTCTCGGTCGACGAGGGACGAATCGTGTACCTCTCCGGCCAGAGCGAGATCTACAAGGAGGGGAGCCAGCTCCGCGTGACCACCGGGCCGCGCGAATCGCGGGGCGAGAAGAAGGGCAAGCCGCGCCCCGAGTGGGAGACGCGCCGCGTCACCGAGACCGTCACCTACTATATGCGGCTCATGGACGAGACCGAACCCCTGCCCACGCCGAGCCAGGCGGGGCGGGAGTAGGGCGAGGCCCACCAAGCCGTCGAGGAAGCCCGGATTCTGGAGATGTCAAGAGAAGTGGTCAGGGCTACGCACACGCTTGTGCGCGCTGCTGTGCTTGCCGCGCTGTCCGTGCTGTGCTTCGGCGGGTGCCGGGGTGCACCGGGGCCGCCGCCGGCGGTTGCGTCGGTCTCGATCGGGCAACGCAAGCAACGGGTCATGCGGGCGCTGAAAAGCACCCCGGTGGACCGGGAGCTTCTCAAGAGGGCGCTGCACGATGTCGGCCATCTGAAGATCATATACCGGGCCGCCCAACCTCTGGAGAAGAAACCCCGGCAACTCCGCTACCCGTTCTCCCACGCCTTCGTCGGACGGAGGCCGGACGGGAACTACTACCGCATGTACGACGTGTACCTCAACCGACCGGACGGCGGGGAGATCCCGGAGCATTGGCTGAAGAAGCTGGCCGAGTCGCCGCCGGGATACCCGGTTCCCGTCTCCGTGGAGGGTCTCGGTCTCGCCCTCCCCAAGGCGCTGAGGGAACGGCGGAACCGCCTCGTCCGGCAGGCCGGCCAGCGGCTGAAGGCCGGGCTCCTGGAGCTGGCGGGGACGTATCCCCAGCTGACCAAGAAGAGCGAGGAAGGCGTCTACAAAAGCGTTTACGAACAGGACTTCACCTCCGAGGACGGCTGGCTTTGGGTCACTGTCGGCCGCAAGCATGGCGGCAAAATCCGCAGCAGGAAGCCGATCCCGGAGGCGGAGTCCTATTGGGCAGGGATACGCCTCACGCCCACGGAATGGGGGGTCATAGAACAGACGAGCCGGTACCCCCTCTATCCAAACCTGGAGCTCGAAGGCCACGTTTCCGTCGGGGCTGGCGAGGAGCGTCTCGACGCCGCCCTGAAGAGGCTGGTGAAAGCGGCCCTCGAGCCGCTCCAGGAACTGAACGACAGCACGCGGCCTCGCTAGCGCCCCCCCGCCCCTTACGGCCGCGCCCACGCCCCGGGATTCTTCTCCTGCGCCTCGAGGAGGAGCGAAAGCTCCGCCTCGGGTATGACCTGCACCCGTCCGTCCGCGAAGAGGACCGCGCACGCGCCCGTGCGCGCAGGCCTCGAGTGGGCGTAGACGAGGTCGGGCGGTCCGTTCGACGTGAGGCCCGGCCGCACCATCACGCCGCGGAGAGAGGACGCCTCGTCCGCTTCCGCGTCCGGCAGCCGTCCACCGTGACTCAGCGCGTAGGCGCGAGCACGCCGGCCGAAGCGCTCGAGCGCGCGCGCGAATCGCTGCTCCTCGGCCGCGTCGCGCACGCCGCGCGCGGCGTGCCAGGCGAGAGCGCCCCCGAGCGCGAGGACCGCCAGCGCGAGAAGCGCGCACCCGCAGCCGCGCCGTCTCTCCGCCGCCCCGGTCGGCTCGCATGCGGCCGCGGGCGGCGCGTCCGCGGCCGGCTCCTCCGGCTCGGATTCGGGCCCCGGGGAGGGCGGCTCCCGTGCGGGCACGCTCTCGGGCGGAGGAGGAGGAGGCGGCTCGGGCTCGTCCGCGCGGACATAGAACCGGCGCTCGCAGGCGGGGCAGGTCGGGACCCACTCGTCCGGGTCCGGGGGCTCGAAGACACGGCCGCAGGAGGGGCACCGGAGGCGTGGCACGTCCCCCCCTTCCTCCTGCTACTTGTCGCGGACCGGTATGGAGGCCGAGGACTCGCCCCACAGGACCCAGCGTGTGGGCCGGACGCGGTGCCGCACGTCCGTCGCCTCGGTCGGCGCGCGTTGGTCGATCACGCCCGGCGGCATGAGAACGCGCAGGGCCGAGGGCGGCAGCGCCGGCAGCACGCGGCCGGCGTGGAGCACGCCGCGCGTGGGGAGCCAGATCTCGGCGACGAGGTCCGTCTCGCGGTAGACCCGCGCGAGGTTCGCGAGATACTCGTCGAAGTTGCGCGGCGGCGCGCTCGGCGGCGCGCTCAGCATCCCGGCCGCCACGCGCACCGAGAGCGTGCCGGTGCGCGGCTCGGCAGGAACGGAAATCTCGATGCGAATCTCCTCGGCCGGGCGGCGGTGCGGCCTCAGGCGCACGATCGCGGTCACGGTCCCGCCGGGGGCGACCTCGTCGCGGTCGAAGCGCAGCGCCTCGATCTCGGCCACGCGCAGCCCGGGCCGCACCTCGAAGGAGAGCGCAATCGAACGCGGCACCACCTTGCGGAACGGGTTCTCCGTCACCGCGCCCAGGAGCTGGTACACCGCGTAGGCGCCGGCGATCGGCGAGCGCGTGGGGATGCGCTGCGTCAGCGCCAGCGGCGCATGGCCGTCGAACTCGACCCGCTCGGTCGCGGTGAGGATCGAGCCCTCGCTAAAGGGCGTGCCCGTCTCGAGCGCGCCCCAGGACAGGAGCGCCGTCAGGAAGGGCGACCAGGCGCGGTCCGCCACGACCTCGTAGCGGAACCGGCGGCGCGAGGCCGCCGCGCCCTTCGCGCCTCCGCCGGGCGAGGCCACGTCGATCGTGACCGGGATCATGGGCGCGCGCGCGCCCAGCCGTCCCACGACCGCGTGCGCCCGGTCCGAGACCATGGCGCCGACCTCCTCCGTGCTCGTGCTCAGCTTGAAGCTCTGCATCTGCGTCGCGATGACCGCGTGCACGCGCGCACGCGTGAGCGGCGCGCGGAAGTCCTCGCCAGCGAGCTCGAAGGGATGCCCGAAGAGGAGGACCTCCTCGCCCTGCACCTCGGTCACCGTCCCGATCGCGGACCAGTCCTCGTCGCCGCGCACGAGCTGGATCCCGACGGCCTCGCCCGGCGCCAGGGGCCGCGGCGCGGGCGCGGGGAGCGCCGCCGGCCCGCCCCCTTCGCGCACGCTGCCGAGGCTCCCGCCGCGCGCGGGAAGGCACGCCCGCGCCTCGAGCCCCGAGGCGCGCAGGTGATCGAGCACCGGCGCCGCGCACCCGCTCACCGAGAGCACCACCGGCAGCCGCCGCAGGCCGGCGCCCGCCCGGCGAACGCCGAGACGGCCGCGCAGCGCGATCGCGT
>Ga0272441_10002474_pt1 | contig 37137 bp, 32 predicted proteins | sample SSMProp6N_FD_193582 | JGI IMG/M metagenome (GOLD analysis project Ga0272441, IMG submission 193582) | Marine sediment archaeal communities from Little Sippewissett salt marsh, Falmouth, MA, United States - SSM-Prop-6N | ecosystem: Environmental > Aquatic > Marine > Wetlands > Sediment ...
GGATTGGGGTTCAACGCCGGAGACACCACAGAAAACAACAACTGAACCATCGAGAACTCGCATCGCTCTTTCAACTTCAGCGGTAAAATCGACATGCCCGGGAGTATCGATGATGTTGACGATATGATCCATCCACATAACAGTTGTTGCAGCCGATGTAATCGTGATACCGCGTTCCTGCTCCTGGAGCATCCAATCCATTGTTGCCTTGCCATCGTCAACTTCACCAAGCTTATGTGTAGATCCTGTATAGTATAAGATTCTCTCGGTCAGAGTTGTTTTGCCAGCGTCGATATGTGCAATTATTCCCAGGTTTCTAGTACTTAGTAGTCTATTTTGTTTTGCCATAAATTCTTTCTCTGATGAAAAATATGATGATTATTTATTGCAATAGGATAAGATTTTACTCTTATTTTTTGAACTATCAACCGTTTTATCATTTTCTAATTCGGATATCACATCAGTGAGTCTTGGAATAGCCAGTTTATCAAGATATTCCTGCTCGGAATCTATCCCTATGAATTGCCTATTAAAGCGCAATGCAACCACACCTGTTGTACCACTTCCGCAGAAAGGATCTAATACGACATCAGCTTCATTGCTGCTTGCTGCAATTATTCTTTCTAAAAGTGCTTCAGGTTTTTGAGTTGGATGCTTTCCATATTTCTTCTCACAATTTTTGGGAACACTCATTGCCCAAACACTTCTCATCTGTTTACCATTCTTTTTCAGGAAATCATCCTTCCATGTAACATTTTTAACAAGTTTATAATTGAAAGTGTGCTTTGAATTTTTGTTTTTACGTACCCAAAGCAAGTTTTCGTGACTTGCTGTAAACATTCGGCAGGATAGGTTTGGTGAAGCATTAGGTTTGAACCAGCAGATATCATTAATCAGGTGCCAACCCTGTTTTTGTAAAACATAACCACATGTATAGATAGAATGGTATGTTCCTGAAATCCACAAAGAACCATCAGGTTTGAGGATTCTTTTGCAAGCGTTTATCCAATTATAATGAAATTCAAAATCCTCATTTATCCCTTTACTTTTATCCCAAGTTCCCTTGTTAACGCTGACTCTTTTCCCCGCATGACATGTAAATCCATCGTTTGAAAGGTTATAAGGAGGATCGGCAAAAATCAGATCAGAACTTGATTCAGGTAGAGAAGACAGTACATCAATAACATCTCCTAAATACAAATCTAAACTAGGGATTTTAAAATAGGATTTCAAAATTTTCATCCGATTTGAAGTTCTACATATCGCTCCCGGGACATTTCACCACCATAAGCAATTGCAGCTAATATATCCTCATTTGTTAATTGAGGGTATTCCGATATGATTTCTTCAAATTTCATTCCTTCAGCAAGTATGTCGAGAATGAGTGATACCCAAATTCGGGTTCCAAGAATACAGGGTTTTCCGAAACAAATATTCGGATCAACTGAAATTATTTGTAACAATGGATTCATTTATATTTCTTCCTTAAAATAAATTTTTCACTTTTAAAATGTACAAATGAATTGGTAGAGTGTCAAGTTTCTAAAAAAAAATATATTATCTTTGAAATTATATTTTTCACGGGAATTATATTTAGAAACTTAGCAGATTTTTGGAATAAAGGATCCAGTCGAATATCAGGAATTGCATCCTGCCGATTAGGAGTGAAATACGTGCCATTACCGTATATCCGAAAGATGCTCCGAAAGCAACCATCAGAAACCAGATACCTATTTTGGCAGCGATACCGATTGTTCCTTTGTGTTCGGCAGAGAAGAAGAAATATATTATTCCTGTTAAAACACCAATTGCAAGTATGAGGTTGGAAATAGAATCCACATTGAATCCAGTGACCGGAGAAATTGTCGGTTTTATCTGGTCAAGGACGTTAGATTGCAGATAATTTATGAGGTTCAAGCCGGCAAAAGTACCAACAATAAAGCTAATTGGCCATCTGCTCATCCAGGATAGTTTAGGCACCAATCTTAAAAGCATCATTATACCCAATCCCAGAGGAATGATATAAACGATGTAATAAGCGTCTTCCGGAATTTTTGCAAGGCTTCCAAAGAGTTTTGGCTTGATATGGTTGTGAAAATAAAAGCAGAACCAGTAACCAGCAGAAATACCCACAAAAAGGTGCTCTGCAAATTTATACAGAGGATTGTCTTTGTAAAGGAAGCTGAAGATGCAAAGGGTCAAAATAGCAGATACCCAGACTCCAAAAAATTGAGTTATATCGACTGAACCGGTCATATCAAATTTTCTTTCTCTTTCTGCTATCTATAAAGTAAAAAACGTTACCTACAATTACAAAGAACACGATGACAGCGTGGGCAATAGATTGTGCATCCATTCCTGATACGGCTTTTTCAGGCATTCCAATTAGGACTTCGTATTCAGCAGCTGCTTTTAATCCCCCCAATAAACCTTTTAGTTGACCCGATTGATAGTAAGGAGAATACTGGGGATAACTGACGGCAGTACATCCTGAAGCCATCGGTTTTTTATGGCGTCCGTAAACAATCATAACCCATTCGGGTATCCCCGGGAATCCTGCTGACAATTCAAAAACGAAATCGATATTGTCGAAATTGTCAATACCCTGCATAATTGGAAAGGATTCGATAGGTTTATTATCAACATCTTTAGGCGAAATTTCGCGAAAGCTTCTGGCGAGAGCTTTGATTGCAACGACATCACCAGGGACAAAACCGAGATTAACAAAATCAATTCCGTAAACCTTTCCATATTCCCCTTCACCTACCTGGTTAAAGGCATCCCTTGCCAAAGGTGCACCGAAGGGCCAGATGGAAACAGCGATGATCTTGTGGTTTTTTCTGAAGCAGTGACGCATAAAGGCTATCGACATTGGATAGAGCTCAGGCATGGTTCCCGGATCGTAATCGAAAGCCATTAAAATTGTCGAGCCTTCAGGAATTGATTCAACATAATCATACGTGGCTTGAACCGGTGGACTCACGGATATAGGTAAATTCAGTGGAACTATCAAAGGTATTATGACTGATAATCCTATAATCAGGAATATTATCCTGCGATCAATATTTTTAAGCTTTTCAATCAAGCTCATGTCATTCTTTTCCTATGTGGGCGCTTTCTATCCCGAGTACCAAGCGTAAAGATGTTGATGCTATACCCAAAGCTGCTCCGATCATTATTGCCCTTTGTCCAGCAGTGTTTGGAAAGTCCATAATCCAGTTGGCAATTATGGGCAGCTGCAAAAAATGAAGCCATGAAGGAAAGACTTCGGGTACCCATTTTGTCATCTGATATCCCAATGGCACCCTGCCAAGCATCACAAAAAATGCTGCGATCAAGAGCAAAGTAGCTTCAGGAGTCCTGGCTCTAAACGCTCGATATGAAGCTGATGCGACAAAGAATGCCAGAAGAGAAAACATTGTCGACTGCATCGGCATCATGAAGTTCATATAAAGAAAATCGAAGGGGGATTTTTCACCGATTCCCCAGACGAGACCACAAAAAATCATTGTAACGAGACCAACAAGAAGTACTATGTTATACCCGTAGGTTTCTCTTTTCCTGTAAATTTTCTCGATGTTTATCTTAGATAGGGCTAGAATTCCAAGAATTGTTGCGAAACTGAATATAATAGTAAAAAAGATTTCAAAAAGGCTTGATAATCCTCCAAAAGGTGGATGGGGAACGAAAAAGTCGATTATCATCAGGATCCCTGTAACAAAAGTTATGATAATTGGTATTTCTCTTTTCATTTATATAGTTCCTTTATCAAAGCCAATTGGATAACCAATGAATACCGAAGGATTCTAAAATAATTCCAAAAGTGATGAAAAAGATAATTATTGCTTTCGCAATATCCTGACCCTTCAAGCTGCCAAGCATTTTGGGATCTTGAGAAAGATATGCACTTGCTGCAAAAAGTTCCTCCCCTATCAAAGTATAGTCACATGCTGTAACGAAAAACGGAAGTTGCGAGGATTCAGCAGTTCCTGCAATCTGTATTGCCTGTATGGAAAATCCGGTTTCAGCGAGAATCAGTGACTCCGCATAAAATTTTCCGAGATAGAAGCAGGCAGCTGGTTTTTCTCTCAATAGAATACCATCGACGCCAGCAGCAAATCCGAACTGGTCATCGGTAAGATACCTGACCATTTCTGGATAATAAGCATCTGCATGACCTACATTCGTATAAGATTCCTTTACTATTTCCTGACATGCTGTCATGACGACAGATCTCGAAACCGGGACATTTAATCCGGTTTCATATTGTGCAGTTTTCTTTGCGATACTTCCGAGAATGGCTATTCCTGCAATTGTTTGAATATCATCCATATCCATGATTCCCGGGATATATAAAATGGATCTACCCATCTCGGTTGCTCTTCCAACAGCTTCGTCGATTGCTTCAAGTCCAGCAATCTTTCTGATGTAAAGTTCTTCCTTTTTTGCCCTGAACAGGAAAAATCCTATTGATGAGACGACTATAATAACAGCGATAAGCATAGATAGTCTTGTTCTGTCAAACCACTGTGCAACTGGAGAAATCCCTTCTGAAATTCCAGATTCAGCTTTAAATTTCTCAGGAGTCTTTGCTACGACTTTGAAATAATAGGTATTTTTTCTGTTACAGGTTGAGTCTATGAATTCATGTTTGCCGGCAGTAGTTGATCCTATACTTTCAAATGGACCTTTCATATCCTCAGCACGCAGGATTTCATATTCAACGACCGAATTGAGACCATCACCATCATCCGGTGACTTTTCCCATTTGATAGTAAGACTTTTTCCCCCGTCATTTGGTGAGTCTGTTACATAAATATTCCCTGGTGGTTGAGGTAGTAATGGAATTTCTTCTATTAAATTCGAATCCTGGAGAGCTGTTTCATCAACGACAGGGATTATTTCGGCATCCTGACAGATTGCTGAGTTGCCTAAAAATAATGTTACTATCGATAAAAAAACAACAAGTACTTTTTTTGTCATATCCATAAATACAAGAAGTTACATAATACTATTACAAGAACAGCTTATTGTCAAATTGATTACACCGATTTTTGCAAGAGAAGAACATGGAATTGAGAATGTTTACCAGAGTTGTTCCAACTCCTCGAAATATTCATCCTTATGCTTGTAGATGGTTGGAATCTGATCAGAATTAAAAATCATGTGTTTTTCATTTTTGAAATACCGCCTGTTACCCTCGTTAAAACCTTTCATTTTCAATTCAAGAGCCATTTCTTCGATTTTTTCTTTTGAATATTCTCTTAAATCAGATGAGGGAACATTTGAAGATGTTGAATATTTTGGTTCTTTTTTCTTTATTATAGGATGATCTTTTCTAACAATAATAAATTCATTATTATCAGAATCTGATACTTCCAGTTTTTTTTCACATGAGTAAAGCGGTAGCATGAGAAAAATGGTCAAAAGGATTAAAACGATTGAGTAAAAAATATTGTTAATCGATTTTTTCCTTTTCATAACAAAACTCATTATAACTGGTTTAGCCTTCTCAATCCATATCGAATATATCTAATCGCTTTTTTGGGATCAAGTAATACTTTATTAAGAGTTTTCATTATATAGGAGGGTCTGAGATACAATTTCTTCAGTCCTTCTTTTCTTAATCTTATAAGTTGTTCTCTTGACAGGAATCGAGTTTTTATTGGGGAATCGGAATAACTAAGAGGCGAATTTCCTTTTTCGGAGAACAATTCCATTTCTGAACACATCTTATACAATTCAGTATCAGGGATAGGGTATGCAATGTTGATGTCGAAGAAATCCGGGTCTAATTTTTTAATGAAGTCAAAGGTTTCGAGAATTAATTCTTCTGTTTCCCAGGGTAATCCAATCACAAAAAATGTATGAGAGTATACGCCGGCTTCACGGGCAATACTAACTGCTCGTTCAGCCTGTTCAAGAGTTATTTTCTTTTTAATTCTATCTAAAGTTTCCTGATTTCCGCTTTCGATTCCGAATCCGATGACCCGGCAGCCTGCTGTTTTCATCAATTTTAATGTTTCCAGATCGATTGTATCGACCCTGCTGTTGCAATACCAGCTTATGGCGAGATTCTCGGAGATGATTTTTTCACAAAGTTCTTTTGTCCATTTTTTGTTCATTGTGAATGTATCTGCATCGAAATGGAAATCGTCGATACCGAATTTTTCTATACATTCTTTTATTTCCTTTATTATATGTTCCGGTGAACGCCTTCTGATATTTCCTGATGATATTTTATAAGCAGGGCAGAAAATGCATTTAAATTTACACCCCTGACTGGTTCTTATCAATGTAATTCTTTTATTATTCTCCGGATTGACATATAATTCGTTTTTCAAAAGATGACGGGCGGGAAAAGGATATTCGTCCATATCTCTTTCAACTTTCCGAAATCCTGTATTAACCACATCGGAACCATTCTTATAAATCAAACCTGAAACTTTTAAAGGTGCATAGTCTCTGCCAAGTTCATATAAAATATCCTCAGGGGAGTTTTCCAAAATAATATTAGCAAACTCGAGAATTCGCTCATTGCTAATCGTATTTTTTGTATCGATCCCTCCAAATACTAGTATTTTCAAGTCAGGTAATGTTCGTCTTGCAATGTTCATAGCCTCGATATCTCCACTCAAAGTGGATGTTGTAATCTTTACTACCAGCATATCGGGTTTATAGTTATTGAGAATGTGTTCGAGATCTTCGAAGCTGAGCTTTTCAGCGGGAAGGTCGGCTATCCTGCATTGCCAGCCGACACTTTCGAGAATCGCAGCCCCGTATGCGAGATCGATAGGGGGAAATGTAACCTTGATAGTTTGTCCTTCAACAGAACTTTGGCATCTTTCATCTCTTCTGAACAATCCAGATGGTGGGTAAATGAAAAGAGCCTTTTACATTAATATTTGTGAGTAAATTTTCGAGTTCGTTTATGATCTTTGAATATAGTAAACATAATTCAATCCGAAGACATTTTATCATATACAGCATATTTTTACATTTGTTAATGAAACATGATCATTGACCCAACAGCCTTCAATAAGTATAATATTGGGATGACTGAAAACAAATATTCTCTGGTTAGATCTTTTCTCCAGCGAAAACTAAAAAAAAAGATCAGATTATCCACATCAAGAAGTCGTAACTTCATAATTTCTGTTGAAAATCAGAAAGAAGTCATGTTGATTAAAATCCATTCACAATTTTTAAAGGCTCCTTTTGCAGTTCTTGACAAGCTTGTTGAATATATACAGACAAAAAACAAAAACGTTGAAAATGAACTCAAGAAGTTCATTTACAAAATTCCTCAACCCAAAAAGAAAAAGACTCCAGTCAGGGTAGAGAAGATATCTCATATCGGGAAGGTTTATAATCTCAAGGTTCTATTTGATATGCTCAATGAAAGGTATTTTGATAATTCTGTTACAGCAAATATTACATGGGGGAGAACATCCAATTCGAAACCCAAAAGATCCATAAGATTTGGATCTTATGAAGAGGTCAAGGATATAATCAGGATAAATCCTGAGTTGGATAAATCTTCGGTACCTAAATTCTTCCTTGGATATGTCATTTATCACGAAATGCTTCACTGCAAGCTTGGTTTTATTAAAAATGACGGAAAGAAGAACGAAATTCACACAAAGAAATTCAAAGAACTCGAGAAACAATATTTCGCCTTTAACAAATCCCAGGAATGGGAAAAACAAAACAAAGAAAGATTTTTCTCAAATAATAGCGGCGCAGGGACTTGAACCCCGGACACTGCGGATATGAGCCGCATGCTCTAACCAGCTGAGCTACGCCGCCATATATTATTAAAAAACTTATTCAAGTGGATTTGACAATTAATTTTTTGGTTGCGGGGGTCGGATTTGAACCGACGACCTTTGGGTTATGAGCCCAACGAGCTACCAAACTGCTCCACCCCGCGTCATTGTCTTCACAAACTAGATATATTACATTAGATTACTATGAAAGTCAAGAATTATTTCAAAAATTAAAAAAGATGAATTTTTAGTTTTTTTGAATTATAATTTTACTTATCCTGAATGGATTTTGAAAGGTTTGCTAGCAAATGTATGATACTAAAGAGTTGTCAAAAGGTTTCCGATTATTCAGAATACTAATGTTTTTATCGAAAGTCTATCTGAGATTATGTAAGAATTTTGTAAAATCCCCATTGGAGTTGATTTTGTTTTATCGAATGAGCGACTCTTTAATCAATAATCAAAGTATGAGGTGAAAAATTGGATCTGTCGGGCAATATGCTGATTCTTTCGGGGGAATTATTAACTCCCGAAATACTTGAGACTTTAAACAAAAACTTGCCGGAATTTTCTTTGATTAACAAAACGGTGGAAGATCTGGAAACATCCGATTTGGACCGCGCTATTATAATTATTGGGGATTATAAATCTGTTTTAAAACTGACGGAAAATTTTAAAGATTATGAGAAATTCCCGCCAACCCTTCTCATGACAGATGATCCTTTGCATTCTATTAAAAGTACAATGGAGGATTTTGTCTACGATACCTTTGACAGCAAAGATGCTCCACTGGTTGTTTACCGGCGAATAAGGAATGCTCTCTTCTTTGCTTTAAAATCAAGGGATAAGAAGGTTTTCGTCAAAAGAGCGGAAACAGAAAGAAACACTAGAATACAGAAGATTCTCAAGGCTTCAAAAAATCTTATCCCTTTAAGGGATACGGAATCTTCCATAAGGAGAATTCTTACATCTGCTGCAAGCATTTTGAATTGTGAAGGTGGAATGATATTTCTGGTTGATAAAGATAAGCAACTGTTCACTGGATTCAATCTCAAAAAAACAGATGAAAATGATTTGGACAGCTTTCAGGAATTCGAGCTTTCAGGTGGTATTCCAGGTCACGTTTATCAGAAAAATGAATTATATATCTGTAATGATCCATTATCTGACGATGTTTTATCAGATGAAATCGATAAAAAGTTTTCTATCTCCAGAAGGAATCTTATAGCAATACCACTTGTTGCCGAGGAAGAAACTCTCGGAATAATGATGCTTTATAATAAAAACGATAATAAGGATTTTTCGGATGAAGATGCAATATTGTTAAAAGAAATTAGTGATATATCCACGCAAATCATACAAAATACCCATTATTTCGAAAATCATTCGAATTTTTTCACTCAGGCTATAAAGCTCCTTATTATTGCCCTTGAAGCCCACGATGAGTATTTTAAACTCCATTCAGACAGTGTTACGGCATATGTGGATAGAATGGTCGATATATTGGAAATCCCCCTCGAGGATTCACTTTCACTTCATTTCGCGGCTATATTTCACGATATTGGTAAGCTTCGTATCGATTCGAAAATTCTGACGAAGGATGCTCCATTAACTCAAATTGAAAAGAAGAGGTTGAGCCTTCATTCGACCGCAGGTGAAGAACTTTTAAAAGGTATAAAAATATTTAACAAATCAACTATGTTGATCCGTCATCATCATGAATGGTATAACGGGACCGGTTTTCCAGATGGGCTCGAAGGAGATCAGATCCCTTACGGATCGAGAATTATTCATATTTGTGAAGCGTTCGATTCTATGACCTCCATTTATCTACCTCACCGTATACCCCTGACCCTGGAAGAAGCATGCAAAGAACTTAGAGCTTATGGTGGAGCTCAGTTCGATCCCGACCTTGTTGAGGTCTTTATTAATGAAATCCTTAACAAGTAAAAACTTTTATTTCACTCTTCTTCCGGGCACTGACCTGATTTGACTGCCTGCTCAAAGTTGAAGCATTCACCGAGATCACATGCACGCTTCCAGCAGGAGCAGGCTTTTTCTTTGTCGTTTTTGAAAAAGAAGTAGATATTACCGAGATTAGAATTTGCTTCCGAAATATTCGGATTCATTTCAATGGCTTTTTTATAATCTGATATTGCATCGTCGAATTTGTTCATGTTGTTATAAACGACACCTCGATAATAAAATGCATAAGCAAAATCAGGATCTATTTTCAGGACATTGTTATAACAGTTAATTGCAGATTCATATTCACTTTTTTCATTTAGAATATGTCCTTTATAATAGTGGGCATCTCTCAAATAGGGAGCTAGCTCTATTGCTTTATCAAAATCCATGATTGCTTTATCGTTTTCATACATGTCATAATAAAGGCGACCTCTGTTTAAATATGCATCAACCCAATTCGGAGAAAGCTCTATGACCATATCGAAATCTAACAAAGCTAATTCTTTCTCCCTATTTTTTTTGTAAGTTAATCCTCTATTATAAAAAGCGCTGCTATTCGATGGATCTAATTGGATAACTTTTGAATAATCCTTGATAGCATTGTTATAGTCCTTTAGATTTCTATAATCAATTGCTCTTCCTAAATAAGGCTTAATCCAATGGGGAGCATGAGTAATCGAGCTCGAGTAGTTTAAAATAGATTCTTCGAGAAGTCCATTATTGAAACAATTTAATCCCTTGAAAAAATAAACAGCGGATTTTCTATTGATATTTTTGCTGATTGAGTCGTTTATAACTTGTGACATCTCTAATGCATCAATATTTTCAGGATTGTTTGTCAAAAATTTTTCTATCAAATCTTTTGCTTTTGCAAATTTTCCGTTAGAGGCTTCCACAATAGACATTTCCAAGAGATTTTTTTCGGATTTTATCGAGTCATGAAAGCACCCATAATGAAAAACAGTCATAAAGATGATAATTGCTATAAGTTGTTTTTTCATTGTATCAAATAACACCCGGAAAGGAGAAAATCTCCTTTCCAGTAATGAATTACGGTTAAAAGTTTTCATTCTATAATTAATTAATGAGGTGTCATAGTAAGAGTTGGTGTAATAGTGGGTGTCGCAGTAATTGTTAATGTTGCAGTCGGGGTAATAGTTAAAGTAGGACTGAGTGTAGGTGTAGCTGTTATGGTTGGAGATATACAACCATAACAAGGATTGACAATACTCATCTTGTCATAATAATACTTACCAGGGAAATTCGCATTGAATAGATGACAATCTTGATGACCACTGCATGTGTAATAAAATTGAACTTTACCAGCACAAGTCTCAACACCTCCAGGTATTGCGATCCAACCCGACATATAAAAATTCTGCAAACAGTTACCCTCGCCAAAACACTCTGTCATAGTTTTTTCTTCCCAATCTGTACACGCTTCATAAGTTCCGGTATCTTCACCAGCATCGATAAGAACAAAGAATCTGTAATGTACTTTTATCATTCCTGGTTCGTGAGAGCAACAATTTTCGCTGTTTTCCATATGATCGACACAAAAGAGTACATTACCAAAATTAAAATAAGCACCATTTTCATCCTCACCCCATTCTTTAACATCACCTGCTACAAGACAAGTATCAGTTAAACCAGACCAACTGACATCGCTGAAGATCAAAAATAATCCTATAACTAAGATTGAGATAGACGAACAAGATATCATAAAATTCTTATTGATAAACATATTTTCTCCTCTATTCTAAGGGATTTGTGGACAATCATCAGCTCCACAATCATTTTCATAATCTGTTTTAGGTGACGTCTTTGTAATATGATGTGTCTTGCAATCTTCATGACCTTCACATTCAGCCCAAAATTCAATTTGTGTTCTACATGCCTTTCCACCACAATTCGCAGCTGAAGGCATTTTTAATACCCCAGGAATACATGTTTCGTCTTCATAGGGCACCAATCTACTACTTTGCCTTTCTCCGCAAATATTCCACTGGTCGTTATACCATAATGAAATTTCCCAATACACTATAATAAGTATAGTGTGACCTTCTCCCCAATAGGAATGGTTGCAACAGTTTTGGGATTGTTCGAAATGCCGAACTGTTACATTAAAAGTACGTTCACCTATATGCTGTAATGCAATATAGTTATCAGAGAGACATCTGTCAAATCCTGCAAATAATGATAAAGTATTTAAAAGACTAAATGCAAATATAAATAAAATTAACTTGAATTCTTTCATTAAAAACTCCTTAAAATAATTGTTAGAATATTTCACCGATTATAATGAAATCATCTCTCCTTTCATTGATTATTTTCTGGTTGATGGATTAAAAATCCTGTACTTCTTAAATCTAATAATTCTTTGTTTTTTGAATCAAAGACTCCAAAATAAAATACATATTGATAATTCCAATCATTTTCAATATCATGGGAAAGGGGTGGTGATTCATTCGGTATGTTATAACCAAGAACCTCTGTTAAGGGAATGGAAAGATCAGAAGGAAGAGTAAGGGTTATGAAATCTATGTCAGATGTCCAATTAGGGAAGAACCAGTATTCATCTGTTTTGCTATTTTTAAGTACCAAATAGATATCAACCTTACGTGTTATATCAGGATTGACAATTCCAACTGATAACTTAAAATAATCTTCACATTGATAATCATATTTGTTTGTTATGACACCAAGTGATAGTCGAGTATTTTTTTGCAACAAATCGTTATATATGAAATTGATGCAATTCGAATCTGCACCTGTTGATTTTCTGAAACCAATATTTGCCTGACCAATCGAATCAAGTAATAATATCGGTTCTGCTCCGCTAATATAAGAGTTATTTAAGTAATCATATATACCCATATCAAGTTGGGACCACTCTCTTCCGTTCCATAATTCTCCATTCCAAAATAAATAGTGTAAACTTCCCCATGAATAGGCAATATGTGGGAAATTATTTTCATCTAAAGCAAGAGTTAAAGTTGAGTCAACTTCAAAAGTATTTGGGATTGTTTCATTTACACCTAAAATTTTCCACTCATCCCCCTCATAGTATTTATAGCATGCTGGTTTCCAATAATAATTTTCAGAAATACCGACAATATGTATTCTAAAATCAGAATCATATTTTAATTGGGTAATATTCAAATCTAAATCACCGTAATCTCTCATTTGCCATTCATTACCATTCCAATTGACAAGCACAGGCAAGCATTCTCTATTAATTGTTTTACCGGACATCCTTGAAATACAAAGAATATTTGGATAACCATCTATGTTGTATATTTCTTTAACCATAGGTCCGCCATAATATGAAAAATAAGGTTTTGTATTAATTCCTCCTTCTGAAAAGCTCGAGCCATATCCTCTCCAATTTTCCCCATCCCAAAAAACAAAATCAATTCCGTAATCTTTATAAAGGGTTACAGCAATCCAAGGTCTATCATTTTTATCAAGATAAAGGGTTGGCGGATAATCTGCAATTTTTGATTTTGTAATAACTGAAGGTTCAGGAAATATATCCGCATCTCCATAGGAAGTCCATTTTTCACCATTCCAATAACGATAATAAAGATAATAATCAAAAGAATTTCTTTCTGCTGCACCATAAACTACATGAGGAAAACCTTTTGAATCGATTGCAATTGCACTTTTTAATCCTTCTACCATATTATCACTTTTAGTTAATCCATCATCTTTATCAGCATTTCCATAAGTCGTCCACTTTCTTTCTTTCTCATTCCAGTATTTATAAAAAATCTCACCTTTATAATCTGAAGTTTTTCCATACTGCCATATAAAATGAGGCTGGTTGTTCGAATCAAGAATCATACAGGGATAAAAGCAATTATTAAGTTCGCTTATCCCAGGTTTGACAGACGACCCATCGAGATCAGTCCAGACTCCGTAGAGGGTTTGGGAGAAAGACATATATGGAAATATAATTAAGATAAATGAAATTAAAAACTTTGCTGCCTTTATAATCATGATATAGTCTCCTAATAACTAATTTTCACTATTATAACGATTATTATTAATGTTGTTAAGTCTAAAATTATTGTCTTGTATGAAATATTTTGTTGTCTAATTATTGTTATGATGCATTATTTGGTAGCGATATTCGCTTATTAGCATTAAATAATGGATAATATAATTTATACTGACATAAATATGTCAAAAAATAAATAAGAAAAGTTTTACTGATCACCTCCTTAATTTATAAAGATTAATCCATTGGATCACTATGTTCCGGATGCCAAATTAAAAAAGAATTACTTTTCATATCTAATAAATTTATATTGGCTCTGTCAAAAACTGCCAGAATGAATTTATATTGATTGTTCCAATCATCTTCAACGTTATATGAAAGCGGTGGATTTTCACAGGGAATATCAAATTTTAAAATATGCGTTAATGGTAGGTTGAAATCAGAGGGTATCCTCAAAGGTACTGATTGGATTTCGCTAGTCCAATCGGGAAAGAACCAGTATTCGTTTGTTCTGAAGTTTTGAAGTGCCAGAAATAGGTTAACATCACAACCGGTTGAAGGGTTGGTCAAACCAATTGATAAAGTAAGGTTATCCTCACTCTCGTAATTAGATTTGTCAAAGAACAAACCAACAGTCAAATCGGATTGTTTTTGAGAGAGATTGCAATACTCGTATAAGATCAGTTTTTGATAATTACTTCTAGAATAGACTATTGATGGTTGATTGAGAGAATCGAGTTTTATTACCTGATTATAACCATAAAGGCTGTTCTCTCCTGAGGAATCATGAATGCCGTCAATTGACTGTGACCATTCCCTACCTGACCATCGTTCTCCATCCCAGAATGTATAACGCATTTCACCAATTGAAGAGTTTGCGCTATAAACGATATGTGGATTATCATTTTTATCGATTGCTAAATCCGGATAAGACGAAACATTAATATCTCGTGTATATTGTATTGCTATTCCATTCGGTCCTAAAGTTTTCCATTCTCCATTTTCATATAAAGCATAACAGGCTGGATCTCCGGGTATTGATCCCTGCCCTTTGTTTCCTAAAGCGTGAATCCTAAATTGTGAATCAAAAAGTAATTTTCTTGCCCAAAAACTAAGCTCATCTGTATCATATTTTTGCCATACAATTCCATCCCAATAGATAATTGTTGGCAACAAATAACTATAAGTTTCAGCACCTTTTGAAACGCATAAAATCATAGGAAAGCCATTAAACTCAGTGAGTTGTTTGACCAATGATCCTCCTTCGAGAGATGAATAAGGAGAAGTATCTATCCCTTCGTAGGTATAGCTGTCCCCATATCCTCTCCATTTTTCACCGTCCCAAAAAACAAAAATCACACCTGTACTAACAGTAACTGCAATCCAGGGGTAATCGTTTTCATCAAGGTAAAATGCAGCAAGATAATCTAATGCAATGTCATTCGGTGTCAATACCGATGGTTCTATAATCTGATCTGCACCACCGTAAGAAGTCCATTTTCCCCCGTCCCAGAAGCGATAATAGAGATAATGATAATATATGGATTCGTCCGAACCGCCGTATATTACATGGGGATAACCTTTGGAATCGATCGCAATGGCGCTTTCGGAACCGGACACATGATCATCACTCTGTGTGAAGCCCCCTTCTTTATCTGCATCACCATAAGTATCCCATTTTCCCAATTCTTTGTTCCAATAGCGGTACATCAATTCTCCCTTGAAACCGTCCATTGCATTGGCTCCATGCTGCCATATAATGTGAGGTTGATCTTTCTGATCGATAGCCATTCGGGGATAACGTTTATCCTTTTGGTTTTCTCCGCTGATACCGGGATTGACAGATGACCCGTCGAGATCAGTCCAGACACCGTATAGGGTTTGGGAGAAGGACGTATATGGGGAGAAAATTAAGATAAATGAGATTAATAACTTTGCTGCCTTTATAATCATGATATGGTCTCCTAACTTTTGATTTTTAATAATTATAGCGATAAATATAAATGTTGTCGAGTCGATTTTTATTATTCTGTATGAAATTATTCGGATATTAGTTATTGTTTAATGCATCATATGGTGGTGATACTGGTATATGAGTTTGTGGGGATGTTATGAATATTTTGACTTTAATGTACCTGAAAATAAAAGATGGATCATTTTTAATTAATACAGTGTTTTTCATCAATTCATCAATTTTTGGTTTGAAAATAATAATTTACCCTTCATTATTACTAAAATTCAGTGACTAAAATATTGTGATATAATAATCTTTAGATTAAAGAATACATTTGTACAATTTAAAAATAATTAGAGGATTGTCGGAATGGTTGATATTATTGATTACAAGATATATGGCGATGATATGCAGATAGTCGAAGTGGAACTCGATCCAAATGAAGGCGTCAGGGCTGAAGCAGGAGCAATGATGTACATGGATAATGGTATAGAGATGCAGACTTCTACTGATGGGGGGCTTTTCAAAGGTTTTAAGAGAATGATAACCGGTGAAAGCTTTTTCATTACAACTTTTCTGTTTAATGGCAGGGGAAAAGGTCATGTTGCATTTGGTGCACCGTATCCCGGTAAAATCATACCTTTAGAGCTTGATAAACTTGGTGGGAAGTTCTTATGCCAGAAGGATGCTTTTTTATGTGCAGCCCGAGGTATTGAAATCGAGGTAGCCTTCACCAAGAAGCTGGGTGCCGGTTTTTTTGGTGGTGAAGGATTTATACTCCAGAGACTTGAAGGAGAAGGATTAGCATTTGTTCATGCAGGTGGCACGATAATAAAAAGGGAACTAGCATCAGGTGAAGTCCTTCGAGTAGATACAGGATGTCTTGTAGCATTTTCTCCGACAGTCGATTATGACATTCAATTTGTAGGTGGTTTTAAAAACGCACTTTTCGGAGGAGAGGGCTTATTCCTTGCAAAAATGACAGGTCCGGGTCTTGTTTATTTACAAAGCTTACCTTTTTCCCGTCTTGCTGACAGGATTTATGCAGCAGCAAGGTTTAAATCAGTCGGAGAGAAGAAAGGAATTGCCGGGATAGGCGGGGACCTTCTTGGTGGTCTGCTTGGAGGAGATAAGTAACACAGGAAATTTCAAAAGGTGTTAATTAAAATTTCATGAAGGAATATTATTTTGTTTGTTGATCAGAGGTTACTGGAATATCTTGGAAGTGCAATCGAAAACCTGAAAAATGGATTTGTAGATTTACCGAATTTTGATTCTGAATTTAATTTAGAGCGAATCGAGGAAGTTTTAAAAGAAGTATCTGTAAGGCTTCAGAACAACTATCCCTATCACCATCCTGTATATGCTGGGCAGATGATGAAACCGCCCCATCCTGTCGCATGGCTTGCATATTCTCTTGCCATGCTAATTAATCCGAATAATCATGCGATTGACGGGGGAAGAGCCAGCTCTGAAATGGAAAAGGAAGCGGTCGCAGCTATTGCTAAAATGATCGGCTGGGAAGATCATATCGGACATCTGACAGGTGGAGGAACAGTTGCTAACCTCGAGGCTCTCTGGATTGCAAATAACCTTTCAAATGAGAAGAGAGTTGCAGCATCAATGCAAGCCCATTATACACATGAACGTATTTGCGGGGTTTTGAATATCCCATTCGTATCTGTTCCATGCGATGAAAAAAGCAGGTTAGATGTTGAATCCCTGAAATCTTTGCTTGATAAACTCGACATAGGAACTGTTGTGGTAACCATTGGTACAACGGCAACAGGTTCAATAGATCCTCTCAAAGAAATTCTCAAACTGCAATCGAAGTATAAGTTCCGTATACATGCAGATGCGGCATATGGTGGATATTTCAAGTTAATCGATAAACTTGATGGTGTGACCAGAGAAACTTATGAAATGCTTCATGAAGTCGATTCAATTGTAATTGATCCTCACAAACATGGGCTTCAACCATATGGATGTGGATGTGTTTTATTCAAAGATCCTACAGTTGGCAGATTTTACCATCACAATTCTCCGTATACGTATTTCACATCGGAAGATCTCCATCTGGGGGAGATTAGTCTCGAATGTTCCAGGGCAGGAGCGTCAGCTGTCGCTTTATGGGCAACCCAGCGTCTTTTGCCTTATACAAAAGAAGGGGAATTTGCACGATCTCTTACCAAATCAAGGGAAGCAGCCATAAATCTATTTGAAAAACTTTCCTCCGATCCTCGATTCCTTGTTGCATTCAGACCTGAACTGGATATTGTAGTGTGGTCGATCAAGGCTGAAAGAGCTAGTGAATGTTCCGAGCTTGCCAGTATATTTTTTGATGAATGTGCAAAAAGAGACATTCACCTTGCCAAAGCGAATTTACCGGTGACATTTTTCAAATATAATTATCCTGAGATACGCTGGGATCGTCAACAAATCACATGTTTACGAAGTTGTCTGATGAAACCTGAACATCTTGAATGGTTGAATAACATTTGGGAAATTATGAAAGATGTTTTAGATTAAAATCTTTGTATTATTCATTATTTAAAATGTGAAATTTAAGTTATGGATTTTAAAATCCGATCTTAAAATAGGATTAATGGGATCAAGTTAATTATCTCTGTAACATAATGGACAATTATTAAAATTTAGATTTTGTAAATATCTATGATATCCAGAAAAATAGGGATCGCTCAGACTTTTCTTTACACTGTTATAACCATAACATCAATATCCATTGTCGTTATTGGTTATTTATGGATAACATCTGAATTTACCAAGTTCAACCAGGAGTCAGAATCTCTCAGGAAATATTTTCTGGATTCACAGAAATTGTTGTTAAAAAACGAAGTCCAGAGAGTTATTAATTTTATAGAATATAAGAAATCTCAGACTGAAACCCGCCTTAAGCAAGATATAAAAAACCGAACCTATGAAGCTCATGCAGTGGCTATGAATATATACGAAGAGAATAAAATATTCAAAACGACAAAAACCATTAAAAAGATGATCAGGGATGCTTTGAGAAAGATAAGATACAATAATGGAAGAGGTTTTTACTTTGCAACAGAATTGAATGGTGTCGAAGAGTTAAACGCTGGTAAACCCGAACTCGAAGGGGAAAATTTAATTGATTTGCAGGATGAGAATGGCAATTATATTGTCAGGGACATGATTAAAATAGTTAAGGAAAGGGGAGAGGGGTATTATCAATATAGATGGTTAAAACCCAATATAAAAGATAAATATTTCCCCAAAATAGATTTTATTAAGTATTTTAAACCTTATAACTGGTTTATTGGTACCGGAGAATATCTGGATGATGTCGAAAAGGATATTCAGAAAGAAGTCTTGGAAAGGATTGAGAGTATAATTTTTGGAAGTAACGGTTATATCTTCGCCGGAAAGTGGGATGGTTCAATTCTAGCAGGACCAGCGAAAGGAGAAAATTTATCAAATATTACAGAAGGTGAGGAGATTGGACTTGCAAAGAAAATAACAGATCTCGCAAAAGGTAAAGGGGGATATTTGACCTATGTATTACCAAAATTGGGTGAGTATAGAAATGCCAAGAAGTTAAGCTATGTTGTTGGTATAAAAGAATGGAAATGGTATGTTGGAGCAGGTGTTTTTATTGACGAGATTGATAATTATATTGCAGGAAAAAGGTGGGTTTTACATAAAGACGTTAAGAAACAAGTATCTAAAATTATCCTCACTCTCATAATCCTTCTCGTATTTATTCTTGTTGTAGTTGAACTTGTTACAAAAAGGACTAAAAAGAGTATCGATATTTTCTCTTCTTTCTTCAAGAAAGCGGCAATTGAAACAATAAAAATAAAAGAAGAAGAGGTTCATTTTTCCGAATTTTCAGACCTTGCATATTCTGCAAATAAAATGATTGATGATATAAAAGAAGCAAAACAGGAGTTACTTGCATCTGCTGAAATAGTCAAAGCGATACCGTCCGGTCTTTTTATTTTCGAGAACAGTGCACCAGGCAAATTAATGCTTGTGGAGGGAAATCCCGCATCGGAAATACTTTCATTTAGAAAAATCGAAAATTTAAAGGGTAAAGAATTTGAGCAGATATGGTCTCTAGTTCAGGTAACAGAATTGAAAGAAGAATTTTTTAAAGTTTTACAAAATGGAAAAATCTTCGAATCGGAAAATATACATTTTAAAAACAAGGATCAGAAAATCATATACAGAATAAAAGCATTTCCAATGCCTGGTAGTAGGGTTGGGGTTGCATTTGAAGATATAACACAACAAAAAATGACTGAACAGATGATTAAAAATTTCTTTTCTATTTCTCTTGATCTTTTATGCATCACCAATGATAAAGGTATTTTTGAATATGTAAATCCTGCTTTTGAAAAAATATTCGGATATGATGAATCAGAATTAATTTCCAATTCTTTTATTGAGTTTGTTCATCCCGATGATAAAAATTCAACCATAAAGGTCGGGAAACAAATGATGGATGGAAAACCCATAGCCAATTTCGAGAATAGATACAGGGCGAAATCCGGTGATTATATTTGTTTGTCATGGAATTTGATGCCGGTACCTGAATCCCGCTTAATATATGCAGTAGCTCGTGATATAACGAAGGAAAAGAGATCCCTGGAGGAAAGAGCGAAACTCGAAACTCAACTGCATCAAGCTCAGAAAATGGAATCTCTCGGAACTCTTGCTGGTGGAATAGCTCATGATTTCAATAACCTGCTCATGGGTATTTTAGGAAACGTCTCGTTGATACTTGTTGAAACAGATCCGGACAATCCCAACTATGAGAAACTGAAGAATGTTGAAACTTATGTTCAGAATGCTACTAAATTGACAAAGCAGCTTTTAGGTTTCGCCAGGGGTGGTAAGTATGAGGTTAAACCAACCAACCTGAACGATCTGATCGAGAATAATTCAAGGATGTTCGGAAGAACCAGAAAGGAAATTCTGATAGATACAAACTTTTGTGAAGATTTGTGGTCTGTTGAGGCCGACAGGGGACAAATAGATCAGGTATTGCTTAATCTTTATGTAAATGCCTGGCAGGCAATGCCGGATGGTGGGAATCTATATTTGCAAACAGAGAATGTTACACTTGATGAAACAAATGCGAAACCTTATTACATCAAACCCAACAGATATGTTCTTATTTCTGTAACAGACACAGGAACCGGTATGGATAAAGAGACTCAGGAGCGAATTTTCGAACCTTTTTTCACAACCAAAGGTTTAGGCAGAGGTTCCGGTTTAGGTCTGGCTTCAGCTTATGGAATAATCAAAAACCATGGTGGATTTATAGATGTGCAAAGTAAGTTAGGTGAGGGTACCACTTTTAAAATTTACCTTCCTGTTATAGATAAGAAAGTTATCGAAAAAGAAAGCTCATTTGAAGGTATTTTCAAGGGAAATGAGACTGTTCTTCTCGTAGATGATGAAAAAATGATACTCCATGTTGGAAAAGAAATATTAAATAAATTGGGATATACAGTTTTTGTTGCGGACAACGGTATGGATGCAATAAAAATCTTCGATGAAAATAAGAAAGAAATAGAAGTAGTTATCCTTGATCTGATACTACCGGAAATGGGGGGTGAGGAGATTTTCAACAGGATAAATAAAATAAAACCCGGGATCAAAGCCCTTATATCAAGCGGATACAGCGTTGATGATCAAGCTAAAAATATCCTGAACAACGGCGCTAAAGGTTTCATCCAAAAACCTTTCAAGATAACCGAACTATCAGTAAAACTTCGAGAAATCCTGGAAGGGGATTAAACTAATTTCGAAATGAAATTTCCAGTAAAAGATGAAGACTCTCTTTTTTGATTTAGATGGCACTTTAACTGATTCAAAGCCTGGTATTATAAGATGTATACAATTTGCACTTTCTGAACTAAAAGTTCCCGTTCCCAATGAAAAAGAGCTTCTTGAATACATTGGCCCACCCTTACAGGATAGCTTCTCGCAGATACTCGATACTGAAGACGAAGCGTTGATCAACAAAGCGATTGAAATCTACCGTAAGTTATACTCGAAAGATGGAATATACGAAACCTCATTGTATGAAGGTATCGAGTATATGCTGAATAACCTGTCAGTGAAATCACAAAACCTTTTTGTTGTTACCTCAAAGCCAACTTATTTTGCCCGCAAAATTTCAGAAAATCTAGATATTTCAAAATACTTCAAAGAGATTCATGGTAGTGAATTAGATGGGACACGGATTAACAAGGCTGATTTGATAAGATATATCCTGAACTTGGAATCGATAAGTCCAAAGCAGGCTCTAATGATTGGTGACCGGAAGCATGACATTCTCGGGGCTAAATTGAATAATGTAATAGGTATAGGTGTTTTATGGGGCTATGGTTCCTTTGACGAATTGATTAATGCAGGTGCCGATAAAATTTGCAGTTCACCGGAAGACTTATTATCCGTTTTAGATAATTTGTAATCAATGCTGAGTTATTTTGATTTTTTGCACTTGACAACTAATACTATTTCAGTCGTTGAGATCTGCAGGAATAAATTAATTAAAAATGGAACTCAAGATAAAATTTTGTTATATTTTAAAGACGATAGATTGGCTTTATAGAAAAGTATTAACTTAATAAGACCTGGAGTGAATTATTGAGCATGAAAGAGTCCTCGTGTTGCTGTCAGAAACCTGTTGACAGGATGGAAAATGAGCAACAAAGTTCTTCGTTACCGATAGAAAATTATATTGATACTCCTGTAGGTAAGATTCCTGTTGTAAGTACTAACCTCACAATAGGGGATAGACTCGGATTTATCAGGATGAGATGGGGTATAGGCAGGATGAGGTACAGAATCGATTCCGGTCTATACGCAGTGGGTAAACCAACACCGGATTCTATAGTTTTAGTTTCTGCAAACTACAGGATGAGTTTTGACCTATTGAGATCGAAGTTAGAAGGCATCGACGCATGGATAATGGTACTCGATACAAAAGGGATAAATGTTTGGTGTGCCGCTGGTAAGGGAACTTTCGGGACAGAGGAGATAATGCGCAGAATTAAAACTCTCGACCTTGAAAAAGTCGTTTCACATAGAAAGCTCATCGTCCCTCAACTTGGAGCACCCGGTATAAAAGCTCATGAGGTCAAGAAAGTAAGTGGTTTCAGGATAATTTATGGTCCAATAAGGGCGGATGATATAAAACAATTTGTCGATTCTGACTTTAAAGCGACTAAAGATATGAGATTAGTGACTTTTAACCTGAAAGAGAGGGCATCGCTTATTCCCGTTGAATTTATGACATCTCTAAAATATTTGATACCTGTCGGTTTGTTCTTTTTCATAAGGGGAGGATTTGGAGAAGATGGATTTACATTTTCAAATTTAGTTATCTACGGTTTGCTTGATTCGATAAAGTTTTTCTTTCTCATTTTTGTATTGTTTGCTCTAAATCCAATTTTATTACCCTGGTTACCGGGTAAGGCATTGTCAGTCAAAGGCGTGTGGGTTGGGCTTGCTGTTGTCCTTTTTATGGTATTTTGGGTAAATTCTTTTGATGGTAGTTTTAAAAACTGGTTAGGTTTGTCTGGATGGTTATTTATAATTCCGGCAATTTCAAGCTTTATTTCTATGAATTTTACCGGTGCAACCACTTATACTTCTTTATCAGGGGTGAAAATGGAGATGCGGATAGCTGTACCTTTCCAGATTATAAGTTTGATAATTGGTTTTGGATTAGCTTTGGCAGGGATATTTACCTGATATGGCATTTCGGATATAATGAGGTTTATTAGTGAGTTAATATGACGCAGTTAAAATACATTTCAGATGTTGTTACATTGCATTACGAGGAGAGTAAGTGCAAAGGATGCGGGATGTGTGTGGAAGTCTGTCCCCATGGTGTCTATGTCCTTGAAAACAAAAAAGCTCAAATCACGGACAGGGATCTTTGTATGGAGTGCGGAGCCTGTGCAAATAACTGCGAGTTCGGAGCAATATCCGTCGATGCTGGTGTGGGATGCGCAGCAGCGATTTTCTCCAGCATTTTCAGCAAATCAGGTGCCGTTTGCTGTGGTCCAACAGATAATCCCTCAGATACAAGCTCAAAGCCAACTTGCTGTGGTTAAAAAACCTTCGGCAATGCTATTGACAAAATAACATTTTGTCGATAAATTATAATATCATTGAAATTATTCATTTTTAATGCGTTTTAGGAGATTTTATGACTGAAAGCAAAAAATGCAATTTTAACAAACCATTAATCCTGCCAAATAGCGATCCTTTAGGTATTAAGAATATAACATTAGGTGGAGCACCCCCGTCCCTTTATGTTGAAGCAAAGATTGCTGAAAGACAATGTGAAAAAAAGAATGGTACGAAATGCCCAAAAGAACCAGACACTAAAACCAACAGATAGAATTGAGAAGATAGATGATCTAGGAGCAGGTAGAAGTCATTACCAAAGAGATTATACCGCTATTATATATTCTCATGCTTTTCGAAGATTAAGACATAAAACTCAAGTTTTCTTCTTTACTGACAATGATCATGTTTCCACCAGATTAGACCATTCCTTATACGTATCAACAATCTCTGAAATTGTTTGTATAGGTATGTTTAAGAAAGGCTTTGAGGATATCGATCCTAATCTTGCAAGAACAATAGGTATAGGACACGATTTAGGTCATGCTCCTTTTGGACATGCTGGTGAAGAAGTTCTTAATGAGCTTGCAAAAGACATCGGTGGTTTTGAACATGAGAAACATAGTCTTAGAATTGTAGAAAAAATTGATAAACCAAGAGATCAAAAACCAGTGATTGGTCTGAATTTAACATTAGCAGTCCGTGATGGCATAGTTAATCATTGTGGTGAGGACAAATCAACAAAAATAATTCCTAATAAAGTCTATAATTTGGATGGTAAAACGAATCCCTGGACAACTGAAGGTTGTATTGTAAAAATCGTTGACAAGATTGCTTATTTGGGAAGAGACTTAGAGGATGCAATTATATATGGAATGATTGATGAGGATGACATACCGGGAAGAATACAAGCAATGATTGGCTCAAAAAATGGAGAAATTGTTGACTACTTTGTAAGTGATTTAATTGAAAACTCCAATTTGAATTGTATTAAACTATCTAAAAGAGCAGATAAACTTATGAATAAACTTATAGAATTTAATTACGAAAGAATATACAATAATGAAAATCTAGATAACTTCAATAAAAGAGTAAACGATGTTTTGGCATTATTGTTTGAAAGGTTTTTTAAAGTTATTAATGAATATCATGATCAGTACCTGAAATATAAATCTGACGACTTGAAAGTAAATGAAGTTTTTGGGAAATTTATAAATGATAGAAAAGTTTTGTATTTTGATGAAGAAAGTCAAGAATATGATCAAACCAAACTTTATCAGAGAATTGTTATAGATTTTTTGTCCACATTAACTGATAATTTTGTATTTCAAGCTTGTAGTGAATACTTCTTACCCAAAACCATATTCTAGTCAAAATAATAAATTTATAATTTTAAAAAAACCATCAAAATTACTCCTATTGATTTCACCACTACTATCTTGTATGATTATAACCATCTTGGGCGATTAGCTCAGGGGGAGAGCACCGTCCTCACACGGCGGCTGTCGCAGGTTCAAATCCTGCATCGCCCATTTTTTTAATGAAAGTTGTTGTTGAAATTATTTTTATAAATGAAGACCCTTTGACAATCTCCGCATATTATTTTTCCGGGTTCTGATACTCTCAATTTCATCGAGCCGCATTCAGGGCAGATATAGATATTTCCAGAATAAGGAATTCCATTATCTTCTGATTCTGGTTCATTCTTGATGGTATCAAAAACTTCATTTGATTCAAATTCGGCTGAATAAAAATCCATTCTGGAATTTAGAACTTGTGATGAAGTTGAACGGCTTTTTCTTCGTCCAAAAAATTTTAGAAAGAAGTCGATAACGTAAGGAATCGATATAGCCAGACCGGCAACAACGACTATAAATAGAAATATGAAAAGATCCTTGTTCATCTTATTTTTAAAATCATTCATCTAAATTATGGAACTTTAATTGGCTTATTGTCAAGATTGACGACAAATTTATGATATGATAAAGTTTTTATAATTGGAGTGCAGCCATGAGTACAATTTTAGTAGTAGATGACAACCCTTCTATGAGGGAATCACTTGGAATCCTTCTAGAAACTCAGGGTTATGAAATTAAATTGGCAGAAGATGGTGTTGTTGCTAAAAAGATGATCGATAGCTATGAATTTGATGTTATTCTCACTGATCTCCGGATGGGAGAGGTCGATGGTCTTCAGGTTTTGAAATATTCACAGGAGAAACGTCCAGATACTCAGGTAATTGTTGTTACTGCTCACGGGACAATACAAACAGCGGTTGAAGCAACCCGTCTCGGGGCTTATGACTATATTACGACACCTTGCGAAAATGAGGAAATTTTAATCCGTATTGAAAATGCCCTCGAAAGACGGAATTTGAAAAAAGAGGTTGGGGAACTAAAAGAAAAGATCAAGGGTAAAAAGATCGGAGACCGCATATTATTTACGAGTGATAAGATGAAAAGGATTATGGAACTCGTTGAAAAAGTTGCGGATACTAATGCTTCTGTCCTCATTTTGGGTGAAAGTGGAACAGGTAAGGAGCTTCTTGCCAAGTACCTTCACTATAAAAGCAGGAGAAAGGATAAGCCGTTCATAGCTTTGAATTGTGCAGCGATTCCCGAAACACTATTAGAAGCAGAACTATTTGGGATTGAAAAGGGTGTTGCCACCGGAGTCAGCTCCAGACAGGGTAAATTCGAGTTGGCTAATGGAGGTACAATTTTACTTGACGAAATTGGTGATATGTCCATTCTAACTCAATCCAAAGTTTTGAGAATACTTAACGATCAAGAGTTCCAAAGGGTTGGCGGTAAAGAGGATATTAAAGTAGATGTAAGAATTATTGCAGCAACAAATAAGGATCTACTCGATGATAGTAATTCTGGAAAATTCAGGGATGATCTTTACTATCGTTTGAATGTTGTATCTGTGAATCTGCCCCCGTTAAGAGAGCGTAAAGAAGATATTCCTCTTCTGACAAAATACTTTATCGAAAAAAGTGCAGCAAACTTTGACAAGAACGTGAAAAATATCAATAAAAAGGCAGTCAACATGTTAGAAATATATGACTGGCCGGGAAACATTCGTCAACTTGAGAATGCATGTGCAAGGGCTGTTATACTTGCAGAAGAAAATACGATAACGACTTCGGATTTACCTGCTTACATAAATGACACTTCAATCCTAGGTCCATCTCAACTTTTCGATTCTAACAAAGGAGAAATCCTCTCACTAAAAGAGATGGAAAAGAGATATATCCAGTTTGTTTTGAAAAAATTCGAGGGCAATAAAACTCAATGTGCAAAATCTCTCGGTATAGGAAGGAATACACTTTACGAGAAGATCAAAGAGTATGAACTTGAAAATTAAGGGTTCCTCGTTATAATTATTTATGAAGGTTTTCAAATTCATAAAACTGGAGAGAAATATGAGATTTAAAAGAATCAATTTGATAATATGCTTTGTTTGTTCATTTTTGCTAATGAATATTGCAAGTTTTGCAGTTGAAGAAAATAACCTGATATTTGATAACCTGTCACCGGGATATATTGCAAGAAATGTTGCCAGTCATGATAACTGGATAGATCCGAGAACTTACCTTCATGCAGTACCCGGCGAGATATTGGTTAAACTACATGAATCTTATTACATCACAGAAGATACAAAAACAATAACACGTAAAGATATAAAAGAAATTGAAATACCTGTTTTACAGGAAATCAAAAATTATTATCAGATGGTTGATGCTAGATGGGTAACGGCTCATGTTGGTTTGTTGAAATTGAATAAACTGGAGAATGTTAATGATGTAATCAAGGCTCTTTCAAAAGATCCCCTGATTGAATATGCTCAACCCAATTATTATCGAAAAGCAGATCTTACTCCAAATGATCCACATTTTACCAATGGTGATCTCTGGGGTTTACAATACAATCCCGCTTCTAGTTACGGCGGAAACAACAATGGTGCGATAAACATGCCCGGAGCATGGTCACAGCAAACCGATTGCAGCGATATCGTGGTTGCAGTGGTCGATACAGGAATGGATTACCGTCATCCCGAATTCAGGGGAAATATATGGACAAATCAGGATGAAATATTTCCAAATGGGATCGATGATGATGGTAATGGATATATAGATGATGTCATCGGCTGGGATATGCTGCAAAATGATTATGATCCTCTGGATCACGCCTTTTTAGTCGCAGGGAGTCATGGTTCACATGTTGCAGGTACGATAGGAGCAAAGGGAAATAATGGTCAGGGAGTTACTGGTATCTGCTGGGATGTAAAGTTCATGCCCTTAAGAATTCTTGACATGTTCGGATTCGGAACTGAGGCTTGTCTGATCGAGGCTATCGATTACGCTACAGAGAACGGTGCAGATGTAATTAACCTGAGTTTAGGAGGCCCTGATGGTGAGGATGGAGATCTTCTTTTCCAGGCTTTGAACCGTGCAAGGGATAAAGGTATCTTTGTTGCGGCAGCTGCAGGTAACGAGGGAGGTAATGTTTATTATAACAACAGTCGTGATTTTTATTTGCATTATCCTTCTTCTTATGAGCTAGACAATATTGTTGCTGTTGCTGCATGTCTGCCAACAGGGATTTTTGCAGATTTTTCAAATTATGGCGTTGAATACGTGGATCTTGCCGCACCTGGTTCTTCAATTTTGAGCACTACACTGGACATGGAGATTCCTGAAGAAAATGGATACCTTGATTGGTATGATATGCTCATATATGATGAAGAGACCAAGGAAGAGGATTTCTGGTCTGAAGATCGAAGGTATCCATGGTTTTATGGACCAATGGACTACTTCGGATTCAGCTTTCCCTCATTTAAAGACGGATGGGGATATTATAAACCGTTTACAAATAGTGCTTTACACCAGATCTTTGTAAACCAGCTCTTGAATCTTCAACCATTATGGGATACTTATCTGGAGTCAGCTCTGATTACTAAACCTATTCACCTGACGAAGAATACAGACATTTCATATGGTATTCTGCTTACTCAATGGTCTTTAGGTAAGGGGGATTATTTTCTTGCTCTTGTAAGAGATGGTGAATTGAAGAGACAGGGGCTAGATCCTGACAAAGAGGAAAATTACAACTGGTCTGATTCATGGGACTATGTGGGTGTCGGAACCGGATATATCGACATTCAACTTGCTCTCATGTCTGTAGAAAAATATGCAGGAAAAACGATTCAGATAGCTTTTTGTATAATTTCAGACGCTGCTGGTGAGGGTTCGGGAATTTATATATTCTCATTGCCAAGTTTTGGTTTTCCAGCTTTCTCTATTGAGACGATATCATTCGCAAACAGCAAATATATTCATGACTATTACGCTCTTAATGGTACATCTATGGCAACTCCCCATGTTACCGGTGTTGCTGCCCTCATGATGGCAAAAGACCCGTCCATAAGCCCTTCTCAGATTCGTCAATATATGATAGAGACCGTTACACCGGGGATTAACATGAAGGGTAAAACAGTTTCTGGCGGAATACTTAATGCAGAAGCAGCATTGAAAAGAATTGACGGAGGAGACCAGGGAGATCCTCAAATTCAGGTAGATCCCGAATATCTCGACTTTGGAGAAGTTGATATCGGTGAAACAAAAGATTTGAAGATAAAAATATTGAATAAGGGTGGATCAAACCTTTTTATACAGGGTGCTTATGTAAAAGATTCAAAGAATTTCTCCTTAAAAATGAGCACAAAACTTTTCATTGCTCCAGATGGAGAGGAATATTGGAGGGTTAGTTTTAAACCCGAAAATAGCGGGATTATAAGAACTGAACTCCTTATACAGAATTCTGATCCTGCAATTCCCGAATTGAAAGTTCCCTTACGTGGAATTGGTTTTACTCCCGGAATTCCAGATTGATAAAATAATTCCGTTATATATTTATAGGGTCAGGGATTTTCTTTAAGGTTATTCAGGGAAAATAATCTTGTTATGATTATTTTCCCATTCAAGCTGATTATAGCAGCATCAATCCTGAGTAAATTTTTTAATTCACCCGCACTGTATAATTCACTATAGCTTTCCCATCAGGGGAAACAGGTATGTTGAATTCTATGGAATTTGCAGTTTTTTTCTCGAATTTGTAATTATTATCGAAAATCCGCCAATCACCATATATATATTCAACAACTTTCACAACAACATTTGTGGTCTTGTGATTTCTTATTTCTATTTCATATGAAGCTTCAAAAGTCGAATCACCCATACGTCTGAAGTTTGTTTGTTTCTTTTCGGATATTATATCGAAAGCATTTCCAAGGAGAATCTCCAGCTTTTCATCTTTGGGAGTATGATCGATTTCGTCTTCACCAATGAATTCTATGCTTCCGTCAATATCTCTTTTGAAGGCTCTGACTTTTCCTTTGGGTAATGGCATTCCCAGGTTATTCTCCTTTGAATTGACGAATTCCATCATAACCTTGGCTTTTATCTTGTTAACATCATTGAATTGGTAAGAATAGAAATTTTTGTTTTTGATAAGAAATATCTTCTTTGCTTTGATATTGGATGAGGAAAGGAGCATCATTTGTTTCGTCTGGTTATCTTTGATTGTAGTTTTTCTCTGTAGTTGATAGATCTTGTATTCAAAGAGGTCTCTTTGTTCGAATTGAGGCTCAGCGGCTTCTGACATCATGGCTTTTGCAGCATATCTGTAATCAAAACGATCGCGCTTTTTTTCTACTCTGTGGACATCACCTGCAACCAGTTTAAGTTTCGCGTTTGGAAATTCTCCACCTGATCTATTGTCAATTGTAACCCAGCCATCAAGATCGAGCCCCGAATCGTCATGATTTACCACTGCAACATAATCTGCCTTCCAGTTAATACCTTCTGTCATATAGGTTACTTCAGTCTCATGGATTTTTTCATTACGACAGTTTACGAGCCATATCAGAGTTGGTTTTGCGATAAGATTTTCAGGAATTTTCGGTAATATGACCTGATCCCCTCTAAAGAGGTAAATCTGGTTATCAATTTTAAACACCGAACCATCATTGATACTTAATAGTTGTGCATCTCTCCATATTTCTCTTCCCTGTTCGGTCGTCATCAGGAGTTTTACATCTTTACCCACATATTTTTCAAGGAGCTTTAAAGGGCTTATCAAATCATATTCGTAATTTTGTTCGAGGATTATTACTTTTTCAGGCGAAGTAATTGACTTGAAATGAACGGAGGTTGGATCAATTTTTGATGCGACATCCATGTAATGTATTTCCAGATCTCCTTTTGGCAGTTCAAGATTTCTCTTCTCTTTGATGATACCGAAGCCGCCGTTATAGATTGTGATGGAGATTTCATTCAAATCATCTTTAGTGCTAATAATCTGGTTGGAAAATAACGGGTTACAGATTAATAAAAAAACAAAGGATAGACAAAATGACAGTTTAACTTTTAATTTTGTATTCATGCTCTCCTCCCTATATTTAAATTTTTGGACAAAATGTTAATAGACTTTTAAATGGGCAGACATAGTTACGAAAATCCCCATTTGTATAATAAACTTCTGGACAAACACTGCATGCATTTTCTATCACATATTCTCCTATTTCACGGACAGCAAACCAGTATTTATTGCATTCACCGTCCCTTTTTTTCTTCAAAAATTCATTTAATTTAACAACTTTTTTTTCATCTTTAAGATTATCCACTTTTCCCCTCTTTCAAGCCTTGATGTTTGCTTTTCAGTTTTATTTGCAAAGATTTTATCCTTTTACTTGCTCTTTCTGTTATAATTCTGTCGTTATCATGAAGCAGCAAGATTCTTTTCCAGCAGTTAATCGCTTTTTTATATTCTCCCAATCTTTCATAGCCTGCAGCTTTTACCATAGAGTTTCCGGTTACATCTCCTTCATTTAAAAAGGCATTATTAGATTTTGTGGATGATTTTATACCAAGCAAATCTTTTCCAGCTGATTTCTTTTGTGAAATGTAATCGATTTCATCAGTAATCTCGGTTTTTTTATAGCATTTGTAACTGCAATAAGACATATTATCCTTTCGGATCATGTATTTCGTTGTTATTACCTTACCGCAACTGTCACATAGAATCGCCATATTACAATATATATCATGAAAAAAAATTATTCAAATTTTACAAATTTGTTAGGTCAATAATTTAAATTCAAATCGAGTCAACAAAATTAAAAAGGAGCATTATTATGATATCAAGAACCTGAAAAAAAGCCCGGGACACATATCAGTAAAACACTCAGTAGTGCCATCAATAAACCGATAATCGAGCATAAACCGCCAACTATATCAAGTGGTGGATTTTTCTTGTGTAAAGTCCAGAACCCCCAGAACAGGAGGAAAATCCCTATAATAACGCCAAAGATATACATCAATAACACTTTATCCCTCTTTATTTATTAAATTAATGAATTCATTTTCGTTTAATATTGTAACAGATCCAAGCTCCCGGGCTTTCTTTAATTTAGAACCGGGTTCTTTTCCTGCAACCACATAAGCTGTCTTGGAGCTGACATTATTTGTCACTTTACCACCATAATTCTCTATTTTATCCTTAGCCTGTTCCCTTGTCATAGATTCAAGTGTTCCGGTAAGAACAAATGTTTTTCCATCCAGGAAATTAAATTCATTTGATGTGTGATCTGAAGAATCAGATTCGAGCGTCAAATCCATCTTTTTTAATTTTTCAATTATCTTTAGATTATTTTCCTGGGAAAAAAATGTAGTAATACTAATTGCGACTTTTTCACCTATACCATGAATTGATAAGAGTTCTTCAACAGATGCATTCTTCAGGGAATCTATAGAATTGAATTTTCTTGTGACAAGTTTTGCATTGTTGTCTCCAACATATCTTATTCCCAGAGCATACAGAGTTGCATCAAAAGCTCTCGATTTGCTCTCTTTTATTGCTTTTAGGAGGTTTAAACCGGATTTATCACCCATTCTTTCGAGATTTACTAATTGATCAATTGTTAAATCATAAAGATCTGCATAATCTTTTATCAGATTTAAATCGATCAACTGATCAACCAGAGCGGTTCCGAGACCATCAATATTCATGGCACCTCTCGAGGCAAAATGGAGTATTTTTTCTTTTAGTTGTGCAGGACAGTTCGCACCGGTGCAGCGGTAATGGACCTCTCCTTCATCTCTGACAATAATTGAACTGCAAACAGGACAACTTTCTGGAAAGATAAACTTCTTCTCATCACCAGTTCTCATCGATTCGACAACCTTGACGACCTTGGGAATTACATCTCCACCTTTTTCGATAAAAACTGTATCACCAATTCTGATATCTTTTCTGTTGATCTCATCGGCATTGTGTAATGTGCATCTGCTGATAGTCGAGCCTGCAAGCTCCACTGGTTCGAGGATTGCAACAGGTGTCAGAGCTCCTGTTCTTCCAACCTGAACTTTAATGTCGAGGATTTTGGTTGTGCTCTGCTGGGCAGGGAATTTATAAGCGATAGCCCATTTAGGGTGTTTGCTTGTTTCTCCAAGTTCAATTTGGAGCCTGAAATCGTTTACCTTGATTACCAGACCATCTATTTCGTAATCAAGAGTATTTCTGATATCGAGAATTTTTTTATAGTAGTTTTCCACTTCATCAAAATTTTTGCAGAGTTTTATGTGGGGATTTACCTTGAAACCCCATTTTTTCATTGCCTTGATCGATTGAATTTGGGTGTCGAATTCATCTCCTCTAATAATGTTCAAAGTGTATAGAAAGACATCGAGGGGTCTTTTCACGGTTATAGCTGGATTAAGAAGTCGAAGGGATCCTGCAGCTGCATTTCTGGGGTTTGCAAATAGTGGTTCACCGTTAATTTCTTTTTCCCTGTTGACCTTCTCGAATCCATTTTTTGTCATGAAAACTTCACCTCGAACCTCGAATGAATCAGGTAAACCCCCAAATTCAATTAAAAGCGGAAGGCTTTTTATGGTTTTCAAATTTGTGGTTACGTCTTCACCAACTTCACCATCACCTCTGGTTGCTCCCCTTATCAAAAATCCATTTTCATATAAAAGTGAGACACCCAATCCATCGATTTTCGGTTCAATGACATATTCAACCTTTGCATCTCCTATGCTTCGGATAATCCTGTTTTCGAATTCCTTCAACTCTTTAAAATTATAAACATTATCAAGGCTCATCATCCTTGTAGAATGTTCAACTTTGCCAAATCCTTCCGCAACTTCACCACCGACTCTTTGTGTAGGTGAGTATGGTGTAACTAGTTGAGGATTATCTTTTTCCAGAGCTTTCAACTCATTTAACAGGGTATCGAATTCCTTGTCGGAGATTTCTGGATCGTTATCTACATAATACTTTTTATTGTGATAATCGATTACCCTTCTGAGCTTTTGAATTCTTTCCTCGATTGTATTCAGAATCAAGCCTCCTTGCCATCTGAATCCTTTGAAAGAAGGTAAATTGGAACTTTATGCCCGAGAAGACTCTTTTTCATTATGACAAGCTCGGGTTTGAAGCGATTTTTTTTGAACTCATCCCATTCAAACATATCTGGAATAGCACTTTCCGAATATATTATCTGTATTTTCCCATGAGGTTTGAGGTGTTTACCGACCTGTTTGTAAAAATTTTTCATCACATGTCCATCTTTACCGCCAAAATAAGCATGTTCCTCGATAGATTTGGGGTTGATATGAAAAAAAGGGAAATTGAAAATAATCAGGTCGAATTTTTCGTTTTCCTTTACATTTTCAAATAGATTGCTTTGCCTCACTTCTACTTTATTCGAAACATCGTTCAATAAAGCGTTTATTGTTGCACATTTTATAGCATGAGGATTGATATCACATGCTAGTACTTTTTCTGCAACTGAAGCCGAACATATAGCCTGAATGCCCGAGCCAGTTCCCATATCCAACACATGATCCCCCGGCTTTACAGCAAGGTATTTAGCTAAAAACGTGCCTGACCAATGGTGAGAAGGATGAAAAACCTCTGGAAGAACAATAAAGGATTTGTCTTTGTATTTTAATGCACAGACCTTATTGTGAAAGCGAAAATGAATTAATTTACCAAGAAGAACTGCTGTTCTCGATCTTAAAATCCAGATATATTCGTGAAAAAAATTCTTATTATTATTCATATGTTATAAACCTAACTGTCTGATTGCTTTTTTGCCTAAGAATATTGCTTGTTCATCCAGATCTTCTTCGATCCTGATAAGACGGTTATATTTTGCAATTCGCTCACTCCGGCATAACGAACCGGTCTTTATTTGCCCCGTATTACATGCAACAGCGAGATCAGCGATTGTTGTATCGTTCGTCTCACCGGAACGATGAGAAACGACACAGGTGTAACCATTACTTTTAGCAAGTTCGATAGCATCCAGAGTTTCTGTAAGGGTACCGATCTGGTTTAGTTTTATCAATACCGAGTTGGCAATTTTATTCTCTATTCCCCACGCTATGATTTTTTTGTTGGTTACAAAAAGATCATCACCCACTATCTGGATCTTCGAACCCAGCTTTTTAGTTATAAGTTTCCATCCTTTCTGATCATTTTCAGCCATACCGTCTTCGATAGATACAATTGGATATTTTTTTACCCATTTTTCGTAAAAATCAACCATTTCTTCGACTGTTTTTTCGGGCTTTTTCTCGGCATTGAGGATATATTTACCATCCTTGAAAAATTCGCTGGCTGCAGGATCAAGAGCTATGAAAATATCTTCACCCGGTTTGTATTTTGCTTTTTTAATAGCTTTTATGATGACCTGTAAGGCTTCTTCATTAGACTTCAGATCAGGAGCAAAACCACCTTCATCACCGACTGCTGTATTGAGCTTCATTTCTGATAATACTTTTTTTAATGTATGGAAGACTTCCGTCCCCCATCTTAAAGCTTCACTATAAGTTGGTGCACCGAGTGGCATTATCATGAATTCCTGGATATCCACATTATTATTCGCATGAGCCCCTCCGTTTAAAATATTCATCATGGGGCATGGTAAAACTTTTGCATTAACACCACCGATAAATTTATACAATGGAATATCCAGTGCATTAGCAGCTGCTTTTGCACATGCAATGGAAACGCCCAGCGTTGCATTAGCACCGAGTTTGGTCTTGTTCTCGGTTCCGTCCAGATTCAACATTGCCTGGTCGATTTCAGAAATATAAAGAGAATCGTAACCCATTATCTCGGGACCTATCTTGTTATTGATGTTATCAACAGCTGTTAATGTACCTTTTCCACCATATCTATTTTTATCTCCATCCCGAAGTTCGAGTGCTTCCCGTTTGCCTGTCGATGTACCAGAAGGAACAGCAGCTATTCCTATAACACCCGATTCTAAAATAACTTCAACTTCGACTGTTGGATTTCCCCTTGAATCCAATATTTCTCTTCCTGTAACATCAATAATTATTGTCATGATCAACCCTCTTGAATTAAGATTAGAAGAATATTAAAGACTCTAAATTATATATTTCTTGATAAAAACTATCAAGTTTGAATCTATTTATAATATATCGATATTGCTTAATATTAAGGTTCAACTTATATCAATTTAAACTTTTTCCGAGTGCTTCGGGAATAAACTTGATTATTTCATTTACTTGCGTTGCAGGAGATGGCTTTGCAAGATGTCCTGCTAATCGATTTACCTTTGCTCCTATTTTTGCTGCTTCAGCAACAGGATAACCACTACCAACCAAACCTGTTATTATACCGGTTAGAGTATCTCCTGTCCCACCTATTGCTTCCATTGATTCGTTTGTAAAATCGTCAATTTCCTCAATTATCATTTCATGATTGGCGATATAATCTTTCTCACCTTTTACAATTAGATATTTTGCAGCATTTTGATTTTTATAAGCACGGGAAATCAATGTTGGTATTTTGCTTTCATCGTGAATTATAAATCCCCTTGTATAGAATGGATGAGGTGCTTTCTCGTCAGCCAGAAAAGCAAGTTCACCCACATCAGGAGTGAAAAGATCGTAAAATTCTGCCTGACCACTCATTTTTGCAACATACATGAAACCAGCATCTGCAATCAAAATCGGCTTTTTTGTCATTTCCTCAATTTTGAACATAACCCGGTTATGCCAGTCGACATCAGGGAGAAGATAATGAAATGTTATAACAGTGAATTGACGTTTGTTGATATTTTCACAGAGGTATTCATAAAGATGACGACTTCCATCGCCGATTCCTATATCTCCAGCCAGATATGCAACTGGAGCATGTTGATTCAATACATTGCATGTCTTGATCGCAGCAGCTATAAGGGCAGGAGTACCTCGATTT